>JADMIO011507006.1_pt1 | contig 92669 bp, 84 predicted proteins | sample 8958161 | NCBI WGS metagenome assembly JADMIO01 (sample SAMN16585339, study PRJNA669376) | soil metagenome | isolation source: Crop rotation soil | place: USA: Cullars Rotation, Alabama | collected 2011
ACTTCAAGTCACGTGAATTCCAAGCTTCGGATCCCACTGTGCTGGAAAGGCTGCAGGTAGTTGGACTTCTTTACGGAGCCGCCGTGGCATTTGTATTTTTGGGTTTGGGACTTGGCCGGAGATTGAAGGCCATTGCGCAAAAGGCAAAGGGGGTAAATATTCAAAACCTGATTTATGTGGTGCTTTATCTTTTGTTGGTTTGGGCATTGAGCTTTCCGCTAAGTGTTTACCAGGAATATTTCCGGGAGCATCAATACGGACTTTCAAACCTCACCTTTGGCGGCTGGTTTATTGAAAATATACAGGGGCTAATGATTGGTATTGTACTTGGGGCACCCATGATTACCTTCCTCTATGTAGCCCTGCGCAAAGCCGGCAAACGCTGGTGGATTTGGGGTGCAGGCGGTGCCATCGTTTTTATCATGTTCATTCAGTTTATTGCGCCGGTATTTATTGCGCCTATCTTTAATAAATATGAACCCTTAGAAGAAGGTCCGTTGAAGGAGGAAATCTTGTCAATGGCTCGCGCTAACTGCATTCCGGCAGAAAACGTTTACCGGTTCGATGCATCCAAACAAAGCAAAAGGGTAAGCGCCAATGTTAGCGGCTTTGCAAACACCACCCGTATTTCGTTAAACGATAACCTGCTTAACCGCTGCACACCGGCGGAGATAAAAGCAGTAATGGGTCACGAAATGGGTCACTATGTATTAAACCACGTTTACAAAGGCGTAATTGAATTTGGTGTGCTGATATTTATAGTATTTGCCCTGGTTAATTGGGCGTTAAGTAAACTGGTAGAAAAATACGGCAGCCGTTGGGGAATTGAAAGCATTAGCGATATAGCAGGCCTGCCACTGATGGCTCTTATTATTTCATTCGTGTTTTTTGTAGCCACACCAGTTACCAATAGCATGATACGGACCCAGGAAATGGAAGCCGACCAATTTGGACTGAATGCCGCCCGCGAACCGGATGCCGAAGCCCATGTAGATATAATGCTTTCGGAATACCGCAAAATTGACCCGGGCAAATGGGAGGAGATTTTCTTCTTTGACCATCCAAGTGGCCGGGTGCGTGTTTCCACGGCTATGAAATGGAAAGCTGAACACCTTAACGACAAAAAATAATGGTTACTGTTACTACCGAAATAGAAAACGCGCTGCAGAACTATTTCAATGCCTTTATGGATAAGGATTGGAACAGCTTTGGCAATATGCTGGACACCAGCTTTCATTATTACACCGATAACTGTGTCATACAATCAAAAGAGCAGTTCCTCGAATTTCTTTCAAAAGATACCTGGCAGGTAGCGGAATGTGCGGTCAGCAATTTACAGGTAATTGTTTCCGCTATGGAAGAACTGGTGGTTGCGCATTATAAAGTGGAATTTAAAGGTGCGAAAGGCACCTTCACCATGTCGCTTACGGCTACCGAAACCACAGTTTTTCAACGTAGCGGCGATGGCTGGAAAGTTCTCCATAGTCACACTTCGAATAAGTAACGACCTCTCTGCGGTTAGTTTTTCAGCAACCTGAATGTGCTTGCCTTGCCATTCAATTTCACTTCTACCATGTAAACACCCGAAGCTAAATTTGAAATAGAAAACGTTTTGTAACGCTCCTTTACAAGGGTTGCATTAATCAGTTTTTCTCCAAGCATATTGTAAACGCTGATAGTTCCTGTTTCCGAAACAACACCAATGTTCACAGTAAACTGATTGCTGGCAGGGTTAGGATAAATAGAAATCGGGTTATTGAAAATTGCAGCTACCGAACTGGAAACAATGATAACAGTTTCATTATACTGTCCAGGACAACCATTATCAATGATATGTTCTACCAGATAGGTGCCTTCAACTGCATAAGTATGCGTAGGATTAACGGCAGTTGAGGAAGTTCCATCTCCGAAATTCCATATATGCGTTCCGGTGGTATCCGCTGCTGTAAACTGAAAATCGAATACGCCGGTTTGCGCGGCTGAAAACATGGGATTGTCGGGGCCAGACACGGTTATCATTACCGAGTCAATAATAGAGCAACCGCCATTGTGAGCCTGGCAATAATAAGTGGTGGTTTGACTGATAGTGGCAACGGGATTCTGAATATTAGTAGCCGATAAGCCGGTAGATGGATACCAGAGATAACTATCAGCAAAGCTGGCGCCCAACTGAACCGCGCTGCTGTCGCAAATTGTTGCATCGGGCGATAAAGCAAGTGAAAAAGAATCTGTTATTGTCACCGAATCGAGAATAGCGCAACTGCCCGATTGTGCCAGGCAAAAATAAGTAGTGGTTTGGTTGGTAACAGCAACGGGGTTCTGAATGTTAGTTGCTGAAAGGCCGGTAGCCGGATACCAGTGATAGCTATTGGCAAAAGTTGCACCCAACTGAACTGCAGTGCCGCCACAGGTGGTCACATCCGGTGATAAAGCCAGGGAAAAAGAATCGGTTATTATTACCGTAAAGCTATCGTAAGGTAAATTGGTTCCTTTAATTAACAGGTAAATTACAACCGACTTGGGGGCGCTATGGCTTGTATCATTGCTGGGCAGAATAGGAAGTTCAAACAAAGTTTGCCCCGGGGCAAAAACCAGGCTGTCCGAAATGGAATTGTAGTCATCACCATTTACCGCGTTACCGCCGATGGCATAATGCACGCCAATGGGGTAATTACGTGCTTCAAGTAAATGAAACTGCACCGAAACTGTGTCGCAACCGCGATACGCAATTGCTGTATCGTTAGACCAACGGTGCCTGAAATTAGTGTTGTTACCTTGCAGCAGAACCCCATTGGAGGACAAACTATTCCCCTTTAGAAATACACCGGTATCATAAATTCCATCAGCTGCATCGGCAACGGCCAGTTTTAAATGATAAATGCCAAAGGGTATTATGTTCATTACTTTACCAGTTAGCACGGTTGTAAATCCATCATATTGAATATAGTAATCGCTGGTGTTGTAAGGGGCATTGTATCCGTTTCCATTGTCCACAAAATACTGGCTATTAGCATTCGCGTTTACATTGTCGATAGTAGCCGGTGTGTTTGTTCCGGGAATAAGTGCAATGTTCCGTTGACCGCTAATTCCGGGACCGCTTATCCAGAATGCAAATACATCGTTATAGCCGCTATTAACCCATTCCGGGTATTCTTCCGAACCGAAGACATACTGGAATTCCACGCTATCACTCAGCATTTGCATATCAAATTCGAGAATGCAGGCATCTTGAGTGATTGCCGAAGTGATGGTATTTAACGATGGGTCGCCGGGAGCCAGATTGTCAGAACCCTGGGAATTTGTGTTGTTGGGGCCTTTAGCCATTTCGCCCAGACCGGTGGTTAGAATTATTCCGGAATCTATACCCAGGTTGCAGCTATCGCAGATAAACGTTCCGGCTGCCCCTTGCGGGCAGTTCATGTGAACATTGCTTACAATAACGCCATGTTTAACCAGCGATTGTGCCAGCGAAATGCCATCGGTATCACTTACAAATGCTAATTGGCAATAAGTATTGATTGCAAACAATAGAAGCGGAAATAATAAATAGCGTTTCATGGGATGGGCTTTAGTGTGTTGCAATATACAAGTTGTATTTTGTATATCAAATACCGCCTAATTTACCTTGCCCATGGTAAAAGCTATAACCAAATCGGTCTCAGGCCTCGTGGTAACCCTCCTTTAGTTCCCCAATTCTAAACCGGTTAACCAACTCATGGGCTAACCGGGTAGGTTCCGGTATGCGGTATTTGCCAAAGCAGCTTTTAATAATTTTAATACTATCGTCTAAATCAACCAGGTTCCCCGGTGATATATAAACCGGCTTAACATTGTCTTTGCTTCGCACCGCATATCCTATTATTTCCTCTTTATCGTAAATGGGAGTATAGGCACCGCGTTTCATACGCGGTTCATTAAACTTTCCAAACAGTATTTTCTTGGCGCAGCCTATAGAAGGCTGACCGGTTAAGGTGCCAAAGTGAGCAGCAATGCCCATGCGGCGCGGGTGCGCAATGCCATGTCCGTCTACAACCAATATATCCGGCTTAACGGGTAGCATTTTCCAGGCGGTATATAAGGCTGGCACTTCACGGAATGCCAGGTAACCGGGCACATAAGGGAAATGGACCTCTGCTTTTACCAGTGAATAGGCAACAGGTTTAAAACTGGGGTAAGACAGAACAATTATGCCGGCGTAAATGGTTTTGCCAAACATGTTCAGTGATACATCGGCGCCGGCTATGGTTTTTATTTCGCCCTTATACTGCTGTAACTGTAGCTTTTCGCGCAGGCTTTTTTGTATGGCAGTTGCCTCGGGTATTTTAAGCTTATCGTAGTTTGTCAGCATTAGGTTAATCTATCAAATGGTATGCCGTGGTACTACGGCTTGTGTTGAGTGTTCAAATCCTTAGCTACTTGAAAGGAATTTTACACTGGAGGCATGAAGTACACGATTAAGAATTGAAAAATTCTCCGTGGCTCTCTATGTTCTCTGTGCCTCCGTGGTAAAGTTTTTTATGTTTTGAACGCCCGTGGCCGTCAAACCGCGTACTTGCTAATCAAATCCCAAATAAGCGGGTAGCAACCGGTCTCGTATTGCTTGATTTCATTACGCGGTACCCAACGGGCTATTTCAATATCCTCCTCAACCTGTGGCACCAGTTTAAACTGACCGGGTTTGGCTTTCATTTCGTACCAGCTGGTTTCTTTCAACGAGTTTTTGCCTTTTAGCTTGTAGGCGTGATAGGTATGGGTGGGCTCAGGCAATAGGCTTTCAATCAAAACCCCGGTTTCTTCTTCTACCTCGCGCACAGCGCCGTCTATAATTTGCTCACCCGCTTCAATCTTGCCCTTGGCTAAATCCCATTTGCCGCGGCGGTAAATCATAAGTAGCTCATCCTTCTCGTTAAATACTATTCCTCCGCCCGCGGTAACGTTCTTAACACCCTCGCCGAATTTGCGCAAAACCTTCCCGGGGTTATCCGTTACTACCAGTATGGTTTCATGGGTTATTCCATCGAAGAGGATTTCGGTGGTGGAAAAGAATTTATTTATTTCCTTCTCATCCGTTAAAATCGTAGTAAAATTGTTGCGTGTTTGCGAACTGTCGCTCGTAAGCAGCAAATGGGAGTCATTAAAGTAAATTTTAAAATCCTTCATCATAGCATGATTTATAATAACGTAACAGCGCGTGAGGTTGCCGAGTATCTTTTAGAAATTAAGGCAGTGATATTAAAACCCGATGACCCGTTTACCTGGGCCAGCGGACTTAAAAGCCCTATTTACTGCGATAACCGCAAAACGCTTTCCTACACCAAAGTGCGAACTTATATTAAAACTGCGTTCAGCGATATTATTTCAGAGGAATTTAAGGAGTGCGATGTAATTGCCGGTGTTGCTACAGCGGGCATTCCGCACGGCGCACTGGTTGCCGATGTTTTGAACAAGCCTTTTATTTATGTGCGCGATAAGGCCAAGGCCCACGGCATGGAAAACCTGATTGAAGGCAAACTGGATGCAGGCCAAAAGGTGGTAGTGATTGAAGATTTGATTTCTACCGGTGGCAGTTCTTTAAAATCAGTTGATGCTATCCGGGCGGCAGGAGGAGAAGTGCTTGGCCTTGGTGCCATTTTTACCTATGGCTTTCCAAAATCGGTAACGGCATTCGGCGAAGCTAATTGCAAATTCTTTACCCTATCGGATTATGCAACACTTTTAGAGGTTGCCATAAAACAGGATTACATTAAAAAAGAGGAAAAGGAAACTCTGTTGAATTGGTATCAGAATCCGGCAGAATGGGCGGCGGCGGTAAGGTAGATTTATGATATCCGATTAAGCTCTTCCAGCCAACAAATACAACACCGCCATTCTAATGGCCACGCCATTTTCCACTTGTTGCAGCACCAGCGATTGTTTTGAATCGGCCACATCGCTGTTTAACTCCACGCCACGGTTGATAGGGCCGGGGTGCATAATGGTTATGTTCTTGTTTATTGAGTCGAGCAGCGCGCGGTTTACACCGTAGAAGAGGGCGTATTCGCGCAGCGATGGAATGAACTTTATATCCATACGCTCTAACTGTATGCGCAACACGTTGGCTACATCGCACCATTCAAGCGCCTTTTTTAAGTTAGGTTCGTACGTTACACCCAGTTCCTCTATGTGCTTTGGCATAAGGGTAGGAGGGCCGCATACCTTTACTTTAGCGCCCATTTTATGCATCAGCGGAATGTCGGAGCCTGCTACACGGGAGTGCTTAATATCGCCTATAATAAGGTAATTCAATCCTTTTAGTTCGCCCAGCTTTTCACGTACCGAGTAGCCGTCCAGCAAACCCTGGGTAGGGTGCTCATGGGTTCCGTCGCCGGCATTAATAATGTTAGCCGATATATTTTCTGACAGGAAATTAGCCGCGCCCGAGCTGGAGTGGCGCATTACAATCATATCCACCTTCATGGCCAATATGTTCCTTACGGTATCCAGCAGGGTTTCGCCTTTCTTAACCGATGACCCCGAGGCAGAGAAGTTAATGGTATCAGCACTCAGTCTTTTCTCAGCTAATTCAAATGATATGCGGGTGCGGGTGCTGTCTTCAAAAAATAAGTTGGCTATGGTTATATCGCGCAGGGAGGGCACCTTCTTTATAGGCCGCTGCAGAATTTCCTTAAAGTTATCTGCAGTTTGAAAAATGAGTTCTATGTCCTGCTTAGTCAGGTATTTTAAACCTATAAGATGCTTTTGGCTAAGTGCGCTCATTTATGTTTTTGAAATTCTATTGTTGTAACCCGTTTATTTGTCTTCCACAATCCAAACTTTATCGGCACCATCGGTCTCTTTCCATTCTACTTTTACCTTCTCTGCTGCTATGCTGTCAACTATTTTTCCCACGTATTTTGCCTGTATAGGCAGGTGACGCTGTAATCTTCTGTCTATAAGTACTAACAATTCTACATCGGCAGGGCGGCCATAAGCAAGCATTGCATCCAGGGCAGAGCGGATAGTTCTACCGGTATATAATACATCATCAATCAGTATAATATTTTTTCCTTCCAGCGAAAACTCAATATCAGTTTCATCTGCAATCATCGGTTTATCCTTTAAGCGGATGTCATCGCGATGAAAGGTGATGTCCAGCTTGCCATGGTCGATATTTTTCTTCTTTAGTATTTCGCATAACTTCATGTGAATGCGGTCTGCCAAAAGCACGCCGCTCCGCTGTACGCCTATGATTGCCGAGTTTGAGAAATCCTTATGCTGTTCAATTAATTGATGGCAAAGACGGGTAATAGTGAGATTAAGTTTTTTACTGTCGAGTAGAATGCGTGGCTGCATTGGCGATTGGTTGCGCGAATATAGATTAATTTATGTAAGCCTTTAATGTTGCAGAAAAATGTTTTCCGTTTAACCGGTTATCAGCGCCATTGCAACCGGCATCACCGGTAAAAAATAGTTTTCTACCTATAGCCTTCATAGGTGGTTTTTAGATTTTTCAGGCAATTTTCATAGGTAGATGTGTGAATAATTGTGCATAACTTATAGGGGGAGGAGTTTTGCGGACTATTATTCGTTCTTATTTTTCGGTCACTAAACCAAATTAATTATGGCAACCAAAAAGAAAGCTGCTAAAAAAGCAGCACCAAAGAAGGCAGCGAAGAAAGCCGCTCCTAAAGCAAAGCGTAAACCAAACGCAGCATTTATGAAACCAATGACTCCTAGCGCTGCTTTGTCTGCAGTAGTAGGTGCAAAGGCACTTCCTCGTACTGAAGTGACTAAGAAAGTTTGGGAGTACATCAAGAAGAACAAACTTCAGGATGCCAAAGAAAGACGTAACATCAACGCAGATGCGAATCTGTTGAAGGTGTTCGGCGGAAAGAAGACTGTAAGCATGTTCGAAATGGCAAAACATTTGAACAAGAACTTATCGTAATTACTTCCGACGGTAGAAGAGCAATCTTCTGCTTAAAAAATTGCCGGTCTGTTTTCAGACCGGCAATTTTTTTGTCCAATGGCATACCTTACCGTAAAATCTACCGGGCCATAAAATGCAACGCCGCCATTACCGGTGCATTGGTCGTGCCCTTAGCGAGCCAAACAAACATAAAAGCAATTATAGCGGGCAGGGCTTGTATAAAGAAAATCTTGCGACTGGCGGTAGCTGCCCCATACACACCGGCCACTATTACGCAACCCAGAAAAAACAAAGCCACATTACTTTGCCAAACCGGGTCGCTTATTAAAAACGACCAGATAAGCCCGGCGGCTAAAAAGCCGTTATAGAGCCCCTGGTTGGCAGCCAGGGTTTTGGTTGGCTTAAACAACTCATCGGGCATGGAGCCTTTAAAGGCTTTTTTGCCGGCAGTTTCCCAGGCAAACATTTCAAGCCAAAGTATATAAAGGTGTTCGGCGGCAACCAGGCCGGTAAGTATCAGCGAAACAAGTTTCATGAAGGGTGGTTTAGTTAAGGATTAAAGTCCATCAAAGCCTAAAGTAAGAATTATGGTTATGGTATTGTTCGGAAGATTGTTTTCCAATACTTAACCACGGAGGCACAGAGTAAAGGCAGAGAAAATGCAAAAACCATAATTAACGGAGCAGGGTTTAAAATAATCCTTTGTATTCCTCTGACTTTACTCTGTGCCTCCGTGGTTAAATTTTTCCTGACAATTAGCCGCTTATAAAATATCAAGAACGCCCCGGCGTTAAGGATGGCAGATGTTCAAACTTTTTAACAAGCCTTTTTTGACGTGCGGAAAATAATTGTTACTTTCCGTATGGAATTTTTTTCTAAGAACATCTTAGAGGTGATTTTCTAACTTAAAACTACCAAAACTATGAAACGTTTATCTGCTACTCTGCTTGCCTTTTTATTGGTTGCTTCAGTTTCGGTTAATGCTCAAACCAGCGATGTTACGCCTACCGGTAACCGCCAGATTTTAAATGCGGCCCAGGTTGCCAAGCTGGACCTTAACGGAAAATGGAGCGGCAAACGCCACCAGTATTCATGGGACCACAAATCGTTTATCGAGACATTTCAATACGAATTTGATTTAAAACAGGAGGGGGATATTATTACCGGTACCTCTACTATTATAAACAGCAATGGCGAATACGCCGATATGAAACTGGAAGGCGTGCTGATTGGCAACAAACTGCACTTTGCCGAAAAAGAAGTAAAGAGCGCTATACGCCCCGACGGCAAAGTTTGGTGCTTTAAAAGCGGCGAACTGTTTTTTGCCAAAGACGGCGATAACGTAAAACTAGTAGGTGCTACCCCGAGCTACATGGAAGTTTACAACTACCCATGCAGCGGTGGCGAAACTGACATTGTGAAAGTAGACAACAGCAGCAATGTGCAGGTATTGGCCAACGCCGGAACCGCCAGCGCAGGCACAAATGAAAAAATCTCTATCAGCGTTTTCCCGAATCCATTTGTTGAAACCAGCACCATCTACTATACCTTAAACAGCGATAGCAAGGTAAAGGCCGAGGTTTATGATATTACAGGCAAACTGGTAACCGGTTTGTTTGAAGGCAACCAAAAGCAGGGAAGCTATAACTTAAGCTTCGATGCCAAAAACTATGGTTCGCTTAACGGAATATTTATCGTTAAACTGGTAATAAACGGCGAAGTATTCAGCCGCCAGTTGATTCAAATGCGATAAATTGGTTTACAGTTAATAATTGACACTATGAAAGTCCCCGCTGGTCGGGGACTTTTTGTTTATTGTCTCGTAGTCTGACGAATTATCAGCGAGTTAGGTACCGCTATCTATCGCTGAAATATTCACACAGCCAACCCTCTGAAAAGTCGGAACGCTAATGTGCGCTCCGATAGGAGCCGCCTGTTACTACACAGGAAAATACAACAGCCACCCCGATGGAATGGAATGCAGGCGGGTTTATAAAGCAATAAGCAGCCGATTCCTATGCCAGGGCTGCCCCTTCGATAGTAGCCCGGTATTTGGCAATCTGGCCATGCATAACCTTAAACCAAAGCGGTGGAAACAATGCCAGCACCATCATGCCGGGGTAACCGGTTGGCATTTGGGGACTGTGGTCAAAGTGGCGCAGCACCTGGTATTTACGGCTGGCCATGTAGTGGTGGTCGCTATGGCGGGTTAGTTCAAACAACATTATGCGACCAATAGGGTGGTTGCTGTTCCATGAATGGATGGGCATCACCTTTTCGTAGTAGGCATCGTCTATTTTCTTTCTTCTCAGTCCGTAATGCTCAATATAGTTTACCGTTTCCAGTAACAAGAAGCCAATAGTGGCCGCACCGGTAAAATATAGCATAACCTGCCAGTTCCAGATAAGGGCAATGGCAACCAGCATGGCAACCTGTATAACCTGGTACACCAGCATTTCGTTATGTATGCTCCAGAAACCCTGGTTGGCCTTTTTTAAACGCTCCCCCTCCAAATGCCAGGCAGAAAGCCAGCTGTTTACCACTGAACGCACATAGAAGGCGTAAATAATTTCTCCATAACGCGATGATGCGGGGTCTTCGTCGGTAGAAACGTTTTTGTGGTGCCCGCGGTTGTGCTCAATAAAAAAGTGCATGTAAAGCGAGGTGGAGAGCAACATCTTACTCATCAGTTGCTCATGCCAGGTGCTGCGGTGGCCCAGTTCGTGCGCCACGTTAATGCCCAGTACGCCGCAGGCAATACCAAAGGCGAACATCATTCCCAGTTTTTCCCAAAGGGCCAGCGAGCCATCATCCAACCGGTTGAGGAAGAAGAAGCAAAGGGTGAACTGCAGTGGCACTACGCTCCATACAATTAAGTCGTATTTCCAGTCTTTCTTCGCCATCTCTTCTTCGGCCTTATCCATGTTTACAAGGCTGCCGCCAAAGAATAACTCGATAAGCGGAATAAGGGCGAATACATACAAGGGTGCCACAAACACCCATTTGCCGCCAAACACCAGCGAGGTCATGATAATAGCAATGCTAACCCAAACCGAAGCGTATTTTAAAAAGCGTATGGCCATGGTATGTTATTTTACTGCAATTTAAGATTTGGCATTGCAAATTGCAAGCCTGTTGTTTTGAACGGCAATACAAGAATGTATTTCACACAATGCAGGATTACTTCCCCTGCTTGCGCACCTCGCTTAGCTTAAACTTGCGCTGGTATTTAATGGGCACGGAGAAGTTTATGCCCAGCATGCGCATCTTAACTTTGCCAACAAAGTAAAGGTCCGATTCCTTATCTACAAAAATACCCCACAGGGTTTTAATATCGTCCAGTATGGTTCCATCGGGTTTTATCTGAATGCCCATAGGAATACGGAACTCATTGGCCTGTATAACTTCCACATCTGACTTCTCCCCCAGTATACCAATCAGCCTCTTATCAAGGATTACATTTACCTCAATGTCTTTTATGGTGCACTTAAACTTGTTAGGGTTGTCGAATACTGCCTCGGCGCCCAACTTAAAGCCGCGGTTTTGCAGGTTCTCGTAGTGCACGTTTTCTATGGTCTTAAACACCGGTGCATATATTTTGCATGACGAAAGGCAAATGCATAGCGCAGCAAAGGCAATTATGTAAGTGAATGATAAGCGCATCGTTACTTGCTGATGGTAACAAAATCCTGTTGCTCAACTGCAATACTGCCGCTGTTAAACAGGTTCTGAAACTGTATTTCTCCTTTAACGTTGATTCCTGTTTTTATGGTATGCAGCAGGGTATCGGTTAACAAGGTTTCAATATCTGCCCTGCCAAAACGAACGGTAATTGGAAACTCGGCATCCTTCATTCCGGCAATACCCTGGTTTAGTTCCATATTCAGTATGGCAATTTTGTTTCCGTTCAGGTAAAAGCTCTCTGAAACTGTTTTGACGGTAGACGATAACAGGTTGGGATTATGAAGATGAATAACCGATTTTAGTAAATACCCTTCATTACCTATGGATGATACTTCAAATCCATCCTGTTTAGTCAGCGTTACATCCTTGCGGTTAAGCAAAAATAAAATGCCCAAAAGGACCAGCATAAAAACAATGGTAAACCTGCGGATGTTCATAGGGCGAAAATATTTTTGTTTTTCACATCAAATGCTAACTTATTCACAGGCAGGCGCAAGGGCCTGCAATTCGTTTATTTTCACTCAAAATTTTTGACTTGAAGATTATTGGCATTACAGGAACATTAGGGGCAGGAAAGGGCACTATTGTAGACTACCTTACAAAACACCATCACTTTACCCATTTTTCGGTGCGGGGTTACCTGAGCAAAATTATCAGGGAGAAGGGCCAGGAAATAAACCGCGACAGCCTTGTAGCCACCGCTAATGAATTAAGAGCGAAGAACACACCCAGCTTTATTGCTGAGGAATTATACCGCGAGGCAAAAGAAAGTGGCAAGGATTGTATTATAGAAAGCATACGGACGATAGGGGAGGTGCATGCCCTGCACGCCAAGGGAAACTTCAACCTGTTTGCCGTAGATGCCGACCAGAAACTGCGTTATCAGCGGATAGTTGAGCGGGCCTCAGAAACCGATAAGGTAAGCTTTGAGGTTTTCGCAGGTAATGAAGCGCGCGAAATGACATCGGACGACCCGAATAAACAAAACCTGGCAGCCTGCATGAAATTGGCAGATTTTAAGTTTAACAACGATGCCGATTTTGACCATTTGTATCGCGAGATTGATGAGGTATTGCTGAAGATAAAAGGCTAATTACAGTTTAATATATAAAACAGAACGTTATGGCAGAGCAGGTAGAAGCAAAATATATACGCCCAAGCTGGGACCAGTATTTTATGGAGGTGATGGACGCCATAAGCAAACGCGCCACCTGCGGACGCGGTCGCAGTGGTTGCGTGATAGCGCGAGATAACCAGCTGCTGGTTACAGGTTATGTAGGGTCACCGGTGGGCCTGCCGCATTGCGATGAGGTTGGTCACCAGATGAAGAAGGTGATACACGAGGATGGCTCGGTAACCGAACATTGCGTGCGCACTGTGCATGCCGAGCAAAATGCTATTTGCCAGGCGGCCAAAAACGGTGTAGCCTTAGATGGCGCTACCCTCTATTGTCGGATGACTCCCTGCCGTGTTTGCGCCATGCTGATAATAAACTGCGGTATTAAAAAGGTATTCTGCGAACGCAAATACCATGCAGGCACCGAAAGCGAAGAGATGTTTAAAGCGGCAGGTGTAACCCTGGCCTTCTTCCACCAGGACGTGCAGCAATACGAAAAACAGAAGTAACAGCGGCTTATTGTTTGTTCATTTTCGCACCCCATGAAGAATTCACGTTTGTTCTGGGCCTGAACACGTAAACAAAGCCTATATCTTAAACATGTCGATAACGGTCTCAGCCGTATCCAGGGCGGGATTTACACCATCAAATAAGGGCAGGTGATTCTTTTCGCCGGTTAGTTTCCAGTGCTTGGGACTTGGGCGGTTAATTTCAAAGCTGCCGTCCATAAAGCTGTCTACCTGAACTTCTACCGTGTTATAGTCTATGGCTTCCCAGGTGCCGGCTACAATTTTCTCCAAATCGTTATTAGCAATGTAATAGGCAATGACGATATTGTCCTTTTCAAAATCCAGTTTATAGGCGCAGCAATCATCGCCATCGGCAAAATGATTCAAGGTGTTTAAATAGTTGTAGGAAGAAGTATCCACAGTTACGCTCTTTACTTTCCAAAGACCGTTAATCAACTGGTCCTGCGTAATTTTCTTGCACGAGTTAACGGTTAACAGAATACCGGTGGCGATAAGTAAGATGCTAAGAAGGCGATAGGTTTTCATAGGGGGCTTTAAATCATTGAACCGGTATCAAAGATAAGCTATTAATGCGCATGCACGGTAGGCGCACCCGCCATTTCACATTCTTTTAAATATTGGCTGGTAAGTTCGTTGGCAATTTCCTTTACCGGGCGTATAGAATGCACAAACTCTATCGATGGGCCTGCGCACCACATGGTCTGGTAAGTGGCGCTGAAAGCGGCCTTCTCAAGAGCTTTCATGCCCTTATAATAGGTTATCATCTTGGTCCACTTTTTAATCTTCTTATTGCTGTTCAGGAATTTTTCTACCCAGTTTTGCTGGGTGCCTATCTTTTTAACGTAATCGGTATTTATTACGGTGCAGGGTGTTCCCGAAAGCTTGGTTGTCATTACAATATCCTTAGCACCGTGAGTAACACAGGCCTGTTTATAGTCCTCCGTAACAGGTGCTTCATTAGAAGCTATAAAGGGACTGCCCACTGATACGCCACATGCGCCATGGTCCAACATCTTCTTCATTTGGTGGCCGTTACCAACGCCACCGGCGGATATTACCGGAACCTTACAGTGCTTAACCAATGTGGTGATTAACTCGCGTGGGGATATTCTACCGGCATGACCACCGGCTTCGTTGTTTACCGCAATAATGGCATCACAGCCCATGGCCTCTACCTTTTTTGCATATTCCAGGTCAATTACGTCGGCAAATACCTTTATGCCCAATGGTTTGCATACGTCGATTACCGCCTGTGGAGAGCCCAGCGAAGTGATGATGAAAGGAACCTTATACTCCACGCAGGTTTTCAATTGTTCATCTAACCGTATGTTCGATTTGTTGGTTATCAGGTTTATGCCATAGGCCTTATTGGTACCGGATTTAATTTCATCCAGCGCCTTACGGAAGTCGGCATCGGTGCGGTAATTAAGGGCAGGTATGGCTCCGGCTATCCCTGCGTTTCCGGCCTCAATAACCATTTTGGCATTGCTGACCAAAAACATGGGGGCCATAATAACAGGGTAATCGATGTTAAGCATGCGCGTTAGCGCGGTATCTACTTTAGGCATTGGTTGAGTTTTCTGACGGCAAAGAAAAAAATATTTCTCTATGTAGCCGCAGGGTCTTGTCGGCAGCCGGGTTATCGTGTTTTTGCCAACAACCGAAAAGTATCAATCCAGCAATAGTAGACTAGTAATACTGGGCTGCAGCATTTTGAGCAGAGGCCTGTACTTTTACATCAAAAGCCTCGCCGGCGGGGTTGGTAAGCCATGCAGAAACGCCAAAACCCATGTAATAAGAGGAACCGTTCGGCACAACTTTTATTACAAGGTAACCATCTCCGCTTTTGTAGCATGATACTGTGGTAACCGTACCTGGTGCATTAAGGCTGGAGGCCTGTGTAACAGCAGAAGGGTTAGGGTTGCAGTCGGCGTATCCCACGGTTTGGCAGTCGATAGGTATTGAAGAGTTGTAAAGGTAGCCTTCAACCAAAAAGCGATACATTATGCAGGTTAATGGAATATTAGTTTTAATATGTATAGGATCGGTGCTGCCTGCAACCGTATTCCAGGTAAAGAAATCGCGCTTAACACGACCACTCTGTGTTGCCAGTGCCCCGCTGGTCGATAGTTTTTCAGTAGGTGCGGTCCAACCAGCGCCCACATTCCCGTTGGCAGCTATGGTAATACCATTCGAACCCAATGCATTGCTGCCGTAGGTATTGGTTATATACAGATTCTGATCGTTTGCTTTGGTTCCTATTAATGCCGATGCTACACCCGATTGCCAGAAACCGAGACTGGCATTTGTATTGGCTGCCGACATTATCTGCACAACCTCACTGGCATCGAAGAATGAGTTTTGCGTATTAGTACCAAATTGAGCTTTACCCACTACCTGTAAGTTAGTATGGGGAGTTGCCGTACCAACACCTGTGTTTCCTCCATAATCAACAATAAAATCGGTACCGGAGGTAGAGGTATTAAACACGTGCATGGAGGGCGGGTTAATGTTGGTGTTTTGCGAACCACCTATAAATATGCGGTGGTTGGCGTCCGGCCGGTCAAAAATAGCTGCTGCCGCCATCGTGCCGTGACCACCGGTTGGCACCCAGCCATAAATACCGGCTGAACGGATTCCAGCAGTTGGGTTATAATGTCCCACGCCAGCTATGGCCGCTCGCACATCGCTTGGTGGAACTGAACTAAGGTAGGGACTGTTTGATCCAATAATTGCTGCAGTTCCACCACTAAGCGTTGAGTTTTCTACGTTTAGCCTGCTTAGCGGACTATTGGTGCCCATACCTACAAAACCTGTGGTGGTTATGCGCATGTCTTCAGTTGCAGTTTGATTATCGGCGTTAGGGTTGGTAATGCGGTTGAACTTAAGCGAGCCATCGGTACCACTTGTAAGAACGCGACCGGTGTTTCCCCGGGTTCGGTAAGTATTAATATTCGTCCCCGCTTCGGCCATAAAAGCGATGAACGCCTGACCTGAGTTTACTTCGTTTCCGATGGTACTGCCATAACCGGCAGGATTGCTGTGCCCAAATTCAAAATTGTTTCCATTCCCCCGGGCAGAAATCAAGGCATCTGACTGACCATTGGTGCTGCCTACAGTAAGCTGTTGCGCGGGAGAAGAATTTCCGATGCCTACTTTATCGGTAAGCGTTGTATTATGTAAATACCCACTTGCATTGTTGCGTGTCCAGTAACCCAGGTTAGAGTTATTGGGTATGCTGGTAGTAAGATTGCCGTTTACATCAGTATAAACTGCCGAGCTTGTAGCCATGCCGGTAACACCCACTGCGCCAGCGGAGTTAATAGCAATTGCTCCTTTTAAGCTTGATGTTAAGGGTCCTTTTAAATCCAGCCAGTTAAAGCCTGCGGTTGTACTGCGATCAATACTCCAGCCGGTAGAGCAATCTGTGCCCATGCGGCTAACCCAGCAATCTACTGCAATACGATAGAAGTAGTAGGTGGCGTTTGCAGCACCCAGCGCTACAGCTACTTTGCCATTGGCATCCACACCAATATATTTGGCGAGGTTATCGGTGCCCACATCGCTCATTTTATAGCTTGCTACGGCACCCGAAACATTGTCTACGGTGCCGTTAACGCCGGTATAGGCATAACCACTAATGGTAAAATCAATTACATCCTGCGAACCATAGCCATAGCCATGTACGCGTATGGTGAACATTTCAAGCGAAGCGCGGCCAATTGGCGTATGAATTATCCAAGCGCCATTTTCGGTATTATCTACATTATCGGAAATAACATTGGGATAAAACCGCTGCACACCATTTGAGCCCTGGCTTAAGGTTCTTAAAATTGTATGGCCGTTTACATCCAGTTTTGCTCCGGGTGTGGTGGTATTAATACCAACATTACCCAGGTTGCTAATGCGCATACGCTCTGCACCGTTTTGGGTAAAGAAGGACATGTAACGCGATGTTCCATCAAATTTAATACCCGAGCTGCCACCATCTAAAGGTGTATTGTGGTAGATGTAAGCGGCGTTTGCCGTTGGGGTACTAAGTGTAATACCGGCATCACCATTATTATCTGCCCTTATTTGGTAGGCATAATACGGGCTAAGTCCTGAGCCCGGGTCGCCCTGGTATACGTGTAATTTGGTTGCCGGGCTGGTAGTGCCAACTCCCATATTACCACCCGAGGTAAATGTAACCTGCGGGATGAAAGTGGTAGAGGCGTTGAAGTTGCCATCGCTGGCTGCTCCTATATGGAATTTTCGGTTTACATCCTGCAAATAGCCATTTGAAATGTAGTGCTGATTGTAACCAGCGGTATTGTAAGAGCCCATCAGGAAATCGTTATGCGCATAGCTGCCGTTGTAATCTACCCCGGTAGCGCTGCCCGGATTAAAATGCAGTATTGGTTTGTTATCCGGTTGACTTCCCAAATCAAGGCGTGATAAGGGGCTTGCGGTGCCAATACCAAACTTGCCGGTGCCGGAGAAAGCCATGTTATTGCCGTTCAACACAACGTTAGTATTGGCGCCGAGCGTGCCACCCAGTTTAACATCTACGGTAGTTGTGCCTGTAGCTGTAAGGCCGTTGCTGGCTGTTACCGTGCTTACCCCCGAGATTGCATTCAGGGTGCTACCACTAAAACTTAAACCGGTGCCTAAGGTAATTTCAGATACTGCGGTTCCGGATTGACCGCTGCCCAAAAGCCGGTTGGCGGTCATAGTCTGCATTTTGCCATAGGTAACCTGGTTGTTTCCAAGGTCGGCGGTTGCAATGGTCCCATCAGCAATTTTGCTGGTAGTAACCGCATTGGCGGCTATGGTATTGCTGTTTATTGCACCGGTAACATCACCGGCAAGGTTAGGCAAATTGCCAACCTGTAGGGTGCCTGTTACTTCGCTGCTGTTTAAATTCACCGCACCGGCCGATAAAGTTCCTGTGCCGCTGCCGGCTTTAACCACTCCGCCACCGGTTAACGTGCCTACATTTACTCCACCGCTTCCGGCGTTGATATTGGTTGTGCTGGTTGTATTGGTGCTTCCAATGGTTACTGTTTTATTACCTGCTCCTGTGGCAATGTTTACACTTTGGGTAGCCGTGCCGTTAGCAATATTTACCGCACCGCTATTGGCTGAATTGATATCCACGATACCCGGTGCAACCGTTCCTGTTCCGGGTGTAATCGAGATACTTCCTCCTACGCTGGTGCCGGTGCCTCCGTTTTGTGCCTTTAAAACAATATTAGTTCCGTTGCCGTTCGAAGCGGCTGTACCACCCTGCACGTCCAATGTGCCTACCGGACTTGAAGTTCCGATACCCACGTTTCCGCCTGCATTGTAAATGTTGCTGCTGTTTACTACCCATTGTGTTCCGTCCCAATAGGTTGTATTGCCGATGGCTGTACCGTTCGGCAGAAGTCCTGCGGTGCCTGTTGCACCGGTAGCGCCTGTGGGGCCTGCATTTCCCTGCGGTCCCTGGCTGCCCTGGGAACCAGTGGCACCCGTTGCTCCTACATTACCTTGCGGACCCTGAACTCCCTGTGGACCGGCGTTGCCGGTGGCACCGGTAGCGCCCGCATTACCTTGTAGTCCCTGCGCACCCTGAGAACCGGCTGGGCCGGTAGCACCTGCATTACCCTGGGGCCCCTGAGGTCCTTGTGGACCAGTATCGCCTGTGGCGCCTGTAGCGCCTTGCGCTCCTGTGGCACCGGTAGGGCCTGTGGCCCCTCCACCGCCAGCGGTATTATCTCCGGTTGTTTTCCAGCCTGCTGCCACGCTGCCTATGTTCACAAAATTACCTACGCTTGGGTTAGCAGCAGTACCTGCAGGAATAGTATAACCGTTTAAAGTGGCGGCATTGTCATCCTCATTAATTATGATTAGTAGTTGTCCTTCTTTTGGATTGGCAAGAGTTAATGTTGTTGTACTTCCACCATTTGTATTTGTTAACCTAAACAAGGTTACGTTATCCGGAATGGTAACGTTGGCTCCTGCGGCAACAGAAGTTATGCGTGCTGATAAGGCGCCGTTGATATCCAACCTGGTCTGCGGCACATTGGTACCTACACCAACGTTCTGTGCCTGCATGGAGCACGTTATAAGGATTAGGATACAGGAGGTCAGAAATTTTGACATGATGTTGTGAGATTGTTGAGCGATAAAAAGCGGACAATGCATAATAAAAGGTTTTTGAAAAAAAGTCAATTTTGGCTTGTTCGAATGGGGTTTGTGGTCTGTTTACAAATCCCGATTTGTGCGTTTTGTCATTTTTTGTTTTTAATGTCCCAGTGGAGTAAAGTATAAAAGACTGCTACCTAAAACCAAGGTGCCTGGATTGCAGCCATCGGGGCCGCCAACACAGTTAAAAGTAATTTTGTAATACTCGCCCTTACGCACAGGTACTGTAACCTGGGCGGAACCCGGATAATAAAAAGTATTACCGCCCAATGGAACAATTGAATTACTGCAATACCCGAAACCCTGCAGCGTGGTAGGATTTGAACCAAAGTCGGCAAAAACCTGCAATACTGCATTTCCTGCGGTACCATCTGGTTTTCCAAATGCGGATATAAAACCATCACTTGGTGCCTGGTATATAGTATTAAGGGCAAGGCCGGTGCGGCTGCCAAATACCTTCATGGTACCGGTAACATCTAAGGTGGCATCAGGGGATGGCGTATTTACTCCTACATTTCCATTGGTTAAAAACGTCAGGCGTTCACCGCCTACATAAATTCTTGTTCTGCCCCCATTATTTTGAAAGTAGGAAAGCCCACCGTCAACCGTACTGAGTTCTACAAACGCATTGCCGCTCGCATTGGGGTCGTTCATTTTGATACCCGGTGTGCTGCCATATACTTCAAGCAGTCGACCTGGACTTATTGTTCCGATACCTACATTACCGCTTGATTTTATAACCATACGTGGTGCAGCGAATGAACTCCCTGTAAAAAATGATAATCCTCCATTTTCTGATCCATAGGCTGTTGGTGTTACAGAAGACAGGATATCGGCAATGTTTCCGCCGCTTGCATTCTTGAATAAAATCTCATTGAACGCATTGGCGTCGGTTTTTACCTGAAGACCTAAGCTTCCGTTGTCTTTGGCTATGGTCAGACCCTCACTGGGAGTTGCTGTTCCAACGCCAACCCGACCACCAAAATAATTTGTACCTCCCACAGAGTAGAGCGAATAGTTTGTGTTGGTTGCGCCGGTTTGGTCGGCTATATATAAGCCGTAGGCATTTTGTGTAGTTATACCTGTTCCTCCCGAGCCCTTATTGCCAATATAACTACCGTAGTGGTTGTTTATGGTAAGGTTTGCTGTTCCGGTATGCTGTGTGGAAAGCACATCTGAATACTCATCAAACATGTTGGTTATTGTACCGGTAGGACTTGCGCCCAGTGTTGCGTGGCGCGTAAAGGTAGTATAGGAAGCACCCAGGGTAGCGTTATTCTGAATGTTTACATACTGCTGGTTAAAAATACCCTGTAACCCAGCCCCTGTTCCACCGGTAACATTTCCTACTACCTGGTTTAAGATACCATAAACTCCTATATTGGTAGACAGGTTATGGGTAGCAGCGAAAATATGTGTCATGCCTTGACTAACATCGGTCATGGAAGCCTGAGCATTTATACCTGTGCCTGAGCCATTAACCACATGCAGTTTAGCAGAAGGGCTGCTGGTTCCTACGCCAACATTATCGGTTAAAGTGGTGTTATATAAATTAGTACCGGTTCTGGTCCAGTATCCAATTGAACCGCTGGTTGGAATGGAAGTGGTTAAGTTTTTGGAAGCATCGGTGTAAACAGCTGAAGAGGCAGTAAGGGCAGGGATGTTTACGTTGCCAACATTATCAATAATCATGTTAACGGTCTCTGCACCGGTAGCGTTGTTGCCGGTAATAAACTCCAGGTTACCGCCCGAGTTATTGTCAAGCGCGTTAAATTTTTTGCCTTGTATAGCCGCAAATGTAGACAGCGCCCCTCCCGAGTTATACACCCCGCTCAATGTAATTCTGCCGCCTTTTTGGGTGGTATAGGCGTCTGTTGCCTGCACGTCCAGTTGTCCCATCATTCTGGCACCAACTGCCGTTGCCGTAACTGTTCCGGTTGGTTGGGCTGTGTTAATCTGCAGCGCGGCTAATGGCGCAGCAGTTCCCACTCCAATATTTCCGCCGGTCAGGAAAGTCATCCGCTCGGCGCCACCTACAACTATACGCGTTCTCGCTCCTGTATTCTGGAAATAAGAAAGTCCGCCGTCAACCGTGCTAAGTTCAACAAAGGCGTTGCCCGTAGCACCAGGGTCGGTTATTTTCACTCCGGGTGTACTGCCATACACTTCCAGCAGGCGCGAAGGACTAACAACTCCTATGCCTACACTTCCCATAAAATACCCGCCACCCCCTATGGCAATGTTGCCACTTGCGGTTATCGATCTGCCGGTTCCGCTAACATTTCTAACCTTTAATGCAGATGCTACCGCATCGGGGAAACCGGTGCCATCAATGTTGCCGTAGGTGGCAATAGCCATCCGGCCAAGTCCATCCTGGGTTTGAAACAGCATGCCCCCGGCATTGCTTTGAGCAAGACCTGTGTTAGGTGCAAAAACATCCAGTTCGGCACCCGGGCCGGCAGTTCCAATACCAACATTACCGGCGGCATCTATAACTATCCGGTTGGTATAGTCTACATGGGCACTTCCGATATTGCCTGCAAAAGCAATACGGAATACATTGTTATCGCTATTAGTTAACACATACTTGCCGTTACTGGTGTTAGTGCGGCCAAAACTCATACCGGTGGTAAAATCGGCCTCACCGCTTAAAAGTGAAAAACGGGTAACCGGGGTGGAGGTCGCTACCCCGATGTTACCGTTGTTTAGGAATGTCATCCGTTCTGCGCCACCTACGTGAATGCGTGTTCTGCCAACAAAATTCTGGAAATAGGAGGTACCGCCATCAACAGTAACTAATTCTACAAAAGCATTGCCGGTGGCATTGGGATCGTTGATTTTAATACCAGGCGAAGTGCCATACAACTCCAGTTTGCGGCCTGGAGTGGTGGTTCCTATTCCCAGCATGTCATTGGCAGCATCCCAGTAAAAATTCCCTGTATTGTCGTATGCCTGGGTAGCTGTTCCGGTCCAGTAAGATACATGGCCGTTTGAACCGGTACCGTTTACCACGCCGGTAATTGTGGTTACGTCCGTCCAGGTTCCTAAGCCACCCGCGTCTGAGGTGAGTACCTTTCCCGCGCCGGGAGAACCACCGGTAATTTTCACCTGTCCAGCTATTTCCAGTTTAGCTCCTGGACTAACTGTTCCTATACCAACATTGCCGCCATTCAGAATAACCATTTGGTCGGCATTGCCTTCACGGAAATACAAGGTTTTACCACCTGAACGGTTTAAATAAGTGGTACCATCGTTGGCCTGTAGTAAAGCATAATTGCCTGTTGCACTTTGCGACAGGGCATCGTGCCCAATATAAGCGTAGACATTATTTGCAGGCCAGGCCCCCATTTGTAAATTGCCAATGCGGGCATTAACCGTGGCCCCCTGAACATCTAATTTAAAAACAGGGGCGGAAGTCCCTATGCCAATTTCACCGGTGCTTAAAATCCGCATCCGCTCGGTGCCTACACCCGATGAACCCGTAGCGATGGTAATATCGCTTGGTATGGAACCACTTGTAATAGGACCATTACTAACAAATTTGATGTTTGCACCGGAACGCGTAAATGCTGTTCCATCATAGCCTTCGGAATAGATAGTTCCCATAGGGTCGCCGTTTTGAATCGCTACCGGTGAACCGATAATGCCGCGGTCCTTACGCATGATTAAAAAACCGCTGTTATTTCCGTTGTTTGATTGATGCACCATTATACCCCGGGGGGTCGAGGTAGATTGCGTAGCTACATGCAATGATGTTTCAGGGTTGGTGGTGCCCATGCCTACATTGCCACCATTGTTATAAATATTGCTGCTGTTTAATACCCATTGGGTTCCATTCCAGTAAGGGGTGTTACCTGCTGCTGCACCTGCCGAAAGTGAGCCGGTAGATCCCGTAGCACCCGTGGGGCCTGCCGGGCCCTGTGCACCGGCGGAACCAGCAGTGCCGGTTGGTCCGGCAGGGCCTTGTGCCCCTGCCGCTCCGTTAGCACCGGTTTGCCCGGAAGGTGAAACACCCGAGCCGGTTGCGCCAACCGTTCCCGAACCACCCCCACCAAAGTAGGTTAATACCGCTGTGGTGCTGTTGGTTATAGAGTTTACAACATAATATCCACCACTACCGCCAACAAATACAACCTGGCCAACAACCATCCATGAGGTGTTAACCACGCTAACCGACACGTTGTTGCCAAGTGAAGGTTGTGTATATCCTGCGGTAGTAGTGGTGTATGCATCTTTTCCGTTTGCGCCTGCACTACCTGCTACACCGTCTTGCCCTGTGGCTCCGGTTGGTCCCGCATTTCCGGCCGGACCCTGAGGTCCCGCCACACCCTGAATACCTTGTTGGCCAGTAGGGCCTGTAACTCCGGCATTGCCCTGTGGACCGGTATCTCCCGTAACGCCCTGTGTTCCAGTTGCTCCAGTAGGACCCGTTGCCCCTCCGCCGCCTATAGTATTGTCTCCCGTAGTTTTCCAACCCGCTGCTATACTGCCAATATTTACAAAGTTGCTTACACTTGGACTAGCTGCGGTACCTGAAGGTATGGTATAACCATTTAGGGTAGCCGTATTATCGTCTTCGTTTATGATGGTAAGAAATTGTCCGTCTTTCGGGTTTGAAAGGGTTAATGCCGTTGTGCTGCCACCGTTGGTATTGGTAAGCCTGAATAACGTAACATTATCAGGAATTGTAACATTGGTATTTGCAGCAACAGCGGTTATCCGCGCCGATAAAGCACCATTAATATCCAGCTTTGTTTGTGGGGCGTTGGTGCCAATACCAACATTTTGGGCATGAGAAAAAGTTGCATATAGCAGGACAAAGACCAGGGGTAAAGCTTTTCTCATAGAATCGGGGTTGTTTAGTGCTGAAAGGAAGGTAGCAAAATCAATACCGCATACAAGGAGTAATTTGTGCCAAAATTAGGTTTCGCTCTGCCGCTGTATATCAGCAATTTATGTCCTCATTGACATCATGCTAAAGCTTTTGACCTATTAGGTTTTTCCTAAATATTATACGCAAGCATAATTAACTGGACACTTGTTTGAATTGCGGGAAAGTGATTCAGTCATTCATTTTCTATATTCGGCAAAAAATAGGGGATGGGCAGCTACGTAGATAATAACCTGATAAAGGATGAAGTGGTGGTATATGAAACAAAATATCACTGGAAAATATTCTTTAGTCTCGGCGGCTTGTTTACGCTGTTTATTGGCCCTGCGTTAATGCGCTGGAGCGATGAGTTCGTTATCACCAACAGGCGTATTGTTTGTAAAACAGGCCTGTTTTCGCGCCGCACATTGGAAATGAATTTGAACAAAATTGAAAGCGTAAATGTTGACCAGGGAGTTATGGGCCGCATTTTGAATTATGGCACCATCACCATTATTGGCACAGGTGGAACGAAGGAGGCTTTTCCTGATATTGCCCATCCGGTAGATTTCAGGAAGCGGTTTATGGAAGTAGCCGGTTAATTCGGAAATAGGAGTTAATTAAATGAAGAGCAGTTGATGTTTGAATAATGAAAAAGAAGAAAGAAAAGCCGAAGAGCAGCGCGGGATTTGACCCTGAGTTGCTGCGGGAGTATATGATGGGTGCCAGCAATCCCAATTTCAGCAATAAGTTTGAAATGCGCGAAGATGTTGTTGACCTGCACTTAGAGAAAACCGCTGCAGGTAAAGCAAAGATACCGGCACAGGATGCCCTGTTTCATCAATTAGAAGAATTTGAAAAGGTGTTGGATAAGGCGATTGCTGCCGGTAAACTGGAACTGCGCGTGGTGCATGGCCTGGGCAAGGGTAAACTGCGCGATGAAATTCATAAGCTGTTAGATAAGCACCCGCTTGTTAAAAACTACAACAGCGATTACAGCCTCCATTACGGATTTGGCAGCACCCTTATCCAGTTTTATTGACACTTTAGTTTAGGTGCGTTTCTTTGTGGATAATAGTGGCTTTATCTATCGGTATGTTTACGCTGATAAAATATGCTGCCATGAAAAATGTATTGAAAACGATTTTATGTGTTTGTTTGTTCGGGGCTTTTGCCGATACTGCCAATGCGCAAACTACAGGTAATTTAGTGGTGCCACGTCCCGCTACAGCTGTTATGGAAACGCCAACTCAACCGGCTAATGCGAATGCCAAAGCGGTTACCATTACCTTAAAAAATAACGCGGAGAAATCCATTGCTGTTTTTGCGGGCCCTAAAGAGGAACTGAAGGAGCCTAAGGTGCTGGTGGCCGGTGGCTTAAGCAAGAATACGCTTTACCTGCGGGAGCAGGATGCCGTTTGCCTTATGACGGTAGATAAGCGCCCTATGGCCTGCACCGTCATTAAGCCCGGTATAACTATGGTTGAGGTGAATACCTCGGCTAATGCCATAAGCAGTAAGTAAGAATCTGAAAGGAGCGATTCTTTAGTGTTTTTCAATTCTTATATTTGAAAACACACTATGCTTCGCAGACTACGGGTTCTATTCCTCCCTTTTGTTGTTTCAACTGTTTTGTTGTGTGTGCTCTACACATTTTTTCATTGGCTGCTGCTGATTAAACTGCAGCTTTTTGCAGTTGATGACTTTGTAATCAACTTTGTCCTTCCGGCAATTGCAACGGTTATACCAACATGGTTTTATATAGGGCCACGCCTTAAGTATCTGAACCTGGCGAACGAAAAGCGCGATCTGCGCAGTTTATACTCATTTATTGTATTTGTAGCACTTATACCGCCTGTTGTTATCGCCCAATACTACGTGGATCTGGCAGCCGGTAAATTAACTGTGCTTGCCAGTGTAGAAGAACTAAGGCAGAAAGAGGCAACTAAATATTATTCGGTAAAAAGCCTGTATCCCGATAAACAAAACGCAGTTGCCACCAGCGATTTTGAAGTAACCGGACGGTACAATGAGCATTTTGATATGCGCATTTATATAGCCATACCGGTTTTAAGCGATAGTAACACGACAACCGGAACTGGTAATAACATTTGGCTAGGCCGAAAATTCTATAAGCAGATAAACAACCGGTTGGAAACTGAAGAAAAGGAAAAGGCCTATAAGGAGTTTGCCAATGAAAGTCAAAAAACCTTTGATGGGGAAGACTATAGCCACTTTGTTTATTTGGAACGTGTAGGAAAGTCGGATTATGGGGACCACTACAAAACAGCGATTGAGGAGGCTAAGCTGCCGAAACCCAAAGAAGCGGTTGTGCTATCTATCCGGAATGAATCCTTTGAAGAACGCTTGGGCTCCTTGTTTCCCTGGATATTTGGTTCGTTTGGTATAGGAGCCTTGCTTTGGCTGATAGCAATTGTTATCCCGAAATTCGATGAGTCGGAAAGGGTGGCCAGCGAACAGGATGATACCGGAAGCTTTTCGGAGTTCTTGGATATACTAAAACCACAGCCGGGTTTTGTAATTACTCCTATAATAATTTATGTGAACGTCGCCATCTATGTTGCCATGGTAGTAGCGGGTCTGGGCTTCGTTTCTTTTAAATCGGCCGACCTGCTTAAATGGGGCGCCAACTTCAGGCCTTCAACAGTAAACGGGGAGTGGTGGCGGCTTGTTACCAGCACTTTTTTGCATGGCGGTATTATTCACCTGTTGGCCAACATGTATGGTTTGCTGTTTGTCGGTGTTTTCCTGGAACCGATTTTGGGAAAGGTGAAATATGCCATTGCCTATTTACTTACCGGTATAATTGCCAGCATCGCAAGCCTCTGGTGGTACGATGCCACCGTAAGTGTGGGGGCATCCGGCGCCATATTCGGGCTTTACGGAATGTTCATCGCTTTTCTGCTTACAAAAGTATTTACGCCTGAATTTGCAAAATCATTCCTTCTCAGCACCGGTATTTTCGTTGGCATTAACCTGTTAATGGGCCTTACCGGTGGCATTGATAATGCAGCGCATATCGGCGGACTTATAAGCGGCCTTGCAGTTGGCTTTCTGTTGCGGTTAACACTAACCGAATTTGCAGAAGACCCTCCTACAGGCCAGCAATAGCTAGTCAATTTTTATGTAATCGACTATGCTGTGCTTATCGTTTTTCAAAAACGGTATAAAGGGTTGAAAGTAATAGGTGCCATCTTGGTACATGGGTGAACCAATCCATAGGAACAAATGCTTATCCGGAATTTTAGCCATGGTGTTGGGTATCACTGCCATTTCCTTTCCATCCAGCAGATACCGAACCTTATCGGGATACCAGTACAATTCATAGGTATGGAAATCATTAAAGAATTCACGGTGAAACTCTTTGCCTATAACACTTGCCTGGCGTTTATTATAGCGCTCAACATCATAAAAGCCGGTATTCTTTTGTTCCCCCGGTTTTAGCAGCACATTAGGGTCACGCATATAATCTACTATAGAATAGTTGATGAACGATTCATCGTCCCACAAGGTCATGGTATCATAAGGAGTACTGCTCCAAACTTCAAAATCTATTTCATAAGGCTGCATATTGCGGGCACCCCGCAGGTCGCTATAGGGGTTTGCTGTATCTACCTCATCAAAATCGCGCTGGTAAAGCCACAGGTTATGTACGATACCATTGGTGGTGCCATGCTTGGTCATCATCTGCGAGAACTTTGCCCGTACGGTCAGGTGCCCGTATTTAAACGATGGGCCAAACAAAAACTCGCCCCATGTTTTCTTGTAATCTCCCCGCCGCGATTTAGGCATGGTTAGCGTAACACCGGTGCTGTCTATTCGAAAATTCTCTTTTTTAATACCATAATCTGCCTTTACAAACCCAGCCTTATGGATATAACCCTCAAAAAACTCCTTGTTGTTCCATGCTTCATTTATTACGCGTTTAAACCAACCGGTGCAGGTATCGCATAGGCTTTTCTGATCTCCATTTTTAGGAATGTAAATGTGATTAGGGGTAAGGTCGTTTACACCATCGAAGAATTCTTCAAGAAAGACGAATTTAAATTTATGCGGACCGACGTAAACTATATTGTAATCTGTTTTCTCTTTTTTTAGTTGTGCCTTTTTTATCTCGGCAAAAGGATTTACCCGTTGCAGATTTAGCTTTTCGTCGACAAAAAACTGTTCCTGTTTTTCACTGTAAAGCAACATAAACTCGTAATTACCGGGCCGGGCCGGGTCTTTCGATGGGTCAAAATCAAATTGCCCTTTAGGGTCCATTCCGATTGTGTAAGGGATGTTTACAGTTGCAGTTTCACCGGCCGGAATGGTTACAGACACTACCTTCGACGCACCGTAGTAGTTATCCATAAAACTCCAATCTCGGAATACGGCTGAATCGTTTGTAGGAAACCAGTAAGATGTATTTTGATAAAACAGGCGTAGGTAAAGCGTGTAAGGATGGTTGCCGCTATTCTTTAATTGCACATTAGCGTAAGCCATATCTTTAGTAAGACAGGTATTCGGGAAACACACTTCCGCATATTTCCAAACATCTTCACCGGTGTGGTAAACGCACTTATCGCTGTAAATGTGGTTATAGAGATAATCGCCCGTTTTATCAGCCCCCAGCGGGTTAAAGGCGACGATAGTTACATCCTTGTTATAAAAGGGGAAGGCGCCGGTTGAATCTTCATTGAAGGAGTGGTTCAACTCTTTGCCCTCGTAATAATCTGAAGGCAGTTGGTATAGCAGATACTTCTTATCAGCATATTCCTGTTTAACACGTTTGGGCTTTTCGGAGTCGATAACCAGTTTAGGTTCTCTGTAACACGACGAAAGTAGTAGCAGACAAACTGCTGCCAACTGCCAACTACCAACTGTTAACTGCTTCCTCATCCAAATATTTTAAAACCAAAAATCCAATTTCCAAGTGTAAGCATAAACAACAATAGCAAACCAACGCCAACTATATCCAGAATTAAACCTGCCCTCATCATGTCTTTAGCGTCAATATCACCTGTGCCGTAAACGATGGTATTAGCTGAAGTTGCTACGGGCAGCATATAACCCAGGGATGCGCTAAAAGTGGCCGTAAGCATCAACAGCAGGGGATTAATGCCAAGACTTGCGGCTAATGGAACCACAATCGGTAATACCAGCTGAATACTTGCTGTGTTAGACGCAAACTCGCTTAACACGGTTACCAGTATGGAAATACCCAATAAAATCAAGGGCACCGGCATGCCGTGCAGTACCACTAACCGGCTTGCAATAGCAGTGCTTAATCCCGACGATTCAAAGCCCTTAGCCATGGCAAAACCGCAACCGAAAAGAAGAATAATATTGAGTGGCAGTTTAGCTACATCCTTCCATTCCAAAAGGTTCTCGGTGTCCTGCTTTACCTCTGTAAAGTTATCCGGGTCGGCCTCACGTCCAATGGCCGCGCTAACCGGTGGTTTCGATTTTGAGGGGATGAGGAAAAGGAAGAAGGCCATAAACACAGCAATGGTACTATCCTTAATATAAGGGGCGCCCTTTCCAAGTAGCTTTGTCCAACCGGGTATGGTCATGAACCCAAGCGGCATATCTTCGCGGAAAAGCCATAAAAAAACTGTTACAGCAAAAACCGTAAGCACCACTTTTTCTTCATACCTGATTTTCCCCAGGTTTTGATGTTGCTGCCTTATATAGCTCATATCAAACTCAACATTAAAGTGCGGCGGAATAAACATCTTCTTTAAAATGAAGTAACAAACCACCAGCAAGGTTGCTGAGTAAGGAATGCCAAACAGCATCCAGTTTAAAAACGTAACCGGTTGGCCATTGGGAAACAGGTTGGCGTACATGCCGGCAAAAATCATATTGGGTGGTGTACCTACCAGGGTGCCCATGCCACCAATAGTAGCGCTGAACGATAAGGCAATGAGAATAGCAGTAGAAACGCTTTTCCTGTTTTCGGCACTGTAAAGTTCTTTCTGCGAAACTATAGCCATTACAGCGGGGATAAGCATCATAACCGTAGCTGTATTACTTACCCAGTTTGAAATAACATACGTGGTGATCATTATACCCAGCAGTACCTTGGATGGTGTGTTGCCGGTAAGCATAATTATGCGGAAAGCAAAACGTTTATGCAAGTTCCATTTTTCCATAGCATAGGCAAGAAAAAAACCGCCCATAAACAGGAAGATTATCTGGTCCATGTATTGCATGGCCACTTCCTCGGTTTTCATTATGCCGAATAGGGGAATCAACACGAAGGGAAGGAGTGAAGTAACGCCCAAATGCAGTGCCTCGGTAAGCCACCAAACGGCAACCCAGGTAACAACAACGGCCATTAGCGCAGCAGGGCGTGGAATGTTATGTGATGAAAGCAGTAAATAGACAGCCAGCGCCAAAAGGGGTGCAGAAACAATCGCCAGCCATTTTTTTGTCATGGCTTAAATGTAGAAAAGTTTAAATACCGTTAGCCACGAATTGCACGAATAAAGCAGGATTAATTACCGGCTTTACGACGTTGCAATTCACTTGTAAAAGTTGCGCAATCGGTATTGCCGGGGTTGGCTAGTTGGTAGATGGCCAGGATTTTTTCGGCCACCGGTAAATTGTTTTGCTGCAGAGCCTGATTGGTGTATGAGTAGCAGGCAAGTGACACAAAACCCAGCAAACGCTCGTACATGGGGTCCTTTGCCTTTTTTTTATTGAAGATGGCAATCTCATGTTTCCACCAATTAATATCCTGTGTTTCAAAGGCGGTCATTAGTTGCTGTTTCGCTGCCTGTTCTTCTTCTACTTTCTGCGGTGTTATGGTTACCTGCTTCTTTCCATAATCTTCAACACTACCTACAGTAAGAAAATGAAAAGCATCTTTAAAAACCTGCTGATTAGGGAACTCGTGTTTGCCGTTCCATTCAACCAGATAGTGGATGTAGGGTGAATTTTTAAGGTTTGCATTGAACGCCACCACATCGGTATAGTTCATGTCCTTTGTTCCGGCAAAGCCAAGTAAGTCCAGTTTATGGCTTGTTTTTAAAGGCGCCGCTGCCCCGCAATAAATTACGGATGATACAGCCTCGTTTTGCGCTGCGCTTAGCAGGGCCACCTTTGCTCCGCCGCTAAAACCACAGAAGGCGATTTTTTTCTGGTTGACATGAAAACGGGCTTCGGCTTCGTTTACCAGGTTATCGGCTACGGCCTGCGCTTGCTGAAAGTCCATGCCGTTTTTAGAACTGTTAGAACCCAACAGGATGAAATGAAATTCCTCGGCAAGGTCCTTATATAAATTTAAAGGCAAGGTTCCATCGCCGTGTGGGTCGAAGAATATAAGTACTGGTAGGGTGGCCTGGTCGGAATAAGTTTTAGGAAGATAAAGCGCAAACGATTGTGAAGGGTTATCGTTTATTGTAACCGATGAAATGACTTTGCCTGTTTCAAAGGAATCTTTAACTATAACAGGCGTAACGGTAACCTGCGGATTACCACTTTCTGTATTGCTTGTTTTTGAATTACACGACGAAATTGTTGCAGGTAAAAAACCAAGTGCAAGTAGTAGCCTGTTCATTGGCGCAATTTATCACTTTGCCGTTTACACCGAAACTCCGGCGCTTAATTCACGCGCTAAACGTTCATACTCGGCAATCTTAACTTCTTCCTCACGCATTTTACGCAGGGCATAAGGTGTTTCGTATTGCAGTTCGCCAGTGTTGCCCAGCTTTTCAAATTTCAGGGCCGGGTCGTTCAGGAAGCTGATTTTGCGCTTAACGGCATCGGTTAACACAAAGCCAATGGTAACGGAGTTGGCGTTGTTGTTCAGTTCTGGCATTGGGCGCAGAATAGAAATTGTAAGATATTCATCCTTCTCCTCGTTATGACTGATAACCGCATCGGCAAAAGTTTTCGTTCCGTCGGTTTCGTGGAATTTATTGTCGAGGAATTTTACCGTGGTTTTGGTAATCCAACGACGGTAGTTCTGTTCATTGATAATATACTCCAGATCAACCTGGTTGCGGCTAAGGTGTAACTCCTTCGAAATTTCCTTCAGGTGTTTCGATGGTTCTTTACTGGAGTAGCGTATGAAATACAATTCGTTAAAGCCAAAGTGCTTCGGCAGTAGGTTTGATATGCGCTGGAACAACATTTCGGGTGAAGCATTGTATTTGTCCAGCAACGACAATAATATTTCCGGTTGCCAGGTTGTTTGCGCAAAGAAGTCCTCCAGGTCTTTAACCAAAGTATCTTTATTGATATGCAGCGCCTGGGCAAAATAGGCGGCCTTAAAGTTATTCATTACATGGTCGAACGATTCTACCTTTAACCATGAGGTGGTGATTGGGCGCTTTTCAATTTTCATTGCAGCAAAGCCCAATTCCTTACCGTATAAAAATATCTTCTGCTGCTCGGTAAGCCGGCTGTTGAATAAAAGGGTTGGCTGCTCGCCTTTAACAAATACCGAGCGAAAACCACGTAACTTAGGATAGTCGGAAAAGTCCGATTCTTCCAACCGATAGTTAAACTTATCCCTTAATAGCTGAGCATATTGAGCCGATGTGAGTTTATCGTCGCCACCAATGCCGGCTTCTGTTTTAAACTTAACAACAGCATCCTCAATCTCATCAAAGTAGTTATCGTTCATTTCCTGGTAGGAGCGAAGACAGGAGAAATAGAAGTGCTCTTCCTGCAGGTTGTAGTTACGGGCAATTTCAAATACCGAATTTATAAGGGCCGATAGCGAAGTGGGCGCATTGGCCATCATACTCATTAAAAGCCCCTTGTCCACCCCAAAGGTTTCGAAAAGGAAGTCATTAATGATTCGCAGGTTCAGCACCTGCACTACCGGGGTAAGGTTCTTGTTAATTTTAAGAGAAACCAGTTGGTCGTAGTTTGTTCCCAGTGCCTTTGCTAATTCGGTAATCTTATCGGGTTTGGGGTATTTTTTCCCGTTTTCAATTTCGTTCATATACGAAACGGAAACTCCGCTTATATCCGATAATTGCTGTAAAGAGAGTCCCTTATCGGTTCGTAGCTTTTTAAGTTTTAAGCCGAAAATGATGCGGATGTTTTCTTCGGTTGTGGTCTCCATACTTGGGTGCTGATTTTTGAGCGACTGCAAATAAAGCGTAAATTTCTATTTAGGCGAAATTTCGCAATAACTCAATTTTTCGCACGTTTTGAATGCCTAATAAGATACCCTGTTATCCACATAATTTTACTCAGCGAAATTTCGCTATTACCGTTTTTTATTCTCATATTCGCGCCGAAAATTAAACCAAGCTTTTACATGGCATCTACCACTGGTATTAACGGCTTAGAGATTAACGCTCCTATCAGCGAAACGTTCACTGAGATACTTACTCCTGAGGCCCTTCAATTCATAGTTAAACTTCAGCGCACTTTTAATAAGCGCCGGCTTGAAATTTTAACTGCAAGGGTTGAAAAGCAAAAATCGATCGATGCAGGCAAACTGCCCGATTTTTTGCCTGAAACCAAAGAAATTCGCGAAGGAGATTGGGTTGCTGCCCTAATTCCGGCCGATTTACAGGATAGAAGAGTTGAAATAACCGGCCCGGTTGACCGTAAAATGATAATCAACGCCCTGAACAGCGGTGCAAAGATGTTTATGGCCGATTTTGAGGATTCCAATTCCCCGTTTTGGGCTAATAATATAGATGGACAGATTAACCTGCGCGATGCCATCCGCAAAACCATTTCCTTTAAGAACGAAGCAGGTAAGGAGTATAAGCTGAATGAAAAAACTGCCACTTTATTGGTTCGTCCGCGCGGCTGGCACCTGCCCGAAAAGCATGTGAAAGTTGACGGTGAGGTAATGAGCGGCTCGCTATTCGACTTTGGTTTGTTCTTCTTTCATAACGTGAAGCAATTACTTGCAAATGGTTCAGGTCCATACTTTTATTTACCAAAAATGGAAAGCCACCTGGAGGCCCGTTTGTGGAACGATGTATTTGTGTTGGCTCAAAATGAATTAGGCATTCCGCAAGGCACCATTAAGGCAACCGTGCTGATTGAAACCATTACGGCTACTTTCGAACTGCACGAGATTATATATGAACTGCGCGAACACATGGCAGGCCTTAACTGCGGTCGCTGGGATTATATTTTCAGCTATATAAAAAAACTGCGTAACCTTAATGGCTATGTGTTGCCCGACCGTGGACAGGTTACTATGGCTGTTCCTTTTATGGCAAGCTATAGCAAACTGGTTATACAAACCTGCCACAAGCGCCGGGTGCATGCCATGGGGGGCATGAGCGCCTTTATTCCAATTAAGAATAACGAAGCAGCCAATAATGCTGCGGTAGATAAGGTAAAGCAGGATAAACTGCGTGAAGTAACCAATGGCCATGATGGAACCTGGGTAGCTCACCCGGGTCTGGTTGGTGTGGCTATGGATATTTTTAATGAGCACATGAAGTCGCCAAACAATTACACGGTAACCCGTGAAGGCGATGTATATACCCAAAAGGACCTTTTAACTGCCCCGGAAGGAACAATTACCGAGGCTGGTTTGCGCATGAATATTAACGTGGGCGTTCTATACATAGAAAGCTGGTTGCGTGGGGTAGGGGCTGCCGCCATCCATAACCTGATGGAAGATGCTGCTACCGCCGAAATTAGCCGCACCCAGGTTTGGCAGTGGATTAAGAACGGAAGCAAATTAGACGATGGCCGGGTTATTACCTACGCTTTGTTTAAGGAGATATTGCCATCGGAACTAGAAGCCGTTAAGCAATATGTTGGCGAAACAGCGTTCAACACAGCCACCATGAAACGTGCGATTGAGATTTTTGATGAGTTGGTACAGCAGGGTGATTACAAGGAATTTTTGACTTTACCGGCTTACGAAGAAATTGACTAAAAGCTATCGGCATTGAAAACTGCGGCACTCACCGAAAGAATTGTATTACCGAACCTTAACGGGCTCCGGTTCTTTGCTGCGCTTAGTGTAATTATCTATCACGTTTATGGGCTAGCAGTTTTAAATGGCCACTATGGAGTATTACTTTTTTTTGTTTTAAGTGGCTTCTTAATAACACATTTATTGCTCGCAGAACTGGAAAGGACGTCTACTATCAACATCCCTAAGTTTTATATCAGGCGTGTTCTCCGGATTTGGCCTCTTTATTTTTTGATATTCTTTACGGGTGGCGTGGTAATCTACCTGTATCAATCTGCAAGCACATTCAAACAGTTTTTATCTGTTCTGCCATTTTATGTTTTCTTTTTGCCAAATCTGACATTTGCGATGAAAATACTCCCGCCCTTTGTAAATATACTATGGTCGGTTGGGAGTGAGGAGCAATTTTATCTTTTCTGGCCGCTTTTATTGTTATGGGTGCCGGCCAAACACCTTGCAATGGCACTTATCTCTATTATTCTGGTGTTTACAATAACCCCACATTTGCTCGATTATATAGATGCTCATTATTATGGTGGAAGTAGCCGGGTTTTAGATATTGTTTCCAGGTTTATAACAGCTATGTGCTTTAATGCTATGGCAACAGGTGCATTAGCAGCTTTTGTTTATAAGAAAAAACCAGAATTACTACGGCCGCTTTTTAGTCCGGTAATTCAGGCAATCGCCTTCCTAGCCACAATAATCCTGTGGATTGGCCATGTGCACTTTCCTTATGGTAACGATGAAATTTTCAGCATTTTATTCGCTGTTATCATTTTTAACCTTGCTCTTAATCCAAGGCCTTTGGTGACATTAAACAATGCTGTCCTGAATTATTTGGGTAAAATAAGCTATGGCCTTTATGTGTATCACCAGGTTGTTGCGTTCTTGATTTTTCGGTTTGTTTGGTGGATTATTCCGGCCACAACACCCGGTCAAACCCTTTTAAAAGGCGTCTTAGTTACGCTGGCCACCATAGCGGTTGCAGCCCTGTCATACGAGTTTTTTGAAAAACCATTTTTGAAAATAAAGGAGAGTCGTTTCAGTGTAATTCGTTCGGGCAGTTAATTAAATCAGTAAACAATCATTAATCATAAATCAATAATCAACCTAAAAGCAATGGCTACAAAACAAGAAAGAGCGGCGGCCCTAAAGAAAGAATGGGAAAGCAGCGCAAGATGGAAAGGAGTTACAAGACCTTATTCGGCTGAAGAGGTAATCAACATCAGCGGTTCGGTGCAAATCGAGTATTCGCTTGCACGCAATGGTGCTGAAAAACTTTGGAAACGGTTGCATACCGATGCATGGGTTGCAGGTTTGGGCGCCCTTACAGGTAACCAGGCTATACAGGAAGTTACTGCCGGTATGAAAGCGATTTATTTATCGGGCTGGCAGGTTGCAGGCGATGCTAACCTTAGCAGCGAAATGTATCCTGACCAATCTCTTTATCCTGCTAACTCGGTTCCTTCGGTAGTTAAAAGAATAAACAATGCCTTAGCACGCCGCGACCAGATTGAATACCTGGAAGGTGAACCACAACGCGATTGGATGGTGCCTATTGTTGCCGATGCAGAAGCCGGTTTTGGTGGTAACCTGAACGCGTTTGAATTAATGAAGCAAATGATTGAAGCAGGTGCTGCCGGTGTTCACTGGGAAGACCAGCTTAGCTCTGCTAAAAAATGCGGCCACTTAGGTGGAAAAGTATTGGTTCCAACACAAGAAGCCATTAACAAACTTGTTGCTGCCCGTTTGGCAACTGACGTTTGCAATGTGCCGACTTTGGTAATTGCCCGTACCGATGCTGAAGCTGCAAACCTTATTACAAGCGATATTGACCCGCGCGACCATAAATTTATTACCGGCGAAAGAACCGGCGAAGGTTTTTACTATGTAAAGAATGGCCTTGAGCAAGGTATTGACCGCGGTCTCTCTTACGCTCCGTATGCAGATTTGATATGGATGGAAACCGGCAATCCTGATTTAGGAATGGCCCGTGAATTCGCACAGGCTATCCACGCCAAGTATCCAGGTAAGATGTTGGCATACAACTGCTCTCCATCTTTCAACTGGGCTAAGTATATGGATGAAAAGGCGATGCTTACTTACCGTGAGGAAATCGCAGCAATGGGCTACAAATTCCAGTTCATTACACTGGCTGGTTTCCATGCGTTAAACACCGCTATGTTCGAACTGAGCAAGGCTTATGTTGAGCGTGGCATGGCTGGTTTCAGCGAGTTACAGCAGCGTGAGTTTGCATTAGAGAAATCAGGTTTCAAAGCTATCAAGCACCAATCGTTTGTTGGTACCGGTTACTTCGATGCAGTGCAGAACGTAGTTCAGCAAGGTGCAAGTTCTACAACCGCTTTGGCTGGTTCTACCGAGGCTGAGCAGTTTCATTGATTAAGTTGGTGATGGACTATTGACCATCGACCATTGTAAATACAAAGGCCCGCTTCTTTTGAGGCGGGCCTTGTTATTTTGGGGAAGCCAGTATCTTCTAATGGCTTACTACAAACCGTTGTCTTGCACTTTGGTTTTCTCCGCTTAGTTGCAGGGTATAAATACCAGCACTGTAGCTTGAAGTATTAATAGCAAAGTTATAACGACCCGATGCACTAACCGGTGCGGAATATAGAATGCGACCGGTAATGTCAATCACATCCACACGGGCGTTTAGCTGGCTTTTAGCATCGATAGAAATATTTAGTTGGGTATTAGCCGGATTTGGAAATACATTCATAATAGCCGCGCTGTTGAATAGGTTGGCAATACCGGTAGAAAGGTCCTGCACGGTTACGTTTTCCACTTCGCTGCAGCCTAAGGCATCGGTAACAGTTACGCGGTAATTGCCAGGTGCCAGGCCGGTTACGGTGTCGGTTGTTCCGGCGCCTCTGTTCCACTGGTAGTCATAGGGTGGTAGGCCACCACTTGCAACTACATATGCCTCGCCATCATTACCATTGCTGCCGGCGTTGGTTGTTGCCACTAAAGTTATAGGCGTTTGCTGCTGGCTGATTGTTACACTTGCCGTAGCGGTTTCAGTTCCGGAGGTTACCGTAACGGTATAGGTTCCTGCACTTAGCGCATCTGCTAAATAGGTCTGTTCACCGCTGCTCCATGCATATACATAAGGGTCAACCGGTGAGCCGCCATTTGCAAATACTTCAGCGTTGCCGGCTGTATCGCCAAAGCAAAGGTTATTTGCATCCGTTATTAAACTAAGTGGGGCACGGGCCGCTTCTACTACAACAAAGTAATTGGCGAAAGGCGGAAAACGGTTAATGGTTCCGTACATGAAAGTATCCACGTCAACACCCAGCAAAGGCACCGATAGGTGCGCCCATACCATACCGATAAAATTCAACTGGAAAGTATCAGGTGCATCGCTGGTAACACCGGTAAATTGTCCACAACCGGCCTCACCACCATAAAGTACATCAGGGTTTTTATTCCAGGTAATTCCGGTGGGTAAACCTTCAATAGTATCCAAACGAACCGAATCGATACGGAGATCTGCCTGCACAAACCCTAAAAAATTCTGGCTTATTTCATGCGGTATGCGCAATTGAATGGTTTGGTCGTAGGCAGAATCTACCACTAAATGCGGCAGATGGCGTGCGCTTGGAAAAATGTCGGCTTCTGTGGGACTTAGCAGCGATGCATCAATAGTGCATTGTGCGTTGGTAGCAAGGGTAATAAATGCCACCATTAATAGGGTGTAAAACTTTTTCATAGTGTAATTTTGTTGAGCTTGTTTTAATTATCATGCTATATTATAAATATTGCAGTAAATACTTTCGGGTATTTTTAGGCATGTGTTAATTGTCGCAAACCCTTAAATTTGAAATCTGGAGGCTTTCCGCTTTAAACAATTCGCTGTAGCGCACGATAAATGCGCTATGAAGGTAAATACCGATGGGGTATTACTTGGGGCATGGGCCAAAGCTAATGGCGCAGAAAGTATTCTTGACATAGGAACCGGCACAGGCGTAATAGCCCTAATGATGGCCCAAAAGAATAAAAATGCCATAATAGCCGCCATTGATATTGATGAAGGCGCATTCTACCAGGCAAAAGCCAACTTTGAAGCATCTGATTGGAAGGAACGCTTAATGGCCATTTACATACCGCTGCAGCAATATCAGCCAGGTAAGCTATACGACGTAATCATTTCCAATCCCCCTTATTTTGTAGATGACCAAAAAAGCGGCAACCAGCAGCGGGATACAGCCCGGCATAGCGTGGCTTTGACCTATGCCGAACTGCTGGAAGGAGTTGGCCGCCTGCTGGCTTCAGCCGGTTCCATGTTTGTGGTAATACCTTCCTTTAATTATGAGTTGTTTAAAGCTGAAGCATTAAAGCATGGTTTGCACGTTACACAAGTGGCAGATGTGGTTGCGGTAGAGGGGAGACAGCCCTACCTGGTTTTGCTACAATTGCAAAGGGTTAAGGGTGATGTTACGAAGTCCACCATTGTTATACAGAACGTAGCCGGTGAATTTACGGAACAATACAAGCAGCTTACCAAAGACTTTTATCTGAAGTTCTAACCAAATCCCCGTCTTTATCAATGTATTGTGGCTAACGTCTTGTATCTGTTCTCTGTTATTTTTCTATTTTAGAATTCAAAATAAACCATCACATGGCCGAGGACGCTACTATCAAAAAATCATCCGGAAAGAAATGGCTTTTAATTCTGCTGCTAATTGTTGTGGCAGTTCTGGCTATTCTCTATTTCATTTTCACCTTTAGCTACAGCGAAGGCAATAGAGCAGGAGTGCTGATTAAGTTCTCTAAAAAGGGCTACATATTTAAGACCTACGAGGGCGAATTGAACATAGGTGGCATGGGTAACATCCCTAACACCGCCCAGGCTAACCAATTGTGGGACTTCTCGGTACGCAACGGCGATGTAGCTGATTCGCTAATGAAACTGGAGGGCAAGAAGGTTTCGTTGCACTATAACGAGGTAGTTAAGAACTTCATCTGGGATGGCGAAACCAAATACTTCGTAGACGGAGTGAAAGTTTTGGAATAAAATTCCTGAGAGGCTAAACACCCGCAATGAGGAAATTCTACATCGCGTTTTTCTTACTACTAACTACTTTTTATTTACCATTCGCCCAGTCCATTACCCAAACCATCCGCGGAACGGTAGTAGATAAGGAATCGAACAAACCGCTGGAGGGTGTGGCAGTTGCCGTGCGTAAAGATTCCAGCATTCTCGCCGGCACTTCTACCGATTCAATGGGCAATTTCAGGCTAGAGAAGATACCCGTTGGCCGCGTTGATGTGGTGGTTTCGTTTGTGGGCTACAAAAAAGTTTACATCCCCAACCTCTTGCTCAATTCGGGTAAAGAGGCTGTGTTGAATGTAGAAGTAGAAAACTCGGTAGAAACCATGAAAGAGGTTTTTATCAGCGGCGTGCGTAAGGGTGAAACTATTAATGAAATGGCGGTGCTGAGTGCACGCGCATTTTCGGTAGAAGAAACCGACCGCTATGCCGGCAGCCGTGGCGACCCGGCCCGTATGGCCAGCAACTTTGCCGGCGTATCGGGCACCGATGATTCGCGGAACGATTTGGTTATCCGCGGTAATTCGCCTTTTGGTTTATTGTATCGGGTTGACGGGGTAGTAATACCTAACCCCAGCCACTTTGCCGTTGCGGGTGCTACCGGTGGCAGTGTAGCTATCCTGAATAACCGCATGCTCAGCAATTCCGATTTCCTGACCGGCGCTTTTCCGGCCGAGTTTGGAAATGCTATATCCGGTGTGTTCGATATACGGATGAAGAGCGGCAATAACGAGCGGCATGAGTACACCGCCCAGTTAGGTATAATGGGCGCCGAGGTTTTTGGCGAAGGCCCTTTTAGCAAAAAGAATAAGTCGAGTTACATTTTTAATGCGCGTTATGCCACTCTGGAAGGATTGGTGAAACTGGGCATTGATATAGGAACCGAAGCCATACCCAAATACGAGGACCTGCTGTTTAAGCTCAACTTCCCGATGAAGAATGGCGATAACCTTTCGGTTTTTGGAATAGGAGGATACTCGCAGATTAATTTCATAACCAGCACCCGCCAAAAGCCCGAGAAGCGCGACATTTATGCCAGTAAAGACCAGGATGAATATTTCCGCGCTGCACTGGGTATGATTGGCATTACCTACACGCACCGGGTAAACGACCACGAGTTTTCAAAGGTTTCTATAGCTGCCTCCACCCAATTTAACCGCAATCATTTCGAGCGTATCATAAGGCACGTGGATAGCGCCACCGGTAATTTTGTGGTAGACAATAGGTATCGTAAAAACGATTACTTTTTTGTGAACACCCGTTACACCGCTTCTTTTATCCGGAACAATAAAGTGAGTGCCCGTAGTTCGGTCCGCTATGGCATTACGGCTGAACTATTGCAGCCTATATTTATAGATAGCAATTTGCTGGAACCGGCTTTTGAGAAAAGCGTAACCAGTTTTACCTGGAGAAAGCGACTGAACATTCGTGATGGAGTGCACCTGCTGTTTCAGCCTTTTACGCAGTGGAAGTATGCCATTAGCGAAAAGGTTACCTCGGTGGTGGGTATACACCTGCAGTATTTTACCCTTAACCATTCGGTAGGTATTGAGCCGCGGTTTTCGGTTAAGTACCAGTTTAAGCCCAATCAATCTGTAGCCTTTGGTACAGGACTACACTCGCAGCTATTGCCCATTTACCAATACTTTTTGCAGGACGACAACGGCACCCTATACAATAAGAACCTCGACTTTGTGCGCAGCTTTCATTTGGTGGCCGGTTACGATGTATTCTTTAAGCAGGATATCCGCATAAAAGCCGAGGCCTACTTCCAGGTGTTGTGGGGCATACCGGTAGATACTTTTGCCAGTTCGTATAACATGCTCAACGAGGGCAGCGGGTTCGACCGTTTCTTTCCCGGCCGCTTGACCAATGCGGGCCTTGGCCGCAACATGGGCGTGGAGTTTACACTCGAAAAATTCTTTACCCATAACTGGTTCTTTATGTTCAGCGCCTCGCTATACGACTCGCGTTTGCAGGGCGGCGATAAAAAATGGTATAACAGCGACTTTAACGGCAACTATATACTAAACGCCCTGGGCACCAAGGAATTTAAATGGGGCAAAAAGCGTTTAAATACCATAGGCATTGGCGGCAAAATTACCTTCGGTGGCGGACAGCGTTACACTCCTTATGATACCACCTTATCGCAATTGCACGAAGACCCGGTAGTGCAGGATGCCCAGCGCAATAAACTGCAGTTTAAGCCTTACTTCCGTTTCGATATTAAGCTGAACTACCGCTGCAACACCAAACGCTATACGCACGAAGTGGGTATTGACCTGGTCAACGTGGCGCAATACAAAAACATACTGCGCATTCAGTACGTAAGCCCGCAGGAACCCGCCCGCGAGGTTTATCAATTGGGTTTTCTGCCCCTGTTTTACTACCGCCTAGATTTTTGGGTAGGGAAGAAGAACTGGTAGTTAATGATTAACGATTAATTTTTTGGTGGCGCTTTGGTTTTTACCAATAACGGTAACCAGGTAAACCCCGCTTTGCATATTTTCAGTATTGAGTAGTGAATATTGACTATTAAGAGTAATACCGGTTATTTTTCTTCCTGTTATATCGGTAACCATGGCAATGCTGCCAATCAGCGGTTCATCAATTGAAATTGCAACCGAATTGGATGCCGGATTGGGATACAGGCGGATTACGTCTCCCCAACCTGTTTTATCAAGCCCCTGGTTTTGGAGGTTTATAATATTTGAAAATACTGCGGGGTAGGAGCTACGTGTTGGTACGCAGTTGTACGACCAGTTGGCTACCAGCCGATATTGCGCATTGGGGTGCGTATTAAAGTTTATATCGGTAGTGGTGCTTTGGGTACCCGGAACATTTACCAGTACCGTCCAGTTACCGGTTCCGGTGGCGTCTATCATAACATCATACGTTGATATGGGTAGACTTCCATTACTAATAGCGTATAGGTTCCAGATTAAGTTGCCGCCGCCCAGGTATTGCAGGTGGATGGTATTGTGATAGGCGCTGCGTGGGCCCTCAATCCCATTGGTGTCCTTTACCGAAATTTTATACCGGTAACCGGTAATGTTGGGGTTCGCACTGTAATCGTGGTATTCACTCAGCGAATCGCGGGGTATGGTGGCAATTTCGGTGTATTGATTGGTAGCGGTTTCGCGGTATATCCTAAAGCTATCGGTGGCCTCTTTATTCAGCTTTTCCCACACAATTACGTTGTGGGTGGAGTTTGAGTCAACTGTTACTTTACAAAGCGTTTGCGCGGGTGGTATGGGTATTATAACCGGGGCGGTATATGGGGGCTTTAAGCCGTATATTTTCTGTGTCACATAATCATAGGCAAAATTCATAACTATAACCGAATCGCTGAATATGTTTCCCGGGCCCGGATACAACATGAAAAGGGTATCGTTGGTGCTATTGGAACTTTTAGAGGATAAAAAAGTGCCCATGCCAGCAGATCCACCATAAAGGTAACGGTCGGCAGTTTCGTCATATACAAAATGGTAGAACGCATCTGTAACAAAGAACGGCGCTGTTATATCCAAAGTACGCAGATATGAAATTGCGCCGGTGCTTACATTGGCGCTGATAAGTATTACATAATCGGGTCCGTTTTGTTGTCGGTAAGAAAGTGCCAGTAGCCGCTGATTGGCGTCATCATATTGCAAATCTATCGGCCTGGAAGTCAACGGGGAAAAAATGTTGGTATAGTCGGTTAACTGTAACGCTACCGAATCTATTTGTCCCGAAACCGGGTCTGCTTTATACAGTGTTGAATCATACCGGTTCAAAAAATAAAAAACCTCCCTGGTATGGCTGTAAGTTGCTATAGGGTTAAGGGCACGGGTATTCGCCAGCTGATTAATGGCGCCGGTCTGCAAATCGCAACTTGCAAAATACCGCTGGCCATTCGCAGCAGTGTCGGTGTATATGCCAACCAGTTTTCCTATGGTATCTGAATAAAAGTATTCCTTAAAGTTACCGGCAAACCAGGCGGGGGTTGAATAAACTACCTGGCCATTGGCCAGGTTTACGGTGTACAAGGTGTAGGGTGTGGAATCGGTGCGGCCGATAAAAATAAACCAGCCCCGTTCAGGTGCCAGGGCGCCGTGGTCGCAGGGGTGCATACCATCCGCGTCCTTGTAAACGGTATCAATATCATTTACCGGTGCAACAACGGTCATGGCAGCGTTCACCGGGTTAAAGGTTACAATCTGTAAAGGCGTGTTTTGGGCAGCCACAAATTGAAAAAGTAAAAATAGAACCGTCGGGAGAAAGAGGGTTTTCATAGTTTTAGATATTGATGATAAAATACTACCGCCGGTTGCTAGGCTGACGAGTAACTTTAAGGCTGTTCTAAAACCGGGCTTGGAATGAAAGGTAAAGATTTTATTCTATTCTAATATATTTTTAAATCTGTAATTAATTAGGAGGAGCCTAGTCACGCATTCACGGGATGAACGTGAATGAATGAATAGAAGGCAAATAAAGGCCTTATTTCAAAACCCTGTTACCAGTAAATTCCTTGCAGCTTTTTCGCCGCACTTTTGGTATTGGTTATAGGCCTGTGCTGCCCGGGTGCGTATTTGTTCGGCGGTTTCGTTTTTAAGCCAGCCATCGATAGCCGCTTTTAAAGTGTAGGCTTCGGGGCTCATTAAATGGCTGCTCCAAACCAGCGGACGGGCGCCTGAGCTTTGAATGGCCGGTGTAAAATACGAACGGCTGTAGCAGGCCAGGATTATTACATCGCGCTTAGCTGCATTTTGCGACACGGGCAGTTTATCTAACTGAAAGTCCATTAAGCCATCGTGGCCCGTAAACCCCAGCAAACTTGCCGAGCCCCCAAACTTCAGGGTTCCTGAATCGGTTTTAACCTCGCATACCAGGTTGCCGGCGCTGGCGTTTAAAAAGTCGATGGTGCATTCCTTCATATTGGCGCCATCGTAGGCATCGGCCAATAGCAAGGTCCCCGTGGCTTTGTGTTTAAACAGAATACGCTCTAATATATGAGGAGCCGGTTTGACCCATTTCTTTACAACCTGCCAATCGGCGGCTTTGCTAAAAAAGGTTTTGACGCCGTAACCGCAGCCCCAGTAAAGGTTGTTGGCAGGGTCCTGGCCGTTGCCAATCTTTTCCGGCACTTTCACAATGCCCTGGTTAAGGTTATCGCAAAGGGGTACAAAAACGTGAATTGTGCCCAAACCATGGGAGAGGAGTTGACCCATAAAAAGGAGCCACAGGGTAAGCAGGTGTTTCATGTAAGGTTAACGGAAATAGCGGGGGTATTATTTTTTGATGCCCTTCTGCCCTGCCCAACCAGCCCGTAAACTTAGTTATTGCCTGCCTGCCCCTTATACTTTACCGCCAGCACAAGCACGGTAATATTTATAAGCACGGAAACCGAATTGGAAATTATGATGATGAAATCCTTTATAAATATGCCATAGGTTACCCATAAAGACAGGCCGACAATTAGCAGGATAAGCATGGGGATGGAAATGTTTTCGGCGGCTTTTTCTTTGGCTATTTTAATTAACTGGGGCAGCATGGATATGGCACAAAGCACGCTGGCCGCTATACCGGTTATAAGTGTTATGGTGTGTTGCATAGGGCGCTAAAAACAAAAAGCGCTCCACATAAACCACCCCACGCTCTACCCATTTAATACCATAATTTATGGTATGGTTTGAGCGTAAGCTATAATTATGCTTATGCTTTGTAGAAACTATACCCGCTACAGGTAAAGGTTTCAGCCGTTTTACTATACATAACGGCAAAGGAGAAAATGAAAGAGCGACCTTGACAGGGGCAATATTAGATATTCCTAAAAACTTCGTGGAAGTAATCTTGTACACATCAAGTGGATAACTACAAATGGTGTAGCTTTTAATGGGTTTACTAACCACCCCCCTATGGTGCAAGCTATATTTGCATCACTAATCCGAAGGGAAAACTAACCAAAACTTAAACAGACAACATGAAAGTAGCAGAATTAACAGGTTCAACATCATACAGCAGCACCAAAGTAATGTCAGACGCTGGCAAACTAATGTTTAAAATCGTAATGCCATTAGCGGCAGTATGTAACCCGAAGCTATCTGCCGAAATCAAGATAGGCGGCTCAGGTGAAACAATCTGCAAAGGTGTAACACTTTCGAAACTGTTTGAATTTTCCCAAAACAAAGAGGGTTTTGTTCGCAGATGGGTTACTAACGTTAGCATTACCGTAATCGGATATGTTGACCTAACAGAAACCGGCGCGATACCGCTAAACGATAGCAAATTCCTAGAACTGGAATTAACCGATTGCACAGCAGGCACCGTAATAACAATCTTTGCCAAGTCGAGCAACGAAATTGCGAACACCTATTTCGAATACAACCGTAACGACACAGCCGCATCGGTTAAATCAATCAACCTAATGACCGCCGGTAAAGAATACCTGTTGTTAGACAAGAACAACCTGGAAGAAATCAAATTAACCTACGAAACAGGCCGTAACGAACGCCTTACAACTGACGAGTTAATCGCAGATGCTGACGATAATAACGACATCGTTTCTGTAGAAACTAACGTTATCTCAGGATTAAAGAATATCATCTACGGCTCAGACCAGTTGTTTATCATCGGTTTAACCAAGGCAAACGGAGACCCGAATGTAGTAGCAGCCGAACTCAACACAACCGGTTCCTCACTACAGTATATGCTAGTTGATTCCAAGAAACTTTAAAAACTGCCATGAATAGAAAAGACATGGACGGAATCTTTGGAGACCGCCCGAAACGAAAGCACAACAAAAAGAGGTCATTATGGCAAAACTTAGTAAGGATGAAAAATACGCTAAGCGGCAATCACGGAAAGCTGCAAAGCAGGCCGAGAAGGAACGAAGACAGGACAGAAACGATGCACGAAGGGCTTCACGTAAAGAGTTAAAATTCTCACACAGCGCGAGAAAAGCCAGAACCGACAGAGTAACAATCCGCCAGGAAAACAGAACGGAGAGAGTAGCATCCAGACAACACGCCAAGGAAGTCAAATTCGAGCAAAAAAGCGAATCAGACCAAGCAGCATACAACAACGGGATGGATCCTAATAAGTGGAAAGCTGATTTAGGTATCGCGGGAATCGGAGCAGTTGACCACCTGGGCAGTACAGCGATGGAGGTTTTTGGAGGCAGGGGAGGACGTAGAGACAGAAACCAAACGGACGCAGAGAAAAGCGCAGATGAACTTTTCAACGATACCGTTACCGGCAAACGAAAACCACCAATAGGATTGATAATCGGAATTGTTATAGGTGTCCTTGCACTTATCGGAAGTATGGCATTAATATTTAAACGTAAAAAACGGTAAAGATGGCAAGGAAAAAGAAAACCTGGGAGATATGGTTAGAGAATATCGCGAGAGGAGCCGCAGACGGAGCACTCAATAACGAGCACGCACAGGACGGAGCAAAAAACATGGTAGCCGGTATTATTCAAAAATACAAATGGCCACTAATAGCGGCAGCAGGGACAATCATACTGCTAACGCTGGCAACAATTGCCGGACTTTTCAAGCGCACAGGAAAACGTTAATTTTTTAAGCATACAAAAAAACAGCCTTTATTATGGCATACGGAAACCAAGGTTTTAGAAACCAACACGACAACAGCAACAATTACAGTTACAACCGTGGCGGCTACGGTCAAACATTCGACCAGGGCTACCAACGAGGCAGCGCACCCAGAGGCTATAACAGAAACAACGGAGGCGGCAGCGGTAAAAAGCACAGCGGTGCAAAAATCTCCCGAATCACTAAGGGACAAAACACAGACAGCGATTGCATTGTTGCCTGGAACTACTCGAAAGCCCGTGGCCTGGTTAAGCTACTCATTACACCCTACAAGGGAACAAAAAGAGTAGACAGCAAACCCGGTAAACTTTGGGAGAACTGGATGGTAAAAGTAACTATCAGCCGAACCCTAAGCGAAAGCATTACCAGCGCAATGGTAGAGGTAAACAGCGGAGGAGGAATCATCAAAGCCACAATACAACAATTCGGATGGGTAGTAAATCCGAAAGCCCCGAACGGCGGCTATTGCGGAACATTTACAAAGAAATAATTTTTAGTTACCACTAACAACAAAGTAAGCCATGAAAGCATTAAACGGAATTATAAAAGGCATCAGAGTAGCCACCAAGTTTATGAAACTGTTTGAATGTATAAGCGCAGGGCTAGAGGCATTCGAAGCGAAAGCCGTGGAATTAAAACTATATACTGGAGACGATGAAGCTACTAAGTAAGCAAGTCGTCCGAGTAGACAGCAGCGGAGACGGACACTTTCACGCTTCGCGCACAGGCCACGTCCACCAAGGAATTGACCTGGAAGCGAAACAAGGGGAACCAATATTCGCACCGTTTAACGGAACGGTTACCCGGATAGTAAAACCATATGCAGCCGGTGCAGGGGCAAAGAGCGCGCTAAGTGGTTTTGATTTTGAAGGAAGCAACCAAACCGTAAGAATATTTTACGGCAAGGCAATACAAGTAGGAAGCAGTTTCAGCGCGGGGGAGGTGATAGGCAGAGTAGAGAATGTAGCAACCTATTACGGAACCAGCATGTTAAACCACATACACGTTGAGTTGCGGGACGCGAAAAACGCAATCCTAGACCCAACAGCCTTTTTAGAAAATTTAAAAAAAAAGTAAGCATGAAGCACATTAAAACAATTTTAGCCGCGGTATTCGGAGTTGCAGTATTAGCCTGCGGATATTTAGCGAAGCAGGCAGGCCGCGACAAAAAGAAACGCAATCTATACATTGCAGGTGCGGTAGTTGCAGCGGTAGCAATACCGGTAGTAATATTTTTCGACAAAGTTAAAACCTTTGTTCTCACTCACGTAACAACCAAAAAGTAACATGACAACACTTGAAATGGAAGCGGCAGCATTAGCCGCATATGCAAACCTTTCGGCAGCACTGGAAACTGTAGCAGACGAAGATTTTACAGACCTGAACACAGCGGTAGCAACATTGACTACTACCAGCGCAACACACACCACAACGTTAGCCACACACACGACTACGTTAGCAACGCACACAACCCAGATAGCGAACGGCGAAGCACGCCTGGACTTACTGGAAGCGTAAAGAGAATAAGCCAGCCAGATAAACGCGGCTTTTAACACACCGGTAGACCCGTAAGTTTACCGGTGTGAATTTTCAACAGTTTGACTATGAAAACGATTTTAAGTTACCTATTTGGTATCATCCTTATGTTAGTAGCATTAGGGCTTTTACTAGCCTACGGTTTACCGGCAGTATGGCGAAAAGTTAAGGGAGCATTCGGAGTTACCGGCAATATTCTCGGAAAGGATGAAGCTGAGAAAAAACAGGAAGCTGAAAATATGGCATACGCCAAAAAACACGTTGGAGACAACGGGGGAGTTGCGGTAGGGTTCAACCCCATGACAGCAGCATCCAACCTAAAATCGGCAATGGACAAATGGGGAACAGATGAAGACGAGATATTTCGCATCTTAGGAAAAATGACCTGTGCAATGGTATTAGCAACATATATCGCATTCGGCAGCCCCGATGGTGACAACCTTGAGACCTGGCTAATCAATGACCTTGGAGGAGCAGACAGGATAAAAGCGTTAGGGTATCTAACAAATGCAGGCTTAAAATGCTAACGCCATGACCAACCCGGCATCCTATGAACATTATTTTCAAAAACACCTAAATCGACTATCAACTTGTCATGTTCAGCGACCAACTTATCATGTGCCTGTAGCAGGGTGTAATACTGCGAATCAGCAGCGGAACAGCGAGAAGACAAATAATTTATGCGTTCATTTTGGAGATAAAAACCAACGCCAACAACGGTAAACATTACCAAGCTAAAAATAAAGCCCTTACTAATTTCCATGTTTAGTTTCATAAATAATTTTCCGCCAAAACTAGCCGTAATTTTGGTATCATCTAATTTTGCATTAGAACTACCCAAATACATCGGAATGATTGACGGCACAGCAACACTACTCTCCCACATAGTTATTGCCTATTTCAGCATTAAGACCGTAATAAACCACTATAACAACGTCACCAATGGACACAACCAAAAGAAACCGTAAAAAATGGACTGTTAAACAACAGTTTTTTAAGGTTTCAGAACTTACTACAGCAGGGTCATACAGCACTATTGAAGTAACTAACGACAAGCAATTCTTTTGTGTTAAGGTTATCGGAGGAGCGAAAACGCAACTAACAGCCGGTATCGGGACAGACGATAGAGCAATCGACCAAACGGCGACAGTTGGAGACGTAAAATTTACAGCCATCGGTAACGCCAACGCGAATAACCTCATTCGTCTATTCGGTTCAGTAGGAGCATTCACCGAGGAACAATGTGTTGAAACCGGTTATCTATCGGAAGCCAGGCAACCACTCAAAGTATTAACGGCAGACCTATCAGGCTACGTTTGTATAGTGGTATATATACTGGAATTATCCAGCACCGACTAAACATTCATTAGGAACATAGGACTTATTTAATGCCCAGTCGCGTAGCCCATTCTGTGATATCTTTATGGCAATCATTTCTTGTAAAACTCTACTATCATGGTCACGGTAACCCGCAGGGTAAAATCTATTTAGTTCTTCATTTTCTTCGCACATCATTTTTATAAATACCTTTTCCATCCGGTTACTTCGTTGAGATTCAGCCTTAGTTTGGTCACGCACTATAAAGCCATAACTACGGAAGTCTTTAAACAACTCGATACGAGCCATGCGTTCAATTTTATCTTGCCCGTTTGGCTGTCGAAAATCGAAATAACGGGTATAGAGCGTAGCATACAACTGCTTAGTGTTTTGAGCGTTCAACAATTCGAGGCCATACTCCTGTAGCGTTTTAGCTTCGCCGGTCAGGGTATCGACCAGAACCTTCAAACCGCCTTTAATTCTAAATTCAAGCCGCCACACGCTGGACATATCAAAGCCAGCAGATAACCAACGCTGAGCAATGTGCGCTTTATGTTTTACATCATGCATTTCGATAACCTTATCATACATGTAATACGACAGGTCACTATTGTTAGTCCCCCATTTTATATACTCAGGCTCGAAAGCATCTTTATTGCTGCCATGCAGACCGATTTTTGTTTTGTCACTTTTACGAATAGCACCGGCCAGATAATGCCGAACGAATTCCCTTGGTTTCATTCCATTATCAAAACTACAGAAATCAAATGCCAGGTCTAAACGTGTGAAGGACACAAAGGTCAGTTTATTGAAACTCAGGAAATTCGCAATTTTCCTATCTAAGAAATCAGCGTATAAATACGAGTTTTCAAATTTTATAATCATGAGGTTTGAATCCAAAAACTTTTCCTTCGGTTTGGCCGTAATCCATGCCATCAATTGACCATGATGCCGAACTTCCCAGAGTTCGGAAAAATTTTGAGTTTTTTTGTCGGTTAATTTAAAGTCATAGCCCTGAGCAGGGGTGAAGGTTTGAGAATTAATGTCAGCATGTAGAATACGAATTTGTAACCAATCGCATGAAAGCATAGTTATTATGATTTTAGTTAGGGGAAAGGGAAAAAGGCAAAACAGCCGTCTTAAATGGGTTAATGGGGATGAAGCACCCGTTTTACTTAACGGGTGCCGAACTTTTACCGTCTGAACATTTGACCGATAATAAGAGCACCTATAGCGTCTACCTGTTGATTAGGAACAACAGAACAAGAACCGCGATAAAGAACAGAACGCAAACCACACAAAAGAAAGTGGCGATGTAGCTTAGTAGCATCATAAACTGAGTTTGAGAAAAATAACATAGTGGAGAATATTTAATGGTTAGAATAAAAGATTTTGCTTTGCCTGGGAGATAAGATGCTGACCGATTTCAGGACTTACCATATTGCGGATAACCTGAACTTTACGGCAATTCATTTTTTCCTTCGAAATATCAAAGCCATAGTTTACAGTAGTGGCAAGAACATCGAAAACATTGACCGCCTTAGCAGAATTATACATGGTCGGTATAACCATATTTGACCAAATAAAATGACGGCCTATTTTAACGGTAGGAGAAATTAACGGTTCGTAGTAAGGGATAACATTTTCTACAACCCAATTACCATCAAAGAAATGCTCCAAAAAAACAATCTCCTGGTAAAGGTCTAGGTCTGGATATTTAGCGGCATACTTACCACCTTTAGAAGCCCACATTCGCGCTCTGCTATGAGTTTGACAAGGACGTGAACTCCATATAAAATCGAAGTTCTTATAGTTTTCCAAAAGGAAAGCGTGAGCATCACCGACAATAACCGTATCACCTGGGAAATGCTTTCTATAGACTGCGGCAATGTCCGGATTAAATTCAACGGCAGTAACTTCCACATTCTCCCAAAGCTTTCGGTTTCCACCGATACCGGCATAAAGATTAAGCACTCGCATTAGAATAAAAGTTTTTGACCGGTCAGGTCATTTATTAAAAGATAGATTTCGTTAAAGGCTTTTTTCTCAGCGTCAGACGCAGATTTCAAACCCCTTCGTTTAAGCGCAACACGATAGCGCCGCACCATATACTTAAGGGCTTGAACCTGCGAAGACTTAGGACGAATAGCACGAACCATTAGCCAGCCATTTGTAACTCAACACGATGAATACGTGCCTCTAATTCGTGCTGCGAATCAAGCAGCAACTTAATTTGAGCCAACAAACCCTCGATAGCTAAACGCTTACCGTGTGGAGTTGACAAAGAATCCGTCTGGATGTTCTTAATACCTTCCGATATCAGGTCAAACAGAATTTTTATCAATGGCTTACCAGCCTCTAAAATTGCGGTGCCATTATTGATACCGGTCACAACATCCGTCCAAGGCAAAGACTTTGCATTAATTTGAGTAATCTTCATTTTGTTTATTTATTGGTTAGAAAATACGATTAGGAAAAGGTGAAAGGTGACAGCGCAAACCAAAGCCCAGAGAAAGCAACGGAATACAAAAACAGTAATGCAGTTGTTTAGGGTCAACGGAATCAATACAGACGTTGCACTAAGCAAAGCTAGACGCTGCCTTAGCGGCCAGAACAGCCGAGAGAGGTATCTCATATGTGCTGAATTAAGAACGCAGCAACGGCGCAGGGATTAGTAATCTTTGCCACATGAACAGAAATCACGGTTTTGGCGTATAGCTGAGGTGAAACGCTTTTATGATTGCCGCCAGTAAGCAACCGGAGTAGACGACACTTAGCCTGGTTAAACGTAGTAGCTTTGATAGGAACAGAAATCGGAGAGCCGCCGTAATTAGCACGAAAATTAAACCACACCAATTCAGGATATTCGCCGTCATGGAGAGGCAAACGCGTGGAGAGCAAAGCATTCTTTTTACTATACATAGCATAAGGAGTTTTTATAAATGGGTAAGGCCAAAGGCTTAACAGGGAAGTCAAAGCCAGCGTATTCGATAGGACAGCCATCAGGTGAAGCAAGACGGACAGCACAGGAATTGATTACTCCAAAGGAATGGGAACGAAGCAGAAAAACGGGGCGACAAGTTACGGCAGAGATACCGAACAAAAACCAACCCTTTGGGTAAGGAGAATAACACAACCAAAGAGTAAAGAACCCACCACACGAAGTAACCACCACAGGACGACAATTTAAGGGTTAACAATCAGCTTTAAAGGCTGGTCACGTCCTTTCAATCATTCCCCCTTTTACACCATAATTTATGTTATGTATAGTAATATTGTAAAGTAAAAGGGAGCCTTAACTCCCTCTTAATCAATATTAGTCTTGTGTATACAGTTCTACCTGTTTCAGTGTTCTGATAATCTGCGCATCGTTCGGGTCTATCTCCTTTGCTTTTTCCAGGTATGGCTTAGCTTTTAGATATAGGTCTTTTCTTTTCTTCTTCATCTCATCATACTGCTTTATTTCGGCAGCTGAGTTGCCCAATTTGTTCATAGCCTCAACCATCGAGTTCGCTTTGTTTACATACAACGCGCCCAGGTTATTATAAGGCTTAATGCTCTTAGGATTAGCCTCCGCAGCTTTCATGTAATAGTAAATCACAGAGTCTTCGTTGCCTATTTTTTCGTAAGCCAGGCCCTTAATAAACAGGGCGCCGTCGTTATTCGGCTCAACCTCCAACAGGTTGTTCACAAAGGTCAAGGCATCGGAATACTGCGCGTTTTCAAGGAAAACATTGATTTTTTCAACCAGCAGGTTCGCATCCTTCGGGAACTTCTTCAATCCCTCATCTACCATTTGCTTAGCCTCCTCAGCCTTGCCGCCCTTTTTTAATGCGGCTGCATAACTGCGGTAAGCAATGGCATCGGGTGCAATAGCCAACCAGTCCTTATATACTGCAATAGCGCCGGAAACATCGTTCGCGTTTTCGGCACAGATGGCCGCGTTCTTTAGTGCAACCGCCAAATCGATGCTCGATTTCTTTCCTTTTGCCTCCAAAATTGCGTTTACATCCTTAATGGCATAGAAATACTGGTAAGCCTGGGCAAAGTTCTTGGCCTGGTAAAGGTCAACGCCGGCATTGAAAATATTAGTACCCAGTGGTGCCACATAACGGGTTACATCTTCCCAATCTTTAAACTTAGGGTCATTTAGTTCCAGCAGCTTCTTAAAGGCTTTTACAGCTTCAAATGCCGCAGTCGGGTGCGTGGCTTTCAAGGTTTTATCTTCAAAAACAAGGGTATAAAGCTGGCCCCGGTAAAACCAGGTTTTGCTTTTATTAATAGTCGACTCATTTACGGCAGCCTCGTCGCTACATTTAATACCGCGTTCCAGATCCTCGGGCGCGCCGCCATTTTGGTAGGTATTAAAGGCGTTCCAGGTGCAAATGTTGTTTCCATCCTGAGCAAAACCAAAGGTGGTGGCTGCTCCCAACAGGGTTATCAGGGTTAGTTTTTTCATCCTTAATTGTATTTGTTTTGGTATTTAGATGTAAGAATAGGAAGATTTCATAAATTTTGAATACAGAGGAACGCTGATTTAAATGATTTTACATTACTGTGATGATTTAAAATCAATTCTAAATCAGTTTAATCATTAAAATCAGCGTTCCCGTATTTTTATTCAGTTGGTCCCTCAGGTCCATCTTCAGCCTTACCCAGTTCGCCGTCTTCTTCAGGGTTGTAGGTTAGTTTGCCGTTTTCAATCTTGGCTACTGCTGCAATCTCATCGCTGGCATTCAAACGAATTACTCTTACACCCTGCGCTGCACGGCCCATAACCCGGAGTTGCTCAACCGCCAAACGGATGGCGATGCCAGATTTATTGATAATCATAACATGGTCATTATCAGTCACATTCAATATGGCAATTAAATGTCCGGTTTTATCGGTTACGTTAATGGTTTTAACCCCTTTTCCGCCCCGGTTTGTAACGCGGTAAATCTCCTCACCAGTTTCCGGATCGTTCAGGTAGCTGCGTTTTCCGTAGCCCTTTTCAGAAAGAACCATGATGGTTTCGTTCTTGTTTTCGGTATTTACGGTTACCATTCCAATCACTTCGTCGTTGCTGTCCTCAAGCGTTACACCACGAACCCCTACCGAATTCCGGCCCACAGGTCGAACCGTTTCCTCGTTAAAACGAATGGCTTTACCGTTTTTGGTTGAAATAACCACCTCGCTCTTGCCGCTGGTCATACTTACCTGCACCAACTCATCACCCTCGCGAATTTCGATGGCATTAACACCGCCGGCCCTTACATTGCTGTAAGCCTTGAGCGTGGTTTTCTTAATTGTCCCCTGTTTTGTGCAGAAAATGATGTAATTGCTCTCCAAATAGGCATCTTCATCCAGGTTATCAACTGGAATGTAGGCCATAATCTTATCTTCCTTAGGTATGCTAATCAGGTTCTGGATAGCGCGGCCCTTACCGGTCTTCTCTCCTTCAGGAATTTCATACACCTTCAGCCAGAAACATCTTCCCATTTGGGTAAAGAACAGGATATAGTTGTGGTTGGTGGCCATAAACATGTGCTCAATAAAGTCCTCATCGCGGGCTGCACTTCCCTTGCTTCCGCGGCCGCCACGGTTTTGGGTCTTGTAATCAACTGATGGTGTTCTCTTTATATAGCCAAGGTGCGAAATGGTTACTACCACCTCGTCGTCGGCTATCAGGTCTTCCATGTTAAAGTCGCCGGCGGCATATTCTATATTGGTTCTGCGCTCATCGCCGTAACGGGTTTGCACCTCCAGGGTTTCATCCTTAATAATCTGCATTCTTAAAGGCTCCTCAGCTAATACGCGCTTTAACCACTCGATGGTTTTCATCAACTCAGTGTATTCTTCGCGGATTTTGTCTCTTTCAAGGCCGGTTAAGCGCTGTAAACGCATTTCAAGAATGGCCTTTGCCTGTATTTCGCTAAGTGCGAAATTGCTCATTAAGCCGGCCTTTGCGATATCAGCATCTGCCGAAGCACGGATAAGTTTAATTACCTCATCCAAGTGGTCGAGGGCAATAAGCAAGCCTTCTAATATATGAGCTCTCTCTTCTGCTTTTCTAAGTTCCCAGGTGGTTCTGCGGATAATAACATCCTGACGGAACTCAACGAAATAACGAATGAAGTCCTTAAGGTTCAGTATTTTAGGAATACCATTTACGATGGCCACGTTATTAACGCCAAACGATGTTTGAAGCGAAGTAAGGGCAAAAAGCTGGTTTAAAACCACGTTGCTCAAAGCCTCTTTTCTCAATTCAATAACAACACGTATTCCGTTTCTGTCCGACTCATCTCTAACCTCACTTATGCCTTCAATCTTCTTCTCGTCGCCTAACTCGGCTATTTTCTTTACCAAATCAGATTTTACTACCTGGTAAGGCACTTCCGATATAATAATCCACTCCCTTCCATTATCCTGTACTTCTATTTCGGCTTTTCCTCTTAAAACCACACGTCCACGGCCCGTCATAAATGCCTGGCGAACGCCGTCGTAACCATAGATAGTTCCACCTGTTGGAAAGTCAGGGGCTTTTATTACGGTCATCAATTCTTCTATCGTTACATCCTTGTTATCAATGTATTTGATAACCCCATCAACAACTTCAGTTAAGTTATGTGGAAGCATATTGGTAGCCATACCTACGGCAATACCGCTGGCCCCGTTAACCAATAAATTGGGGATTTTAGAAGGCAGAACCGTTGGCTCCTCTAATGAGTCGTCAAAGTTCAGGCGCATATCCACCGTCTCCTTTTCTATGTCGGCCAGCATATCTTCCGCAATCCGGCGGAAACGAGCTTCGGTATAACGCATTGCTGCCGGTGGATCATCATCTATCGAACCGAAGTTACCTTGACCATCCACAAGGGGATAGCGAAGGCTCCATTCCTGGGCCATACGCACCATGGCGTCGTAAACGCTGCTATCGCCGTGCGGGTGATACTTACCCAGCACCTCTCCCACGATTCTGGCGCTCTTTTTATGGGGTTTATTTGGGGCAAGGCCCAGTTCGTTCATAGCATAAAGCACACGACGGTGCACTGGCTTAAGGCCATCTCGCACATCGGGTATGGCGCGGCTTACAATTACGCTCATCGAATAATCGATGTAAGCGGTTTTCATCTCCTCCTCTATATTAATAGGGATAATACGGGGTTTGTTTGTTAGTTCCTGTTCTTCTCCGCCCCCATCATTGGGTGGAACTGGTGGATTTAATTCGTCTGCCATCGTTACAGTTTAAAGTTCAAAGTTTAAAGTTTTTTAGGTTCCATATTGTTGGTTACTATTTAAGACAACCGCCCCAGATTTGACCCCTAAACTTTAAATTTTGCAATTAGCTTAATTTTAAGCGCACGAATATACATTTCCCTCCCCCCCTTTGCAAGGTACTTGGAAGCGATTTTTCAACATTTTAACCACTAAATTTGAATCAGGGTTCAGGCGGTCAGATTTGAAGACAACCAGGATTTGGAATCTGATATCCATCCTAAAAATGTCCATCGCCGGGTTAAAGTAACCTTTTGTAAAGGCTGCCGTAAAGATAAGCATCTCGCTTTTATGTAAGCGCCGGTTAAATCCCTCTTCCGATGATAAAGGTTGGGGGATTTTTCTTTTTAGGTATTAAAGCGCTTCTCTATCTATAAGGTCCAACAACTCTTTACTTACTTCGGGGGCCATTTTGCGGGCAAACAACTGATTGGAACTTTTCAGGCTATTTCTTGATGAGATATCGAGCACTTTCGGCGGCTGTGGTCCCGACCAGTCAACGAAGGTCAGCGACTCTTTAATCTTTTCCGGAAAGGGATAATAATTCAGCAAAAGGGTTTGGAAGAAAATCTCATCGGGAACCAGTACCGTTTTAAAATGAGTATAAAAACCGGGGTTTGACTGCAGGAAATCAAACATAAACCGGACAGTAGAAACCGGCATTGCCCACCATTGGTCTCCGCCGTAATAATCTTTAAGCCCCTTATACTTTTCCTTTTTAAATAGAATTTGGGGTATTTGCCCAAGGCAGGCTACCATAAGCATAAGGGCGCTTTTCGTGCCATACGCCTTTCTAAACCTTGCCAATTCCTCTCTAAACTCCCTACTTAATAAATGGTCGAAGGTAATCACCGCACCTCTTATAGAGGGCAAAAACACAGAGTGTTTTTCTACCCTTTTCATTCCATTACCCGGCCACCTGGGGCTCGGTAACTTAAATTTTGAAATATGCACCTGTTCGTTGTCGTGCTCAAAAAACTCATTGATGTGCTGCGGCGTTTTAATTGGGTAATCCTGGCCGCTTAGCAGAGCCACGTAACCACTGCGGTTATCCTTAAGCACCATTTCCATGCAAAGCAGGGTTGCTTCAACCATAGAAATATGCCCCCAGCAAATGTGTACTCTACTGCTGTCAGGTATAAACTTCACCCGTTCGTTCTGTAATTCCGCAATTTGGAATAAGCCTATATCCGCCTTCTTATCTACATGAATGTAAAACCTGGCATCTTTAAAGTTAAGACGGGAAACGAGGCGGGCCAGGTGCTGCGGGTTATTGTGACAAAGTATCACATAATTTAACTGCATAGTATCGGTTGCATAGGTAGCATTTCCCCGATACATATAAAACTATCTCCAAACCGTGCATCCTTATCCGGTATTATACAAGTATAACTTGTAGCTACATTCCTTATAATCGTATTCCCATTTCGGGACACACACGCGGTTTCAATAATCCGCACGAACGACAATACTGGCTTTGTAAGAAAGATGTGGCTTTAGCTGTAACTTTTCTTGACAAGTGTTTTGAGGCAGCATATATTGTTTGTGTAGGCAGTTATTAAAACGCAAAAACAAAAAGTATGAACAAGCTAACCAACATCTTCGCCGCCGGTCTACTGACCCTTTCTTTCAACTCTTTTGCAGCGAACAACTGCCCGGCTCTTTCAGGAGAATTTACAATCGGTAAAAGCCAGAACGCTGACTTCTCTACTATTCAGCAGGCAGCCGATGCACTTATGTGCGGTGGTGTTAGCAGCCCGGTTGTTTTCCGTATGGAGAACGGCTTGTATAACGAAAAAGTAACTCTTTCAACCATATCAGGAGCTTCTGCTCTCAACACTATCGTTTTCGAATCAGCATCTGGCGAAAATGCAGATGTGATAGTTGGCTACCAATCCTCTGATGCCACTATCGTTCTTAACGGAACATCGTATGTTTCGTTCGAAAACATTACAGTAGAACATAACAAGGCTGCTTACGGCAACTGCGTTCGCGTAGAAGGCAAAGCCAGCCACGTTGCGTTCAAAAATGTAATTATGGATGGTGTTGAGACAGAGGCGAATGGTGTGGGTTCAGCAGTAATGTATTTCACTTCAAGCGCTCCAAAGGCTGAAATAAGAATACAGGATTGCGAGTTGAACAACGGTAGCGTAGGTATACTGAAGGGCGGAACGAATGCCGATGCCCGCGATACCAAAACCATAATAAGCGGTAACCTGTGCTTTAACCAGCACGAAGCAGGCATGGCTCTTAGCAATGAAGATGCACCTGAAATTTCTAACAACGTAGTAAGTGCGGTATCAACTTCTGAGGCTTTCCGTGGCATCACCATCCGCAACGCTTCTAACCAGCTTATACTTACTAAAAATGTAATCAACACCCCTAACGGTGCAGTAGGCCTGGCACTTACCGACTGCGAAGCGCTGACTACCAATATGGGTCAAATAACCAACAACTCAATCACCGCAGCAGGTTCAGGAATCAGCTTAAACGGTAACACCGATAACCAGATACTTAACTTTAACCGTGTAAAACTTTCTATCAACGGTAGCGGCAAGGCTTACTACGCTAATAACAGCACCGGTAACAACATTAACATGGTGAATAATATCTTCTTCGATATGAAGACCGGCGGTTACACAGTTCTTGGTAACTCATACAAAGATTTCTTTAACCAACTGCCAGGCCAAAGCAACAGCACTATGACCGCTTCTGCCAATGCACTTACAGTTGAAAAAGTATCTTCTATTAAATAATTGTTCTTTTTGCTTGTTCGCGTTTAAGGCTCGGGTTGCTCCGGGCCTTTTTTAGTTTCTATCCCTTCCGCCTTTGGCTGGCGGGCCGCTTTGTTTAAGTGGCTATTTATCTCGCAAACATTGTGTGAAGGAACTATACTATATTATACGCACCGGTTACGGTTTTGTTACATGGTTTTTGAAAAATGTTTAGTGATATTATTGATTTAGTTGGCTTCATAAAATGGAGAAACCGGTAGATAATCCTGACCGTGCTTATATAAACTCTAAACTGGCCCCATAGGCTATTCTAAAGGGGAGGTTACAAGTTGGTCGAACCACGAAAGGGAGAAAAGACCGAATTACATATCCCAAAACCCAATCTGAAACAACCGGTAACCAACCGCAAACGCCACAAACGTTCCTATTGTATACAATAGAAATGGAATGCCTTTTATATAGGAAGACGGCTTAATTCCATAAACAAAGCGGTTTACTCCTATTAAAAACAGTTTGTCAAAAGTGTAGGCAATGAAAGTACCGGCGGCTATACCGGGTAAACCAATTTTACCGGCAAGGTAAACGCTGAGTGAAACGTTCAGTATTATTTCAATTAAGGCAGAAACCAGCAGATATTTTGTTTTCTGCAAACCGGTTAAAACTGTTTGCGGAAACAGCACCCGGGGAATAACCAATAACAGGTATATATTGAAGATAATAGCGCTGTATACAAAGTTTTCGTTAAACACGTATTTATATAGCACCGGGCTAACCAGTAATAACACCATGGTAAGTGGAAAGAAAAGATGCATCAGTCTTGCAGACCTTTCTTTCAGTTCTTTTAACCCGTCTTGCAGGTTTGCCGCAATGGCCGGTATCATGGCGGTGCTGAAGGTATTGGCAACTATAAGCAACACCGGTAACTCCTTGGCGCCATAGCGGTAAACCGCAAAAAAAAGGTCGTTGAATTTGGCTTTAACTATTAATCCGTCGATGTATTCAGCTGAGCCGCTTACAAACAAGGAAAAGATGATAGGCGCCGATAGCTTTAGCGATGAGGTCTGTAGCTTAAAATCGAATTTAAAGTTCGCATACCGTTGCAGCAACCCGATTGTAAATGCCAGTCGTGCAAAGGCCACGGCAATCAGTCCATACATGGAGTATTCTATCGGGTAATTAAATACCACCGGTAATACGGCCGCTACTACCAGCAGTAGCCCGGTAACACTTCCATATATAACAAGGGCTTTTTTCCTTTCGTTTAAAAACAAAATGTATTCGCTTATAAAAGAGGGATTACTTAGCAGCAGATAGATTACAGAAAACTGCACCAGGTTACCACCGCTTTGCTTATCTAAAAAAGCCAGCAGACTTTTTGAAAAGCCGAATAGTAATAGTCCCGCAATTACACTCAGAAAAAACAGCGATAAAAAAGTGTTGAACAGCACTGCTTTCTTCTGCTCCTCTCCTTTTCGGGGATAAATACTGAGCATGGAATTGATAATACCACTAACCCAGAAAAAGCTTACCATTCCGCTTACCAGTATAAAGGTTTCAAACTGACCGATGGTGCTTTGGGGCAAACTAAGCTTGGCGAAACAAATGCCGATTAGAACAAACGACCCGTACCGGATTAGTTGGAACAATTGCAGCGAAGAAAGATTACTGAACCGGAACACGCTGTTTTTGAAGTTTTTGTTGATTACTATTAACTGTTAACTACAAACCCAAAAGTAGAAATTATCATAGCTTTGAGGTCAAATACAGACTATTATGAAACGGACCCTTGTATGTTTATTGCTTGTAACGCTTGGTGCAGCTGTGTTTGCACAGGATAAACCCTTAATGGAAAAGAACGGTATTAAGATTTTTGCCGCACCGGCTTCAACCGATTTTCCCGAAGCTGCCTTAAGTTTAAAGTCGCCGGCGGGTGGGTCAATCATACCTGAAGGTAAAGATACGTTCAACTTCGATGTAAAGAATTATGAACTAGGTACCCAAACACCCGATGCAGACCAGAAGCTATGTGCCAACTCTGCCAAGGGACAGCACATTCACTTTATATTGGATAATGCCCCTTACGTTGCATCCTATATTCCGCAAATTGTGCAGGATGTAAAACCGGGTCATCACGTTTTGCTGGCCTTTCTTTCCCGCTCCTACCACGAAAGCCTGAAACATAAAAAGGCGTACATTCTGAAGGAGTTTAATGTGGGGAAAGATGTAAAGGACAACTTTAATGAAAAGGGTCCTCACCTGTTTGCCAGTCGGCCAAAGGGGGAGTATGTTGGCGATAAAGAAATTAAACGGGTAATGCTGGACTTTTACCTGGTAAACTGTACGCTTTCCGAAAAAGGGTATAAGGTAAAAGCCACTATCGACGGCACCGACTTTATTCTTACCAAATGGCAGCCATATATAATTGAAGGTTTGCCTAAGGGCGAAAACAAGATAAAGCTGGAGTTGCTGGACAAAAACGGGTATTCTGTTGCATCGCCCTTTAACGGCGCCGAAAGGACCATACAGCTAAAGACAGAACCCCTGAAGAATTAAGGTTTTTCGATTTTCATTTCGTAAATTCTTCCAGATGATTATTTTTGCGTCAACACGGTGGCTGTAGCTCAGTTGGTTAGAGTAGCGGTTTGTGGTACCGCTGGTCGTGGGTTCGAGCCCCATCAGCCACCCATAGGTAAAGAAGAAGGCCGGCAGATGCCGGCCTTTTTTATTTTTGTTCTGTCTCATCCGGCTGTCATCCTGAACGAAGGCTCTGCGTAGTGAAGGATCTTGCCTTTGAGGATTGTAAAGACTTAGACTAATGAGAAAGATACGTTTTCGTGAAGCTATACGTGAGGCCATGAACGAGGAAATGCGCCGCGATGCATCTGTGTTTTTAATGGGTGAAGAAGTTGCCGAATACGATGGCGCTTATAAAGTAAGCCAGGGAATGCTGGAGGAATTCGGCGCACGCCGGGTAATTGATACTCCTATTGCCGAACTTGGTTTTGCAGGTATAGGCGTTGGCGCTGCCATGAACGGTACACGGCCCATCATAGAGTTTATGACCTGGAACTTCGCCATACTGGCGTTTGACCAGATTATTAACGGCGCAGCTAAAATATTGCCGCTTAGTGCCGGTGCCTTCGGTTGCCCGATAGTATTCCGCGGCCCACATGGCGCAGCCGGACAATTAGGTGCTACCCACTCTCAAAACCTTACTAATATGATGGCCTCGGTACCGGGCTTAAAAGTTATTTCGGTTTCTAATCCTTACGATGCCAAGGGCCTGCTTAAGTCCGCCATTCGCGATAACGACCCCGTTATTTTTATGGAAAGCGAACAGATGTACAGCGACATGGGCGAAGTGCCGGAAGAGGAATACCTGATACCAATAGGCAAGTGCGATGTAAAGCGTGAGGGCACTGATGTTACCCTGGTTTCTTATAACAAAATGATGAAGGTGGCTTTAAAGGCTGCAGAGGAACTGGAAAAGGACGGCATCAGCGCCGAGGTTATTGATATACGCACCATCCGCCCGCTGGACCTTGAAAGTATAGTTAACTCGGTAAAGAAAACCAACCGGTTAATCATAATCGACGAAAGCTGGCCGTTTACCTCTATCGCTTCTGAGGTCGCTTTCCAGGTGCAGCGTTACGCCTTTGATTACCTGGATGCGCCTGTGCGTCGCGTTTGCGGGGCTGATGCTTCTATGCACTATGCGCCTAATTTGGTGGAGGCCTATTTGCCTTCTGTGGCTAAGGTTGTTGCTGCTGCTAAGGAGGTTTCGTATAAATAGATTAACATACTATTACCGGGAATAGCCCGCTTTTTGCAGCTACTTCTCCATGCTGCGTTATAAAAGCAAAAATGAGGATGCGGGCGTTTGGGCCTATGAAACCGGAGCCGACTTTATAAAGCTCCGATTCAGGGATGGCCGCACTTACCTGTATGATTATAACAAGCCCGGTAAAATAGCGGTAAACAAAATGAAGAAACTGGCGGCTACCGGTAAGGGCTTAACAACCTATGTAAACCAACAAGTCCGTGAAAATTATAGCCGTAAACTGACAGACTAGGCTATACCCCAAAAACTATTTTCAACTCTTCCCAAAGCGCCTTTTTGTCAGCAGCACTGGTTAAAAGTGTGGTGAGGGATTCGCTTCGTATCACATTTATGCCGTCAATGTTAAAAGTATGGTTCTTACTTACCCGCAGGTTTCTGCCAACAGGTAAATCGCCGAAAATAATCAGGGTTTTAACAGGAAATTGCGAACGTAGCCAGCTAACCGAGGCCTGCGGTGCAAAAGCCAGATTTACCAACGTCACCTCGCTTTCGGTCAATTTACAGGCTGTTAAAATCTTGAACAATTGAGTGCGCTCCTCTCCTCCCAGAATTTCCCTGGATGTGAAGGAATAAAGGATAACTGTTTCGCTCCCTTTTTTGCCCTGAATACCAATGGGTTTAGGGTTTTCCACACCGGTAGTAATGTTAAATACCTTTTGTTTGGCGAAAAGCAAGTCTGGACGGGTAATTTGAAGCATTTGATGGCCTTATTAAATGTTCAAAAATAACTTTGTACACCAAAGGGGAAATAGAAAGTTATTCTATTTTTGTTCGTAGCGAACAGGGCGTAAAGACGTCCCGGAACACTCACAAAAACAAGGGAATATGGGTTACAAAATAACGGTTGAAAAAAACAAGAACTCTAAGTTGCATGAGATTGACTTTAACCACCTTCCTTTTGGTAAGCACTTTTCGGACCACATGTTTATGGCCGATTACCGCGATGGTGGCTGGCACGATTGCCGCATAGTTCCTTTCGGACCTTTTGAGGTTCACCCGGCGCTGTCTTCGCTACACTATGGTCAGGCCATATTTGAGGGTATGAAAGCAGAAAGAGATGCTGAAGGCAATCCTATCATTTTCCGTCCCCTTAAAAATCTGAACCGCCTTAACATTTCTACCGACCGCATGGCTATGCCCGAGATTCCGGAAGACCTGTTTATGAACGCCATGGACAAGCTTTTGAGCATTGATAAGGACTGGATTCCTAATACTCCACATTCATCGCTCTATATCCGTCCTTACATGTTTGCTACCGAGGAGTTTGTTGGTATAAAACCGGCAGAGCACTTCCGTTTCTGCATATTCACCAGCCCTGTAGGCGCTTATTACAGCCACCCGGTTAAAGTATTCATTCACGATAAGTATGTTCGTGCTTTCCCCGGAGGTGTAGGCTATGCCAAGTGCGCCGGTAACTATGGCGCTGTTATGATGCCTACCCGCGAAGTACAAAAGGCCGGCTACGACCAAATTTTGTGGTTGGACGGCATCCACCACCGCTACCTGCAGGAAATAGGCACCATGAACGTGTTTGTGGTAATCGACGGTGTATTGATTACACCTGCGCTTGACCAGGGAACAATTCTGGATGGTGTTACCCGCGACAGCATTTTACGCCTGGCCGAAAACGAAGGCTACCTGGTACAAGAGCGCGATATTTCAATTGATGAGGTAATTAACGCTTACCACGAAGGTAAACTGGAAGACATGTTTGGCACAGGAACCGCTGCCGTACTTTCGCACATAGGCGAATTCCATTATAAAGGCGAAACCTATGAAATACCACCGGTTGAGGGCCGAGAGATATCGAACAAGTTAAAACACCGCTTAACCAGCATCAAATCTGGTAAGGCTGAGGATATTTTTGGTTGGATACACACCGTGCCGGTTGGAGTTTATGCCAACCAATAAGCACAGTTTAAAATAGAAGAAACGAAAAAGGCGACATTTAAGTCGCCTTTTTCGTTTGTAGCGAGGGGGGAGCTCGAATCCCCGACCTCAGCATTATGAGTGCTGCGCTCTAACCAGCTGAGCTACCTCGCCATTTTTATTCGCTGGGCGGGCAAAATTAAAAATCCCGCCGATATTAGAAAGACTTTTAAGCAAACTTAGTTCTGATGCCAGGATTAGTAAAAAAATAAGGGCCGCTCCATAAGGAGCGGCCCAACCAACCGTGCTCTACCACAGGCTGGGTAATAGCTCTTTTTTACTTCTCCGATTTTATATTCAGGTGTTCGTTTATCACCTCTATCTGGGCTTTCATGCTTTTCAGCAGTTCTGCATTTTCGTTTTTTAAATCGCTGTTTTGCTTTTGCAGTTCTTCAATTTCTGCCTGCTGGTCCTGTATTGCTTTTACCAGTAATGGGGTAATGCCGGCATAGTTCACCATCCAGGTTCCACCGGTTTTGCTATCCAGGTCACCATCGTTTCCTTTGCTTACAGCCTCGGGATATACCTCATATAATTCCTGTGCAATAAAACCGGCGTTTACAGTTTTGCCATCGGCCTTCCATTCGTAATCACGTATTTTCATTTTCATGATAGTGCTTAACCCTAAACCGGTGTTGCGGATGTTTGTTTTCAAGCGACTGTCCGACGCTGAATAAAGGGTAGCTACGTTTGAGCCGTTGCCATACAGGCAGCCTACTTCACTTCCGTTTACCATGAACTGTAGATAGCGGGCTGCATTTCCGTTGTTAGCTACGCTTGTAATAATTGCGCCGGCGTTGGAGGTGTTGTTTTTAAAATATCCCACATAGTTTTCACTGTTGGTTACCGAGCCGATAGACTGCGAGGCTTCGACATGCAGCACGCAATTGGCTGAGCTGGCAGAGCCGATTTTGATGCGGCCAAGAGCGTAGAAGTAATTGGAATATACATCCTGCATTTGCAGGCCCGAGCTATTGCCAATGCGTACATAATTTCCGTTTGCTGCCGGCAGAATATACTGCTCATTATTAAGGTAAAGGTTTCCGGCAAACCTTCCGGTACCGTTAACATCAAGGTTATAGGCAGGTGTGCTGTTGGCAATGCCCAGGCGGTCCCAAATACCAACAATTCTGCTGCCGCCGGCAGATTTATTGCCGATAACCATCAGGGCTTTATAGGCAGATATATCGTTTGATATTTCGGATGAGTAGCTGTTGGCATCTGGTTTCGATTGCCAGTTTTGAGTAAACCATAGTTCACTGGTTCCTGCGGTACCAAATAGCCCGAAACCATTTACATGTAATTTGGTGCTTGGTGAAGTTCCTATGCCTACATTACCTGCGCTGGTAATACGCATGCGCTCATCACTTTCCGAGGCGTTTATCCCGCTGGTGTTATTGGTGCTAAGGTTAAAGGTAATATCGCCCATATCGTAACTACCGGTGCGCTGAAAACCGATAGCCGCTTTGCTCCAGCTGCTTGTATTGGTTTCGGTGCCCAGGCCGATAAAGGTAGAAATGCCGGTGGTGGTATTGGCTTGTGTAAAACGCGCTACATACTGGTCGCTGGCACCAGTGCCAGATACCTGTAGTTTGCAGTTAGGGCTGTTTGTTCCAATGCCTACGTTTCCACCGGTTTCATTTAACACCAGCGAGTTAACACTGGTACCTTGCAATATGGCCTGGATGGAGGAGTAACCGGAACCGTTACCTATCATTATTTGCTGTGAGTTTCCTGTGTTGCCCACAACTAAGTCCGCAAGCCCGCCGCCTGCAACTTGCAGCGCTGCACCCGGTGCGGTAGTTCCAATACCAACCCTCCCGCTTCCAAGCAGGGACAAAACGGTTACATCGGGTGTGGCTATGCCTCCGTTACCCAAAGCGATGCTTAACTGCGACTGTGCGTTTACACCGCTGGTAGCATAGGAACCCAATTTGAAATCGGCCGATACAGGCCATTTGATGCCGTTGCTACCGGGCTGGGCCAATCTTAAACCCGTTGTAACCGGTGAACTCGCGGCTGTTGCGTTGCCGGGAGAAACCACAACCAGTGGAACCGCCGGTGCGGTAGTGGCAAAATTGTAGGCTGCATCTACCGGCGAACCACCCCCATCATGACCACCTAAACCCACGTTACCGGTTACATACTGATTATCGGTTTTAATCGCTGCTGCTGATGAAGTAGTGGCTTTTGTCCAGGAACCATTTGCACCGGTGGCGCCTGTAGCTCCTGTAACTCCCTGGGGACCTGTTGTTCCGTCTGTCCCGTTTGTGCCGTTGGCGCCTGTTGCCCCGGTGGGACCAGTAGGACCGGTAGCTCCGTTACTTCCATTTAAACCGGTTGCGCCTGCAATTCCTTGTGCACCAGTTACCCCGTTTGTTCCGTTAGTCCCGGTAGCCCCGGTGGGGCCTGCCGGGCCTGCAGCCCCGTTACTTCCATTTGAACCGGTAGCACCCGTAACTCCCTGCTGACCGGTTGAACCTGTAGAGCCGGCAACGCCCGTTGCTCCCTGTGGGCCGGTTGGTCCCGTAGCGCCTGTGCTTATATCGCTTTTGGCAGTAAGTCTCCAGGCTGTATTAATGTAACTGAAGGAGGCTGATGCGTTACCCGGAATAGTCTGCCCGGCAAAGCCGGCATTGTCATCATCCTGGTTATAAATAATAAGATACTGGCCCTCGTGCGGTGTGGTCATGGAAAGAACATTGACCTGTGCGCCGCTTACGGCCGTTAAACGAAATACCGAAGTATTATCGGGTATAGTAACCGTGGCGGCAGCTGCGGCCGATACAGGAACCGAACTAATGGCCCCAACTACCTGTAATTTAGTTTGCGGTGCATTTGTACCAATACCAACATTTTGGCTAAAGCCGGGTGTAATACTGCAGGCCGCAACTATTACAAAAGTGAAGAAGATTGCTTTTTTCATTTTAAGCGTGCGGGATTACTGATGGTTTTTTTTTCTTACTAAAAGGGTTTGATTGAAGAACCCGGTAATGCCTTAGCAACCGTACAGTAATAAGTACCAAAATGGTTACGACCATATTAAGCTGAGTTGAATATTTTTTGATGTTTACGTGCAAAAAAGATGCAATGCCACTGCAGTAGTAGGGCACACAAGTGTTCTGGGATTAAACGGCAGCAATTGTGATGAACAGGTACACCCTTTCACAACCTTAAAACTTACAGGTTGTGGAAATCCGTAATAAAAAACAGGGGAGTGCGTCTCTTTAACTACAGGGTACGCCTTATTCAATGGCCGTTCCTGCCTTCAAAAAAGCATTCAGCTTCTTTTTAAAGGAACTGCGGAAGGTATCACTGATAGGTAATTCGGCCCCGCCAATGGTAAGCGAATTGCCACCTATTGCAGCATTTGGAGGCAGCCAATAAAGGTTAATGATAAAACTGTTGTGAATGCGGCCGAAGAACATTTGGGAACTGCTGATTTCGGTCTCAAAATCTTTCATGGTTTTACGTAACCGGTGGGCCTGTTCCAAAACAAGTTTGCCGTTTGTATTTTTAGCAAAAGTGTGGACGTGCAGGTAATTTCCACGCACTTCGCAAAAAGCAATATCGCGCAGGGGAATATGCCGTGTAACGCCGCGGTGAGTGTACGGAAATGAACCAATCAGGTAATCGTAGCGGGCAAAAAATTCGGGCTGTTCTTTTTTCTGTTGCAGGCGGTTCTCTACGGCCATTACATTAATATCAAACAGCTTTTCCATGCCGCTGGTCTGTTTGTTTTGTCGTTGCATTTCCTCCAGGGCGCTCAACCGTGTTTCAATGCGTTTTACCATTTCAATGTTACCGGCCTGCTTATAAAAATCCCGTAATGCCGTATTTATTAAAACCTGCCGCGACACTAACCTTCTTTTTTCCGCAAGCTTCAGGGCTTTTGCAGCATATTCCAGAAACAAATCTGTTTTATCAAAGTAATCGCGGTAAATAATTCCCATTTTCATTAAATCGGCCACCTGCTGGTCGTCCTGCAGGTGCTTACGCTTAATAAGCAGCGATTTGGCAATGGGGTAGGCTTCCTTGTAGCGCCTTAAGCCGGTAAGACAGGTAACAATATTCGAATCGATAGTATCCGTCATTTCCGAAACCGGGTGTTTGCGTGCCACGGCCCTGGCCTGCTTAAGCAAGTCAAGCATTTCTTCCAGTTTTTGCAACCTGGCGCAAAAGGTAGCCTTGTTGTTGAGAGCTACCATGCGCACGTTCTCGTATTTTAGGTCGCCTTTGTTTTTATCGCAAAAAAGTACGGCCGCATCAAGCGCCCTGAAAGCCTTATCAGGGAACCCAGCCTCAAAAAGTACAGCGGCGCAGTTTAACAGGCAACTGGTAATAACATATTCATCGTTTGTTTGAAAAGCGAATGCCAGGGCCTCCAGGTGTTTTAGCAAGGCATGGCCAAACAGGTCAAGTTTGCGGTAGATAACGGCCATGTTACTGGTTGCCTCCGGCAAATGCTGCATCGACTTTAACTCTTTGAAAATCTTCTCTGCTTCCTGGAACTGGTGCAGGCAATGGTCATAGTTTCCAATAGCCAGGTTATTTACCCCCATTTGCGAAAGTATCTCGCCAACCAGTAGTTTGTCATTTATTTCACAGGCGTCGACATAGGCCTGCTCCATTAAGTCATTCGATTCGGTATACTTTTGTCTTTCGTAAAGGGCCTTCGCATCTTTACATTTTTTTTGTAACGCGGGTAAGGCCGGGGATGTGGGGTTAGCTGCCATGGTGCTTCGCTGTAAAGATAAAAAATGTGGCAATCATGGCCGGGAAACCATAGGCCAACGCAGATTTGGGGAAGTTAGGAGAACTTAGCCGTTTTACTCTCCACAGTAATGTCCTCACCCCCGCACACGTGCAATTTTTTATAAATCAGGAAACGGAAATCTTCGCGGGCATAGCACAAATCTTCAATGCTGCGTATCAGGAGCTGTACCGGCTCATATTCGCCTTCAATAGTGGTTTCAAAGGCGCCTACCGAGTATTTTAAGCCGCTGCGCTGTATAAGCGTAATAGCCTCATCAATTAAGGGAATTACGGTTTCGTAAGTTCCAATAGGCACAACCTGGATAGTGGCGTTTATAATCATTGCGTTTTTTTACTTGGTAAGCTCCAGAACATCCTTGGGGTTAACCTGGTCTTCGAGCGTGTAATATTCAAACCGCATGGTGTGGGCAGTTGCTTTTACCTTTAATGCGCCAAAGTGGTTGTTATCGCAAATGTTAATGGTAAAGCGTGAAGGGTCGAGCGGATTGGCGCTGCAGCTGTACAGGTTTTCGTTGCCGCTGTTGCCAATAATCATGTAAGCCGGTTTGTTGGGCGCCTTGTTATCGGTTAGCCTTACATAAAAATGCTCATGACCGGTTAATACGGCATCGGCACCCCATTCTGCATAAGGCAATTGTGTGCCCGATGCACTACCGTGCGGACCGGGAGAGTAAGGAGGGTGGTGAAAGTAAACCAGTTTAAAAGGTTTGGTGCTTTGCCCCAGCTTTTCCTTCAGCCAATCGCGGCTTGGTTGCGAAAGAATACCGGCAGTACCACTATTAAGCGAAAAAAACTGCACCGGTCCCCAGCCAAACTCATAACTTCTCTCATCACCGGGCAGGGTGAAATAATCTACATATGCTCTTAACGCAGGCAGTGCATAATTATCATGGTTACCCGGTGCAGGGAAAAACCGGTTTACCTTTTCCTGTGCCGCTTTGCCATTGCACTGGCGGTCAGCAGGCGCATCGGGATTGTAAATAAAATCGCCGTAATGCTTGCCCACGTTTTTTACAATGGTACCTGCTGAACCCAAGGGGTAATTATTGTCACCAACGGTTACAATAAACTCAGGATTCCACTTTTTTACCATTTGGGCAACTTCTCCTTCCTTCGGGCTATCCTCACCGTAATCGCCTATAATGGCGAACATTACACTGTCTCCGGGCTGATTAACCTCCTTCCCTTTCAATGCAGCATCAATAGGCAGCTTGGCACATGAAGAAACGAACAGTGAAAAAATGGCGAAAGATAAAATTGAATAGCCCGTGTAACGCATAGAACAAATTGAGGCCCGAAAATAAAAAAGCTAATGCTATGCGCAATTATGATTTACACCGGCACCCTGGTTTCCAGCCTATGCTGCAGGTCGTCCAGCACCTGTAGTTTCCATTGGGTATCGCTTTCGGCGGTAAATTGCTGCTTGTAAGCGGCAATTTCGAATACCTCCAGGTTCATCTTTAATGTCTTGAATAATTTCGGCAGTCCCTCGTCTGGTATTTGCACATGGTGTAACCCGCCGCTGTAGGCGATTACCATTTGCCCTTTATCAAGGTCTTTCAGAATATCCACCACACCCGGCCGAACCGTCATTTTCTTTCCCTCCAGGTCAACACCGGTTTTGCGCTTCATTCTGCCTTCGGCTGCAATAAGGATAACAGAATCTTCATAAATAGATTGTAAAAAGGTGTTCCAGCTATTATCGCGTTTGCGGGTTATGGAAACCATGCCGGGGTTAAACAAACGAAAGAAGGTGCCTATAAACGGGCGGTTAAGGGTTTTATCGGCACCCGGTATAACCATACGACGTGATAACCTCCACAGGAAACCCACCGGTAGAAAACCGATAAACAGCGGCTCATAAAGTGATGTATGGTTAAGGAAAATAATCAGCCTTACATCCTTCCAGCGAATCTCCTTTTCCGGCCAGCCTATATGGAAGCGGTAAAACAGATTGGTAAGCACTTTTATACTGAAGAGGATAAAAAAACTGATAAGGCGTTTCATAATAAACTCTTATCGTTTAAAGGTTAATCACGAGGTTGTTTCCTTTTAAGTTCGGCATTGCATTCCAAAAGTAAACTATCCGTTAAAAGATTGGTGATTGCACTACCAAATAATACAAGATTTCCCCTGTTATTTCCAACGCTCGTAGTGCGATGTGTGCTTGTGCCCATGCCAGTAGCGAGCCTGCGATTTGTAAGGCGTGTTAGAACATGAACTGGTGATAACAGATGCAGCGGCAATGGTATAGGCGAAAAGGAATAATTTATATGGTTTCATTGTGCTAGTTTTATGAGCATTAATTCGAAAAGCGTGCCATGGGGTCCGGAACGGTTTTTTTGCCCATAATTCGTTGTTTTACTTAGCTTAATGTAACCTAAAGTCCCCATAATGAACAGAAATCTACTCAGCCATTATTTCTTGCGGATTAGCAATGGGAAAAGTACGCGGAACACTACGGTATGTACAAAGTAGTTGCTGCCTAGTTTAAGTTAACCGGCATCTTAAAATAGCTTACCAATTCTTCAATTGCCCGTTGCGGACCGGCAGTTGCCTTAGCGCGCTGGTAGTTGGCTTCCATTTTAGTTACATACTGGTTGCTTTGCGAATCGAGCCAGCGGGATAGGTAATAATAGGTATGTATACTGATATCATTACCATCGTAAACCGGTTTGTCTTTAATTACCTTTTGATAACGCTTAAACGTATCGGCGCACTTATCGTATTTCTTAAGCGCGAAGTAACCTATCATCAAGGTAAGAAAAACGCTATCGGTGCTGCCGGAAAGGTTTAACTGCTGATAAGAAGTAAGTAAAGATTCCAACACCTCCACTCCTTTTTTTGTTTTATCGCCGCCCTTTAAAACCAGTAGGGCGCCATACAGCATTTGCACACTTACCAAATCGTTTTTGTAACTGCTTTTCCAAATATCTAACTCAAGTAACTCCGCGCATTTATCGCTTAGCTGCTTCATAATCTTCATATCAGCCGGTGGAACAAGATTATGATAATCGGACCGGTGAACCAGGTAGTGATAGGTTGAAACAAAGCGCGTGGCCTGCACCGCTATACTGAATATCTGCGGCATGTTCAGGTAGTTCTTCCAGAACTTTACTGAATTATAGTGACGGGTCAGCTCGTTAAAGTGGCGCTTACCCTCAGTCGTCTCATACTTAGTAAGTGGCGAGTTAAGCAACAGAAAGCCGAAAATGCCCTTTATGTCAAACAGGAATGGGAACACCACCTGGCTGTTATTCACTAACTCCTTCTCCAGCGATTTAATCAGGTTCAGGTCATCGTCATCATCGAACATACCCGGGTTGAAGTAGTAAACTGAATACAGGTAAGCATACAAGCTGCTAATGCGTACAGCTGCCGATTCATGCTTGTGGAAAGGTCCGTAAAACTCCTTAAGCTTTGCCAGTCCCTCAGGTGTTTTGGTTTCCGATGGCAGGTAAAGTGTGCTGCGCAACGAGTGAACTACCTTGCCAAAGGTATTATCCCAATCAAGCGCTTTTTCTAACCGGGCGTTCAACTTAAAGCCAGAGGTAGAATCGCGTTGCAGGAATGCCTGTTGGGTTAAAAACTTCAGCACAAAAGCCAGCGTGGAAAAATCCTCCACCTGCTCAGCAATATCCAACAAACAGTAAGCCCTGAAATCTGCCATTTCCACATTGGCATCGTTAACCAACTGTTCAATCACATTTACGTTATGATGCAGGTAGTTGGGATAATTTTGAGCCAACAGGTAAGATAGCTTGAACGTGTAAGAACTTAACTGGTTAAAGTTTTGCTTTTGCTTAAAGCTGCCGTAAATTTTTATGCAAAGTTCTTCATGCGTATCAAATTCGGGTAGCCTTTTGCGGATGGTTTCAATCAACTTTAAGGGCAATGCAGCATTTGCCACTTCCAAACGCTGACAAAACTCCCGGTAGTGGAAATCGTCCAGCAGGAAAACAAATTTCTGAATGGTAAGCAAAGTACTTTTATCCGTAGCCATATAATTCTGAATCGCCTGTTATCTAAAAATATAAAAAATCGATACTCTTTAACCCCATTATGGGGTCATCAACTGCCTTATTTCTTTAACCGGGGCAGAACCATAACTCAAAAACTGCTCATGAAATTTCTTTAGATCAAATTTATCGCCATGTTTTTGTTTCATTTCCTCCCGTAGTTCATAAATCTCGGTTAAGCCGGTAAAGTAACTGGTTAGTTGTACCTGGGTTAAAGAAGCCCTCTTCCATTTCTCGGTAGCTTCCTTTTTCTGCTGAAAAGCTTCGTTCACTAAAAAGTCTGTGGCCTGTTCTGCCGTCCAGTTATTGCACTGCACGTTGTAGTCCAGTAGAAAGTTACAGGTTTCGCGCAGGTTCCATTTGTAGTAAAACAGCATCATTTCTGGTGAACTGTTGTATTTCTGTTCCATCATCATCCGCTCCACATAACAGGCCCAGCCTTCTATAGTAGCACCGTTTCCAAATATGGTTTTAATGATACTGGGTGAGCGGTTGGCATAAATACCCTGGGTATAGTGACCAGGGATAGCTTCGTGAATGTTTAAAATCTGCAGCACATAGTCGTTGTATTCGCGCAAATAGCTTTCCGCGTCCTCAGCCGTATAATTTGTAAGTGGGGTTACGTTGTAGTAGGTAACGGCATCTTTATCATAGGGCCCGGGTGAGTTAATCCCGGCACCGGCCACACCGGCAGCGTAATCAGGCGTTTTGCGGACTTTAAGCGGTTTGCTCGAATCCAAATCAATTAACTGGTGGGCGTTAATAAAGGCAGTTAACTCCGGCAACTGCGTCTCAATGGTTGACAGGAAATCTTCACGCTTACAGTGTTGCTTGCTTACCTCGTCAATCAGCATCTTTATTTTAACCAGTCGGTCCTTATCGGAAGGTGCGGCGGCGCCTTTGAAATACTTTGGCCATAATTCGTTGGTCAGTTTTTCCATTTCAGTATGCAGGTAGCTTTTGCGCTCCTCAGCCTTTGCATACATTTCGGCGGCCGTATAACGCGAATCAACATCCAGCAAAAACTTTTTACCATACAGCTCCTTCCCTATCCTGAAACTTCTGAACAAGGTTGAATCGTTGGTTGGGTAAGTCTTTTTCAGCCAGGCTACGTAATCAAGCACCGCGGATTTCGCCCCTATCGTGCTTTTCAAAAATGCAGTGCGCTCGGTATCATTAATCTTTGAAATCTTCAGTGAGTCGGGAAACACATTATCGAAGAAATACAGGGAACCCTCATTTTGCTTTATAGCAAGTTCAGTATGCTCTTTGGTCGGTCTGTTTAGGTTCTTCTTAGCCGCTTCGTAAAAGGCCGGTACATTCTCCAGCTTCTTCGTCAGTATCCGCAACTTGTCATCAACCGAATACTGCTTGTAGTCCATTATGTCGAAAATCAATCCCCCGATATTATAGTTCGATGGGTCCCATTCGTAGCTTTTAAATTCATTGATGTTAAACCGAAGGCCATCAATAAAATTCTGAATCAGTTTATAATCGGTTTTGCTATTGGCATCCAGTTTATCGAAACCAATGGCTTTCAGCGAGTCTTCAACGCGACCGGCAAAAGCCAGTTCTTCTTCGCGGTTTTTACTATCGGGTAAGTGCAATTCCGAATCGTATTTATGATAGCCAACACCGGTAGCCCAGCCGGGATACATTTTCCAGAGTTCCTCTACAAAACCGGCTTTATATGCTTCGAAATGCTTAACCACTAAAGAGTCCGCTGCAGGACAGCCTTCACAATTAGTCTGGTTTCGGTTTTTGCATGCTTGTAATGCCAAAAAAGGTAGCAGAAGGAGTATTAATTTCTTCATGCGGGAATTTTAGAATTCAAGATTAAAAAATATTCAGTTTAAATAGCTTAAAAGGCAATATCATTTTACTCTATAGCCCTCTTTTTCAAAGGGCTACAGCATACGGATTGAGCTTATTTATCGTATTTGCGCAATAATTTCAGAACCGTTTCAAGGTCCTTAGGCAGTGGTGCTGTGAATGTAAGCTTTTTATTATTTGCCGGATGGGTTAGGGTAAGTTCAGCAGCGTGAAGGGTTAGGCGGGCGATGGTGGGCCTCTCCTCTTCATCTGTCGGTTTATAAGCTTTCTTTATAGAAGAGAAGTAGAAAGCTTCTGCTTTGGCGTACAGTTCATCTACCAGCAGTGGGTTACCCAGCCAGGCCATGTGTACACGTATCTGGTGAGTGCGGCCGGTCTTAATTTCTATTTTTAATAACGAGGCATGTTTAAATGCTTCCACCACCTCGTAAATACTGATAGCATCTTTGCCACGTTTATGCACCAGCATACTACCGGGATGAGCCATGTTTTCTGCAATTGGTTCGTTCACTGTTCCTGTGGCCGCCCGCATCCGGCCCCGAACAATGGCAGCATAAATCTTTTTCACCTCGTGGTTTTGAAACTGGAGCGACAAGTGCCGGTGGGCACTCTCATTTTTTGCAAAGCACAACACCCCGCTGGTATTCCGGTCAATACGGTGCACCACCCATAGCTTGCCATATTCCTTTTCCAATATTGTCTGAACCGTATCAAGTTCCGGATGTATTCTATCGGGTATAACAGTTAAACCGGCAGGCTTATTGGCTATAAGCAGGTCGTCATCGCTATATATTACTTCTACTTTGTTCTTCATTTTATCGGTTGCAAGTAGCAAAATAATCAACACCCTGCGTATTCAGGTTAATAGCCATGTTTGAACCATTCAGATAACCACTGCCTGTAACCTGCCCGGTGTAATTTCCGGTGGCGTTTTGTGGCATAATTTCAAACTTATCGTTATCCAGCATGGTTCCTACTACATTATAACCCGCATTATTAAAATTGCTGATAATTATCTGTTGCACAATTGGCCCATCCGTAACATAAAGCGAATGCTGCCGCAGGCCGGTTACGTTGGATGAGGTGGTGGCGTTCCAGGTGCGTATAAATTTGTTGCGTGAAGGAATGTTGCAATAATTACCCTCGTAACCAATAGGACAAAGAGAGTCGCAATACTGGCCTCCATATCTGCCGGGGCACTTACAGCTTCCGCCCGACATGCACTCGCCATTGTTAAGGCAATGCACATCCCTGCAGCCGGGTTTACACCCGTTTAATACAGCCATTAAAAATATAAACACCAGGGTTGAGAAACCAAAAACCTTCATCAGCGCGCTAATCTATTAAAGCTGGATAAAATTTCCTGCACAAAGCGACTAATATCCCGAAAGGGAGGGTGCAGATTCGGTGCAAAACTTTACATTCGGGCGCCTTACTGAATACCCGCTAATGCGCACCGCTGCCTTATGTTTTTATGTCCTGCTCCTGCCCTGCTTGGTATCGGCGCAACATTTTACCAACACCATAAAAGGAAAAGTAATTGATAAGGATACCCGTCAGCCTCTGTTTGGAGTAAATGTGTTGGTAGTAAATTCAAACCCGGCCATAGGCGGAAGTACGGATGCAGATGGAAATTTTAAGATTGAAAATGTAAACGTGGGTCGCCAAACCCTTAAGTTTACCTATGTGGGTTATGATGATGCCATGGTAAGCGAGGTATTACTAATATCTTCTAAGGAACTTACGGTAAATATAGAACTGCAGGAGAAGGTCACTAACATGAAGGCCGTGGAAGTACTTGCGCACAGAGATAAAGCCCGGGCTAATAATGACTTTGCCCCCATAAGCGCCCGGTCTTTTTCGGCCGAGGAAATGAACCGGTATGCCGGTACGCTCAACGACCCAGCAAGGATGGCCCAGAGTTTTGCTGGTGTGGTTACTGCCAATGATGAAAACAACCAGATAGTAGTGCGGGGTAATTCCCCCCGCGGTTTGCTTTGGCGAATGGAGGGAGTGGAAATACCCAATCCAAACCATTTTGCGGGAAGTGAAGGCGCTACTGGCGGAGGGGTAAGCATACTATCCTCAAACATGTTGACGAATACCGATTTCTTTTCCGGTGCCTTTGCAGCAGAATATGGCAATGCCCTAAGCGGAGTATTCGATTTGAATCTTCGGAAGGGCAATACCGAGAAATGGGAGTTTGCTTTAAAAATAGGTGTGCTGGGTGCAGAAGCTGCTTTAGAAGGGCCGTTTAGCAGAAAATACAAGGGTTCGTATCTCGTCAACTACCGGTATTCCACTCTTGATTTGTTTGCCTTAACAGGCTTTGATATTGGAGGGAGCGTTACGCCTAAATACCAGGATATTTGTTTCAATTTCTACTTTCCTACTAAAAAGATTGGAAGCTTCACGCTGTTCGGTATTGGTGGACTCAGTTCACTGGGGCAACAGGCAAAGCACGATACATCCAAGTGGGAAAAGCTTTCAGATAAAGCAGAGTTTAGCCAGAAGCAAAAGATTGGCGTAATCGGGGCTACCCATCTATATCTGCTTAAGGACAATAAGACCTACATAAAATCGGTTGCCAGCTATAGCTACACCAATAACGGCAGCACCGACGATACGTTGGATTACGATTTTAATAAGTTCGATATAAGCAACCAGCAGTTTATTTACAAGACATTCCGGGCCAGCAGCATGCTAAACACCAAGTTAGACCCACGCAATGTGCTGCGACTGGGCATTGTTTACAGTAATATCGACTTTAAACTCTTTAGTGAAGAGTATTCATACCTGAGCCGCCAGGTTGAAACGCAGGTAAATAATACCGGTAATACATCCATGTTGCAGGCATACACCCAATGGAAACACCGGTTTACTGAGCAATTTCAATTGAACAGCGGCATTCATTTTCTGTTCTCATTTCTCAACAACAAATTTTACGTAGAGCCCCGTTTAAGTGGTGAGTATCGTATTAACGAGAAGCAGTCGATAAGTTTCGGTTTGGGAGTGCATAGTCGTATCGATGCTGTGTCGACTTATGTTTCATACAAAAGCCAGGGAAAACTGGCGAATAAGAATCTTGACTTTTCAAGGGCACTGCCCGCGGTTGCCGGTTACAACTTCAACTTCTACACAGATTTCAGGCTTAAAACCGAAGTGTACTTTCAATACCTGTTTAATGTGCCTATTGGAGCCGATACGGCGCACCGCACTTTTTCTATATTGAATTACGATGATGGGTTTGTAAGCAGCCCTTTAAAAAGTGATGGCATTGGCTATAACTATGGTTTAGAACTTACCCTGGAAAAGTTCTTTTCGCATAATTATTTCTTCATGTTTACCACTTCGTTGTTCAACTCAAAATACAGGGCAGCGGACGGGCTGTGGCGCAACACCACCTATAACGTAAACTATGTATTAAATGCCTTAGGCGGAAAAGAGTTTGTTGTAGGCAAAAAGAAAAACAACATTATAGGGGTTAACGCAAAAATTATCTGGCGCGGAGGAAACCGGGTAACACCTGTAGATTTACCGAAATCGATAGCCGCTAACGAAACCGTTTACCAGGAAGACAAAGCCTACAGCGAAAAGCTACCTGATTATTTCCGAATTGATTTTGGCCTCAGTTTCCGTAGGAACAAAAAGAAATATTCGTGGATATTGGCTTTCGACGCCCAAAACCTTATTAACCGTAACAATGTGGCCGCCCGTATTTACAACCCCGAAACACAAATGATTGAAACCCGCACCAACCTTGGCATTGTACCGGTATTTAGCTGGAAGATTGAGTTTGGAATTTAGGTGATTTACCCCCACCAGATTACGGTTGCAAAATACGCCCGGGGGTTTAACTTTACCCCCGATGAAAAACATCGAAAGGATAATTCAGATAATTATCCTGCTGACAATTATTACCTATTCGCAATTCTATAAACTGGGCACCTTACCCTACCGTATATGGGATGAGAGTCGCCAGGCACAAAGCGCTTATGAAATGTCGAAGACAGGGGATTTGCTCGTAGTTACTGTAGGTTACAATCCCGAACTATGGAGCACTAAGCCACCGCTGTTAATCTGGATGCAGGCGGTATGTATCAAACTGCATGGGTTAAATGAATATTCAGTCAGGTTTCCGGCAGCAGCCTGTGCCGCGCTTACCATTATTTTCATTTTTTTATTCGTTGGGTATGTTTCAGGGAATGGGTGGATTGGCTTAGTAGCAGCCACGGTACTTTGCACGGCCAAAGGATATATTGATTATCACGGTTCCCGCTATGGAGAATACGACGCACCATTGACCTTGTTTACCACTTGCTATCTACTAGCATTCTTTATGTTTACGGAGGAGCAGTTCGAGCGAAGGAAGAATATCTTTCTGCTTCTGTTTTTCGGAGCATTGACCCTTGCAGCGCTTACTAAAAGTATTGCGGCATTATTATTTCTCCCCTCCCTTTTTATTTATGCTTTGTTTCGGAAAAAGGTTATCCCAATTTTAACTAATCGGTATTTTTATTTGGGAGCAGTTGGCTTCCTGTTTTTTGTAATTGGATATTATCTGCTGCGCGAGCATTATAATGCCGGCTACATACAGGCGGTGTTTAATAACGAACTCGGTGGACGTTTCTTAAATGCAAATGAAGACCATAAGGCGCCCTTCAATTTCTATTTCCACAATTTAAGATGGCTCAGGTTCGGAAGCTGGCATTGGGTGCTTATAACGGGGCTTCTCCTTTTACCGTTACAGGAAAATGCAAAAACATTCCGTTTATTGGTCTATAACTACCTGTGTGCAGCGCTGTTTCTGCTTACTTTATCTACAAGCGAAACAAAGCTGTGGTGGTACGATTTGCCTACCTATCCTCTATTCGCCATTATTATTGCTTTATCCCTGTTTCAGTTATGCAAGTTGATTGCCGGTGCCTTTACCCTCCTTAACCGGAAAGTGGTGCTACTGGCTGTCTGTTTGCTTGCAAGTGCGCAACCGGTTTATGAGGTCTTTCAAATGATACGTTATACTTATGATGATTTAAATAACGACACCACTTATGCCGCTTCCTATTACCTGCGCGATGCTGCCTACCAAAAGAAAGATCTTAATGGGGTTGTTTATTTTGCAACCGGTTACAGTTTGCCCTATAAACTTTATGTGGATGAATTGAGCGAAAAGGGCATACATATGACGAAGGAAGATTATACTGCAAACAATAGTTTTACCAGCGGGCAAGTAGTACTTGCCCATCAATCTGAAACCAAAAACTTTATTGAAACAAATTACTCCTTTAAGGTAAAAGAGGAGTTTTACGATGTAAGACTTTACGAAATAACCGACAAAAAACTTTAATACCGAATGGCCCAACCTCAAATCTCCTTTGTTGTTCCCCTGTATAACGAGCGCGAAAGCTTCCCGATACTGGTAGAAAGATTAAATAAGCTAATGGATAGCAGTGAGCCGAGCATGGAGGTGGTAATGGTAAATGATGGTTCAAGAGATAACACCGCGGAGTTGATGCAGGTAAATGCGCTGCAGGATGCACGTTACCACTGCGTTTTTCTTTCCCGTAATTACGGGCACCAGTTGGCGCTTAGCGCGGGTCTTTCAGTTGCCAGAGGAACGGAGGCTATAATGTGTATTGACGGTGATTTGCAGGACCCGCCTGAATTATTCGGCGAGTTTTATACACTGTTTAAAGAAGGTAACGATGTAGTTTATGCCGTGCGCAAAAACAGAAAAGAAAGTCCGTTTAAAAAGCTGGCCTATCATTTGTACTATAGGCTTTTAAAGGGCATTGCCAATGTAGAAGTAAACCTGGATAGCGGTGATTTTGCCTTGCTGAGCCGAAGGGTGGTTGATATAATGAACCAAATGCCTGAAGAAAGCCGGTATTTAAGAGGCCTGCGTTCATGGATTGGTTTTAAACAAACCAGCTATGCCTACGACCGGCCTGAGAGAGCAGCCGGAGAAACCAAGTATTCGCTTAAAATGCTCTACAACCTGGCCTACAATGGTATTTTCAATTTCAGCGATTTCCCTGTAAAGTTTATTACCAATTTGGGGGTGCTTACAATTCTAATTTCCCTTAGCTATTTTGTTTATACCGTAATTAAGCGCTTCGTGTTCAACGTACCGGTAATTGAAGGTTTTACCGGTTTGCTTTTTACCATCATTCTGTTCAGCGGGGTGCAACTGGTTTCGTTAGGAATAATCGGTGAATATGTGCTGCGCATTTTCTTCCAGGTAAAAGGCCGTCCGCTTTACATTATTAAAAACCGGATAGTAAATAAGGAATTTACAGACAAATAATTTCCCTGCTTCGGTTCCCTTCATTGAATAATAAATCCAACACGCACAGGTTAGGATAAAAACCATTGCGTTCTTCAAATACCTGATGGTACTTAGTGTTGGAAATCCCATCGTCTAAACGTAAATCAATGCCGCTATAGGGGACAGTATAACTCTCCGTCAGCGTTAAACTGTTGTTAAACTTTAACGCAGATAAAGCAACACTTAACAAAGCCATGTTAAACTCAAACAGAAACTCGTATTGCTGCTCGTAAAACGGTTGAAACCTATCGGCATAAAACTCGAAAAACGGAGTGCTGCCGTATGCGGAGCGAATCGACTGCCAATGTTTCTTCTGCCAGTCTTCCTGATACGAAATTCGCACATCCCTATATAGACGGTGATGGTCGCGGCCACCCTTAAGGGGAATGCTCAGAGTTTGCTTGCCATTAGCCCCTGCAATTTCGCAGCGGTTCCGGAGGCTCGATTTTACGAAGTTCTCGTGCGCTTCTATTACCGGTTGGTGCTTTACAAAATTTTGCAGCCAGTTAATATTCGGTAAATAAGGTAGGTACAGGAGGGCTTCTGCCATGCCTGCAAGTATCTTGCTTTTTAGCTTAAAACAATATATTCACTTGCTTTAAGTTATAGGACAGCGCCCAAAGAGTACTGTCATCCTGAATGGAGGCTTCGCGTAGAAAAGGATCTTGGCTTTTTCTACTGAATAAAATGCAAGATGTCACGTCCCGATAAATATCGGGATTCGCTTCGCAAAGCCTTCGCTCAATAGGACAATGGGCCCGCATTTATGCAGAAACAGAATTTTATCATCAACTTATATATCTTCTTTTCATGACTGTAGTTTCAAAGTTAAGCACCGCCCTTCTTTTTCTGCTTTTTTTTACACTTACAGCCAGCGCCAGTAAAGAAACCCTGAAACAGGGTTGGGAGGCGTTTAATGCCAACAAGCGCAGCGAGGCTAAGGAGCTCTTTCAGCAGGCGGCCAAAGATGACGATTCCAAAGCCGATGCCAGCCTGGCACTTTCGCTGGTTTATTGGAGCGAAGACAAAAACAAGGAGGCATTCAGTGCCTTCGAAAGCTTTTACAATGCTTCTTCCAATCCATATCCTTATTTATATGCGCTGTGGACCTCACCGGTGTTGTTTGAAAACTATGACAAGAAGAGCGAACAACAATTGAAGTTTCTGCACAAACTGGATGGGGAAAACAAAAGTCCGGGTACTATAAAGGCCATGGTGCACTCCATGCTGGGCAAGCATTACGAGGCTGTTGGTGACTTTAAAAAATCCGAAAATGAATACAGCCAGACCGGAACCATAGAAAACTGGCAGGTGCTGGGCACTTTCGACAACACCAGTGGAAGCGGCTTTAATAAAGACTATGGGGCTTTGACTAAACCTGAGGCCAATTCAGTTTTCAAAAATAAGGTAGATGCCGACGTAAAGTGGTTCACTCCCACCCACGCGCGTAACGACCGTTGGTTCGACTTTAACTATTACTTCCTTATCGGTAACTCTGTTATGTATTCTCAAACTTTTCTAAAGAGCGATGCCGACCAGGAAGTATATTTCCGCAGCGGCAATTCGGGTTCGTTGAAAATTTGGGTAAACGATAAATTGGTTACTAACGTAGCTGACGAGCGCAACTGCGATATGGATATTTACATTAACAATGTAAAATTGAACAAAGGGTATAACCGTATACTGGTACAGATTGGCGAAAGCGAAACGAATGCCGCCAATTTTATGATCCGGGTGACCGATAAAGATGGTAATGTGCTCAAAGGATTGAGTTCGACAGCCACTTATCAGCCATACAACAAGGCCACCGAATACACGGTTACCTCTACTGAATTATTTGCCGAGGAGTTTTTTGAAAGCAAAGCCAAAGCCGAACCGGAGAACCTGTTAAACTATATTCTGCTCGCCGATGTTTATATACGAAACGATAAAGTATATGAAGCCCGCAAGGCGCTTAAGCATGCCAAGGAGTTGGCGCCGAACAGCACCTTTGTAGGGATCCGCATGATAGAAGCCTATGCCCGCGATAAGAACGTAACCGATGTTACCAAGGAGTATGAAAAGATAAAAAGCAATGATGCAGAAAGTGCCTATGCGCTTAAGGGTCAGATTGGTGAAGCGACGGAAAAAGAAGATTGGGATGAGCAGGAGAAACTGATTGGAAAATATAAGGCGCTATACGGACAAACAGAATATACCGACTTATTGGAGTTGAACCTTGCCAGCAAACGCAATAAGCTGGAGGAAGTAATTAGTGGAGTTAAATCGCTTTACGCCAAGTACCCCGATAACTTCGAGTTGATGAACTTGAATTACTCGATTGAGAAGAACACCACCAAGGACATTGCAAAGGCTACCCAAATTCTGGAGGGCTTTCAAAAGAATAATTACTCGGATAAAGTACTACTGGAGGTAGCAAATAACTACTTCGATTTAGGGAATAAAAAGAAAGGTTACGAACTATATAAGCAACGCATAGAGAATTTTCCATACTCGGTAGGTTACCTGACGGACTTAAGCGATTTATATTTTGGCGCGCAAGACTATAATAGCGCCATGGATTATGCACAGCAGGCCTTAGCGCTTGCGCCATATGTTGGGGGGTATTGGGGCCGCATAGGCAAAATTTACCAGGCACAGAACGATTTAGAGAATGCTAAAGAAGCTTTCCGCAAAGCGATCTACTATACTCCTACTAATTACGAATCACGTAAGCAGTTGCGCAAATTGGAAAACAAGAAGGACCTGTTTGAAAACTTTGAAAAAGTAGATGCCTATGAGATGTTTAAAAAATCGCCTAAGCAGGAAGATTTTCCGGATGACAACAGCATTATACTGCTGAATGAAAGCCAGCGCGTGGTTTATCCCGAAGGAGCAACTGAAGAGCGCGATGAAGTGCTGATAAAAGTATTTAACCAAACTGGTATCGATATCTGGAAGGAATACAGCATTGCCTATAACCGTTACCGTCAGCGTTTAGTTATTGATAAGGCCGAAGTATTTAAGAAAGATGGCAGCAAGGTGCAGGCCGAAAAGAATGAAGGTTACCTGGTTTACACCAATCTTGAAGCCGGGGATGCCATCCATCTATCATACCGCCTTGAAAACTACAACACTGGCAAACTGGCGCAGCATTTCTGGGACCAGTTTAATTTCAATTTCGATTTTCCTTCCAAAATATCACGCTATTCATTGCTGTTACCTGCCGGCAAAACATTCCAGAGTGATGTAATGAATATTGAAGTAAAGCCAACGGTAAAGGACATAGAAGATATGAAACTGTATGTCTGGGAAGCAAAAGACCAACCCGCCATTAAACCGGAGCCTTACATGCCTTCGCTATCCGATGTTGGCGCTATACTTGATGTTTCAACCCTGCCCGACTGGAAATATGTGAGCAATTGGTATAGCGATTTATCGACAAGCCTGGCCAAGCAGGATTTTGAGATAAAAGAAACTGTTGCTGAAATATTCAAAGGTACCAAGGGCCTGAGCGAACTGCAAAAAGCAAAGAGGATTTACGAATACATAGAATCCAATGTTAGTTACAGCAACATTCCCTTTATGCACGGACCTATTATTCCGCAAAAGGCATCCCGTACCCTTAATACTAAACTTGGAGATTGCAAAGACGTTTCAACTCTGTTTGTGGCCATGTGTAAGGAGGCTGGCTTAAAGGCTAACCTTATACTGGTTGATACCCGCGATAATGGTGAACGTCACCTGAACCTTCCAAGTATCGATTTCAATCACTGCATTGCCCAGTTTCATGCTAATGGAAAAAGCTATTACCTGGAATTAACCGACCAGCAGCTTTCCTTCGGCGCTATACCGGTGGTTGATTTGAACTCGAACATACTTTTTATTCCGCGCGATGGAGATACGGCCGCAACTCATTTAACCAGGTTCAACTCAAAAAACCGCACCCAGAACAACGTATTGCGGGAAACAGACTTGAAGTTTGAAAACAACGATATAACCTTCAGTCGTAAAAGCCAGAAGACCGGTATGTTCGCCGCCCAAATGCGTAACGATTATGCCGATAAGGGAAAAGAGAAACAGGAAAAATCGATTACCCAGGCAATAGCCGGTGACTTTACTAACCCCACCAAACTGAATTACCTGCGTTTTAACGACCTTAAGTCGTTAAGCGACACCATCGCTTACGACTACTCCTTCACGGTTAAAAACGAACTGACCGAAGTTGTTGGCATTAAAATCTTCCGTATTCCGTGGAGTGAAGGTGTTCGCTCGTTGGATTTCCTTTCGCTGGAAACCCGGAAGTATCCTTTCCTGGTATGGAACTACAATGCCAGCGAGTTAAGCCGCGAGGTAATGAATATCGAGGTGCCTAAAGGGAAGGTATTAGCGGAACAGCCCAAGTCAGTATTACTAACCTGCAGCGCTGCGGATTACTCCCTTACATGGACTACACCCACCCCGGGTAAGCTAAAAGCCGTACGCGAAATCAAATACAAAAAGGATATCGTGAAGCCGGAAGAATATACAGAGTTCCGGGAGTTTTTTAACAAGGTTGCAGAGGCTGATTCAAAGCAGCTGGGTTTTAGATAGCCGATGGCCAAACGGTCATTTCTCATCTCCAACTTTGCCCCTTAACAAGGTCAGATAATTGTCTTAAATCCCCTTCTTTCTGCGAGGGCTCATGCTCGACCTACTAATCCGCACAAACTGCAGTCTGTTGCAATGCCCTGCACCGGAACAAAACCGGGCTATTTTCCGTATTCCTTAGTAAGAAAAAAACGAATTACAAACCCTCATTACCGCTACCAGGATTTTTCCTGCATAAAAACCGACCCACACCGTATGAATGCCACAGATAAAGGTTCACACCCCAAAGTAACCTTGTTTATCAAATCAGCAGGAGTTTTAGTAGTTGTGCTATCGCTATTGGGCCTTAGCCGTTGGATGTTTGAAACCCCAGCTATGCAGGGTGCCTTACCTACCACACCGGCAGCAAAAATAAATGGACTTATTTGCAGCTTATGTTTTGGCATAATTCTTTTACTTATTACCGGAACCCGCTCTGTTACACGTCGTGCATTTCGGTTGTTGGCCGGTTTCGCTATTTTGATAAGCGGAGCTACACTGGCGCAGGATATTTTCAATATTAACCTGGGCATTGATGAGTTTTTCATAAAGGACCGCAGAACATCCGTTCATCCCGGACGTATGGCGGTGTTTGCTTCGGCAGGGTTTCTTTTTATCTCTTTAGCCTTGTTGGTACAGTCGGTTCAAAACCGGAAATTTAAGCTACTGGCTAAAACCATATTTAATATGGTAACCCTGCTTTGCTTTTTTATACTGCTTACTTACCTCTATCAGGTAACTCATGCACATCAAAGTTATGCCAACTCTATTATGTCTATTCCAGCCTGTATTGTGTTGCTTATTATATCGGCTTGCGCTTCTTTAATTGAGCCTGAAACCGGTTTAACCTCCATATTTTTTGGAAAGAAACTGGGCAGTCAGATCGCGCGCCTTTTGTTTCCACTGCTAATCTTAACTATCCTTGCAGAGGGCTTTGGACAAATTTTTCTTTCCCGGTTTGAAGGCATCAATGAGTATTTTGGAGTTACCCTGCTTTTGTTTGCCTTTATACTAACCTGCCTGGGTATTGTAGCTTTCGTAACCATGCGCTTTAACCGGTTAGATGATGAGCGGACGGCAACAATGAAGCAACTGCTTATTCAAAACGAGGAATTGAAGCAATTTGCCTATATCACTTCGCACGACCTTCAGGAACCGCTACGCACTATTCAAGGTTACACCCGGTTTTTGCAAAAAGACACCACCATTGCGGACAAGAGCAAACTTTACATAGAAGGTGTAAAAGAATCGAGCGAAAGAATGAGTTCCCTTATTCATGCCCTGTTGCATTATAACTTATTGGGCCGTAAAAGAGATTATCAACCTGTTGAACTTAATACGCTTTGGCAGGAAGTGCTGCAGGACATGAACACCAGTAGCGAACAGGCGAATGCTGTTATTACCGCAACAACACCCCTACCGATTGTTACCGGCACTGCACAGGAGTTACGGCAACTCTTTCAGAATCTTGTTTCAAACGGGCTTAAATTCAGGAATAACCAATTGCAACCCCGCATCGAGCTATCGGCTAAAGAACTGGATGAAGAATGGCTGTTTGCCATAAAGGATAATGGAATAGGCATACCGGCCAAATACCGCGAAAAAGTATTCCAGCTGTTTCAGCGCCTGCACTCGGTTGATGAGTACGAAGGCACCGGTATTGGCTTATCCTACTGCAAAAAGATAGTTGAACTTCACAAAGGAAAAATATGGATAGAAAATGCCGACGAAGGTGGAAGCATTTTTTGTTTTACCATTTCAAAGAACATAAACTCCCATTCCTATGCTTAAAAGCGTGATGCTGATAGACGATAACAAACACGACAATTTCTTTCACGAAACGGCTATTAACGATACCGGTTTAGCCGGGGAAGTGGTAAAGTATCAGTCTGCCGAAAATGCCCTGCAATTCTTAGCTGAGGAAGCCGGTAAGGCAGGTGGCGTGCCACCGCTAATTTTGCTCGATATTAATATGCCGGGTATGAGTGGATGGGATTTTCTGGCTGCATATCAGCGGCTATCAGAGGAGATACGGGAAAAAAGCCGCATCATAATGCTTACGACCTCATGGAACCCCAACGACCTGGAACGTGCCAAACAGGAACCGGCTTTGTGTGGCTTTTTAAACAAACCACTTACCGAAGAAATGTTTGATGAGATTGTAAAAACGCACTTTATAAAATAGCCGGCAAACCTGCACTCCTGTATTATACTACCTATTGACAGGCTGGGTGATTTGGAGAGAGTTGAATTTGCGAATATTGATAAGCCTGCATGTCAGATTTAGTTGCGAAGCATTTGGTGCCCATTTCCTGCCCGTTATAATCTGTGCAAGTGTAGCAGTATTTCTTGCAACCCGATATCATAGTAACAGCAATTGCAAATAGAAGAAGTCTTTTCATTTTATTGTTTGGATTTAGGAGTAAACTCGTTGCAAGGACTATTCCTCTTCAATCTTCCCCACAAACTCATCCTCAAACTCGATATATTTCATCTTTTTGTAGCTGCCGCTGCCGTAGTAGTTCAGTATGGCTTCAAAATAGGGGGCTTCCATGTAGCCACTTTCCGCTTTTATAAGTCTGCCGTTTTCATCAATAAAGGCAGTGCCGGGGTACGATAGCTTTCCATTTAAAATATATCGGGCAAAATCGTGGGTGTAGGCGCTCTCATCATCGTTAAAATCATAACGCACGCCGCGGTAGGTGCAACTCTTCTTGCCTTCTGCATTAAACTTTACGGCGTAAAAGTTCTGGTTAATGTAGTGGGCTATCTCACGGTTTTTGTAGGATAAGGAATCAGCTACCTTACACCAGCGGCACCACTTAGTGTAAACATCTACCAGTATCTTTCTAGGCTTAACCTTTTGCATGGCCTCGGCTTCTTCAATACTCATCCACCTTATAATGGTGTCCTTATAAAAAAGAGAGGAATCTACCGGTAGCTTTACCGGGGTTGAGCGCTTAACCTGCGCAACTGCACCGGTAGCAATTATACATAATAAAAAGACTACGAGCGGTCTCATATAATTAGCGGGTTGCTTTCAAACGCAAGGTATGCAAAAAATTATTGAGGGTAAAATATTGAGGAGGATGGGCTATTTCTGTAGGAGAATTTAATAAGTCGCTATTGTAATGAGGGATTTATTAAATAAAAAACCCGTCCCACAAATGCAGGACGGGTTTTGTGTTGGAATTAAATTACGCTGATTACTCTGCGTTCTTTTCTTCTGTTGTTTCTGTCGATTCGTTAGATTGATTTTCCTTCGCAGCAGCCTGGTCAGCCTTGTTCTGGTTATCCATTTTCTCTTTCAGATCGCTTAGTGCGCTCAAATCGCCAAGAGTTGTTTTCTCAACGTTCTTCTGCATGGTCTTAACGGTCTTTGCAGTCTTTTCGCGCTCAACTTTCTTTTCGTTGCGCTCGCCTTCAACAGCAATGTTTTTTGCTTCTTCCCAAATACGGGCGTGAGAAACAAGTATACGCTTATCGTTACGATTGAATTCGATTACCTTGAACTGAGTCTTCTCGTCAGCAGCTACAAAACCACCGCTTTCTTTTGCAAGGTGTTTCTTAGGTGCAAAAGCCTCTAAGCCGTAAGGTAACAATACCATACCACCCTTCTCATCGCTGTGCAACAGGGTAGCCTCATGAACAGAACCTACAGGGAACACATTTTCAAATGAATCCCATGGATCTTCTTCAATTTGCTTGTGGCCCAGTGTCAATTTGCGGTTATCGTTGTCTATATCAAGCACAACCACGTCTAAGTTGTTACCAACCTTGGTAAACTCAGTTGGGTGATTGAAACGCTTTGTCCATGATAAGTCGCTGATGTGAACCATGCCACCAATGCCGTCAGCCAGTTCAACAAATACGCCGTAAGGAGTAATGTTTTTAACTACGCCGCTGGTTTTGGTACCTACAGGGAACTTCTCGGCAATTTTCAACCAAGGGTCTTCTGTAAGTCTCTTAAGGCTTAAGCTCATCTTGCGCTCTTCGCGGTCAAGGGTCATAACGATAGCCTCGTGAATGTCGCCCGATTTGAAGTATTCGCGGCTGTTGATTGGAGTGTTGCTCCAGCTAACTTCGCTAACGTGAATAAGGCCTTCTACACCCGGAGTAATTTCAAGGAATGCACCGTAATCTTCAATGTTTACGATTTTGCCTTTCACCTTGCTGCCAATTTCGATATCCTTATCCAGGGTATCCCATGGATGCGGCTGCAATTGCTTCAGACCAAGAGAGATTCTCTTCTTGTTATCGTCGTAGTCCAATACAACCACGTTCAGTTTCTGGTTCAGTTCAAGCACTTCCTTAGGATGTGCTATGCGGCCCCACGAAATATCCGTGATGTAAAGTAATCCGTCAACACCACCAAGGTCGATGAATGCACCGAAGTCAGTGATATTCTTGATTGTTCCTTCAAGAACCTGGCCTTTCTCCAGCTTGCCAATGATAGCTTCGCGTTGAGATTCGATATCAGATTCGATAAGCGCTTTGTGAGATACTACGGCGTTCTTGATAGCCTCGTTAATCTTCACAACCTTTAATTCCATTGTTTTGCCTACATACACTTTCCAGCACATTGGGATCCTAAGCTTAGAATTCCACGTGGACAAGTTGTC
>JADMIO011485812.1_pt1 | contig 92658 bp, 78 predicted proteins | sample 8958161 | NCBI WGS metagenome assembly JADMIO01 (sample SAMN16585339, study PRJNA669376) | soil metagenome | isolation source: Crop rotation soil | place: USA: Cullars Rotation, Alabama | collected 2011
CGCGACAACTTGTCCACGTGGAATTCTAAGCTTAGGATCCCAATGTGCTGGAAAGAACACCTGCGGCAATAAATTTCTGACCACCGAAGCCCTGATCCATCACGGCGTACCCTCGCCAAAGGTGAAACTGGCCTTTACTACCGAGTCGGCGATAAAAGCAATTGAAGAAATCGGCTACCCAGTAGTAATCAAGCCACCGGTTGGTAGCTGGGGTCGCTTGCTTGCCAAGTTGAATGACCGTGAGGCGGCGGAAGCGGTGCTGGAACACAAAGAAACCCTCGGCAACTACGAACACAGCATTTTCTACGTCCAGGAGTTCATTGATAAGCCGGAACGCGACATTCGAGCCTTTGTAATCGGGGACGAAACGATCTGCGCGATTTATCGCCGCAGCCCGCACTGGATTACCAATACGGCGCGAGGTGGTGAAGCTTCCAATTGCCCGATCACGCCCGAACTCAACGAAATCTGCGTCAATGCTGCTAAAGCGGTCGGTGGCGGGGTCGTCGCGATTGACGTGCTGGAAGACAAACACCGTGGCTTCCTGGTTAACGAAGTCAACTATACAATGGAATTTCGCAACAGCATTGACACCACCGGCGTAAATATCCCGGCTAAAGTCATTGATTATGTGCTGCAAGTAGGAGCAGGAAAATAGGGATGAGGGATGAGGGATGAGGGATGAAGAAAATTCAGCCTTCAGCCTTCTTACTTCATCCTTCCGAGAGGGAGAGAGTATGTCATCCAATCCAAGAATAAGAGTGGGGATTGTAGGAGGTAGTGGTTATGCTGGCGGCGAGCTTATCCGCCTGTTGTTGAGCCATCCCTACGTTGAAATTACCCAGGTGACGAGCGAGACTTACGCCGGGAAGTTCGTGCATGGTGTCCATCCCAATTTGCGGAAACGCACCGACCTAAAGTTTGTCTCGATGAACCAGCTTCAAGAAGCTGATTTGCTGTTTCTGGCTTTGCCGCACGGTTCGGCGATGGGCAAGATCGAGCGCTTCACCAAACTTGCGCCGCGCCTGATCGATCTTTCCGCCGATTTCCGGCTGCGAAATCCCGCTGATTATCCGAAATGGTACAGTCACGAACACGAGAATCAGGAATTTCTATCGAAATTTGTCTATGGTATCCCTGAACTGCACCGGGCCGAAATTCGTGAAGCGAATTATGTTACCGGGGCGGGTTGTCTGGCTACCGCCACTATTTTGGGCCTGATGCCGCTCTTCAAGCACGGATTGGTCGATACCAATATGATCGTGGTTGAAGGCAAAGTGGGTAGCAGCGCCGCCGGAAACAAACCAAGCCTTGCCAGCCATCACTCCGAACGAAGCGGCGCAGTGCGCTCTTTCCAGCCAACGATGCACCGTCATACCGGCGAGATGGAGCAAGAGCTTAATTTCGGAGTCAAGCCTCGGGTGCATTTCTCGGCTACCTCGATTGAAGCGGTTCGCGGTATATTGGCAACCTGCCACGTTTTCTTGAAGGAGAATTTGCAGGAGAAGGACATCTGGAAGGTCTATCGCCAGGAATACGGCAACGAACCCTTTATGCGAATTGTCAAAACCAAAGAAGGGGTTTACCGTTATCCCGAACCGAAAATCTTGAGCGGCTCGAATTATTGCGACATCGGCTTTGAGAAAGACGAAAGCAGCAACCGGGTCGTCATAATGTCGGCGATTGATAACCTGGTAAAGGGAGCAAGTGGCAACGGGGTACAGGCCATGAACGTGATGTATGGCTGGGACGAAACCCTGGGTCTCGATTTCCCCGGTCTGCATCCCGCCTAAAAATTAACGACAGGGACACAAGGGCAAAGGTAAATCTTGATGGAAACTAACCTGTACGAACCACTAGCCGTTTTGATCGAGACTCAGAAATTTGAGGTAGCCCATCGTACTGCTGAAGCTGCCATAGCCAGCCAATCGCCCTTGTTTAACGAGATGAGTGCCACGCAAATAGCGGAACGCCTGGTAGTTTCAGTAGACATGGTTATTCGCTATTTGCGGAGTGGCGATGCCAGCGAGTGGACGGCTTTTATCAGCCGTACCAGTGCTGCATGGCGAGAAAAAGGCTACACCGCCGATCAGGTTAATGCCGTTGGTAAAACCATTGCCGCGAAAATGGTTGAGGTTGTAGAAGAGCGTTTTCCTGGACCGGAACAGCAGGTTGAACGAGAACGCTATATTCGCCGCATTAACGGGCTGGACTCTCTCGCCGGAATCAGTTCTTTGGTGGCTCATTTGAAAGAAGAAGAAAAGAACAAGTAGCATGATTTGCGTACTGAAAACTGAGGACTAAAAAAATATGATCGTCGTTAAAGTCGGGGGCAGCAAAGGGATTGATCTAGAGGCGGTGACAAGCGATCTGGCCGAACTTCATGCCGCTGGACAGCAAATCATCCTGGTGCATGGCGGTTCGTATGAAACCAACGTGGTCAGCGAAAAACTGGGCCACCCGCCGAAATTTGTCACCAGCGTATCGGGCTACGAAAGCCGCTATACCGACCGCGAAACTCTTGAAATTTTTGAGATGGTCTATTGTGGCAAAATTAATAAAAGCATTGTCGAAATGTTGCAGCGCAAAGGCGCGAATGCTATCGGTTTGAGCGGGGTAGACGGACGTTTGCTGGAAGGGCCGCGCAAGGATGCTATCAAAATTGTGGATAGCGACGGCAAACGCCGGGTGCTGCGCGATGATTTTACCGGCAAAGTCGAAAAAGTTAATCTCGATCTGATCAATCTTTTGCTCAACGCTGGTTATTTGCTGGCGATTACCCCGCCTGCGATCAGCTATAACGGAGAAGCGATCAACGTAGATGGCGACCGGGCGGCGGCAGTCGTGGCGGCGGCAACTAAAGCCGATAAACTGATTATTTTGAGTAATGTCCCTGGCTTGCTGCGCGACGTTAAAGATGAAAATAGCCTGATTACCAAAATTGATAAAAACTTTGTAGAAGCCTCCATGCGCTTTGCTGAAGGACGTTTTAAGAAAAAGGTAATGGGCGCAACCGAAGCCTTGAACGAGGGTGTTAAAGAAGTTGTATTCGCCGACGCTCGGATCGCAAAACCGATCAGCGCGGCGCTCGAAGGAAAGGGAACGGTGATAAGCTAATGTCAATTGATACCGAGCTTTCGACCAGACAAATCGAAGATCGCTATGAAGTGGGAGTTTATCCCAAACGCGAAGTCACGATTGTGCGAGGGGAAGGAGCACGAGTCTGGGACGACACCGGGCGCGAATATGTAGACTGTGTCGGCGGGCAGGGCGCGGCTAACCTGGGCCACTGCAATCCCTATGTGGTCGCTGCTATCGAAAAACAGGCTCGAACCCTGATTACCTGTCCTGAAATCCTTTACAACGACACCCGTGCCAAACTTTTGCAAAAGCTGGTAGAGGTTGCGCCAGAAGGGATGAACCGGGTTTTCCTGTGCAATAGCGGTACGGAAGCGGTCGAAGGGGCGCTAAAGTTTGCCCGGTTGTTGACGGGCAAAACCGATGTGATTGCGACGGTGCGCGGCTTTCATGGGCGTTCGATGGGCGCTTTGAGCGCAACCTGGGAGAAGAAATACCGCGAACCGTTCTATCCCCTTATTCCCGGCTTCAGCCACGTGCCTTACAACAAAGTCGAGGCTATTCGCAACGCCATTACCGACAAAACCGCTGCTGTACTGGTTGAGCCGATCCAGGGCGAAGGCGGGGTCTATGTTCCTTCGGACGATTATTTGCCCGCTCTGCGCCAGCTTTGCGATGAAACGGGCGTACTTCTAATTCTGGACGAAATCCAGACCGGAATTGGCCGTACCGGGCACTGGTGGGGTGGTGATCACGCCGGAGTAAAAGGCGATATTATGACTATCGCCAAATCTATGGCGGGTGGTGTGCCGATGGGTGCGGTGCTGGTGGACGAAAAGCAGCCCGAAATCGGCAAGAGCACCCACGGCTCAACCTTTGGTGGTAATCCCCTGGCTGCCGCCGCCGGACTTGCTGCGCTTCAGTATGTGCAGGATTACAACCTACCGCAACGCGCCGCCGAGCAGGGCGAGTATTTTATGAATTTGCTGCGCCCGCTCGTCGGAATGGAAGGCAGCGTGGTACGCGAGGTTCGTGGGCGGGGCTTAATCATCGGCCTGGAATTGAAGCAAAAGGTCGTGCCTTACCTGAAAGCCCTGATGGAACGGGGCGTTTTGGCTCTCCCTGCCGGGCCTAACGTTTTGCGTCTTCTGCCGCCCCTCGTGATCGAGCGCGAACAGATCGATTTTGCCGCTGAACAAATTCGGGCGGTATTGACCCAGACGCTAGATTAGTTTTAAAATTTAAAAGATGTTGTCGGAGCAGTTTTAACTAAAAAGCAGGCTGACCACAATGTCAGCCTGCTTTCTTTATGATATGGTCTAGCGTAAGGTCAAGCCATCAAGAGAAATGGTATATTCTTTGGCGTTGGCATCGTACTTTACGCTGTATTTGGTCGGATAGTAAAGGCCGCTCTTAGGGTAGGCTGCCGGTTGCTTCAGGTTCTCGGTCATGTCGGGCTTCGATTCGAGGAAGGCTTTGGTAATCATCGGCTCGATGAAGGCCATCTTTCCAGAGGCGAAACCGTAAAGCATCGTGGTGGTAAACGGCTTTCCGTTCAGTTCGGGTGTGGTTTTGTCAATCCAGTGAACTCCCATGCCCGGTACGGCAATTGGTTGCGGCGCGATATAATCGGCGGGAATGGCTTCGGTAGAGGGCTGTTTAGCCGAAACGCCATCGGTTGGCAGAATGGTTTTGCGCTCTTCCGGGGTTAGCAAATAGAAATGGAAGTCGAAATGCGGTTTGTCGTAAATGCCCGGCGGCTCATGGCCCTGCGGATTCCAGTCTACCGAAATATGATTGAAAGGCAAGCCTAAATCTAGCTGAGGTAGGGCAAGGATCGTTTCTTTTGGCCCCTCCGGCAAATTTGTCAGGGCTGTATCGATCAGAGTTATGCCAATTGAGGAAGGTTTGCCCGCTGTGTCTAATTGTACCCAGGAACGTACTGCGCCGTTACCGAGCGGTTTAATTTCGCCGTATTGAATGGACGGGGTGTGAGTTGTGGAACTCGTACTGGTTGCCGGGGCAGAAGTAGCTGTATTATTAGTGCCACAGGCGGCGAGACCGAGACTTAACAAAACCACTAACAGTAGAATGCCGCCAAAGCGTTTTTGAGAACTCAAGTAATTACCTCCAAATAATGATTACTTTAAAAATTAGTAGCTCGACTGATCCTTTAAGGGTGTTGGCTACCTCTTTTGAAATGCACCTCAGAATATCGTACTTGAGCATCTGATACATCTGTAGAATTACATATTTTTAATAAGGCTTTAAGAAATGAAGTATGCGTGTCTGGCGAATGGACATTGACTCGTTTGCGCTGGTTGTAATATATCTATCGGGTATAACTGGCCCAATAGCGTCAGGTACCTAAAATAGACTGTTCTAAAATAAAGATTAGAGTAAATTAAAAGGACTCACTAAATTGATAAGGTTTTTTAACCTGGAAGCGCTCCAATCGTTAAAAGTGCGCGATTTCCGGCTTTACTGGTTTGGCAATACTTTATCCCATCTGGGTAGCGAAATGCAGGTCGTAGCCCTGGCGTGGCAGGTTTATCTTCTGACAAATGAGCCGCTAAGCCTGGGTTTTGTGGGGCTGGTTCGGGCCGGGCCGGTGATGATCTTCACTATCTTTGGTGGAGCTTTAGCCGACTCGATGAGTCGCCGCCGCCTCTTGATTATTACTTCGACCAGCCTGATGCTTACGTCAGGCTTGCTGGCGGTGCTGACTATAAGCGGAGTAGCAACGGTCTGGATGCTTTATGTAATCACCTTCTTTGCCGCGATTGCTTCTAGCATTGACGGCCCGGCCCACGCGGCGGTTATTCCCTCGCTCGTGCCGCGCAACCTGCTGGTAAACGGCATCACCCTGAACAACCTTTCGTGGAGCGTGGCCGGCATCCTCGGGCCAGCTTTAGGAGGGCTAATAATAGGCTGGTTGGGAGCGGGGGCCGCTTTTGCGGTTGATGCGGTTTCGTTTCTGGCTGTAATCTGGGTAATTTCAATCGTCCGTAGCCCGCTCTACGCGCCCGAATTGAGTGCCGAAGAACGCAGTTTTAAGGGCAATCTTCGCCGGATCGGGCAGGGTTTCAGCTTTTTACGGGTAAATCCGATCTTATTAGGTCTAATGCTGGTGGATTTTTTTGCGGTCTTGTTCGGGGCTTCGCTGGTGCTGTTACCGGTATTTGCCAGAGACGTGCTGAAGGTTGGGCCGGAAGGATTGGGTTTGCTGGCGGCGGCCCCTGCGGTTGGGGCGGTGTTCGGGGCGGTAGTTTTGACGGTTATCCGGCGACCACGCCACCCCGGACAACTGGTGCTGGTCGCCGTTGCGATTTACGGGCTATGTGTCTTTGCTTTCGGCATTTCCACGATCTTCTGGGTTTCCTGGCTCTTGCTGGCGGGAACGGGTATCGCCGACACCACCAGTATGACCATGCGCCAGAGTATTCGTCAGTTGCTCACCCCGGAAGAGATGCGGGGACGGATCGGCGGAGTCAGCTTCTTCTTTGCCGTGTCGGGCAATTACCTGGGCGATTTCGAGGCCGGATTAGCGGCTCAACTAATCGGCGCTCAACCCGCCGTAATGCTCGGTGGCGCGGCCTGTGTGGCGATGGTGTTTGGGGTAGGCGCTCTATATCCAACCATTCGACAATTCCGAGAGAAGCCCGAAGTGCCTGTTCCTACAGGGGATTAATAATAATCTGACTATCTGAATCTGAGGAGGTTGTTCCCAGACGGCCCTGTTGCTCCAGGTTTTGTTGAGCCTCACGTACCCGTGCCTGCCAGTATTTGCGGCGTTCCGGCTCGTTAAGCGGGCCGGTTCCCGATGGCAACCGCAAGCCGAGCGTCAGCGCCTCCCGGTAAAAGCGCAACCCTTCACGGTAAGACGCGCCGCGCATGGCCTCTTCCCCGGCCTTTTCCAGGTATTCTAGCGCCCGCAGGTTCTCCTCGGCTTTGCCCCAATGGTGGGCCAGCAAGGGGTAATAGGGACTTAAATCATCGGCGTAAGTATGCTCATACCAATCGGCTACGCTGCGGTGCAACTGGCGGCGTTGCGCAAAGAGCATCAAATTATAGGCGACTTCCTGAGTAATGGCCTGTTTGAAAAGATAAGCCAACTCCGGCTCGGGCGACATTTGCGAAGTAAGTTCGAGTTTCTGCATCGATTCGAGATAACTGGTTAGCTGCTCTTTGTCGTTTTTTACCGGGTAAATTTCGCGCAGTAACCGCAAAGGGAAGACTCGCCCGATTACGCTGGCGGTTTTCAGGGTTAGCTGTTGCGAAGGCGTAAGGCGATCAATCCGGCTGGTAGTAACAGCCTGGACCGTGTCGGGGAAGTTGAGAGCTTGCAAATCGTTTGTGCCGGGAGCCATACGACATTCGCCATCTTTGATCACAAGCATGCCCGAGTCACGCAAAGCGTAAGCCAGTTCTTCTGTAAAAAAAGGATTGCCCTGGGCTTTCTCCAGAATCAGGTTGGCAACCTTCCGGGGCAAACTGACGACCCCCAGGCGTTGGGCAGCGAGCGCCAGACTTTCGCCGGAGGCTAAATTATCGAGTCTGATTTGCTTTGTGCCAGGCAGGTCTAGCAATTGCCGGTATTCCAGCGAAGTTTCGGGCATAGGCCGGTGAGCCAGTACCACCAGTAAGGGTTTGACGTGCTGCCGGATCAGCCAGAGCAAAGCCCACGAAGCCGAATCGAGCCAGTGAGCATTTTCGATAATCAAAAGCTTGGGCGAACGGGCCGCCGAAGCCCGGATCGAGTCGAGCAACATATCGCGGGTTTTGTCAGCCCTTACCTGTCCGACCATTGGCGCAGTGGTCTCGTTATCCGGCAATTCCAGCAGCAAAATGCTGTTGAGCAGGGGAGCAAGTTCAAGCAATTCCGGCTCAATTTCCAGCAGATCGAGAATATGCTGGCGGCGGCTTTCCGGGTTGACCAGCACTTCGAGGTCGAATAGCTGGCTGAAGACGGAACGCCAGGCGTAATAGGGCGTGAATTTTTCGACAGCATCGCCCGACCCGCTAAAAACTCCAATGCGCCTGTTATTGGCCTGTTTACGAAGTTCTTCCAGCAGGCGCGACTTGCCGATACCCGCTTCACCCTCGATCACAACTACCCCACCCTGTTTGGTCTGGTGCAAAGTATTGAGTTCTTGCAGCAAAATATCGAGTTCTGCGGTTCTCCCGACCAGCGCGTTCGGCGGACGTACCGCCTTTTTAATCCGCCCGCGTGGGCGGTAAAGTGCCACCGGTTCGGCCTTTCCTTTGACTGTAATAGGGGGCAGGCTCTCGAAAAGCAGTTGAGATTGAGCGACCTGAAAAGTCGTGGCATCGCAGAGTAAATCATCGGGGGCGGCTTGCATCAGGCGGGCCGCAAGGTTCACCACGTCCCCGATCATGGTGTATTCCCGGCGCAGTTCGCTCCCTACCGCCCCGCAAAAGACTCGCCCGGTGGCAATCCCGATAGAGTTGCGCCAGCCCAGTTCTTTGAGTTTGGCCTGCATTGCCAGGGCCGCTTCGACCCCGCGCACGGCATCGTCTTCATGGGCCAGGGGCGGCAAACCGAGGGCCGCGATTAAGGTAATGCCCTTATCATCTACGCTGAGCTTGTTAATGCTGCCCTCGAAACGGTAGAGGGTTTCCTGAAGCGCCCGCATCGCGACCTGGGTACGTTCCAGCGCTCCCGGCGAATCGTAGTCCAGGCCCGGCAAATTTACAAAGAGTACCGTGATCCGGCGCAGTTCTGCCAGCCAATCGGTTTGTCCGGCGGTAATCCGGGCGGAAATTGCGCCCGGAATAAAAGACAATAGGGATTTTTCGAGAGCTTTGGTTTTATCCGCATCGCCGCCGAACTCAAAATCTTCGATTACAGGATGCATTCGGGTACTTAAACCGGATAGCGCACTGCTGCTACGGAGCGCTTCCAGTCGCACGTTGCCATTTGCGCGAGGCTGGCCGATGCAGACCCCTTTAACTTCGTTCCAGGCTTCGGCGGATAGTACCACATCGCCCGGTTGCGCTTCGTGTTCGGCGGAGGCCATTTGTACCAGAGGTGCGCCTGCTACCAGCAATTCCCAGCGCTTGAATACTCCACCCACGTACATGGTCACGATCTCGCCTACCCCGATTCCAACGCGTAATGACAGGCGTACTCCTTCGGCGCTATAGTCGCGCAACCTGGATTGAACGGCCAGACCACACTGCGCCGCCCGCCGGACTGCCGCTGCCGCGTCGCCATCAAATACCGGCCAGACTGCCAGCAAAGCATCTCCGGCAAATTTGACCACTTCTACCTGCCCCTCGTGGGCGCTAATAATTTCGATAAGCTGTCCAAAATAGTTATTTATAATGCGGGTTAGTTCTTCTGTTCCGGCAGGGCCGCGCTGGGCCAGGCGTTCGGTCAGGGCCGTAAAGCCGGAAATATCGGCGAAAAAAGCTACCGCCGGAAAGCGTTCCATCGTGGGATTATCAAGAGGTTCTTGCGTGAGAGGACTGGCTACACAGCGCCGTATGATCATAGGCGGGACGTAGCTACTGATAATTTCAAGGAGGGCTGGCATGGTCTATGACATCCTTTTTAATACACGTTTCCTTCAGCATTATAACATTTTAATAGATTTTACCATATTATAGACAATTAAGATTACATTTAACCTTACACTGGTGTTAACGGTTTTGCTTATTACAGAGTTACGTTATTCATTTTGCTTATATTCCACAGCTAAATTCTCTTATAATAAGAGCTATTTACTCGCAAAAGACCTTGTCGGGCAACAATCGCTAGAGTATAATACAACCAGAGTAATTATACGCTTACTGTAACCCTACCAGGGATTACAGTAATAAAAGCCGACTTTTTAAAGTTCTTTAGTGTGAAACTAAAAATAAATAAAAAAGTAATCCGGGTTGGGGCTGACAGACTAACCCTGGATTCTTATGCTATCCTGCAACAGGAGGAGAATAATATGTTATGCCGGAAACCTGTTCATTTTCTCGGCCTGATTTTGGTGCTGCTCCTGGGTCTGGTACTCTCCGCCTGTGGCACTGAGGCAACTCCCACTCCCGCGATTGCCACTAATAATTCTCTTACCCCTAAACCGGCAACTACAGCGAAAACTGCGGCGACCCCGGTTACTATCACCTGGTCGTTCTGGGGCGATGAAGCCGAGGTCGGAATTGATAAAAAAATTATTGAGCAATTCGAAAAGCTCAATCCAGGGATAAAAGTTCAAATCCGCTATGAGAAATGGGAAGAATATTTCAACCGGGTTGATCGGGATTGGACGGGCGATAATGCGCCCGATGTAATGTTCCTGAGCTACATCAGCACTTATGCCAGCCGGGGCGTTCTGGAAAATCTAGATCCTTACCTGGTCGGGGATAAAGATTTTAAAGTTGAAGATTATTATCCTGAACTGCTTGGCCTGTTCCGTTACAACGGCAATCTTTATGGCTTTCCTCGCGATAACGGCACAAAAGTAGTCTATGTAAATCTCGATATGCTCAGGCAAGCCGGGGTTGCCGTCCCAAAAGCGGGCTGGACATGGCAGGATTTGCGGGAGGCAGCCTTGAAGTTGACCAAACGCGATGCCAGCGGTAATGCCACTCAATACGGCTACGCCTTTGAGCCGAACGAGTGGTGGAAGCTCTGGATCTGGCAGAACGGCGGTGAACTCTTTGATGCCTATAACCCTCCCGAACCGCCCACCAAAGTTCTGATGAACAGTCCCCAGGCGGTAGAGGCCGTTCAGTTTTTTGCCGATTTGATTAACAAGGATAAAGTAACCCCGGCGGTTGACGATATGATCACTAGCGCCGGAATCACCAAACTTTTTGCCGATAAAAAACTGGCGATGGCTTTTGGTGCTAAGGGTAAAGTGCCCGTTTTTAGCAATACTCCGGGTTTGAGCTGGGATGTTGTGCCGCTCCCGCAGGGGAAATACCGGGTCAATATTTCGGGTGGAGCAGGTTATGTGATGAGCAAATATTCCAAGCATAAAGCCGAAGCCTGGCAATTCTTGAAATTCCTTTGTGGCGAACTGGGCCAAAGTCTTTTTATGGATAGCGGGGTAATGGTTCCTGCCCGCCAATCGGTTCGCGAAGACAATATCTTCCTTAGTACCAGCAAGTACAACACCCAGGTATTCACCGATGAAACCCGTCTGGGGAGGCAAGCCCTCAATTTCCGTTCTTCTAATACTGTAAGTGGCCTGATTGACCAGGAATTACTGCCGGTCTGGAAGGGGCAGAAAACCGCCAGCGAGGTGCTTGCTATGCTCCCGTCCAAAATCGAGCCGGTACTGGCCGATCTCCGCCGCCAGTAAGAAAAATATAGAGAGGAAAAGGCTTTTGCAAAAAGCTTTTCCTCTCTATATAATATCTTCTATGAACAACCCTGAAGAATTACGAAATGACGCCGAAGCCGGTTTGAACCGGGCTAAAAATTATAATAAAAAAGGCGAAGTGACCGAAGCGATTGCGGCTTACCGGATGGCCGAAGCTTTATTTGCCGAGCTTGGTGACGAACGTGGGCGCACTCGTGCCTGGTCGGGGATGGGTAAGGCTTACGGCAAATACAAAAATTATGATCAGGCTGTGGTCGCTTTTCAAGAAGCCGCCGACCATGCCCTGCTGGCAGAGTGGCCCGATAAAGAGATCGAGGCGCTCTATAACGAAGGTTTAACCTTGCAGCAAATGGGCCTCAAGGCTGGAAACCTGGGGCAGGTTACTGAAGCCATCCACGCTTTTGAACGCGGATTAGGGGTGGCCCGCCAAATTAATGACCGGGCCAGCCAGGGTGTGCTGCTTATTTCGCTGGGTTTCGCCTGTGCCTGGGCCAAACAGGTAGAACCTGCTATTGAATATTTTTCCGCGGCGGTTCCTTTTGCTCTGGATAATGTGGATTTTGATACGGCTTTCTCGGCCCTTTCTTCGCTGGGGGTGCTGCTTTCGGATCATGGACGATCCGCCGAAGCCATTCCTTATTACCTGCGGGCGCTGGAACTGGCTAAAAGTGAGCAGGGCGATATTGTAGCGGTTGCCGATACTTTCGCAAACCTCTCGGTAGCCTATGAGAAAACCGGACAACTTCCCGAGGCTATCGAGGCTATGGATAATTATCACGAGATTTTGCGCCAGGCCGGAGATGTAAAGGCGACCAGTGCCGCCGCGATGCTCAAGCGCCTGAAAAATAAAGCCCGGCTTGAGGCCGGAAATCGTTAAAACCTGTTTGTCTTCAGCAAAAAATATGGGCGATAAAAAAGGGCAACCTCCCAGGATTGCCCTTTTTGTTTACTGAGGATGAACTAAATCAGTGTTAGTCGTCGTTGATCTGATCCCACTGCACAATGGTGACATGGGTACCCCAGTTAGCCAGGGTAGTGCGTGGGCCACTTGGAATAAACTCGGCTGCCATATAGATTTTGCCATCCGGCCCGGCAACTGCGGCAGAATAATCACCCCAGCGAGCAGTACCATCCCCACCATAAGCGGAGTAGCCGGTAAAGCCATCTTCTGGCGCTACACCCGGACCAGAGACATAGATCTTCTCATCGGGCGAACGCTCGTCGTCCTGAATTTTGGTGAAGCCTGTACTCGGATAATAATCCGGCCCGGACAGGGTGAAGGTCATCAAGGCTTCGCCAAACTGGTTGACCCCGATGGAGGGGTACAAGACGTTATTTTGGCCGGGTGCTACTACATAACCCTGGTTTCGCATTTCGGCAGTTACCGTACCGTTAGGCTCAATATTTGGAGTTACGATGAAGTAGGCGATCCCGACTCGCTTATTTGCCCCGCTACCAATGGCAGTGTTTACCCCAGACCAGAGATGCCCATCCGCCCAGACCACCTGGTTCATGCGGTCATCGTTCCCGGCCAGTTTTTCCAGAGGCTCATTATAGCCAAGCGCATTTAGAGCATCGCGGAGCGGGGTTGGCCCAGGTTTTTGCGTAGCATCGGGAGGCTGACCATAAACCTCGCTATGGATAATTGTGTTGCTCAATTTCAGGTTAGGGTTGGCGTTATTCAAAGAACGAGTGTTGGTGAGCGCCCAGACTGCCACCCGGTTATCGGTAGTAGCGTTGAAATCGAGGGAACTCATAAAATACTCGGCTCCATTGCCTTCCGCCTCATATTCCCCACCGGGAGGAGTGGTAGCGGGTTGCACCGAATAAGAAGGCCCTTCCGCCAGGGGTAGACCTTGCGCTACATAAACCGCCGAAACGGAGGTAAGACCCTGTGCCAGAGCACGTTTTGAGATGGCGTAAATTTGAGCGCCATTAAATTCCGGCCCAAAGGTCGAGAATTCGTTGGTGCTGATGTAAAAACCGTTCTTATCCGCCCCGATTAATGGTTGGTCTCCCAGACAGGGGCAACCGGGATGCGATGGCGTAGTGCCTGTGCCGTTAGTAGTGTCAAGCTCATAAAGGTTCCATACCCCTAACGGGTTTCCGGTTTTGCTGACCGCCAGTTCTACGTGGCTGGGTCCCGTAAAAGCACCCGTAGCGGGATTGACGTTAAGCTGCAAAATAGTAAAGAACCAGCGATTTGTATCTTTGTCATAGTAGCATTTGGGGTCGCTGGTGAAATCGCCATAAACCAGATTGACCCGGTCAATACTTGGAGGGAAGTTGTAGAACTTGTTCAGCGCTACTACGGGCGATAGTCGTGTACCGGAGTTGTTGTAGGCTACCAGAGCAGTATTAACCCCTTCGATAATGTAGCCATTACCCACGCAAAGCGCCTGATCGGGTGGTTCGAGGCTGAACTGGTTGCCGTTGGATGCCGTGCGCTGGTCGTAGTGGGAAAGACCGTCAAAGCCCTTCTGACCGCGCTTGCCACCCACGATTGGATTAGAAGCCGGATTACCCGGTACATCTCCAGCCTGGGAAGTATTCGAGCCTTCCTTGGGCAATTCTCGCTCTACGTCAGAATTTGAAATCTCGTTGCTTGCACCGAAGGGTGGTGCCGCCGCATTGAGAGCGAATGATGTTGCCGCTGTAGTAGTGGTTGCAGAGAGGGTAGTAGTGCCCCGGTATTTGAGAGCGACCATATTTCCGGCTGCCGTAGCCGGTTCTGCATACAAGCACAGGCTTGCAAGCAGCATAAAGACAGTTGCAAAGACTAAAGCCCTGCGAGCGTTCATGCAAATCCTCCTTAGTACATCAAGTAACAGCTTCAGCGTTGAAGAACTGTTACCTTGTCCAACACATTGCTTGACCGAGCAAAATATTTAACTGTAGAATTGAGGTTGATTGTGCGACGCAGTATAAGGCATCCAGGCTTTGGTTAGACTGGGGAAATGAAGCATGATGTAACTGAAGCGTTTGACGCGGTTGCTAAATCAGGTGTTGTACTTTAAAAGTTAGAATCAGGCAGGATGGTTTAGTGGAAGAGTTGGTTATCCGGTCAATTTTACCTGTTTATAGATTTTCCCAGAGAATTTGATACTGCGGCACACCCTGGAGAGCGAACCTATCTCCATGGGTTATATTCTAACATACGATCCGATGTTTGCCAAGATATTTGTTAAAAGAATGTTATTAAGATTAAATAATATGGATCATATTATTACCTCTAAAAATAATAGACGGATATAATTATATTGATAATAACGTTATGCAATAGATAACACTGAAGTAATCTGCCTGCGGACAAATTGACCTTGTTCAACTGGTTTTGTGAGTATTGATCCATTGATAGAATTTAAAACTACTTGATTTAAGTTACGAAAACTTATCCTGATAACTCTTGCATATTTATTCTTTTTAATGTATACTTAGCCCAAGTATTCATTTACGGTTCTTGTGGAAAACGTAGTTTTATAGTTCGCATGGGTTCGAGAAGCAGGTTATAAACTTTTCTTCTCGTAATGAATTTTCCCTTAAAAGAGGCTAAATAAAGCTTAAATTTGCTATATAAAGGTAATGGAAGAAGTTCTATGATCAATTTTTGTGATCAAGTCAATTTCCTACCTTGCTTATATAGAAAGGGAGCTACTGCTTTCCAGTTTTCTCTACTCGACCAGCATTTCAGCACCTTACGTTCCAGATAAATTTTCCAATCTCCCTGTAGTCCGATTTGCTCGTATAGTTTACATTGCGTGACTCTAATTACAAAGAGGTAAGTGGCAACATCTTTTTGGTTCGGCAAATTCTCCACTAAATCCTCGGCACAATTTATGGCTTGAAAGGAGCTAAGTCATGAAGCATTACCGCTCAGTTGGACTGGCGGCTTCGCTTGCTATCCTGCTAGGTCTTATTGTAGGCGCACTGGATTTTACTCCGGTGGCGGCAGTTTCGGTATCAACTACGGGTATGATACCTTCGGTGGCTCAAGGTAGCCGTTACGAGTATGCAGGTAAGGCTATCAACGCTGTTACCTTCAATTGTCAGAAACCTACCGCTACGGTTCATTGCTATGCCCCCCAGCAGATCCGGGCGGCCTACGATATTCAACCTTTGCTGGATAAAGGTATTACCGGCAAGGGACAGACTATTGTGATTGTAGATGCTTTCCAGAGTCCCACTATCGCCCACGACCTGGCCCTTTTTAATCAGGTCTTTGGTCTTCCCAACTCGACCTTGAACATTATTGCTCCCGATGGTCTGACCCCCTTCAATCCAAATGATGCCAATCATGTTGGGTGGGCCGGTGAGATCACGCTGGATGTCGAGTGGGCACACGCGGTTGCTCCCGGTGCTACGATTGACCTCGTTCTTGCTAAATCCAATGATGATGCCGATATTCTAAGCGCGACCAAGTACGCGGTTGATCACAACCTGGGTGCTATTATTTCCCAGAGCTTTGGCGAAGCGGAAAGCTGCGTTGATCCGACCATTCTGAAGAAACAGCACGAGGTCTTTAAGAACGCGACTCACAAGCACATTACTCTGTTTGCTTCGGCGGGTGATCAGGGCTCGGCTCAACCGACCTGCGATGGTTCTTCTTACATCTTGAGTGCTTCTTCTCCGGCGACTGACCCGCTGGTGACTGCGGTTGGTGGAACTCAGTTGTTTGCCGATTACACTACCGGCGCTTACAACCACGAAGTGGTCTGGAATGAAGTAGCGACCTTCGGCGATGCTGGCGGCGGCGGCTTCAGCAAGATTTATCCGAAACCTCTGTTCCAGGAAGATGTACCGGGAATTAACAAATGGCGCGGTACGCCGGATGTTGCCTATAACGCGGCAATTGATGGTGGCGTTCTGGCCGTTTGGAGTAGCTCCGGCTTTGGTGCAGACCTGGTCTTTATCTTCGGTGGAACCAGTGCCGGTTCTCCGCAGTGGGCCGGAATTGCTGCCCTGGCGAACCAGTCCGCGCACCAGCGCCTGGGATTCCTGAATCCCAGTATCTATCGGATCGCCGAAGATGATGACGTTTACAGCAAAGCTTTCCACGACATTACCCAGGGCAACAATGCCTTTACCGATGGCATAGTGAACATTCCTGGCTACAGTGCTCACAAAGGCTGGGATGCGGCTACCGGTTGGGGCACTCCTAAAACTTCCAAGCTCGTCCCCTTACTGGTAGAACGCCACTCTGACCAGGACGGTTTCGGTGATGAAGATGGTATCGGCGGCGACTAATAGTCTCGCTGCTTGAGGATAATATCTGTTAGTCACAAAGAAGCCCTTTCTCGCTAACTGGCGAGGAAGGGCTTCTTTATTATCTTTATGTTATTTCTCGGCTTAACCTTTTTTCGGCCCGCTTGGAGTGATCGCAATCGAACTGGCAACCAGTTGTCCCTGGGCGTTGCGGGTAGCGACTATTGTAACATTCTGGCTGACCTTGAGGCTACCAATGGTTGAGACGAGGCCATTCAGAGTTACAACGGTGGAAGAATTAAAATAAATCTTCTCCGGGTCGGTACTCAAGATTAAATCACTGCCCTCTAAAGTCACGATGCGTCCACTCAACTTGACCGAACCGGGTGGGTTTGCCTGTACTGAGGCTGGAGTTGGCGTACCGGGTAAATTATCATCCGGCGGCCTCACAGCAATTGGCCCGCTCGGCTTTTTGGTCTGAGAACTAACCGGGGCGACGGTTGGCTCAACCGGAGCAACGGTTGGGTGGTTAGTTGTCGTAGTAACAACCGGCCCTGCTGCTGCCGTATGGGTTGGGATAGCTTCGGGCTGCGCCTGGGTGTTAATCGGGGCGGCAGTAGGCTGAGGTGTCGCATCTGCATTCCCCAGGGTTGCCGCGGTTGGCCCACTCAATTCAATCGTAGGCTGCGCTGCTTCTGCCGTAGCAGTACTGTCGCCAACGGCGGTTGGGGCCGGTGAAAGTTCTGGCGCAGAAGTAGCAACTGGGGCAACCGCCGCCGGAGCGACAGTATTTACCGGGTTGGCTACTTCGGCTTTCTCACTGGTTGGAGTAGCGACGGCAACAGCGGCAACCTGGGTTGCTGGATTTGCGGCTTTATCGTTTCCCACTAATACCACCAGACCTACCGCGACTACCAAACTGGCAGCGACCATTCCACTTAGAACTGCCGCCGGAAACCAGTTGCGCCGCCGGGGGTTATGCGAAACCTGGATTTTATTTAAAGTGTCTGTAACGAGTTGAGCGGGTACTTCCGGTAACTGCTTGCCCCACTTATCCAGCATACGTTCTAGCTGATCTTGTTGTTTGTTTTCCGATTCTGACATACGAAGTCCTCTTCTAAATCATTAGCCAGAGGGTTTTAATCCCTCGATAAGCCAGAGCTGAGTGCTGGCTTTTGCTACTATAAAGGACGAGTCAAAATCGGGAATAGTTTCAACCGCTTAGGGGTTAAAAGTTGAAACTGACAAGACCGATGCCAAGCAAGATCAGGCCAATTCCGGCCCACTGGCTGGGAGCTAATTTCTCTTTGAGGAAAATCCGGGCTAATACGATGGTTACAGCGCTAAAAAGCGAAGATAGTACCGCTACTACCCCGGTTTCGCCGCTCTGGGCTACCCCGATGGTATAGGAGAGGAAGGCCAGGGTATCTATTATTCCAACTGCCAGCACCCATTTCCAGGCCGAGCGTTCCGGCAATTTGATACTCTGGCGGGCCGGACGAGCCAGTATTACCAGCAAAAGCGGCCCAACCAGACGTGACTCCCAGATCGGTACGACCCCGCCCAGGTTTGGAGTTACGAAGCGAAATCCCCAGAATGCCACGCCAAATGCCACAGAAGCTACTACTGCCCAGCCTACACCCCGAGCAAATTTTCCGCCTGAAGCCTTTTCGCCCTCAACTGGCCCGGCAGGGCCAAAACTGGCCGAGGCTACTACTACGCCGATCACGGTCACTACCAGCCCGGCAAGCTGAGAAGGTGAGGGTCGTTCGCCACTTAAAATCGAAAGTAGTAGAGTAATTGCGCCATAGCTGGCAGCAATAGGCGAAACCAGCGAAAGCGTCCCAATTTCAAAAGCGCGGTAAAGCGAAAGTCCGGCGATGGTATTGCCTGCTGATATAAGCGCTGCCAATCCTAGCGCCCACAGTTCCCAGGTTGCCGCCTTATTTCCTTCGGTTATAAGCACGAAAACGCTCAAAGCCAGGAAAGCCAGGGGCTGCATATAGATCAGGGTTCGGTAAGCTCCGATTCGATGGCTGGCGAAGCGTGCAAAAAGATCAGCCACGCCCCAGCCCAGGGCAGCACAAAGCCCTAAAATAATCCCCATTACTTTTTATCTTCAGTTTTTGAAGAGGAAGTACCCTGTGGTTTTGGATTAGAAGTGAGGGGGGCAGCTTTAGCCTGTTTACGTACTCCGCCTCCGGTCTTGCCGGTTTCTCCGGCCCGGCGGCGAACTCCCGGTGGTAGCGCGGCATCTGAGGTGACTTTTAAGGGTTGGTTGGACTGACGCTGGGCTTCTTCGAGGGTGCGCCGCCCCGGTTTAGCTTCGTAGAAAGCCAGATCGGTGCGTGGTCCGGCGGTAGTATCGCTAAAATAAAAGGTGCGTTCCTGTTCCTGTTCCTGTTTGCTTACCTTTTTGAAAAAGCGCAGCCTTCCCAATCCACCGCCTAGAAGCCATCCGGCAGCAAAACTACCGAGCGAGAAACTGCCGCCCCGCCCAACCAGTAAGGTAACAATCGCGACCAGCACCGCCGCAAGAACCATCGCGCTAATCTCAAGTGTTTGAAAATCCATCCCCATGCGGCGAGCGGGAATGGGTGGTTCTTTCAGGCGCTTCATGGGTTCGCGGCTAAAGGTTAGCCCTTTAATGAGGCTGCTGTAAGTCTGGCCCATCACGACCTGATTGAACAAATACCAGCCTATCCCAAAAACGGCCAGAGTTGCCAGATCGGAGAGGAGAACACCCACCAGATCAGTCTTGCCGGTAAACAGGATCTCAACAAGAAAACCGGTTAGCGCTACGACCAACCCGCCCACGATATGAATTAGGCCTACTCGCCTGATCTGGAATAAGTTGTACATTTAGTTCTCAGTGATGAGTAATGAGTGATGAGTAGAGCCGAGTCCTCATCACTCGTCCCTCGTCACTATTTCTTATAATTATTATAGCCTGTCAGTTCGACGTAACCTGAGCCGTTAATGGGTTGGCCGTCTTTGGTTCCGGTAATAACCGTGTCGCCTTCCCAGTAGATTGTACCAGTTGTGCCGGACGTGTCAAGTTCCTGGTTAGGCAGGGTGGGTTTGTAGTTCAGTTCGAGAGCGGGTACGCCTTTTTGGGCATCAGCCTTAATTTTGACGTTCCAGGTGCTTGGATAGGTTATACTGGTTTTAGGGCTGGTCCACTGGCTGGTCGGAGTCATAATAATATTTTTCTGGTCCAGTTCGATAGACTTGAGCGGCTTGTCGGGGCGGCAATCACTCTGGCAGGGCAGAATGTAGTTGCCAAAAATCTGGATCGATTTGCCTTTGTCGTCTTTCAGGTTGTAGAGCATAATCGAAGTGCCATCGTCAAGCTGGGTGCTGAACCAATCCCAGCCACCGTTCAGGGTAATAAAATTGCCCCACTGGTGATCGAACCAGACAACACCCTCTTTTACCTGCTTGGTCTGCCCACCTACGGTGATCGTGCCGCTCGGTTGCATCCGAGGACGGGAATAGTAATAGGAAGCGCCACCCGGCCCGTAAGTAAATTGACCGCCGCCGTGCAAAGCTACGCCCTGCTCATCTCGCACCGTAAAATCTATGGCGTACTGGTCGTTGTCCATGCTGGCTTTTAAGTAATCAACTCCGTTCAGGCCACGCATTGTGCCGAGGGCGGTTTTCAAATTAAAGCCGTCTTTGCTGTTTGGCACGATTTTCCCACCCGGTACGAGGGCATCGTCATTTTTGAAAACTCCGCCAGCAGGGTCAGTAAGTGCGAAATGCATGATGTGGCCTGCAGGGAATTCGCCGCGTACCGCCTGAAAAGTGACGAATTCAAAACCGTAGCGCTGCCCGTCGGTAGTCATAACGTGCCCGGTGTAATACCACCATTCTGTCATAACATCGTGGGGCGCTTCGTCTTCGGGGAAATTTATGACTGTACCGGGAACAGGACCAGGCGTACTCATCTCAATTTCGCCCGCCTTTGGGTTGTTTACAGGCGTTGGAAAAGCTTCTTTGGTGGCGTTGCTATCTCCGCAGGCGGCTAAAAGCGCAGCCAGGATTATAGTTAAAGTTAATAAAGCGATTTTTTTCATTTTTGTACTTCCTATCTCTTCCCGGCTTCGTGCTGTTCGGGTTCTCTGCGTCCGGTCGCTGGTGACGATGGCGGAATGAGCGCCTGGGCCTGCTTCGCGATTTTTTCGCTGGTAGGCAGTTCAAAGGTATCGGTTTCCAATCTGGTTTCGGGCAGAATCCGCAAAAGCCACTTTGGCGCGTACCAGTTCCAGTGACCGAGCAAGCGCATTGTAGCCGGAACAAGCAAGGCCCGGACAATCGTCGCATCCAGTCCAACTGCGACGGCAACTCCCAGACCGAGCGCCTTCACCAGCACAATATCAGCCGTGACAAAAGAGAGGCAGACCAGCACCACAATCAGGGCCGCGCTGGTAATAATTTTGCCGCTCTTTTGCAGCCCGGTCGCGACACTCAGGGTGTTATCGTGGGTATGGTCGTAGTTTTCTTTGATCCGGCTCAACAGGAACACTTCGTAGTCCATCGAAAGGCCGAAGAGGGTACAGAACATCAAAATCGGCAGCGACGGCTCGATAAAACCGAGCGGCTTAAAATTGAGGACATTCGACAAATTCCCGTCCTGGAAAACCCAGACCAGCATCCCGTAGCTTGCCAGGATACTGAGAGCGTTCATCAAGATCGCCTTGAGTGGCAGCACCACCGAGCGCAAAAGCAACAGCAACACCAGGTAAGTGCTGGTGACAATAATCAGCACCACGAAGGGGAAATCTCTATAAATGCCCTCTACTACATCCATAATCCCCGCCGTGCCACCCGTAACCAGCATGGTCATGCCGTTGCCGGGGATGCTATTCCGCAATTTGGTGACAAGCTGGCGAGTTTCGGGCGAATTGGGCGGATACTTGCTGACAATCGAAATCAGGGTGGTATCGTTTTTGGCGTAGCGGGACGCAAATTCGCTCAAAAGCCTGTCAGGAATCTGGTTCGGGTTGGTATAAATCACCTGATATTGCAATTTGCTCATACGTGGCTCAACCGTCACGATGCTATCCACGCGGGCCACGCGAGGGTCTTTCTTGATTTCGTTCGCAAAATCGTAGAGGTAATAGATGTTGTCAGAAGAGAAAATGTTGCCTTTAGGTGTCTGGATTACGGCCAGAATCGGGTTAATTTCGCTGGCGTTAAATTCCTTGTTCAGAATATCGTAAGCCTGACGGCTCTGAACATCGGTGGGTAAAACCGATTCATCCGGCGAACTGAATTTTACGCCGAGGAAAGGCAAACCCAGTAGCAGCAAAAGACAAATCACTACGCCGAAAATCGTGAAGGGCCGCCGCATTACGAGATGGGCCAGCCAGGCCCAGAAGCCTTCGTGTTCGCCCGGCGTTCCCCGGTTTTTGCGGCCCAACCAGCCCGAAAAGCTGAGAGCGTTGATCTTGTGGCCTGCTATCGAAAGAAAGGCGGGGAGCAGGGTGGTTGCACCCAGCACCGAAACACATACGACTAAAATTCCGGCGATCCCAACCGAGCGCAGAATATTGAACTGGAAGATCAAAAGGCCGCACAAACCGATCAACACGGTCAGACCGCTAAAGGTTACGGCTTTGCCTGCTGTCGCCAGCGTAACCGCCACCGCTTCTTCCACGCTACGACCTCGCGCCAGTTCTTCCCGGAAACGACTGGCGGCGAACAAACTGTAATCCAATCCCAGACCAAGACCGAGCAGGGTGGCGAGATTTACTACAAAAATCGAAAGGTCGGTTACATGACCCAGGGCAAAAATCGAGGCCAGAATTACGGCCACTCCCGCGCCACCGACTACGACAGGCAATGTTCCCGCAACCACCGAGCCAAAAGCCAGCACAAGAGCTACAATCGCTATGGGAAAGGCTACCACTTCGGCCCGTGCGAGGTCGCGCTGGCTCACCAGTTCCACGTCACTATAAAACGCCAACCCGCCCCCGATAGTCATTTTTAAGTCGGTGGGCGGTTTGATATGAGTCAAAATATCGGGCAGGATTTTGGTAGCCGTTTCGCCGTCGCTTTCGACCGTCACCACCTGATAGGCAGTTTTTCCATCGGGTGAAATCTGGCGCGGATTGAGTTCATAACTATCCACGCTGGTTTTGACCGGCGCGTTCTTCAGGTCGGCTAACGAGGCGTTTACCTGCTGTAGAAATTTTGGGTCGCTGGCCTGAAGCTTATCGCTTTGATAAAAGACAACAATGCTGCTGGTATTGAAGCCCAGTTTATCCTGCAAAGCCTGGGCCGCTTTGGCCGATTCAAGTTCAGGATCGGCAAACCCGCCGGTCTTGAGAGGTTCCAGCACACGCGGCACAAAAGGCAGTGAGATACCTACCGCCAGTACCCAGCCGATCACGACCAGCCATTTATGGCGGTAAATCCATTTTCCCAGGCTATAAAAGGACATAAATTTCTTCCGTTCTAATTTTTAACACTTGGTTCTGATCTAATTCCTCTGGTGTTTGCCAGTTCAAACCGGGCTGAACAGTTACAACCGCTGTTTGTCTCAGTTTTGTCTAGCAACGATTATACCACCCGGCCCCTGACGGGGTATGAACTTTGTGATAAATTTGTGTATCTATATGTGAAATTTCCCACAATCCTGTTTTAGCTCAAAATCTTACAAATATTAATGGGAGATTTTGGGAAGATTACAGGGAGAAGCGACTTTTATGATAGAGCCAGAAGAAATAATACATCGCAATTCTGGAATAATAGGGTAGAATGGCTAAAGTAAGAAGGCTAAAAGTTTTCAATTAAGGGAGAAACATAAATGACAGGCGCAGCGCATTATGATGCCATAGTAATCGGGGCCGGACAGGCCGGAGGGCCACTTTCTACCGCTTTAGCCCGTGCCGGAAAAAAGACGGCGATTATCGAGCGTGAACACGTGGGCGGAACCTGTATCAACGAAGGCTGTACCCCCACCAAAACAATGGTCGCCAGTGCCAGAGTTGCCTACCTCGCTCGCCGGGCGGCGGACTACGGGGTTCAGATTGAAAGCAAGATAAGCGTAGATATGGAAGTGGTGCGGAAGCGCAAACGCGATATTGTAGATAGTTTCCGCAATGGCAGCCAGCGCCGGATCGAAAGCACCGAGGGCGTTGATTTACTGATGGGCGAAGCCAGCTTTACCGGCCCCAAAACCCTGGAAATTCGCCTGACTAACGGCGAAACTCGCCAGATTACGGGCGACCAGATTTTTATCAATGCCGGGGCGCGACCCGAAAACCCGGCAGTGCCAGGACTTGAGAACGTGCCGACCTTCAATTCAACCACAATTATGGAACTGGATGTTGTACCGGAACATTTGCTGGTGTTGGGAGGTGGCTATATCGGCCTGGAATTTGGTCAGATGTTCCGGCGCTTTGGTAGCCAGGTAACAGTCGTTCAGCGCGGCAAATATTTGCTGGCCCGTGAAGATACCGATATTGCTGAAGAAGTCGCCAAGATTTTGCGCGAGGACGGTCTTGAAATCTTGACTGAAACTACCCCGGTACGGGTCGAGCAGATTGATGGCGCGATTCAAATGACCGTGAAAACGCCATCAGGCGAACGTACTTTGCGCGGTAGCCATTTGCTGGTAGCGGCGGGGCGCGTGCCCAATACCGAAAAACTTAACCTGGGAGCTACCGGGGTAACTACCGACAAGCGTGGTTTTATCCAGGTAAACGACAAACTGGAAACGAATGTACCGGGAATTTATGGGTTGGGCGATATTAAGGGTGGCCCGGCTTTCACCCATATTTCTTACGACGATTTTCGGATTATCCGAACTAACCTGCTTGAAGGTGGGGATGCTACGATTAAAGATCGCCTTTTGCCCTACACCGTCTTTATTGATCCGCAACTTGGAAGAGTAGGGATCAGCGAGAGCGAGGCGCGGGAGCAGGGTCGCAATATTCAGGTTTTCAAGATGCCCATGGATTATGTGGCGCGGGCGCTGGAAGTAGACGAATCTCGCGGTTTTATGAAGGCGGTAGTGGATGCCGACACCAAGCAAATTTTAGGCTATGCCATTCTTGGCCTCGAAGGGGGCGAAACAATGGCAACCGTCCAGATGGCGATGCTTGGCAAAGTGCCTTATACCGTGCTGCGCGATGGGGTTTTTGCCCACCCGACCCTGGCGGAAGCCTTGAATAATCTGTTTACGGTCTAATACAGTTCAAAGTTCCAGTAATGAAAAAGTAGCTCCGGCATAATTCACAGGTTTGTACCGGATTCTTTGTAGGGGCAGGTCTTCCTGCCCTCGAAAACCTACCCTCGGCTTCGATGGGCAGGGAGACCCTGCCCCTACACCTTCCATGTAAGCTTCAGTGATTTATGACCTGGCCTCAATCAGGTAGAGAGGTGGTAAGGTATGTTGGATACGGTTAAATCCGCTCCCAAAGTTTTAGTGGTGGATCAGGAATCTAACAATCTTGACCTGTTAGAATTACATCTGCTACGGGCAGGCTACCGGGTTATCCGGGCTTCCGATGGCGCTGCCGCTCTGCGACTCTATACCGAGCAGCGGCCCGACCTGGTGCTGCTCGAAGTAATCTTGCCCCGAATTAACGGGCTGGAGGTGTTGCGCCGCCTGCGTTCTCAAACTCAATCGAATGTTCCGGTAATCATGGTGAGTGCCAAAAACCAGGAAGAAGATAAACTTCTGGGATTTGAAGAAGGGGCGGATGATTACATTACCAAACCATTCAGCCCTCCGGAACTGATGGTGCGGGTAAAGGTGGCTCTGCGGCGACGGCAAGAATGGCGTAGCCGGACGGATGGCTTAGAATTGGAGGACAGCCACGAAACCATCCAGGTGGGCAATATACGAATTAATCGCGCTGCCCGCCGGGTAGAACTTGATGGCGAAAATCTGGATTTGCGTCCTAAAGAATTTGACTTGCTCTGGTTCCTCGCTTCCAACTCAGGCAGAGTCTATTCCCGAGAGCAATTGCTGGCCGAAGTCTGGAATTACCCGGCCTACGGCGACCTCAGTACCGTAACGGTGCATATGCGCCGTTTGCGGGAAAAGGTTGAGGTAGATCCCATGCGACCTCGCTACCTGAAAACTGTCTGGGGGATCGGGTATAAGTTCGAGCCTTAAGATGCAGGAACACAGATGAACGCAGATAAAACAGGGATGAACACGGATAGAGTTAAAGTTTGATGTTTTAGCCGCCAACTCTCTGTGAAACCAGAAATAATTTATACACATCTGTGTTTATCCGTTCCTATCCGGGTTCATCTGTGTTCCTTCTCAAGAATTACCGGCCTTTCCAGTTTCCGGCCCGGCGTTCGATAAAGGATTGTATTCCCTCTTTAGCGTCTTCGGTTTTCATTAATTCGGTTTGGTCGGGCCGCAGACGTTTAATGGCGGCTTCCTGCCCGTCTGTTACGGCAAGGCGGGCCGATTTGATGGTGGCCTGTACACCGAGGGGTGCTTGAGACGCGATCACGCTGGCGATCTCGATAGCTCGTTCAAGCTGGCGACCCGGTTCAACTACTTCTTGCACCAGTCCAATCCGCAAGGCTTCCTCGGCGCTGAACTCGTCACCAGTCAGCAGATAGCGCATGGCGTTACCCCACCCGGCCTGTTGGACCATTCGCACTGTTGCCCCACCGGAAGGATAAATTCCACGCTTGATTTCGATCTGAGCAAAGCGAGTATTCGAGGCGGCAATATGAATATCGGTTGCCAGCATAATCTCAATTCCGGCGGTGTAGCAATAGCCCTGTACCGCGCAAATGATCGGTTTGGAAAGGCGCGGGCCGCTCAGGCTAAAGGGATCAATCGCCCCCTCGGCTACGCCAAGATCAACTCCTTCGGCCAACCGCCCGACGTGCTGAGTTAGATCGAGGCCGGAAGTAAAGTTTGGGCCGTGTCCAAAAAGCACTGCACACCCCAGATCGTTGTCCCGTTCGTATTCACCGTAAGCCTGCCCTAGCGCTGCCATCATCGGCAGGTCAAAAGAATTAAGTTTTGCTACCCGATCAAGCCCGATCAGGAAAACTCGCCCACGCCGCTCCGTCGTCACCCGCCCGATTACCGGCGGTTTGCTCTCGCCACTACTCATTGTGCCTTATCCTTCCTCTACTCTGAGAATGTCGCATGAATAAAATTTGTACTATTACATCCTTAAAAATTTAGGAAGATAATAGTACAAAGCCTTCTGAAATTATTCGTAATAAATTCCGCTCACCTCTGGTAGGCTGCGCTATGAGTTTACCTGACAGGACTGTTGGAACTGGTCAGTACCCCGGTAAAGCCGAGCACTGTTCCCACAATTAGCAGCGCAATGCTGACGGCGGACCAGCTATGGAAACCATCGGCTACCAGAATACCAATACCAAGAATATCAAGCGCCCAGCCCCACGATCCGGGCCAACGGCTCTCCGGTTTGCCTAAAACCAAAAATCCTGCGGCAATAACCAGTGCCGGAATAAGTGCCACCCAGCCTAGAACCATAATTTTCTCCTTTTTAGCATCACACTTTAGCGTTGGTTTTGAGCATATTGCTACTGCTCTTGATATATCCAGTCTAGCAAATAACCAATTAAATGTCTATTACAAAAGCATATTCTTAGCGTGATCGGGTTCTAGTCTGGGTTTGCGTTTTCAATCTCATGGCATTATTATATATCAAACAATGAAGTTGAAAACGGGTTTTACAGCAATCAATCTGCTCAACCACCTTTATGAATTTGATATAAATAGTAATAAAAGAAGGTTTCTTTCTGGTGCTTGGTCTCAAAGAAGCAAATCCAAAAGTTATTCCACAGCGTATTTTAACTAAATTTAATTTAAGCTGGCTCACCCCGGTGCTTTTTTTCACTCTCCTGACCGCTTTTTACACTTACCCGATGGTCTTTCAGTTCACCACGGCAGTTGTAGGCAAAGCCGGGCTGGATCGCGGGCAAAATTTGTGGAATTTATGGTGGATTGAAAAAGCCTTAACCCACCTTGATAATCCCTACCATACCAACATGCTCTATTATCCCTATTTCCAACCACCCGAAAAGCCTTTGCCGCTCTATTTTCACACTCTGCAGCTTTTTAACGGGGTTGCCAGCATGCCCTTGCAGTGGTTGGGTGGGCTGGCGGCAGCTTTTAACGGGCTGGTTTTTGGGGCAACATTTCTGAGCGGCTTAGGTACTTACGCCCTGGTGCGGCGGTTGGGAAGCAGCCAGTGGGCCGGGTTCGTCGCCGGGTCGATTTATGCTTTTGCGCCTTTCCGGCTATGGACAATCGAGCGGAGCTATACCAATATCCAATCCACCCAGTTTTTGCCCCTTTATACTTTCTATTTGCTTGGGTTTGAAAAGTCCGCTTCGACCAAAAAAAATCTGGCTGGGGCGATTCTGTGCCTGACTTTTTGCATTTATAACGACTGGTACAACACGATCTATTTGCTGGTTTTTACCGGGTTTTATTTTGGCTGGCGTTTAATCGGCCACTTTCAAGAGTGGAAGCGCATCCTGACCTGGATCGGCGTGATCGGGGTTTGTTCCTTCGTTCTGGTTACACCTCTGCTACTACCGATCCTGACCAACTTAAACGATCCCAACTTCAAGGTTGTGCCGGGCTATGATCGCGATATTGCCGGTTCAACCAACCTTACCTGGTTGTTTCTACCTGCCCCCATCCTCAAGGGTGCGACCAGCTTTCTGGGTTATACTGGTCTGGTGCTAAGCCTGATAACGGGCTTAAGTTTATTTGAGCGCAAGCAATTGAGTCCCGGCTGGTTGTCCCGCTCTGCGCGAGCGTTCTGGTTGCTCCTGGCGGTTCTGTCGCTGCTACTTTCGCTTGGGCCGGAATTGCAGCTTGACGATAGCCATAATACGGGCATCTTTATGCCTTATGCTTTGTTCCGGCTTTTGCCGATGGTCTCGATTACCAATTATCCCGACCGCTTTTTGATCCTGATGATGCTGGCGGTCGGCGTTTTAGCGGCCTATGCCGTAGATTGGCTGCGAACCGCTTCTGGCTGGTCGCGCTTGCCCCGGCGATTGAATGGGCCAAAACTGGCAAGTGGTTTATTGACCGGAATTATTCTGGCGGTTTTAATTCTCGAAACCTGGTCGCCCATGAATACTTTCGAGTACAAGCATAACTCATTTATCGAAAGTCTGAAGAACGAGCCGGGAGACTTTCACCTGTTGGAACTGCCCCTCAACCGCCAGTACCGCCTTTTTAGCAGCCGCATGTACAATCAGCTTGTCCACGGACGACCTATTTTGGGGGGTTATCTTTCGCGCTTACTGGCAACTGATCCTTACCGCACTCCCGATGCTCCTCTCAAGCCTGTGGCCGATCTGGTGTTGACCGACGATAAGATTCATGACATTATCAGGGTAAACTCGAACCAGGACGATCTGGATGATGTAGCCTATCTTTACAATTTTCGCTATATCGTGCTTTACCTGAATGAATTTAGCGAAGAAGACCAATTAGAAGGAGTGATCAACCTGATTGAAACTCACTACGGCAAACAACAACTGGTTTACAAAGACGAGGAAATGCAGGTTTATCGCGTACCGGATACCTACTTAACCGAGCACACACTGGAAGTGCATCTGGCCCTGGGTGAAGGCTGGTATCCAACAGAACAGGATTCCCAAAGCTTCTGGCGCTGGTCTAAAGCTACCAGCTTTGCCTATGCTACTTCAACTTCGCCTCAAAAAGTTCAGATTGAAGTAAAGCTTCGCCCCTTCGCCAGAGATCGGACGTTACAAATACTGGTAAGTAATCGCCTGGAATTTCAGGCCAAAATTTCGGCTGGCCCAGCCCAAACCTTTAGCTTTCCGCTGAATTTACCGGCGGGGCGCAGTGAATTAAAGTTAAACAGCCTGGATGGCGATCAAAGTCCCGCCGAAATTGATCCGGCCAGCAAAGATGACCGCAGACTGGCCTTTGCAGTTGATTCTATTCAAATTAAGCCTGTAGCCTAGTAGGAGTTACATTACAATGCCTGAAAGCTGCAAAAGCCGGGTTCGGAAACCCGGTCGTTTTATTGTGTCAAAGCGTCTTTTGAAATATAGTTTGCTGGTACTTGGCTCCACTTTTTCCAGTCTTTTTCTTCAGCTTTTAGAATTACCTGCTATCGAAGCCGCCTCTTCCAATGTGGTAATCAGTCAGGTTTACGGTGGCGGCGGTAACAGTGGCGCGACCTACAGAAACGATTTTATCGAACTCTTTAACCTGAGTGATAGCCCGGTTTCGCTCAATAACTGGACTGTGCAATATGCCTCTGCCTCCGGTGAATTTAGCCAGAGTACGCCACTTACCAATTTCACTTTGCAGCCCGGCCAGTATTATTTAATCCAGGAAAGTCAGGGGGCAGGCGGCACAACCAGTTTACCCGCTCCCGATGCCAGCGCCGGAATTGCTATGAGCGCTACGGCAGGTAAGGTCGCTCTGGTTAATAGCCAGACTTTGTTAAATTGTGGTGGCACAAATGTCTGTTCGGCGGGACAACTGGCCTCGATTGTCGACCTGGTGGGTTATGGCACGACTGGTGGCACTTTGCCCCGTGAAGGCGCTACTTCTGCCCCTGCGCCCGGCAGCAATATCAACTCGGTATCAAGGAGTAATCGTTGCAGCGATACGGATAACAACGGGGCCGATTTTACGGCGGGAGCGGCTAATCCTCGCAATAGCACTGTAGCAGCCTCACCCTGTGGCCCGGTTACAAATCAGCCAATCGTGACAAATTGCGGTGGTGCGTTATCGACCCCGCAGGGGACGGCAGCCACCCGCGATCTTTCTGCCAGCGATGCCGATGGCAGGGTGGTGAGCGTCAGCATTACAACGCTTTCCCCAACTCCCGCTTCCGGCACGATTTCAATTACTTCGGTTACACCTGCCGGAACATTTGGTGGAACATTAAACGCTATTTTGACGGTGAGTAACACTGTTCCGGCAGGCAGCTATAGCCTGACGCTTACCTTTATCAATAACGATTCGTCGCCTCAAACCGCCACCTGTACTATTGCGATTACGGTAAGCGGGACGGTAAATTACACTCCGATCTACGCCATTCAGGGTGCAGCGAGGCAATCACCGCTGGTGGGGCAAAGCGTTACTACTGAAGGAGTTGTGACCGGGGCTAAGAGCAATGGCTTCTTTCTGCAAGAGCCGAGCGGCGACAATAATCCAGCTACCTCGGACGGCATTTTCGTCTATATCGGGAATGCCACGCCGCCCACTTTAGGCCACCGGGTGAGGGTGGTAGGCAGTGTTCAGGAATATATCAGTGCCAGCGATCCTGACGACCAGCCTTTGACCGAGATCTCAGGTAGCCTCACTTTAACTGATTTAGGGGCGGGTGCAACGATTCAGCCTGTTATAATCAGCACCGACCCGGCACGGAGCGGCCCAAATATTCGCAAACCTCCTGCCCTGATTTACAACGGTTCTACTTATGATCCTGCCAGCAACGGTCTGGACTTTTACGAATCGCTGGAAGGGATGCTGGTACAGGTAGATAATGCGCTGGTGGTAGGTGGCACAAACCAGTACAACGAATTTGTGGTTATTCCCGATAATGGCGCGGGCGCAACCGGACTGAGTTCTCGCAAGGCGCTTACAATTTCAGCTACCGATTTCAATCCTGAACGTATTTTTATTGACGATCAGATTGTAGGAGCGGCAAATACGCCGCAGGTAGTAGTGGGCGATAAGATTACCGCCGCGATTGTTGGCCCGTTGGATTACGCTTTTAGCAATTTCAGGATTCAGACTCGCACAGCAGTTAGTGCGATTGATTCGAGCCAGCGAGCTACGCCGGAAACAATTGCGCCGCTTACGAATGCTACTCGGCTGCGAGTGGCAAGCTATAACATCGAGAATTTTAACCGTCTGGGGACGAATGCCAGCCGTCTGACCCGGATTGCCGACCAGATTCGGGTTAATCTTGCAGCGCCCGACCTGATAATTCTGATAAACTTGTCGTAGTTGCATAATAATTCGCCTTACGAAAATTTAAAGTTAATATTCCGTTTGGCGTTCCGACTCCCTAAAATGGGCTGCTTGTGGTAATCTCTACCTACAATCGTTCATACATCCTTAGAGAAGGAACACCGGGCCGGTTGAATTTACGCTTCAACCGGCCATTCTTTTACAGGTTTTGCAGATACCTCTCAATCAACCTGTTTAGCCTTAGTAATCCCTGGCCTACAGCCTTCTTTCGCTCCTGACTAACCTCTAACAGGTTGGTAGTAGTAGGTTGCTCACTGTTTCTTCTGTCCATGTTACTCAATCTCCTTTTGATAATTCCCTAAAGCAAATATACCGGTTCTAACACTACTTCACCTTTTCGGTGGTTTCTCGCTCTGGGGAGTGCGTCGTCCGTTTCTCTCACATATAGAGCCTTAAATACCTGCTGAATCAGGTCAAACTTTAAAGCCTGAATTAGTTCTTTAGGCCAATCTCGCACATCCATTCCCATCTGTGAGATAGTAAGTTTTTGCTCTTCCCAAAGTTCTCTTAATGTGCGAGTACGTTCAACTCTTATGGTTGCATCCTGGGCCTGGATTATTTCCCCTTCTAAATGCTCAGCTTCGCTTTGTAAAGATGTGCGTTCTTCATCCAGTTCCCGAAGTTGTAACCTATACTCGTCCAGGTTAATAGTTTCAGTCTGATAGGCATAGTTTATCCGTTTCCGGCGACGTTCTACTCCTTCACTGAGATTCTTCCGAACTACTTCAAGTTGTTGAGTTAGCCTTGCGATCTGTTCCTTGATAGTTGTTTGACTTGAAGTAATTTCAAGCCCCTCCGCAATCGAGTCGCTGAAATAAGTATTAAGGAGCATCACTACTCCCTGCCAGACTACCTTTGCACGCCAGCCGTTTGCTCGGCAACATTGCCCTCCGGTGGCTGAATTATAGCTACAGTAGTAATAGGTTGTGGAGTTGATAATATAGGGATTTCCCTTTTGAGGAGTTATGTGGCGCTCCTTTGCTGATTTAAAACTCATCGAGTGTCCACAATAACCGCAACGTAAAGTCCCTACTAACGGACTGGCACTCGCAACAGACCGGCCACCTGAGCGAGCGCGTCTTGCCTTATTCTCCCGGATGGCGTTGAATTGTTCCATTGTCCATGGACACTCATATTTGTGAGGTGCGTAGAGAACAGCGTCAGCATCTGGGTTTTTCATAGTTGAGATAGTACCCTTTGTAGTTCGGACGGGGATATTTACCCCGTAGGATAGTTCCCCCGCGTAAAAGCGATTTGTGCGTAGGTAAAGCACGTTACCGCCCCGCCATACAGCACCAGAAGCGGTGCGATACCCCTTCTTATTCCAGTAAGCAGCTATTTCTCGGTCGCCCATGTGTTTCTCAAGAATCAGTCTGGGTAATTCTTCAAGCAGGTGATAGGTTTCGGGGTTAGGTATGAGAACCCGGATACTTGCGCCATTGCTATTTATCATTTCCCGCACAAACTTATAGCCAAAGGGCGGTTTAGTCCAGATATATTTACCCTTTTCTATGGCTCCACGCTTCCCGCTTATCATGCGTTCTACTCGTTGGGCCTGGTCTATCTGAGCCATAAGCCCTGAAAAGGTATTCTCGATTAGCCCACCCAGATCACCCCGGCTACCCCTTTTTCTAAAGGTAGCCGGATCTACTACTGGCGAGGTGTTCTTACTTAAATCGCGGATTTGTACCCCTGCTTGCGTCAGGTCGTGATATACAGCAGAATGAATTTTTAAGGTGCGGCTGATACGGTCGCCAAACCGAACCAACAGCACATCAAAATTTCCTGCGGCAGCATCCTTTAGCATCTGGACAAAAGCGGGCCGACCTTCAAGCGTTTCACCAGTTATGCCATCGTCAATGTATTCACAGGGACTGGCCTTAAATAGCCCTTGATTTTGTGACCAAGCATGACAATCTCTTAGCTGATCAGCAATGCTAACTTTGTCAGATGCGGCCTGAGCCTTCGATGAAACACGGGCGTAGACTGCATAGCGAATCGGGGCAGATTGAACCCTGGCTTCTTCTTTCAACTCCTGCTGCATCATCATCGCCGACCTCCTATTGGAGGAGCGCCGAGGGTAAGCTGTTCTAACACTTGCACTAGCGATGATTCTTGCTGGGCCCAAAAGTCGAATTGTGCCCACTGTCCACCATCAGCCAGCCGTTTTTTGCGTAGACGAATCTGCGATAACTGGATTTCCAAAGAACCTTTCCGTTGATGATACGGAAGGCCGCGAAACGTATTAATCGTTAAATCTGGGTTACTCAAAGGGTAATCCCTCCTTGCTGGGGACTATTGCAAAGAGGGCACAGGGGATATATAATTACCTTGTGCAGCGAACCGCTTTGGCCTGATGATTACAGTAAAGGGCCGGGGCGGTTTTCTCTTTGCTATTTTCTTATTACTACCGAGCATTGCCCTTGTGGTTCCAGTTTTATGCGAGATTGTAGCGAGTAAATATCTACCTGGAAATTCCTTTTAGATTCTGAGCTATCTCGGTGTGAAGACAGAAGCTTTCACACCTCAATTCTAGCTCATTTGTTTCACCATTTAAAGGGATTTTAAAGAGGACAATATTTCGAGATTTTATTTATTGTCCTCTTTCTCTTAGCACAATCTTCAATTTACTTAAACTTATTCCTATTTCTCTAGCGATTGCTGAATTTGGTTTATTAGAGTTTTCGCGCTTTGCTTCTTGCCAATGTTCAAAGATAGCATTATCATCAAAACGTTTAGGCCTACCTCTATCTCTTTTCTGGTTGCGTTTCCTTTTTAGACTAACCTTTCCTATTTTGAGTGGAGGTATTGGAGGTAAAGAAAACCAAATATGCTTCCGAACTTCAGTAGGTACATACCAATTTGATTCTTCTAATGGACGAAGCGGTATGATTGCGCCAAACTCATCCTCTAGTGGAATATAATATTCAGTGAGTAGAATTATCTCTGGTGGTGTGTCTGGTTCCCATTCTATCTTACGTCTTATGGCCCTAGTTAAATCTCCAATAAGGTCTGGTATTATGTAATCATCAACCATAACGTAAGGCCGTGTAGATTGATAGATTTTAATATAAGTGAGTTTATCCTTTGTAGTTAAGGTTTCTATCCACCCAATAAAACTATTTCGAGTTCTCCAAACGTATTGAAAGTTATTTTTAGCTTTTAAGCTAAACCTATCTAATTTGCACGGTCGGTACAGCAAACTAGTTACTGCACGGAGCCATATATAAAAATCTTTCTCCGATACGTTTTTGATCGTAAGGAGTACATTGATATTAAGGTTATCCATATATGATACAATTAAAAGAAAAGAGCCCAATATTGTCCCAAGATACTGGCGGGCCGACTACCCGCCTTTTCTATTGCCTCAAAGATTACAAAAGATAATCTACGTTATCTGAATCAATCATCTCTATTATTTTATTTATGTTATTGTGAAGCCTTAAATAGGTTGGAAGTAGTTAGCATGAATGTTTTTAGATCGAGCAAAATGATAGTAGCTACGACAAAACCGCTATTTATTAGGCAAAACCGCTTTTTTATCTATTTTATAATTTTAAGACTCGGGCAGAAAAGGAACGTAGGAAATCCTGTTCCGAGTTACCCTATCCCTACACTTTATGCGGTTTTAAAAGTGCTGCCAGACCTGTATATAACAAAATAGATCGACCTAGTGATAGTGACTGACTAGAAGTAGACCAACTTTGATAACTATTATTTATTGCTTACATTACTTTCTTTAGTTTTATCTTTCGGTTGTGGCTGAGAAGGATCAGTCGCTACGTCAAGTTTATCGCGTATCTGGGAAATTAACCATTCTTCAAACTCTCCTAAAATTTTCTTGAAAAAATTTAGAATTCCGGTTTGATCTTTTAGTTTATAGGCACTAGTGCGCCATTTGAGGTTTGCAACCGGCTCTCGTTTCTGCCAGTTTACATCCCTATAAAGAGTTTGATAGTAGAAAAATCGAATTTGGGTTTTAGAAATAACAAAAACTACTGTACATTCAGCTTGAGGTATACTTAAATATTTAGGAACTGCGAGAACTCTTATCCCTAAATATTCTAAGTCCGCAGTAGATCTAAACCCCTTTAAGGTTCTCCCGTCTGAACGCTCATATTTAGAACGGACTCTTACTGACTCAAGAAGTTTTGCGTTAAGGTCGTAATACCTATTGTATTCTACGGGTTTATCATACACCGGTTCTGCGAAGAATGTATCTTGAGTTTGTTCTAGCCATTCTCCAATAACCTCTAAAGGTGGAAGTGTAGATAAGTTTTGAATAAACTCGGGGGTTATATTGTATAAATCGTCCAAATTCTTAGTTGGTTTATAATTCTCTATTTCCTTTTTTGTATCTTCAAATAAACCCCAAACTTCTTTCTCAGTACAATATTCTTTCTCATTTGCTTTAACCAATTCTAATAAGTTTGTTAGTTGTGTCTCAGTAATCTTGTTTGTGTTCACAGGTAGCTGGATAGTAGGCGCAGGTAGCGCAAATAACGCTTTAAACGAAGGTGTTATTTCACAAAATTCTTCGGTGTTATTTCCTTGAGTTATAAAGAAAGGTTTCTGTCTGGAGTCTCTTCTGAAATCATCAGCAATATAGTCCGCAATATCTTGGAACCGAATTTTCCCAGGTTCCCTATTTTTGATTGCATCTGCAAAACTTCTAGTAAAATAACTAAGCTTACTATCCTGACGAGAGTCTTGATCAAGCATAGAAGAAAACATAAAATAACATTTTTTAAAGCCCGGTTGGACAGCAGATTTGCTAAGATAAGTATCAAAAGATTGCTCAGTATTTTTTACATACTGGATACCAGATCTACAAGCATCAACAACCTTTACAGCCAGAAGTGGTGATAAACTACGGAGCCATTTATCTATCTCCGAATTAGTTAGACTGGTTTGATTTCTATGTTCTTCAGTAAAATCTGAAAGTGGAAAATAGAATTCGTCTCCGTCAAAATCTCCATGTCCTGTCAAGTAAAAGAAGATCTCTTCTATATCCTTCTTACCTTCGTAAGTTTTAATCCATTCCGTAATATTTGCTTTTACTTCCGCTGCTTTCTTGTTTTCTGAGATGACTAAAAAATCATCATACTTATTAGTAGCTTTTAATATTTTAGTCATTAATTCTACATCTGCCTGGCACGCAAGCAAATCTTTTAAATTACTATATTTACTAACGCCTACTAATAGAGCTAAATTCATTTAGACCTCTTTCTTTGCCTCCGGCTCTAATGGTGGTGCGGCGGTAGCTGCCGAAGGAGTTGCTACGCCGCCAGGCTTTTTGGGCGCTGTGCAAACTCCGCTATCTCAAAAATACCGATACCAAGTGCATCAGCAATTTTTTTCATTGCAGCAGGTCTAGCCTGTCTGCCTTCTTTTTCTATAAGGCTAATAGTAGCTTGAGAAACACCGCTAACCTTAGCAAGCTCACGTTGCGAGTAGCCTTTTTCAATTCGTAATATCTCAAGATTTTTCAGCATACGTTCCTCGCTTTCTGTTATCTAGATTAACACAAATGTTAATCACTGTCAATCAATATCAGTTGAAATTAGTCAAATGTAATCTACATTACAGACTGATTAACTTTGATTAGATATAATTAAGATGTAAGATCAAAGAAGCCCCTTAAGTGCTGGTAACACTCAAGAGGCAGTGACTAAAAACTTGGCAGCAATTAGTCGAAAGGATTATATCAGAAATGGCTATCACTGTAGCAGATAAGAAGCTTTGGGAGAAAGCAATCGAGAAATGTAAGACCGAAAAGCCGCGAGTAAAGGCGCTGGCCGAGTTCGGCAAGTACGAAGTGTGCGGTCATGGTGGCTGTTATGTCGTCACCTGGTCCGGCAAAGGGCAGGAGATGAAAGCCGAATGTAGTTGTCCGGCTGGCAAGAAGGGAAAGCCTTGCTACCACGTCCCGGCCACCTCCGGCGCGTTCAAGTTAGCAGTGCAGACGCGGGCTTCGGCTCGCGTAGCCTGTGCTGAACCAACTTGCGACGGTATAGCGGTAGAAGGCGGTAAGTATTGCCAGAACTGCATCAATGACGCTGAAGAGTGTTTATTCGGTTAGAAGGGTGGCAGATATGAATCAGGGACAAACACGAACGCGGCGGCCTTCGGGCCGCGCTATCCTCTCCGCTACTTCCGAAAGCACCGGAGCATACGCTTTTTATCTGGCCCTCAAGGCCGGTGCTACCCTCGAAGTACAACAGGGGTTAATAGCTACTTACTTCTTAACCTCAACCGAAATTGAAGAGGCGCGGATAGCTGCCAGTCTGCCGGACTGGTCGCCGGACGCTACCGTTTATCTAGTGGCTTAAAGTTAATCGCCGGGCTGGTCGGTGGCTGGCCCGGTTCACATAGAAGGGGGTCAATAAAATTGTTTAAGATAAAGTTCGATGGAATGTTTTACCCGGTAGATGAGAACTATAACCAGGTTATCCTCGGGGCGGTACTGGCGAAAGCTGTTCACTGTTACTATCTGAGCCGAGCTACCCAGCTTTCAGAACAAGCTCACCATGAATTTAAGCGGCTTACGGATGGCCGGACAAGAGCCTCTAACGATGTGGGCGATTTGCTTTCATTCACCCTGGATGCGGTGATGGCGAATAGCTGCGGAGATTATACCGATTTTACCCCTTACCGGGTTAAAGAAAGTTTCCCCTCGGCTACTGCGCTACTGGTTTCACCTGTTTACGGTCCGGTGCTGCGGGATCTGCTCAACCGGATAGAGGCGACTGGTAAAGCCTGGGCGTTAGAATTTCTGGATAGATACGGGGATTACTACCGGCAAGCGGTAGCGGCTGAACCACATGCTCCGGGCTGGGCTTTTGTCTCGGCCACCCTGGCGGCTGGGCTGCCTCTTGAGGCCTGGCTGGCTTACGCGGCGACCGCTTTAACCGAAGAGTTAGAACTGAGCGAGGTGGAATAATGCTAACTTTGGTAGTGTATTTCTGTGGTCGGGCTTATGTGGTAGATAATACCTACAAAGATAAAATGCTCCCTGCCATACTTAGCCAGGCGATAGCTACTGACGCACATTGTTTTGACCGGGACGACCCGGTACTGGAAGAACTGGCCGAACAGCATTTCGGCGGTTTTATGCCAGCAGAATTAACCGATGGTTTCAGTTCCCTATTCCACGATGGTATTGAGGTTGAAACAGGCTACCGAGTTGAAACTTTCCAGCAAGCTTTAGTCAGGCGCTGTGAAGAGTACAAAGATTTAACCGTAGCCTTGGCTCGTCCTACTACCCGTAAAGCGGTGAGAGCGGTAGCCCTCGGAATGTTCGAGGCTGGTAGGGCAAGATCGCGAGAGTTCACCCAGAACTACGGCCACCATTACCACAAAGCTTTTAATGAAAACCCTTACGGGCCATCCTGGGCTTTTATTCAAGGCGCTTTAATGGCTGGGCTGCCTCTGGAAGAGTGGGCGAAAAGGGATTTTCAGATTAAGGAGTTAGGGGCATTTACCTGTAGTAATGATTTCGAGTTGTACAGCGAGGCTTTGTAAAAAATTAGATTGGCTGAAATGATAGTGGCTATGGCCCGACTCCTATCAGGCTTTATGTTGCCCGTAATATTTCAGTTCAGTTTTATGTTTCTTAAAATCGTCTTTCTTAAAATTCTCCCAACCACTAGTCCAGCAAGCAGCGCAAATAACCATAGCACAAGTATTAGTGGGTTCTTATTCACGATTGCTACCAGGTTCTTAAACATTTTCATTACTTTCCAATTGCTATTTAAACTTAAGCATTATCTTAGATAAACAGGATTGTGGGTAATTTACCTGGGTTAAGAGTAAAACCAGAATAGAAATAAGTCAAGCGTAGAAAAAGCCCCCGGCCTGATGGTCGAGGGCTTGCTTCTTTTGCGCGAAGCGTGGCCTACATGGTAGGGTAGAAATTACCCAATTGTAATCGAGGCACTCGCGCTTACACTATTACAAGTAACTGTAACTGTTCCGGTTCCTGGTCTGGTATTTGTGCCAATCTTCCACGTCCAGGATACTCGCCCATTACCATCAGCATACTTATTATCTAACCCTGCCGCGCTGCTAACGGTACCAGCAGGCGTAATATATGTGATAGAGCAGGCAGCATTTGGAGAGGTTTGCACTACCACATTTGCATTCTGTCCTGGTTGCCCACCCTGTACCGAGATAAAGGTTACAGTAGTTCTCGCCGGGGCCGGTGTTGGAGTCGGGGGTGGACTGCCGCCACCTGTCGAACCAATGGGAGTAAATCCGGTGCGAGCTGTATAAACTTTACCATTGTAGTGTGTCTCTACATCTATATAAACCGTGTAGCCAATAGTTGCATCACTTATATTTCGGGAGCAGGCAGCTATGCCAATGTTATCTGCTATTCCAGAACAAGACTGGTCAACAGTTTTATAATGCCAGAATGTATAAGTCTGAGAGCCTATTGCTGGTTTATCATTAATAAGAAGCTGAGCATACACTGTTACAACTGAATATTGAGTAGGATTAGCATTACTTACCCATACACTCCCGCCGATTTTTTCATTAGTAGGTGCAGGAGGTTGGGTGGGTGGCGCTGTTGGTGTTGGGGTAGGCTGGCTAGGTGGTGCTGTTATCGGTGCAGGGGTAGGAAGTTTGGTTCCGTTCCTTAATGCAAATTGCTCTGAACCCAACAAACCAAATAGCAGATTGTTGGGGGCGGAGTTTTCCGGGTGATACTCCATTCGGACACGCTCGAAATATTGGACAATATGAACCAGACCATCTCCGGCTGGTGGGGGTGCATTCTGCTCGTAAAAAATATGACTGATGGGACCACCAAATTTTAATAACCCGCCGTTGGCTTTATAGTAGCGGCCAAAAAGACCACAAGTACCTTGCGGGAAACCTTGAATAAAGAAGCAATCATTATTGTACTCAGGGGCTGGTGCGCTCTGACCGTTATGCGGTCTGATACTATATTGTTCTGTACCAAGTAGACCAAGAAGAATATTGTAGGGTGGCTTATTTTCGGGATGGAGTTCCATTCTGGCCCGCTCGAAGTATTGTACGGTGTGAACCTGACCATCACCGGCAGGTGGAGGAGCGTTCCTTTCTGAAATCACATTGCTTATCGGCCAACCAAAATAACCTAGTCCTCCGTTGCTATACCAGTAATCTAAAAAGGAGCCACAAACTGAATAACCTGTTGGAGTATTGCTTATACAGTTCTCTCTAGCCTTAACAATCTGCAAATTATCAACAGGAATGAAAAGCACCAAAGCAAAACCAATAGTTAGTAAAACCCTTTTCAACTGAGAAGTCTTTGTTTTTCTAAATAAGTTCATTGCTTCTCCTCACTATTCAATTTGTGGTAGGGAAATTACAAAATGATTGTCACAATTTTATTATTACATGCTTACATAAAAGGTTATATTAAGTTTTACCAACAAATAGAAGAATTCAATAATATAATTCTTTACCATCTAGTTCTGCTGATAAACCGTAAGAGTCTGTAAGAAACAAATCGCTTCAACTAATATAGCTAATTCCAAATTACTCTAAAAAAAGCTCAACGAGGAGGTAATTTATGGGTAATATTTTGATGGCTAAAGCATCTATCAAAGGGACACGTACTATTCTATGGCATCACTTCGGCCCGGATGCACTACCACTAACCAAACAGGAACGCACCGGAGTAGCTGGGAATGACCCAGAGGAATGGCGCAAAACTGTGCTAATGACACCGGAACGCCAGTTATATCTCAAACCTACCTATATTTTTGGAACCCTGCGAGATGGGGCAAAGTATACAAAGAAGGGACGAGGTTCAATTCAATATCAAGTAGCTTCTACAATTCAGATAATAGATAATGTAATTCTGATAGACCGGTTTGTTCCAGAAGAACCAATCCCCACTGAACCTACCCTTCCTGTTTATCTAGATATTCAAAGTGTGAAGAATCCTACCACTAAACGCCGTAATGTACGATACCGAGTTGCAGCTTCACCGGGCTGGTCTATGTCCTTCACTATTACTTGGGATAAGACTGTTGTGAGCAGGGGAGAGATGGAGGCAGTTCTAAATGATGCTGGTTTATTCGTTGGTCTTGGAGATGGTCGCTCTATTGGCTATGGAAGATTTGATGTTGAAAAGTTTGTAGTCTCCGAACTTCGAAAATGAGACCAAACAGAAGACAACCAAAAGAAATCTGGAATGAAACCCGGCGTAAGGTCTGGGAGCGCGACGGCGGATATTGCCAAGGGCCATACTGCAAAGATGCTCCACCGTTACCTCTTGATGCTTGCCACATTGATCACATCATACCCTTGTCGAGTGGTGGAACCAATAGCCTGGATAATCAACGCATTTTGTGCAGACGTTGCCACGTATTGAGGGCAGACAGAAAGCACAGAGGGCTAATCAGAAATGCACTTCGAGATGGTATCATTCCCCCAAACTGGCGACCTTTAGTTTGGGAGTGATAGCTATTACAAGGCCGGGCTCGGCGTGGTAAGGGTAAGGTTAGGTCTGGCATGGTAAGGCGGGATCTGGCAAGGTGCGGTAAGGCAAGGCGTTATCGCAAAGAGCCTCGGTTGATAACCGAGGTTTTTTGTTTGCCATTTCCTTTAGAACATTAATTCGCCCCCAGACGCGATATAAGAGTCGCTGGCGGCTTTTAGTAGCGTAGGCATATCGTGAGTACTCTTTGCATTGTTTCGAGTCACCTGGGCTGCGGTGGCATGAGTAGCGGCTTGATATGATTTTAGATTGAGAGGATTGTGATAGTGGCTAGTTTGAAACAGTGACGCGACTCTTTGAGACACTTCCACTCATAAACTAATCTCAGGGACGGTAACTATAGCATGCCTCCCTCGGTGGTAAAGCAGATTAGTAGAAACGAGGGAATTTATGAGCAAGGTTAAAACCTGGTTAGGGTCGTTAGTATTAGTGGTAATTTTGGCTTATGGGGTGGTTTTTACCGGTGCATCCATTACTGACTATAACCAGCCGGGAGGAGCAGTTGCGGCGAGTGCAGCAAAAGAGTTGGATGCTGCAACTACGGCGGGTGGTCCAACGGCTCAGCAGAACCAGAAAATTCAGGAGCTAACTTTCAATCAGTCTTATGTAGTGGCACTCTTCGGTAATGGTGATGCGTTCGAGGCCGATAACAAGAAAAAGCAAGAGCAAGCCTAATCAAACCTTTAGGTGAAAGTAACTAAGCCTGGTCATGTGCCGGGCTTTTTTCTTGTGAAGCAATTCACAGCTTTATTAACCCTGTTTAAGCTACACTTCTACTTGTTAAAGCCTCTCGATTAACTAAAGAACTGAAAGGAATTTTATTGGTAATGAAAAAGATGTCTCGAACAAAGAAAGCTATCTTGGGCCTGTTATTAGTACCTACTCTAATGTTTGGTGGTGCGGCGGTGAGTCATGTAGCCGGTGGTGGCGGTAGCACCGGGGACGTGGTAATCATAAGCGGCAAAGTAAACGAATACGAGGGTCAGCATCGTATTGTTGCTTCTGCCGAAGGGGTTTCAGTATTTAGAAAAGGCTCCTTTGATACTTATGCTGGGAGCGGTACTGGAAAAGGTGGAGATGTACCGGTAACACCAGGGGTAGCGGGTGATCCCTCACAATGGGGGTTGAGTGCTGGTAGTTATGTGGTGGCAGAAGCTAGCAATGCCGGAGGCGGCGGAACCGGGGATGTTGTAATAATAGGCTAAAACGAAAGTTTAGAATTGCGTAAGCCTTAAATAATAAAAGCCCTGGCCGATGATAGTGACCAGGGCTTTGACACGTGGGCCGGGTACTTCCCAGCGTAAAAAGTCGGACTTTATTATTCAGCCTAACAAATTGGCCTGAACGGTGTTACTACTTGGGAGGGCATCCTTACTCCGCCCTCACCCCACACATTCATTCAAAGTAAAAACAAGACCCTGATCTAACCCAATCAGGGTTTTTATTTTCTGTGGATGAGGCCGTAGAAATACGCTTTCCTGTATTGGCACTTCGTATGCTGCCTTAAATAGTGCCCCTTCTGACAAAGGGGCCAGAGGGGGCTACTGTTTCAAGTTGCGCTGGTAGCGCCTACACGGTGGTAGGTAAGCGAGTAGCTACCAGCGCTGCTCTAAAATAAATCCGCCTGCTGGTTGATAATAACAGGCGGATGCACGCGGGCCGGGTACTTCCCGGCTTTTCTATCGGTTAGGTAGCTGGTTAGCTGCCTGGTTAGATTATACAAAGGACTGGTTTTGAGTTCAATTAACCCGCTAACCTATCCTAACCACCTTGCTAACCAGTGGCCTAACCATTTTGCTAACCAGCTTTTTTACCCCACTCGATTAACCCTTCATCCCGTAATTGAATTAGCAAGCGGCGGGCTTCGTTCTCGTTGATACCGAGGGCGAGTGCTAACCTGGCCTGACTGTTTGCTCCGTTGCGGAAGGCAGCAAGCGCTCTGCTTTTAAGGCTCGGCCCTGGTAGACTGTCGTAGTAGCTGGGTGCGCTGGTGCTTATCTCCCGAAACTGTGCTGTTACAGGTCTGGAAGGTTCCCGCCCTGGTTGCGGTGCCGGAGTGCTTCGGTAGTCGCTCGGCTCTGGCTGGGTGCGTGGCGTGACCGTCGCTCCACCCTGTAAGTAACTGGCAAGCTCTCCGCTTCTCAGGTTGAGCCGGGGCGCAAGAATTAGCCGTGACCCTGCCGGACTCTCTATCAGAAACTGGCCCGGCTGCCGTTGCTCCCACAATTGTTTAACCAGTTCTTTGGATTGGAAACCCATACTCTGTGCTGCGGTAGGCATTAGGGAACCAGCAAGCCTCGCCGCGAATTGCCCTCGCACGTCCTGTAATTCCTGGCTGGCATAATCAACCTGGCTGCACCAGTAGAGGAAGATACCGAACTCCCTGCCAAGCAGGGCTATATCGTCCAGGCATCCGGTGAACTGGTTGAGTGCTGCCTTTCTATCCTCTAACCTTGAGAACATTTTGCGAGTAGCTAAAGCTTCCTCCACTACCAGAATAACCGGTTGCTCGTCCAATAACATCCCTACCATTCGCCGCTTTAGTTCGGTCTGTACCGCTCCTACTGTCTGTAGAATATCATTGAGGCTATAGGCTACCCTTTGCGCGTGACCCTCGAACCATCGGCCAGTTGTGCGCTTCGCATCACAGATGTACAGACCAAATAGACTAGGGCGGTTAGCTGTAACAAGCTGGGCCAGCAGTCCAGCCAATAACGAACTTTTACCCATACCGGTGCTTGCTCCGATCATGGTGTGCATCGTTCCGTAAAGGGTGCTGGTTTCTTCTCTGCCGGTGGCCGGGTCTATTCCAAAGCACACCGCAAGCTCGTTGCGTGGTAAGCTGGCGAGAGTCTCGGCAAGAGTTAGCGGCTTGTAAATGGTCGGCTCTGGTCCGGGTAATACCAGTGCTGCCGGAGTAGTGGCCGGTGCGACTAGTGGCGCGACCAGTTCCTGACGTGGGGAATAGGTGTGCAGATTAGAAACTGTACCATAACCGAGTTGTCCGGGTTGAAGCTGAACTATTTGCCCTTTGTAGAGCAACGTGGAATTGTCAGCGTGAATTTTAGAAGCCTGGATTAGCTCAACAGTTCCTTTAATGTGGCGGTTACGAAGTTCGATAACAGAAAACAAGATAGCGAGGATAGTGATAGTGGCTAGCCACACCAGGCCAAAGACTGGATAGATTAGAAAGCCGAAGATAACCAGCCCTACCGCTCCTGCTGCTCCTGCTCCACTGAGTAATAATTTAGCCATGAATCAAAAATCTCCCTCTTAACTTCAGTAGGGAGACACAGGGTTTTGCTGCTATAATATTTTGCAGCAATCAAGCGTGTCTTCCGCACGGTTGGTTGTCAGTCCTGGTGAGCGTTAACGGCGCTTCACTTTGGACGAGAGCGGCTCTCGGGCCGCTTTTTAGTTCTCATTGATTTTAGTACTTTTTTAATGGGATTGCAAGGAGCAAAATACTTAATATTAGGTGTCCCCACTAGAGCTAAAATATTTAATATGTTATACTAAACAAAGCAGCACCTCTGGTTAAACACCTAAAACACTTTTGGCTCTTTGCTAAATACTAATGATGTTAAGAGGGGATACGATAAACATGAGTAGGCCAGGCTATACTCCGGTTAAGGTAACGACTCTTGTTTTTTGGATAGCATTTTTTTTAGTTCTTCTGTTTCAAGGTTATACTTCAGCGCTTGCCGCCGAGTGGGTAACAACGACAATTCCAGTAGTGAGTGAGCCCTATAGTGTCGGAGTAAATCCTGCCACTAATCGTATTTATGTAGGTAGTATTACAAATAAGGCAATTTCGGTAGTGGATGGTGCTACTAACACAGTAGTTACTACAATGACAGTAGGAACTTACTTTGGAAGAATTGGAGTTAATTCCAATACTAATCGTATTTACGCAGCCGATCACTTCCACGATTTTCTTTCGGTAATTGATGGCCTTAGTAGTAGTGTGTTGGTTACTGTGCCCACAGGTTCTTATCCATATGGCGTAGCAGTCAATCCTAACACTAATCGTATTTATGTAGGTAATCAAGCTCTTGGCAATAGTACTAGCAGTGTCACAGTCATTGATGGTAATTCTAATGGAGTAATTACTACCATTGCAACAGGTGGTGTGTCCTACGATATTGATGTAAACCCTAATACTAACCTTCTTTACGTCACTAACTCTGGGAGTAACACCGTTTTTGTAATTGATGGCAGTACCAATATTGTTACAGCTACTATAACAGTTGGGAATAATCCTGGTGGCCTTGCAGTTAATCCTGTTACCAATCGCATCTATGTAGCTAATTATGGTACTAGTGGGAAGGGCAATACTGTTTCAGTTATTGATGGTAGTAACAACACTGTAATAACTGACGTAACCATCGGAAACTCACCAACAGCAGTAGCAGTCAATCCTAATACTAACCGCATTTATGTAACTAATTCCGCTAGTGATGGAAATAATGAACAGAATATCTTTACCATCGATGGTACAAATAACACAGTAATAAATAAACTACCTCTTGGATCTGCGCTGGCTGGGGGCGGCATCAGTGTTAATCCTACTACTGGATTTATTTATGCTACTCTTACAGGCCAAAATAAGGTCGCTGTTATTGGAGACTGTAACCCTTTATTAATAACTAAAAGCACAGATGATAACACTTGTGGCTCTCTTCGTTCTGGTGTCAGCTTTTTAACAGCCAATCCAAATAATCTTGATAAGACTATCAATCTAAACCTCTCAGCAATCCCAGCTACTATCACCCTTAATGGAAATGGTTTAAGTGTGCCGAAAGGTGTGACTATCAATGGAGCTTGCAACTCCAGTACGAAAAAGCCTGATATTACTATAGATGGCTCAGGTATTGCTGGTCCTGTGATCACTCTCAATGGAGATAATATCATTAACGGCTTGAAAATTAGAGGCGTTGGAAGCAAACAGATTTACGCACTCAAAAACGGTAATCATTTGAAATGTGTAGTTGCCAGTAAGACGTGAGCCGATAAGCGCAGGGAAGGCAAGAGATAAAGAGAGTGGGTAAAGAAAGAAAGAGTAAGTAAGGATAAAGGGTAAAGAGATAAGGGTAAAGGATAGAGTATATGGTTAATGATTATTAGTTAGTTAGTTATAGGTTAAGTATCAGCATTGATGGGGGTGTATTGGTTTGTTGTGGTGGAGCTACTCCGCCGCTACTCATAATGAAATAGACGCGAAATGAGCCTGACTACCTCTCTCCAAAATCCCCAAAATTTTATATTATAAAAATTAGAAGGGACGCTTCCTAAAAGCTATCTCATCTCTCAAGCCAGCCGCCATAACCCGAATCTGAAACCGTAGATTAGCCGGGTTATTTAGTTTGGCCTGATACCGGGCGATTGTGCCGGGCTGCTCTTTGTTTGCTGCCGGGAGCCAGCGCCAATGTAAAGATATGTCCTGTTTCCACCGGCTAAGCGTCACATAGCTTACCCGCAATTGCTCGGCTAATTCGTTCGCAGTAGGGGGATTTTTCTTCTCGGAATAGAGCCATTTTACGAACTCTTTTTGCTTGTCTGGATATGCCATAAAACCTCGATGAATTGGGAGCCGTCCCTCCGGGGAATGTTAAATTAGATATTTTGTTGAGTTCATTTGTGCGCTAAAGGTACAATTGACATTACAGGGTAGGGCTGACCAATTACTGCTTTTCTTTCTTGCTTTGCTTATCCGTTTTACGAGCGTAATAAACGACCGCTTCACAAATCAAATTACTCAAACTCTGGTCGGGGTATGCCTGACACAACTTCTCTAGAGCCTGGTCAACCTCTACTAGCCTTTCGGTCTTTATCCAGAAGCCAAGCTTCCCGTAAGGGGTCGGAGTGGTAGCCCTGGTATAAACTGGAATGTGATTTAGTTCGTGCTTACCAACTGAACCTTTAGCCATTATGCTGCCCTCGCTTCCTGTCGTCTGCGGTTGGGAGTACCGAACTTTCGCCGGGTGGTAGGTTGAGCCTGGTGCTGCCTGATAGGGGTGGAGCATATTCTTTGCTCAAGAATGATATACACGGTGCGAGGCTCACACCCTAAAATCTGGGCTGATAGCGAGAGCGGAAAGAAGCGGTCAGGGTGGCGCTTGGCTTGCTTTAGTTCACTGTGCGCCTCGGTTCTAATGCGCTCGTCTGCGGCGCTGGCATCCATAACCCATTGGTCGAGAATAGCTTTTAGCAGGGTAGTAATATCTTGCTCGTCCATCCAGTACACTCCTTTTCTGAAACTTCTACTCAAACTACCGATATTATAGCAGAACTTTTTTTCGTGCTTCTTCTACGGCAATCCTCCATGGCGGTAACTGGGCTGATGCGCTTATACCCGGACGTGGTAGAGCTGGCCCTGGTGCGACTACCGGGCGATTTACGGGCGTGGGTAGTGGGAAAGTAAAGCCACTCTTCCCCGGTTTGCGTAACCTATCCCTGACACTCTCAATACTTTCGGATGGGGCAAAGTAGGTAACTGGCTGCTTGAAAAGGTTCTCCCATCCCTGGTAATCGAGCGGCTCAAGCGGCTGAGTAGTCCGGCGCTGGGTTAGAGCTTTGGCAAATTTAGGGTTAGCTTTCAGGAAGTTGTCACGGCTTTGGATAGTCTTTTGGTAGTTCTGACCGGTCAGAGCCTGGGGAACCGGTGCGCCTTCCGCGAGATACTCATTCTTGGCGGTTTCCATATGGTCGGCGTGTTCGCCTCCTGCGCTTTGGTATTGCTGGTATTTCTTCTCGAAAGCGGAATTGCTCATTATTTGCGCTGGTTTGCTCGGCGTTGTGCTGGCGATTGGTGGCGGCGGCAAGCTAGCGGTGCTGGTATTGTGCTGGTAGGTTGGGGGTAAACCGGGGGTATTTTGTGGGCTGGGTGGCGGCTGGCGCAAGGCATCCTGTAGCGCTCCGATACCGTACCCACCACCAAAAGCGGCGGCTCCGGCTGGAAGATAAAAGTAAGGGCTTTGCCAGAATGGGCGGTTATAATCTGGCGTTTCCTCTTCAATGGCTGGCTCTATCTTGCTGTTTCCGCTAGATACCTCTTCCGGCAATTCTGCGGCTACGGGGCGCGGCGGTTCAACCTCTCGCCCTGGTCGCGGTTCGGTAGGTCGCCGGAAGGGTAGTGGCTCGGCTGGTCTTTGTGGTTGAGGTCGTAGAGAAACGCTTTCCTGTAATGGCACTGATTCTGCATTTATATTTTCAAGCGATGAGTAGTGGGTGGTAGGGTCAAGGTAAGGCCGGGGCGGTTCAATGTTCACTAATGGAGGGGTGGACGGGGCAACCGTCCCGGCTGGGGCAGGTGGTACTTTCCCCGAAGCCTTCCACAAATCATCTAAACTTAATCCGTCCTGGGTCGCGGCCTGGGCCAGACGCTGCATGTATTCATCTTGAGATAATCCCCCTTTAATCAAGCTAATCCGGTTCTTTTCCAAGTCACTAACTGCCGTAGGTCGTCCGCCATTATCAAAGATAGCCTTCTGTAAATTCTGAACAAAGCCGGGCCGGTCGGCGTAATAGTCGAGCGAGGGTAGCATTTGTGCTGCACTCTGTCCGGTTGGCGGCGCGATCTGCGTCCCTGCTGCCTGTTCTGGCAGGGTCGGTGCTTCGCTGTGGAGTGTTTGCGGTGCTTCCCCTGGTACTGGTCGAACACCTTTAAGCTTTGAGAGGTAAGCAAGGCCACCCATTAACACCGGGTCGCCCATCGAAACCCCGGCTTGTACCCAGCCTGGTAACTTATGGAAATCTTCAAGCCCGGAATACTCCGCGAGGTTCGCCGGATTGAGATAAGCGTCCAGCTTCTGCGCGGCCTGGTTAGCCTGGTCGTTGTTCCCGGTCTGCTTATAGATCGCATCGTACATTTCGCCGGTAGCTTGCTGCTTCTTCGCCCTCATTTCCTCGCCGTAGTTAACGCCATCAAAAAGGCTGCGAGCTACACCAGAAAGAACACCGGGAAACTGGCCCTGTGAAATATCACCCACAATCGAAGGGGTGAAACCGAGCAAGGGGTCAACTGAGCTTTGCCATAGGTTGCGGGTAGTCTGGGCCGGGGTAGCTAGAAAAGTGTCACTGTTCGCGGCGTAATCCGTAAGCTGGCCGGGAGCCTGGAATAAATCATCAGCCTGTTTCTTTTGTATCTCGCCCGGTTGCTGCCACGGATTAGAGGATGGGAAGCCATAGTTATTCTGCTGGCCGAAGCTGGGCCAGTTAAAGCCCTGGTCAGGTGCTGGGGTTGAGTTCTCAAAAAGGTTTGGAAGGTTCAGGTTTTGATACCAGTTCGAGCCGCTACCACTCTCCCAATCAGATGAGCCGAACCCACCGCTATAATTCGGAGCATTGTAATCCTGATAGCTGGTAGTAGTAGGGGCCGGAAGTTGCGAGGCGTAGCTTGTGGCAGTTTGTACCGCATCATTAAAGAACGAGCCTAAATCGAAACCTGAAGAGAAGTTGCTCCCTCCATTATCGTTGCTGCTCCAATCGCTCGAACCTGTTCCACCTCCGCTATTATCTTCACCCTGATCACTGTAGTAATTCCCTAACTCGTCATACCATCCCATTTTATTTACCTATCGCTTCTACTACTTTTCCAAACTGACTAAAGTTCTTGTAAAACCGATCCAGGTTCTGCCCGAAGTAAACAAAGGCGTTGCCGTGGGTCGGTTGATTTGCTGTACCATCTGGCCGGTAAAACCTGATCCGGTGGTTGGTGAAGCAGATCGGATAATTCCAAAGTGGCTGAAACCACTTCTCAGATGTGACCGCGTTTACCAGTAAAATAGCCTCAGTGGTAATCCCAGCTTGATACTGCTCAATCAATCGAGCGCTCCACCTTCGAGCATTGCTTTCTCCGTTATCTTTTCCATAAGGCGGGTTGAGCCATACCCGACCTGACCAGGGTTTATCAAAGCCGTTGCTATCCTGGTCATAATAAATCGAAGCCTTCACAAGCTGGTTAGCACTGGCATTGCTGGCCGGATCAAGATCGATCCCGCCCATTGTAGCCCTTGCTGCTTCCAAGTAGACCCGAGGTGTATACCACTCGTTGCTATTGCTCGTTAATAAAGCTGTGGGTACGCCTGACATAATTACACTTTCCGCCTCCCTGCTTAGCAGGGTGTCACAGCAGTTCTTATAAACATATATATAATAAAAGTGCTGTGACACCCTATGCTGCCCTCGCTAATTCTTCCTGTTCCTGTTCCACCATCCAGACTTCTAAGCTAGGAGTAGCCTGTTTCCTTTCTAGCCACTGTAGCCGGTTGTCTGCCAACTCTACCATAAGGTCAAATTGTGAGAGCGCTATACCATAATCACGCCGACGTTCTCCATTCCCCACTCGGTATTGTTTTCTTACTTCGGTAGCCAGTCCGATTTGTTCAAGTACGGCAGTAATAAACTGGCAAGGATTATCGCTTATGTCGGCCCTTATCTTGATACCTAAAATCCGCTCTATTCGTTCCCGGTTATTCCTCGCGAACAGATGCACTTCTCTTTCTTTTAGGGTTTCAGTGTTGAAAATTTTTAGCGGTGCGTCTGGATCGTCCTTACTTACCAGTCCAGCAGTTAGCAAAATCTCTCGCCGTAAATCTCGCCGTAACGTTCTTAGTGGACTATCGGCCAGCATCCGGCCTTCATGGTTTGCGGAGCGGAGGTCGCCCTTTACGGCCTGGTCTCTATGCAGCAAATCCATAAAGGCTATTAGCTTCGGTTGCATCCGGCCCTGTGCATCCTGTTCTATTAGTTGACGGGTTATTTTAGCGCCGTAAAAATCCTGAATACGATAACGCTCACACCTGGCTAATTCCGGCTCTTTGTATTTCTTCTCTTCAATTTCTTTATATTCTGCTTCGGTTATATCTACCTCGGCCAGGATTGCGGCGGCTCGTTCCTCTTTCAATTCCTCTTTAGCCTGGGCTTTGCCTACCTTCGTTTGCTCCAATTCAATCTCGTCGAACTCCACCAGGGATGCTATGTTTTTATCGCCGGGGCCGGGGTCGGCGATTACAACCGTGTTGCCTTCGGCCTCGGCCTGACTGTAGAAGTTCCCGCGCAGGTCTTGCCAACTGGTGTGACGGGCTGCCTTCACATCAGCCACCAATTTCATATACCTCACCTCACGCGGCTCTAATAACCGCTCTCTGGTTTGTGCGTCGTAGTCGGTCGCGATTCCATTCTCAAGTAGATTGGTTTCAATATCTTTCAAGAGGTGGGAGGGGTCGGTCTTTAAATCCCAGCGTCTTTGTGGGCTGACCCAGCAATGTACTTTCCCGCTCTTCGGATTTCGCACCCTTCCGGCTTGCTGCAAAAGGTCGTAGTGGGTGTTTACGTTGGTGAAGCCAAAGATGAAAACTGAGTCAAAATGTTCGGCATCAATCGAGACACCGGTTCCTACGCTAGGCGAGAAAATCACATAATCGTAATTGACTACTGCCTCATTGATGTGTTCGATCTGGTCTTGAATATCGGGTCGGGCGACATTATCCGCATGTACCAGAAACCAGCCCAATTCTGGGAACTCCGTGTTTAGCTGCCGGAGTAACTTCTTGGAAAAGGTTTTGGAGTTAGTAGTAATACAGGGCTTTAACCCGGCCTTTAGCTGGGCGCGTAGCTCGGTAATCAAAGCATTCTGACGATGATAAGCCAGGAAAATCTTAGGCTTGGCGGTGTGCATATTAAGCACAATCTCAATGCCTGGCTTGAGACTCTCCCCGTCCTCATCCTCCTGTTTTTCAAAAAGAACAGGCTGAGCACCTTCTAGAGTAGTGGGAGCTTCTTCCCGTTCAGGCGGAAAATCCTCAATAATCCTTTGCATAAAGTTGCGAGTAGTGGCTGACATATCAGCATCGAGGCAGATAATCCGGCTGGCAATTCTGATCAGGCATTCAAGACGGGCTTGGTTCTGGGCGCGAGTATCTTTGATAGTATTTCCGGTCAGGTGAAGTAGCCCTTGCTCACTTTCGTCCCAGATAAGGATTACTTTCTGATTCCCGAACTGTGAAATGTCCAGCTTATACAGGCTGTCCTCACAAATAGCAATTCCCGGCTGGTTGCTCATATCCTCGTAAGCGTCTTTGCCACTAAAATCCTGGTAGAAAGCCAGGCCATGCCGGTGAGCAGCTTCTTTTAGCAAGCTTACTCTATGTCCTACCACCACGACCTTATAACCCTGCTTCAAATACTTCTTGATGAGGCGGGTTAGTTCGCGGGTCTTACCGGAACCTTTCGGGCTACCTAGTAATTGAAACTTGTAGTACCCCATATGAAGACAGGAAAGACTGGACTCGTTTATTTCCCGGTCGGCAATAAGCCCATTATACCGGGCCACAATCCGCTTTTCACCCCTCGCGCTGATTTTCGGTTTCTCTTTTTTCCCTGTTGGTAATGCAGGAGCTTTATAAGGTTCTTTCTCACCATCGGTCAAACCGATTTTGATTGTCAATCGGCGGTCTGCACCACCAGCATCGAGAGGCCAATCCTGAGTCGCCCTTATCAATCCCTGATAAGCCTCGTTGTAATTGAGTTCTCCCCCGGCTACCAACTGCCCCATACAAAAGGCGTGCTTGTTCAAGGGAGCGTAGTACATTCCAGCTGTGTTAATTTTCCTGAGTTCTTCGGCGGCATTTTTCAGTGCACTCATTCCGTAAGGGGTAGAGGGCCGGTTATCATCCCGATTGTATTCGCTTACTTCCCTCGGTTTTCCCGGCGCTGCACTGGCTCTCGTTCGCTTTGCTTTCTGAGGATTAGCGGCCCGCCACTCTTCCACCCACTGCATTACCACTGCCAGAGGTAGCACTTTGTCAGTTACGATAATTTCAGTATTAAGGCAGCCATAGAACAAGCGGCAAAGGTCTTTGCAAGCCTCATCGCCCTTCCCTTCAAACTTCCAAAGCAAGGTCAGTACTATTTCTTTGTAAAGCTGAGGGTCTATTACTGGCTGGTCGAGCAGAAGAATAACCCGCATCTTAGGTTTATCTGGTTTGCTGCTGGGCGTGAAATAGATAATGCTTCCGTAGGCTCGTACCAGGGGATTATTGAATACTTCCGAAGGAGTGGTAAGTTGGTCAAAATCTACGCCTAAATGCTGCCCTGCCAGAAAATTATCATTTAGTCTATGATGTTCAGCCTTGCATTTATGGGTAAGTACCTGGCCGGTTTTCTGATCTCGGTAGGATTTCTTTTTGCATTCTGTACCCCCAGCATGCCAGGCTGTAATGGTGTAGCCTTTACAAATGGCTTTTGCTATCTGCTGAGGAGTGAGTTCATACAGCTTGAAGTGCTTTGTTAGTTTGTCTCTTGTATCACGTTGCTTCGGGGTTAAATCCTTACCGAATTTTCCTGGCGGACCAAAGTCCGGTTTGTCACCGGGCCGGGCTACAACTTCACTACAAACTGCAATTTTGAAAGTTTTAGGGATGTCCATCACGCCACCTCCCATAAACTAAGCTGCTGGGTGGCGGGTGAGATAGTTTTCAATTTTGGCTTTATGGGTATGGGTTGCTCTTCAGGCTTTGGCGGTTGCTGGCCCCATCCTGCATACATCTCGGCTAGAAATTGGGGGCCGTGCGGGATTTCTCCATTCCGAATTAGCTTTATTAAGCGGTCGTGTGCCAGGTCAAACTGGCGTTTGATTTGCCATTCTTCAGAAGACAAGCGGCGTTTGTTTGGTTCCCCAACTATGCCATATTTATCCTGGTTGAAATTCAAGACGATAGCGGCCCAACCAATGATGCTATGGTAACTGCCAATCAGAATTTGGGGGCACTCCGCGATGCGATTGTGGCGGGTGGCGGACCAACCTACCAGTTCAGTTATATTAATCCGCAGGATGGGATAGACGGTGGGCAACCGGGTGGGAATATCCGCCAGGTCTTTTTCTACCGTACCGACCGGGGACTGAGTTTTGTGCCGAAAGGTAGCGCTGGACCAACCGATGCAAATGCGGTCAATCCTGATGGTTCGCTTACCCTCAGTCCGGGCCGGATCGATCCCACCAACCCGGCTTTCACCGATAGCCGCAAGCCATTGGCCGGAGAATTTTCTTTCAACGGGCAACGCCTGATCGTGATCGGAAATCACTTCAATTCACGGCTTGGCGATACGCCTCTTTATGGCTCAACCCAACCTCCCGCCCTGACCAGCGAAACCACTCGCCGTGCTCAAGCTACTGCTGTCCGTACTTTTGTAACCAACATTCTCACAAATGACCCAACCGCAAAGGTCCTTGTCGGTGGCGACCTGAACGAGTTTGAGTTTGCTCGCCCCCTCAATATTTTGAAAAACGGTGAAGGGGCGCTTTCTTCCGGCCAGACTTTGACCGATATTGTGGAAAACGCAGGGGTAGCAAGTGAACGCTATACCTATAATTTCGAGGGTAATTCCCAGGTGATTGACCATTTGCTATACAGTCCTGCCCTGGGTGCGAATCTGGTCAATGTGGATATTGTTCACCTCAACGCCGATTTGAACGTAAATAGTACGCTGCGGAGCAGTGACCACGAAGCGGTTACAGCGGTGTTTGATTTCAATCCTGCCTGTCCCAATACTTTTGTAGTCAATACCAGCACTGACGATGGCCTGGGTACGACCTGCGGCACACTTTCCTACGCTATTAAAGCCGCTTCCAATGCTCAGCCGATCACTTTCCAGGCTGGAATTACCGAAATTCAGCCTGGTGTGCCGCTGCCTGTTTTACCAACTGGAGTTAGAATTGACGGTGGTTGCACTCTTGATCCCAATACCGGGAGAGGCGTTCCAGGGGTGCGCCTGAACGGAGTCAATCTTAGCGGGCCGCAAACTACCGGCTTGTTACAATTTACCGGCAACAATACGGTGAACGGTTTAGCCCTGATCAATTACGTAGATTATGCACTTGACATAACTGGAAACAATAATACGCTAACCTGTAGCTGGATTGGTACTGCGGATGGCCTGACCAAACAGGCTAACGGTGGCGGGTTGCGTTTTAACGGTAACACCGGCAACAACAATATCGGGCTGGCGGGCGATAAGAAAAGCGGCAATTTAATCGGGGGCAACAGCGCCTACGCGGTGCTGGATAGCGCGACGAGTGGCACTGCCAATCACTTCTACTATAACTGGATCGGCTTTGATAAAAACGGTGGGTTTATGCTGCGGAATGGCAAAGGCTTAAAGACCAACGGCAAAGCTCATCTCAGCTTTGGCCCCGGCAACCGTATCGGGAACTAGGGAGGGCGGAGAGATGAGGATTGATTTTTTCATCCCTCCGTCCTCATCCCTCTTTTAATACATCTGGCTGAGAAATTCGTTTTCCTGCAATTTCAGAATTTCTTCAAGCTGAACTTCATTGATGTAACCGTAATCGAGCAAAACTTTGCCAAGAGGCTGGTGTTGCTCGAAGCGGGTGAGCATGGTTTGCAGACTGACCGCCGTTTCGAGTTGTTCTTCGGTAATGTATTTCGCGTTCAATAGCAGCTTGCCAATTTTGGTGACAGGTGCAGCCCGCTGGTCGCGATTGAAGCGCAGGCGCTCCTGGTGCATCTTTTCGCGCTCTTCCCAGGAGTGCAAATAAGCTGAGCCTGTTACCATTTCTTCCAGGGCCTTGCAACGGGCTTCGGCTTTGTTGAACCATTCCACTCCTTCCGGCTGGCCCGGATAAAAGATTAACATAGTTTTCAACAAATCTCGGGCCGTGTAAGGATCTTCAGTAAGTTTGCAAAGGGCAAGAGTGGCCTTCACATTGCCCGGATCGAGCTTCAGGATCAGTTCAAAGGCTTGCCGAGCTGTCTCTACATCACCATGTTTGCGCCGGTCTTCGCCCAGTACTATCAATTGCTCAATTTTGGCCTCATTTTTGACCAGCGGACTAGTCCCCGGACGTTGTCTCAGGGCCGCGGCCTGCTCAATTCGGCTAATTTCTTGCTGTATCGTAAAGTCCGCCATATTTTTTACCCATGTATCTTTTTGATAGACTTTTAGCGGCAACTAAATAGCTTCAAAGATATATTTCTCTAGAGTGATGTGTGAATTTTAATACCAGGAAGCTATGGGCCAGTCCAATTATTTGCTCTATTGATCTTATAATACAGCTATTACATTACGAAGGTTATTACAAATCCGTTAAGATTAGTTAATGAGGTTCGAAGGTAGCGGGATAAATTTCGCAAAAATTAAAAACCAGGACGTAGCCTTTTCAAGGGCTGTCCTGATTTCACTTTTATTTTGAAAATTACTTACATTCTATCAGTGAGAAGACCCGAAAGTTCAGGCGGCACTCATCTGTCGGCTATGCATGTTAAAAATGGCTTGTAGAGTCATCAAAAGAGCGCGGCGATCTTCGCCCTGGTTCAAAACGTAGAAATCGGCCCCGGCTTTATAAGCCGCCGACATCTGGCGAGGTTGCATCGAAGCTGCCAGGATAATTGCTGGAGTTGAGCAAAGCTGGCTGGTATCTTTAAGGCTGCGGCAAACCTTGAGGCTGTCTTTGCCAGGCAATTCTCCATCAATAATAATCGCCTGGGGCTGCCAGTGCAGCGCTTCTTGCCGGGCTGTTTGCATGTCGCAAACCTGTACCAGACTACCTCTACTCTCAAATTCAAAACTTAAAGAGTTTTTGAGGCTGGGATTATCAGTTACAATTAAAACCTTTTTGCTCATCATTGACGCTCTCACTTTTCTAATTTTGCTGAATAGTTGTGCTATATCTCTACTGCGACGAAACAGAGCTTTGCAAATTGTTGGTAGTAATGTGTGTATAATTGTTATGTTAGCACAGTCCGGTTTAGCTGTATACTGAAATTTGGGCTATTTTAAGATGGAAAAACAGGTATATTTGTCCTAGTACAAATGGTAGGACTTTCAATTGTTTATCGACTTTAACACCTTTTCAATTCGAGCTGTGCAGGATTTAACCAACCGATTTGAGGTGAAGCAAGATGTGCTAAAATATATTAAAGAAATCGGAATTACCCAAAATGTTACTCTGAGCACAAGGAGGTACTACTCGTAATGCATTGGAAAGTGGTGTGGCGCGAATATCGTAAAGAAATGTATGCTCCGCCTTTAATCGGGCCGGGTTTGCGCGAAGATCTTCCTCCCGGGCTAAAACGCCTTCTGCATCGTGCTTTCATAACCTTTCGCTATGTGGGGTTTTACCTGCTTTTTTTCCCGATTAGCTGGACTCTTATCAATCTGGTCTGCAAATTTAAGGTGCGGGGGGCTGAAAACGTACCGGAGGAAGGCGGTTTCATGGGAAGCTGTAACCATCTCTCCAATTTTGATCCGATGATTGGCGCGTTGTTTGTTCGCCGCCCCTGCTTTGCCATGGTTAAAGCCGAGTATTTTAAAACGCCGATCCTGGGCGGCATTGTGATCGCGCTGGGCGGGTTTCCGGTTCGGCGAGGCGAAGCCGACCGGCAAGCTATCAAAACGGCCCTGGCAATTGTTAAGCGGGGTGGCATCCTCTGCATGTTTCCTGAAGGTACTCGCTCCAAAACTTTCAAACTGCAACCGGGCCATCCGGGTGCAGCTCTGGTCGCTTCCAGTAGTAATGTGAAAATTGTACCCGGCGCTATTTTTGGAACTGAAAATATTATGCGCCGTCAGAAATTGGGTTTTTTACGCCGCCCACGAGTCGAACTGGTTATTGGACAGCCCTATAATCTTAAAGAAGCCGCCGCCGCCTTTGCCACAGAGCACAATTTGCTGGCTGAAAATGAAAGTGGCGGCAAACGTAGCCGCCACGAAGACCTGGAATTTATGAGCGATATTATGATGCTCAAGATTGCCGAACAATTACCGGTAGAATACCGGGGCGAATTTACTCCCGAAGGCGTAGCCGCCCGCTACAAAACCCGTCAGGCCGAGAAGACTGCCGCTAAAACTTAAGCCGGTTGTTCCTGCAAAAGGCTTTCGACTCCGGCGCGAATTTCGTCGTATGCCCCTTCTCCGATGTGGCTGTAGCGGATATAGCCTTGTTTGTCTATCAGGAACATCGTAGGCCATGCCCGAACGCCGTATTTGTTCCAGGTCTTAAAATCGTTGTCAATTGCGACAGGATATTTCAAGCCTTTGTCCTTAACCGCTTGCTGCACGTTTTCGAGTTTTTTCTCGTGGTCAAATTCGGGATCGTGCATCGCCACGATTTCAAAGCCTTTATCCTTATAGTCACTGTACAGACTTTTCAGGCTGGGCTGGACATTCTGGCAGTTATAGCAGTCAAAAGTCCAGAATTCGACCAGCACTACTTTGTTTTGCAGTTGAGGTAAGGTTAGCGCTGGGCTGTTGATCCAGGTGGCGTTATCCCATTCGGGGGCTTTGCCCTTTTTAGGCAAATTTGAAATAATCTGGCCGTTTGTGTTGACTGCGCTGATCGCGCCGCCGTTGGTAGTCAGATTATCCCCGCAAGCCGCCAGTAAAGCCGCGCCAAACGGCAACGCCGCCACCACTTTTATGAGTTTTCTTCGGGTCATTTCGCTCAACCTCCCTTTCGTTTCCAGGTCTGCCTGCTAACTCACTTCCGAGCTTAGCATACAAAACTTACCAAACGATTACAAAGATTAAGCGCTAACCCTCGCCGCATCTTGCTCCTGTTCACGGGCGAGGCGCTGCTGAAGAAAAGCCATGACGGCGGCTTCTTCGGGCGGGAGATTATGGAGGTTTTCTTTCATTTCCTGCTCGGTACGCTGCTTCAAAGTTTCCAGCATCGTGCCTTCCAGGTAAGCGTCTATTACGGCAGGATGGACGTAGCACTTCCGGCAAATCGTGGGAGTATTACCGAGGCGTTCCGAGACCGATTTGATAGCCTGTACTACATTCTTTTTAGCCTGAGTTTCAGAATCGAATGCCTCGAACTCCTGTAAGGCGAGGGCGGCTAGAACGGTTCCTGCCCAGGTTCTAAAATCTTTGGCGGTAAAATCCTGCCCGGTAATTTCGCGCAAGTAGTCGTTTACGTCCGCCGAGTCAATCGTCTGGCGATGGTTGTTTTCGTCCAGGTATTGAAACAGTTCGTAGCCGGGCAGATCGCGGCAGCGTTTTACAATCCGGGCGAGGCGACGATCTTTCAGGTCAATCGTATGTTCTTTGCCGCTTTTGCCCCGGAAATGAAAACGCACCTTTGCGTCCGAAATTTCGACATGCCGATCTCGCATAGTAGTCAGACCAAATGATTTGTTAGTGCGAGCGTATTCGGTATTTCCGACACGGATAAGAGTTGTTTCCAGCAAGCGTACTACGGTTGCCAGAACCTTTTCGCGAGGCAAACCCTGGCGGCGCATATCCTGTTCTATATGTTCGCGAATCCGGGGCAGGGCTTCCCCGAAAGCCAGCATCCGGCCATATTTCGTTTCATCGCGCACTTCGCGCCAGCGTGGATGATAACGGTATTGCTTGCGGCCACGGGCATCGCGACCTGTGGCCTGCAAGTGACCGTTGGGCAACGGGCAAATCCAGACATCGGTGTACGCCGGAGGAATACCGAGGGATTTAATTCGGTTCAGCGTCTCAAAATCCTTGATCGGCTTGCCGTCTACCCCGATATAGCGAAACTCGTCGCCCACTTTCTCGCGCCGGATACCGGGCCGAGTGTCGCTGACATAGCGCAACCCCGCCGCCTTTGCCGACTTCACCGGGTCTTTGATAAAAATCTCTTCAGTTGTTTCGTTTTGTGCCATCATATCCGACTATAAAGCAAGCCTGGTGCCATGTCTAAGCTGGATAAGGCGCTTATGCTGCAAGATCAGGCAACAGGTGATATGATAAGGGCGCTTTTTACGGTTGCCATAGTCAGGCTGAGCTTAATTTAGAGAGAGGATACAAAACATGGCAGAACCTCATGTTGCGTCTTACGGTTCGTGGAAATCGCCGATTACTTCCGATTTGATTGTGGCCGGAACAATTGGGATTGGGCAAACCTTCCTTGATGGTGACGATATTTACTGGATCGAAGCTCGGCCTGAAGAAGCCGGACGTAATGTGATTGTGCGGCGTACTTCCGACGGTCAGACCGCCGATGTAACTCCTCCACCTTTCAACGCCCGGACTCGGGTTCATGAATACGGTGGCGGGCCATACCTGGTCAATAACGGAGTAGTTTATTTTTCCAATTTCCGCGACCAGCGCCTTTACCGGGTAGTGCCCGGTTCCGAGCCGCAGCCTTTGACTCCAGAAGTAGATTTGCGTTACGCCGATGGAGTAGCCGATGGATCGCGTAACCGCCTGATTTTAGTGCGGGAAGACCACACTGACCCAGAACGTGAAGCGCTGAACACTATCGTGGGCCTTTCGTTGCAAGATGGAGTAGGCGATGGCGGGCAGGTACTCGTCTCCGGCAACGATTTTTACTCTAACCCTCGTATCAGCCCCGACGGCTCAAAATTGTGCTGGCTGGCATGGAACCATCCTAATATGCCCTGGGATGGAACGGAATTATGGGTAGCCGAAGTAAACGAGGATGGTTCACTGGGCGAACGCCAGCAAATAGCAGGTGGCGTTAGTGAGTCTATTTTTCAGCCGGAATGGTCGCCGGATGGGACGCTTTACTTTATCTCGGATCGGACAGGCTGGTGGAATCTTTATCGCTGGCGTGGCGATCAGATCGAGCCGCTCTGCCCGAAAGCGGCTGAATTTGCCGGGCCTCAATGGATTTTTGGCATTTCTACCTACGGCTTTGCTTCAGGGAATGAGCTTATTTGTACTTACGGGGAAACCGGAACTTCACGGCTGGCCCGGCTCAATCTCGAAAAATTGACGCTCGAACAGATTGAACTATCCTATCCATCGATTGGCAGTGTGCGAATTGGCAACGGTTTTGCCGTGCTTGGTGTTGGCTCGCCTAAAGAAGCTTCGGCCCTGCTCAAGCTCGATCTGGTGAGTGGACAAACCGAAGTGCTGCGCCGTTCCAGTGAACTCGAAATTGACCCCGGCTATATTTCGATTCCGCAGGCGATTGAATTTCCTACCGAAAACGGCCTGACCGCTCACGCCTTTTTCTACCCACCTTATAACAAAGATTTCAAAGCGCCGGAAGGAGAGCGCCCTCCTTTGCTGGTTAAGAGTCACGGCGGTCCTACGGCGGCTACTTCGGCCAATCTCAGCCTGGAAATTCAGTTCTGGGCCAGCCGAGGCGTGGCGGTGGTTGATGTCAATTATGGTGGGAGTACCGGGTTTGGCCGGGCTTATCGCCAGCGCCTTAACGGCAACTGGGGTATCGTAGATGTAGATGATTGCGTAAACGCTGCCAAATATTTGATCGAAAAGGGTGAGGCAGACGGAAACCGCCTGGCGATTGATGGTGGGAGCGCGGGCGGCTATACCACTTTAGCCGTTTTGACTTTCCGCGATCTATTTAAGGCCGGGGCAAGCTATTTCGGAGTTAGCGATATTGAGGCCCTGGCAAAGGATACCCATAAATTCGAGTCGCGCTATATGGATAGTCTGGTCGGGCCGTACCCGGAACGCCGGGATTTGTACGTAGCGCGGTCGCCGATCCATTTTACTGAACGGCTGGATTGCGCTCTGATTTTGCTGCAAGGGCTGGAAGATAAAGTCGTGCCACCCAATCAGGCCGAGACGATGTATGAAGCGGTCAAGGCCAAAGGCTTACCTGTAGCTTACTTGCCTTTCGAAGGCGAACAACACGGCTTCCGGCAGGCCAAAAATATCAAGCGTTCCCTCGATGCCGAACTTTATTTTTATTCTAAAGTCTTTGGCTTCGATCTGGCCGACCCCATCGAACCCGTCCAGATCGAAAATCTGAAATAGGGATAAGGGTGGAGTTATGAGGGATGAATAAATTCAGTCCTTTCATCCTTCATTCCTCTTACTTCATCCTTCCTACGGGGGTATTTGCGTGCAAGCGGTAGTGATAGCCTATGTGGAAGATATAGCCTTAGACGGGCGGCTGAAACGCTTTGCACAGGAAGCGGAACAAGCAGGCGCAATTATTATCTGCGCCGATGGTGGAGGGGAAGCGGCTTATACCTGGGGCTTGAATCCGCGTTTGCTCGTTGGTGATATGGATAGTATCAGTCCGCAAACTCTGGCCGAGCTACGCAACCGTCCCGGTCTTGAACTGCGCCGTCTGGCGATTGAAAAAGACGAAACCGACCTGGAAATGGCCTTATATGCGGCGCTTGAGCTTGGCGCAACCGAGATAACGGTGGTCGGTGGTCTGGGTGGGCGAATTGACCATACCCTGGGAAACCTCTATTTGCTGGCTGCTCCGGTTTTGCTTGAGTCGGGAGCGCGAGTTCGTTTGTTGGGTGAACGCGAGGAAGTTTTTCTGATTCGAGGTGGCGAACAACTTGTAATCGAGGGACAACCCGGCGAACTGCTGAGCCTTATTCCTCTGGGGGGCGCAGCAAAAGGGGTCCGTACCGACGATCTCTATTATCCTCTCAAGGGCGAAACTCTTTTTATTGGGCCGACGCGCGGTGTAAGCAACGTTTTTAATACTACTCGGGCAAAAGTGTTTTTAGAAGAAGGTCTACTGCTGGCAATTCATACTTTTAGCTGACACAGGATTATAAATAACAAAGAGGGCGAAATACCGAGATAAAAACCTCGGTATTTCGCCCATCTATCTTGCTACCTTATGCAAAAATGCAAATTATTGTGCCTGATAAACGTTTTCTTGTACCTGCAACTTGAAAACGGATTGGATGGTTAGCATCAAAGCGCGGCGGTCTTCTCCCTGGTTCAGTACGAAATATTCGGCTCCCGCCTGATAGGCGGCGGACATTACGCGGGTATTCATTGCCTGACCCAGCATAATTACCGGAACTGAATTGAACGTGCGCGATTCCTTGATCCTGCGGCAAACCCGCAAACTATCTTTCCCAGGTAAAGCCCCATCTATAATCACGACCCCGGGTAGTGTATTAGCTACCTCCGATAAAGTTGCCGTACAATTACAAACTTTTGCTATACCACCTTCGCGCTCCAGATCCAAGACTAATTTTTCCGCCAGCCCGTCATTGTGGCTTACGATAAGAACTTTCTTGATCATCGGAGTACTCCCATTCTTAGACTTAGCTGAAATTATCCCTTTGAGAAATAATACCATCCCAACATTACAGCTAAGCTTACAAACTAATTTAAGACTTGTTACTTTAGTATTTTAGCGATTTTTTCTTATATTATTTCACTGTCTTAATTCCATCTCGCCCTCGATACTTTCGATTCAACTAAATACTATGCAAAAACAGTGCCTCACTTCCTTAAAATTTCCTAAAAAAGAAGTAACCTTTTCCTGTATTTTACCACTTATATCATGTACGAAGTTAATATCCAGGAGTTTCTGTGAAAGAACAGACTGAATTAGAGTTAGTACTACTGGCTCGTTCCGGGGATAAAGATGCCTTTGGCTGCCTGATTGAGCGCCATCAGGGATTGGCCTATGGACTGGCCCGACGAATGGTAGCCAATCACGAAATTGCGCGAGAATTAGTGCAAGAAGCGCTGCTTCAGGCTTATCTCTCGCTTAAACATTTACAGGATGACAGCCGCTTTAAGAGCTGGTTTTGTGGCATTGTTTTAAACGTCTGCCGCAGCTATTTACGCGACCAAAAAATGCCACTTTTCTCCCTGGAAAGTTTGAGTGGGGGGTTGTACTTCGAGGCACTTCCTTTTTCGGCTACTGTTCCCGACCCCCATGAAATAGCGGAAGAGCAAGAACTGCATCGCACTGTACTAAATGCAGTCAAGCTTCTTTCTACCCAGAACAGGGCTGTAACCCTTTTGTTTTACTACCAGCAGTTAAGCTTGCAGGAGATTGCCGCTATTCTGGGAATTTCGGTTGTAGCAGTAAAAGGCCGTTTATATAAGGCTCGAAACCAGCTAAAGCAGCAATTACTGGCGGAATATTTAGAGCTGGAGCAGCCAGTTACAGAGGTTAAAAAACTTAGTAAAGGAAGTAAGAAGAGGAAAAGAACAATGGTAAAAGTTACTATCGCCGATGTAGTGAAGAAGGAAGTAGATGGGAAGCCCATGTATGCGGTGCTTTTGCACGACGAAGCGGGACAACGTGCTATGCCGATCTGGATCGGCCAGTTTGAAGGTGAATTTATTGCGATTGGTCTGCGCAAGCTTCCCCTTCCTCGCCCTCTTACTTTCAGTTTTATGGCTCAGCTTCTAGAAGCGACAGGTGCAACCCTGGAAGAAGTCCAGATTTCGGCCCTTAAAAATGATACCTATTATGCTACTGTCCGGCTTCGCAACGGCGAAACCTTGAGCGAAATAGATGCTCGCCCCAGCGATGCGCTGGCCCTGGCAATTCAGACTGGATCTCCGGTATACGTAACCGAAGAAGTACTGGAACAGGCCGGAATCAATCTTCCGGCAGAAATAAGTGGGGCAGCTTCTGGTAAGGGGCTTGTGAACATTACAAAAGAGATAGAAGCCCGGTTGCAATCTAGAGCTTCATTCAAAAAAGATTCTCTGGAATTAGAGAAATCACAGCAGGAATTGATCAGCTACGTATTTAGCAATGAGAACGTATAGTATCTTTGATATAAAATGTTATAGCACTGTTGCAAGGAAAGTCCTTAGTACTTTTAGCGGTCTTTGATATAGTATTAAAGTCTATATATATACCAATCCCTTCGTAATGTTCATAGAAATGTTGGCCTGCTAGAATAAAACCAGTAGGAGTTAGGACATTTCTAAGAATTAAATACAGGGGAAAGTTATGACAACGTTTCGACCTCGTCTGGTACGCTCTGCAACTATTGTTATGGCCTTTTTAATTCTGGGGGGCAGTCTTTTCTGGGATGGTTGGAGTTTTAGTGGCCCAATGTTCCGCTATTCTGTGTGGCTTCAGCCGTCAATCTTTGTTTTGAGCCTGGTAATTCTGGCCTACTCGTTTATGTCTCGCGCCGAACAGGGTCGTAGTGCCGTCCTTGAAACCGTGCGCTTCGAAAACTAATCTCACTTTATCTTCTTACCAGATACCAATAATACCAGCCTGTTTATCCAAACCAAACGGGCTGGTATTATTTGCGTTTTTTTGTTTTTTATTCCTATAACCTAACATCTGATTTACCTCGTGCTAAATTCCTCATCCATGATTAAATATTTTAAATGCCAAATTATCCCTTTTTAGCCAACGGTCTAAGGAAACTCTAGCCTTTGTACCTAACTTTCTTAAAGTATCATCGTTTATAATAAAAGGGTAATTTTTTTCGGAAAACCAGGAGCAAAGGGTGATTAATGCCGGGTATAAGTCAAATTCTGGATGTTATAAAAGATCAGTATCTTTCCTATGGCTATCTTATTCTGATAATAGCAACTTACATTGAGTACGTAATTCTGGCGGGGTGGGTCTGGCCCGGAGGTACTCTGGTTTTGTTGGGCGTGGTTTATTCGATAGATGGGCAACTTTCTTTTCCGCTGGTGGTGGGAGCAGTCTGGCTGGGGGCGGCCCTGGGGAATGCTACGAATTACTGGCTCGGTTATGCCGGAGTTTTAAAGTTGCTAATGCGGAGTCGCTTTTACCCTAAAATAAAGCCTTATCTGGATCGTGCCCACGATTTTATGATAAAATTTGGTCGTCGTTCCATCTTTTTCTCTCAATTTATCGGGGCAGTCCGGCCCTTTGTTTGTTTGCTGGCAGGGGCAGTGCGGATGCCCGCCCGGCAGTTTTTCGTTTACCAGTTACCTGCAGTACTATTATGGAATATTATTTTTTGTGGGGCAGGCTATTTGCTGGCGAAAAGCGTTAATAATGTTGAGACCCTGGTGAGTGGTTTTGGGCTTGTGATTGTAACGATAACCGGTCTGGTGTGGTTAAGCTACCGCCTGATAATGCGCCGCCGGATCAAAAAGCAAGCCGGGAAAATCACGGTCTCTGAAATTTCCCAGGAAGATAGCGAACGCCTGGAAGAAACCGAAAAAATAAGTTTATAATGATAAAAGATACTTGAACTGCAACATCCCTCCAGGTACAGACAGACGCGGAGGGCACAAAGGAAACGAAGAGAGATTTATACTTCAAAATCTAAAATTTCAGGTTAGAAATCGAGAGTCATATTTCTGACTTCTGACTTAAATATAAGGGGCTGTGTTATATGGCACTATCAGAAAAGGTAGCAACCTCAAAGGCTACCGCTACGGTGACAGTAAAAAAGATTGTGATCGAAGCGCTCCTGAAGGGAACAGGTGCTCACGATAATCCAGCGATTATGGCGGAGATAAAAAATCTGTACGACTCGGATCATACCGAGGCAACTTATCCCGTAGCAAACCTGCAAAATATCAGCGAGGTTTTACACAAACGGCTCTATCCGCACTTATCGCGAGATCAGGCCTATTTTGAGGCAGGCCGCAAAACTTTTCAGGGGTTTTACCATAAAACGGTCGTCGGCGGGATCATGCTGGCGGCCCTCAAAGTTATGAACCCTTTCCGCCTGATGAGCATTGGCAGCAAAATCTTTGATGATGTAGGGCTGGGACAGGTCAAATCCGAGCAACTGGCAACCAACAAGATGCGGGCCAGTTATCGCAATTTCCCCACGACGGTGCATGCTGCCGCCGGCATCTGGACTGAAGCGGTTACTTCGACCGGGGCGGCTAATCCACGCTATCAGATCGAGCAGGTCTTTCCATCTACCTCAACCCTCCTGCAAAACTTCGATATGATCTACGAGTGGGATCCAAAATGATCACTTTCCAAAGTTCTGATATAGGTCGAGTAAAAGAACGTTAAGCACGAAAGCACAAAGACTCAAAGCACAAAAAGTTTGTAAAATTGAGGTGTTTTAGCCCAAATAACTTACTTAATTTTTTGTGTTTCTTAGCTTCTTTGTGTCTTTGTGCTCAACGTGTCCCTTTTCCGAACTCTCTCCTAATTCCTCATGTTTGTTCAAGCGTGGCAAAATAAGGTAAAATAGCCCGGCCAAGCTAGAAGAGAGGGAGGAATTTTTGATGAACGGTCAGCAAGTGCTGAACTATCTTTCGCGTGAAGATAAGTGGTTTTTGGGTGGGGGTAAAGCGGTAGTATGGGCCCCGGAATTTCCGACCTGGCTGGAAAAGCCCGGTTTCTGGGATCACGCCTGTTACCTGGATTACCGGGTAGGGCCACTCTTTACCCTGGCAATAGTGGACGCTCAGGGACGGGAACTGGCTTTCCCATCGTTTGCTACTACTGGGTTATGGCAGGTTGATCATATTAACCAGATCTATGTCAGTTTAGGCGGGAATTTAACGCTTATCGAGCGGAAAGCGCTTTTGCCCTGGGACGTACTGGCCGCTACTTATGAATTTAATAACTCTTCTGATCAGGAACAGACCTTTAATGTGGTAGTCTGGACGGCCCAGGAGCGCGAGGGCGGTACTCGTCAAACCGCCAGTGTTTCCGAACTGGAAAGCTTTCAGGTGCATGAAGAAGATGGAACGCTGGTCTGGCAGCGCCGGGTACGCGAAAATAATGCACCCGTGCCTACTCCCGAAAACCCGGATGCGAACGTCCTGATGCGTTTTGCCGTCGCGCTGGGAGCGACTCAGAAAGCCACTTCTTACAGTGTCAAAACTTCGGATCGACAGCCCAACCAACCGCACTGGCGTTTCTCACCCTTCTATGAAAAGCTGGCCGAGCATCAAAACGCCTCGCTTGGCAACGAAGCCCCCGAAAAGCTTTCGCCCGATTTCGGCGGCCTCACTTATTTTGGGCTACATTACAAAATTACTGTTCCGGCTAAAGGTCGCACCCAATTTACGGCTTTCGCTGCGATTGGCAAGGATAGTGAAGCGGCTTTGGCCGGATTAGCAAAGGCTGTGCAGGAGAGTAACGCGAGTACTCAGGAGGCAAAATCGCCCTGGGAGCGCCAACCTACCGAGCCTGCCCGGCAGCATTGGGCGGAGTTTTTTGAAAACGTGCCCTCTTTCACCTGTTCCGATCCTTACCTGCAAAAATATTACTGGTATCGCTGGTTTGGGTTGCGCCTGAACACGATTGATATTGAGGACGAACGGTTGGGCTTAAGCCATCCCTGTATTTTCGAGGGAATCAACCTGGGATGGTTCCGCCAGCATATCACCTATAGCGCTCAGTGCCATATGTTCGAGACACGCTGGATGCATAACCCGGAAGTGGCCCACGGTTCGCTTTTGAATTTTATCCAGAACCAGTACGAAAACGGTTCGTTCCCCGGTGCAATCAAGAATATTTACCAGGGTGATCGCACTTTAAATATCGGGGTGGCTTTTTACCATGCCAACTGGGGGCAGGCGGTACGAGCAGTACACCAGGTTCACCCTGACCGGAATTTTCTTGAAAAAATTTACGAACCGTTAGTGCGCTACCTACTGTATTTTGACCGGGAACGCGACCTGAACCAGAGCGGGCTTTACGATGTCCTCAATCACTGGGAGACGGGGCAAGAATTTATGAGCCGCTACCAGTTAGTAGACCCGGAAGCCGACCGGGGCGAGAATTTAAAGCGGCGGCTAAAGGGGCTTGACTCGACCACTTACATCTACCAGTTACAACTAACCCTGGCCTGGATGAGTGAGCAGTTGGGCAAGACTGACGAAACCGGGCGCTGGCGAGGCATGGCCGAGAAAACCAGAAGGGCTGTGCAAGATTTGATGTGGGACGCGGGACAGGAATATTTCTTTGATCTCGATGCCGAAACGCTACAACGTATCCCGGCTAAAACGCCAATTGGCCTTTATCCGTTTATGACCGGGTTAGCTAAATCTGATCAGGTTGGGGCATTTACCCGCCATCTCTTTAATGAAAAAGAATTTTGGACACCTTATCCTGTGCCTACAACGAGCCTGGACGATCCAACTTTTAGCGGGGATGGAGAGTGGGAAGGGCAACGCCTCGTCTGTCCCTGGAACGGGCGCACCTGGCTTATGACCAACAGCCACGTTGCCGATGCTCTGTGTCAGGCGGCACTTGAACTTGACCCGGCTCTACAGCCAAAAGCGGTGGAGTTTATAAACCGCTATATCAAAATGCTCTTCTTGGATGGCGATCTTGAGCGGCCTTCCTCCTACGAATATTACAACCCCTTCACCGGACAAGCGCCGTTCTTCCGGGGCACGGAAGATTACATGCATAGCTGGATTGTAGATTTGATCATAAAATATGTGGCAGGGGTCCAGCCCGGTGACGAAGGACAGGTCAAAATCCGGCCCTTGCCCTTCAACCTGGATTATTTTACGCTCGACCGGGTAAAAATCGCCGGGCATACCTTAAAAGTAACCTGGCGCAAAGATGAGGCGACTGTGAACCAGATTCGCCATCCCGCCAAGGATAGCCACCCCACGCTGCTCGGACCCGAACCGGATGCCCCGGTTGGCTTGGCAATCTATGTGGATGGGGAATTGCAGCAACATTTGCCTGGAATGGGCGAGGTAAATATAAAACTTTAAGATGAAAGTATTACTGGTACAACTACCTGTTCCGAATAATCGTTTGAGCAATTTGCCGCTGGCTCTCGGCTATCTGAAAGCCAGTGCAGATGCGGCACATATCCCCGGCCTTGAGGTCGAGATTTTAGATCGTGAGGTACAAGACCGGGGCGGCGATGCCTTCTTGCTGGACGCGATTTTGAGCCGCGATCCTGATCTGGTTGGTTTCTCACTCTATACCTGGAACTCATCACGGGCTTTGCATCTCGCCCATGAGCTTAAAAAGGCTGCGCCCGAAATTCTGACTCTCGCTGGTGGTCCGGAGGTCAACCGCGATGGTGATTTTGTGCTTGCTGCCGCCGATGCCCTCGATTTTCTTGTCCTCGGCGAAGGCGAACGTAGCTTCGTAGAACTCTTGCAGGCTTTAAATGGCGCAAGCGCGTCGAAATATGCAAAACTGCGAAGCCTGGAATTAAAGACTCGGAACTCGGAACTCGGAACTCGGAACTTTTCAATCCCCGGTCTGGCTTACCACCCTTCCGGTTCGCATGAGTGGGTTTTTAATGCGCCGCGTACCGCTATCGAAGATGTGAATTTATTGCCGTCCGTTTATCTTTCGGGAGCGCTGGAAGGCTTTCTTGGCAAGTTTATGATGATCGAGCTGTCACGCTGGTGTCCGTCGAAATGTACTTTTTGCTATTACGGGCGGCAGGATTTACCGCTCGGTGGCAAGCGCTATTTCTCGCTAGAACGGCTGCAACAGGAATTGCTTTTCGGGCTTGAACACGGGGTAGAGCAGGTACATTTTGTCGAAGCCAATTTCAATACGTTGCCCCATCTAAAGCAGATTTACCAGACTATCAAGGACACCGGGGCAAACCGCCAGATGCGCTTCTATGCCGAGATGCGCGGCGAAGCGATTGACGAAGAGGAAGCCGACCACCTTGCAGAATGTAATTTCGGGATTGTAGAGTGCGGCTTACAATCGGCTGTGCCCGAAGTACTGGCGCGAGTGCGACGCAAAAACCATTTGCCCCGGTTAGTACGGGGCGTTCACCTACTACGGGAGCGCGGAGTCGAGGTTTTTCTGGATGCGATTCTGGGTTTGCCCGGCGATACACCCGACACTTTCCGCCAGACTTTGAATTTTATCGAAGATAACGGGCTTGCCCCTTACGATCTGTTTCATCTTCAAATTTTGCCGGGGACACAGCTAAAGGCCGAAGCGGAAGCCGGAAACCACGGCTTGCAGTGGCAAAGCGCCCCGCCTTATTTCGCCCTTCAAACCAGCGAACTGAGTTTTGAGCAGATTTGCGAACTGCGCCGCGAAACGCTCCGGCGTAAAGGCGATGCTTCGTCCGAAATTCAGGGCTTGCCCTTGCCCGGCCCTTTTTCATTAATTGCTCCTTTTAGTGGGGAGCGATCCAGCGCTAATCATAAAGAGACTGTATTTAGTGGAGACCTCTGGGCAGATGCAACCCGCCTCTATAAAGACACTTCACCTGTAGAGCGCCTCGTTCTCGATTTTTCTTCATTCATCCCTCATCATTCATCCCTCATCCCTGTTTCTCGCCGTCTGGCAAGTGAGGTAACGCTGTGGCTACGACTGGGTAACGTGGATGTTGCGAAACTGAAAGTGGCTCAGCAAGCCTTAGAAACTTTATCAGCGCCAAATCCGAGCGGAGTGTGGCATATTTTCGTAGAAGGCGACCGTCCTCTAACCAGAGAGGAACGAGCACAACTGGCGAAGGGGGTACAGCACGAAGTGGGCTACCTGGATCGGTTGGCGGTATTTGCGCTGGAAGAACGCGATCCCGCTCGTTTTGCGGAATGGCCTTCAGTAGGGTTATATGAGATTGTGCCTTGGTCGATTAACTTTGTGGAAATGGCCGGCCCAAAAACGGTCTGGCAGCTAGAGTTTTCTGGCGAAGAACCCGTCGAGCAATGGCGAGGACAACTGGAAGCGGCAACAAAAGCGTCGAGTTACGGTTTACAGCTAGTTTTTCCGTCTGCGGTTTCTACGGGGAAAGTACAGGCTTTGCTTTCCGGTTTTGCCGCCGATGATAAGATAATCTTTATGGCCGATAGTGCTATTGCGGCGGGGCTTATCTCGGCCCAACAGGAAGATACTTCGAGTTTGGTCTTTCCTCTTACCCTCATAATAGAGAATGGCAACGAATACTTGCTCCAGCCAGAAACAGCTGAACTTGAACGTGGAGCGCTGCGCTGGGCGCTGGCCCAACGTTTGAGCCGGGCATAAATCTCGATTTTGAATTAATGAGAAATTGAATTAGAATGGTAGTCGAGTTAAGGCTGTTCGATTTGTATAAGCAAAGAAATGAATAGGAGTATTAGAAAGCTATGGAGCAGGAGTCCAAGAAGAGCGTCGGCATAGTAGTAGATAGTGTAGCCGACCTACCGCCGGAGTACGTGAAGGAATATGATTTTAAGGTTGTGCCTTTTCATGTCTATTTTCAGAACGAGAACAAAAGCTATGATGAAGGAGTAACAATTAGCTACGCTGAATTTTACGAGAAGCTGAAGAATCCCGATCTGGGGATGCCCAAGACCCAGGGGCCAAATCAGGGGGAATATTTAACGGCCTACCAGGAAATGTTAACGCGCTACGATAAGCTGGTTTCGCTCCATGCAAGCAGTAAGATGAGCGTTGCCTACAGTTCGGCGAAACTGGCCCGTGAGATGTTGCCGGAGGCGGATATTACGCTGATTGATAGTGAAACGGTGGCGATGGTGCTGGGTTTGTACGCGCTACAGGCGGCACGAGCGGCTAAAGCCGGGGCTACTCCCCAGGAGATTGTGGAGAAAGTAGAGCGTTACAAACGGGAAACGGTACAGCTTTTTATGACCTCGACCCTGAAATATTTGAGGCAGAGCGGGCGGATAAACCAGATGGCCTATGTGCTGGGAAGTGCCTTGCAGATCAAGCCGTTGCTTCAGTTTAAGAATGGCATGGGGGAACCGGCAGGACGAGAACTGAGCCAGGAACGCGCCTTTATTAAAATTGCAAAAACCATGGCGGACAAGTTTGGGGAGCGTCCCGTAATTGCGACGGTGGTACATAGCGTCGCGCCTGAACAGGCAGAACAGTTGAAGCGCCGGATTGAGCAGCGTGTGAACGTGAAAGAACTGATTGTAGCGGAAATTGGCCCAACGCTGGGGGCGCATGGCGGACCGGGCATGGTGGGGTCGGCAGCGTTCCCGATAGAGGGATGAAGTCAGAAATAATCCGCAGAGACACAGAAGCACGGAGAAAATAGTGAATAATCTGCGTTTTCTCTGAGTTCTCTGTGCCGAGTCTATAAAAACCTTGAAATTATACTATGGTAGATAATTGAAGGAGTCGAAGAAGATGAACGAAGATCACGTGTTGTACGAGATGCAAGGGCATGTAGCAACAATTACGCTGAACCGCCCGGACAGATTGAACGCTCTTAGCCCTCGGATGCTGGAGCAGTTGAGCGAATATCTGACCCATGCGAACGAAGATCCGGAAGTACGGGTGCTGGTTTTGACGGGAGCAGGACGCGGTTTTTGTGCCGGGTACGATTTGAAAGATGAAGCGGAAGGGAAAGGCTTGCGGAGTGCCGGACGGCTTCGGCTGAGCCTGACGAATGCTGCCCCACCCTTGGCTTTACATAATATGGATAAACCAACGATTTGTGCTGTAAACGGCCCGGCGGCAGGTTATGGTATGGATTTGGCACTTGGTTGTGATATGCGGATTATGGCAACGACGGCAAAACTTGCCCCGGCATTTACCAAATTAGGGGTATTGCCTGAAAGCGGTGGAACCTGGATGCTCCCTCGTATGATCGGTTGGGCCAAAGCCTGTGAGTTTTTTATGCGAGGCGTACCGGCTTCGGCGGAGGAAAGCCTGGCGCTTGGTCTGGTGAACCGTGTAATAGAGCCTGAGAATTTGATGGAGGAGACCCAAAAGCTGGCGCAGGAGATTGCAGCTAATGCTCCCCTTTCGATCCAGGCTACGAAGAAGGCCATGCGATTGGGGATGGAGCAGACTTTTGAAGCGAACGTGCAATACGTCTATTCGATCCTGATGCAGCTTTTCCAGAGCGAAGATTTTTCGGAAGGAGCACGGGCTTTTATCGAACGTCGCCCACCGCAGTTTAAGGGAAACTAGCCGGACGTTACCGCAAAGACACAAAGGAGTTGTAATTATTCACCACCGAGAACACAGAGAATTTTAGGGTTTAGGTTCAAAACTTTAAAATTCTCTGTGTTTTCTCTGCGTCTCTGCGGTTCAAAAATCCTTTTTAACGGGCAGGGGTTGGGGTGGTGGGTGGTGCGGTAGCCGCGCCGGGTACTTTTGACTCTACGTCGCGGGCGAGTTGCTTTAAGGCATCAATGCTTTTGCTGAGTTCAGCTACACGGGTTTCGAGGTCGGCGACATCTTGCTTGCGGCGATTGTTTTCGTCCTGAAGTTCGGTCATGCGCTTCTGGTTGATTTCGATAATATTATTTAGTTGCTGTTCGCGCACACTTGAACTTTGCCGGATGGAGAGGTCGGTTCCGGTGGCAGTGCGGCGTGGCTGAGTATCGAAAAAGTTATAGACTGTGACGGCGGCGAGGGCCAGCAGGACGGCGAATAAAAGCACCAGCACAAAAAAAACGCCTTTGCCAATTACAAGGCGAAAGCCCGGCTGATCGGCAGCGCCTACCATGTTGAGGGAAAGGGCGGTAGATTTTCTTCTCATCGAGTTACCTTGCGAGTCTTGATCTATCTGAACGGTATTTTGAATATTTCGGCTTGCGGTGGATTGACATAATGCTATAGCTTCACATAACCACTATAAAAGATTCTGCCCTATCTGTCAATCCGCTTTTACTCCTATTTGCCTATCTCTGGCAGTGTAACTTTTAAATATTCCTGCCGTAAAGAACTTGTAGCTTATCTCAATTTAATTTAAAAGTCAGGAAAGGCAGCACTGGATGAGAACGAAGAACCCTTTTCAGCTGATTAGTGCTTTCTTCAGGGAAATAATTCTTTTCGCTGGAAAATATAGCTTTGGCAAACCACCAGCCCACGGCATAATTTTGGTTACTCTGGTTACGCGCCTTGCCTTTCTTCCATTCACTATTAAATCAGATCATATCACCCGAAAAATGAAAGTCTTGCGGCCTGAGATAAGTGTTATTGGTCAAAAATACAGGTCAGCCAAAGGGACAATAAGTGCAGAACTTCAACCAAAAATGCACCGTGAAATAATGGAGCTTTATCGTCAGGAAAACATAAACCCCAGTTTTGGATGCTGGACAGTAGCGCTTCAGGCATCATTCTTTTTACTGATCAAATATACAATGCGGAGTGCTAAGAACGATCCTCGCTTTACCAGCGGCGGGATTTTGTGGTTTCGCGATTTGAGCAAGCCTGATCCCTATTTCGTTCTTCCGGTACTGACTACAATTCTTGGGTTAGCGACGGAGTGGATGCAAATACCCAAAGATAAAGAACAGGATGAGCAGCAACGCCAGATAAATTTTATCCGGCAACTAACGCCACTTACCACAGGTCTGAGTATGCTAAGGCTTTCCGCAGGTGAAACTCTTTATATGACTGTTTCTGCCGCTTTTGAGGTGATTCAGTATTATTTTCTCACGAAAGGCGGCAAGTTGCCTTTATCCAGTAGTATTGGTGTTACTGTTATAACACCACTTGCCGCCAATGAATCTTCAGAAGAGAAACTTTAGTTCAGGGTTTGGAGCAAGTGTACCATTTCAGCGCCTACCGGACCGTTTGAGGCTACAATTTCGCGTTTGTAAAGATCGAACGCTTCGCCACTGAAATTGGTGACAATTCCACCTGCTTCCCGCACAAACAATGATCCCGCGGCCATATCCCAGGCATTGAGCCGTTCCCAGAAACCATCCAGCCGCCCGCAGGCGACATAGCACAGGTCGAGCGCGGCGGAACCATCGCGGCGGACACCGTGACAGTGCAAACTCATTTTTTCCCAGGCCACCAGCACCACCTGGTTTCCGGCCTGATCGCCGGGAAAGCCGGTACAGAGCAGAGCTTTTGCCAGTTGCGGAACATTTGAAACATGGATCGGCTGGTTGTTGAGGTATGCGCCGCCGCCTGCCGTGGCGTAGAACATTTCATTGTGTACTGCATCATAAACTACGCCCACAATTACTTGCCCCTGGTATTCCAGGCCAATGCTAACCGAAAAGAAAGGATAATGATGGGTGTAATTAGTCGTTCCATCGAGGGGATCAACAATCCATCGATATTCGGGGTTCGCCCCGCCGGTCGTGCCTTCTTCGGCTAAAAGCTGGTGGTCGGGGTAGTGCTGAGAGATCCGCCGGGCGATTTCGGCTTCGCACATTTTGTCTACTTCAGTTACTAAATCAATTGGGCTGCGCTTGGTTTCGATCTTTAACTGGCGGCTTAAACCTTCCAATTGAAGAGCCCCGGCAGCCCTGGCAGCATCCTGGGCTACCGCTAAAAATTCTTCGAACATTCTTCTTATTCTTCCTTTGTTGGACATCCCAGTTTTGCAAAAACAGAATATCCAGATTTATATTTTTAAGGCCGGGAGTATTATAGATCAAAAATAGATGGCTCACTTTACCTCTACGGTAAAGTGAGCCAGGTTTTGTTGAAATGAGAAATTAGATAATTTTCCATCAGGGGTGCAAAGTTCAAGAATTCTATAGCTTTGAACTCTGAACTCTTCTTACACTGTGATCGCGTTGCCCCGATAAATGCGGCTACGATAACGGCTGGTGGCTGCATCGGGTAGAGGGGCGCTGGTGAGCAGCACAGCATTGACGAAGCGAGTAAGTTCTTCCTCCTCCTCGTCAAGGTTGGTCGGTTCTTCGCTACGAGCACGCCGCGTCAAATCTACCTGGTTGACTGGAACTTGGTGGATGTTACGTTCGCTTTCTACTCCCATAGTCACGGTCAGGGCGTGCAAACTGGTTTTGACAAAATTGGCTACGCCAAACTCTTCCGGGGCCGTGGTGCGGTTGGTTTCGGGCGTAACAAGCACGACCTGCGCCCCGTCTACCAGCGACATCCGCCGAGCGACCCGAAAGTGGTGGGTCAGTTGGTTTTCAATTACTTCGGCGAAATCTTTTTCGTCAAAGACCCCTTCCCAGTCTGTACCATTTTTGCCCATCAACGGTTTTTGAGGCAACGGTATAAAGGGAGTGCTGATACAGGCAATCGGCTTGCCAAAATCTCGCATCGCATTATCAAGACCCAGTTCCAGATCGTCGCCGATGGCACGAGCGCAGAAGCGACCCTTGCGCTCGTAATAATCGAAGTGACGGCAAAATTCATCGGCTTTTTCCTGAGTTCGGGTTAAAATAATTAGCTTTCCGGCTTGATGTTCATCCAGGTAGGTGTGCGCCAACCGTTCGATCTGCGGTTCCATATTCTCCCCGATCAGGAAAATCGTCCTTCCCTGGAATTTTTCGAGGCGACCTGGACTGGGTTTGCCAAAAAGTTCGCCTTCCGTCACGGTGCGGTCAAAGCGCAATCCCCCGGAAGGGTGGAAGGTTTCGCCGCTCACGTTACGGTCAGCCAGATAGTAGATCGTAGCAAGGGCGACATCCTGCTCGGTGGGCATCCGGTTCAAATTGAGCATCGCCAGTGTGCCATCTTTTATCTTGATCGCCTCTTTTTCGATCTCGGTGGGAGTAAAGAACGGATCAGGCGGGACGGGCAGCAATTCCAGCCATTGACGGGCAGCGGTGCTATCTTCCAGAAAGCCGCCAAGTTCAAGCCGGGCCACCAGTTTACGGGCGATAGTCGGGTTCATGAAAAAGCTGTAAGCCGAACCCTGATCGCCGGCTTTTGCCCGCAGGTTTTTTGCCAGCATTTGCAGGGGTGCAGGTGCGTCGGTGGATAGTTCTCGCGGATCGTTCGGCGTAAGCATCTTCAGGAAAATTTCGATAGGCCCTTTGGTAGCCTTGTGGCTTTCAATCAGAGCTGAATAAATTTCATTCAGCCGCTTGCCTTCGAGGACCAGCCGTCCGCGTCGCTGGTAAAGGCCAGGTTTGCCACCACTGCCCTGCAACCGGATACCATCTACCGGGCCAGGAGCAATCGCGTTAATCTGAATCTGGGGGCCGAGGAAGCGGGCCAGCATTTCGACCAGTGCTCGTTGTCCCGCCTTGGATACGGCATAATCCGCCCGGTTCGGATAGGGGACGGCAACGTATTTTTCGCCCCCGAAATAGCTCGAAACGTTGACAACGTAGCCGCTACCCTGCTTTTTCATTAAAGGCGCAACTTTGCGAATGAGCGAATAGTTGCTGGTCAAGTTGGCCTGGATGGTATAGCGCCAGGAGTCTACCGGCATATCAATTACCATCTCTTCTGCCCCGCTCATCCCAGCATTATTAATCAGATAATCAATCCGCCCGTAAGCTGCAAGAGTTTTTTCGACCAGTGGCCCCAGAGCGCTTTCGTCTGCCACGTCGGTATCTGCCACAATCATCACCCGGCTTTCAGGCTGGCTGTAACCTATCTGGCGCAATTCTTCGAGAATGGAGTTACGCATTTCGACCAGTTCCTGTTCGCGCCGGGCGGAAAGGCAAACTTTTGCTCCGCTCAGGGCCAGTAACCGTCCGATCTGACCGCCAATCCCGGCACTGCCGCCTGTAATGAGGGCTACTTTGCCGAGGTGCAGCCCGAAAAGCGATTCGGCCCAACCGAAGGAGGGTTTTTGCGCTCCCGTAGCGTCCGTGATCTTTTCGGGCAGGTAAAGGTTAATTTCTTTAATATGGCGGTCGCCGTTTAGCAGTTTTGCGGCCCAGGCAGCAGCAAAGCTCAGGTTTTCGCTTTCTTCATTGCAGTAGCGGATAATCTGGTTGGCCCAGACTGCCGAGGCTTTTTTCCCGGCGTCTTTATCGCTTTCTTCTTCGTGCCGCCAGACCCGGATTAACTGCTCGACTCCGGCGCGGTAAACGTCGGAGAAAAAGTTGCCCTTCCCATCCGGTCCGTTGGTGACGAAAACCACTTTGGGATCTTCGGCCTGATTGGTCTCGCGCCAGAAACGGGAAAGCGCGGTAGAAATAGTAACCGCGCCACCAAGTTCCTGCTCCATAAACTGCTGAACGGCAGTATCGTCCGCATGGAGTAAAGAAGCGCCGTAGCGCTCATTTGGAGAAGCAGGCAGTATCAGGGCCATATCGAGCCGCCCAAAATGTTGCCTGATCATTTCGAGCAGGACTTCGGGCTTGCTGATCTCGTAATTAAAAAGGTGCAATTTTTCGTTTGGGCCTAGCTGAGCGGCGGCTTCTTCCAGACCTTCGTCGCTGCAAAAAGCTAAAAGGGTGGTAGCTCCGCATTTAGCCTGAGTACGGGCGAAAGCCAGAGCGTCATCTACCTGTTCTCCCGCCAGCACCAGCACAATTTTGCCTTCGGCATCCACAATCCGCAAGCCAGGGCGACTGACAAAACTGCTACGACTTTCGGCCTCAACTGCCATGCCATTAGTCACTTCGAAAACGTGGCCGCTATAGGCCGCTGATTCGTCCGAACCGAGAAAGACCATCGTGTTTGCCACGTCGCGGGTCTTGGGGAAACCGTTGGCAAATTTGCCGGGGTTATCAGGGTCGGACCGCTTCAGGCGCATAATTCCGAAAAATTCTTCGGCGGTAGTGCCTTCCGGTTTGCCCTTCAAGCCGTCCATTGCCTTAAAAACCGTGCGAATCCGTTCGCTGTCTATCGGGCCGGGATAGACCGTGTTAAGCCGGATACCTTTATCGCTCTGGCCTAATTCCTGGGCAAGGTGGGTAGAAAGGACGTTCAAAGCGGCTTTGGGGACGACGTAGGGAATGCGTCCGTAATAATTGGTGCGGCTAAAAATAGTAGAAACGTTAATTACGCTGGCGGCAGGAGCCAGGAAAGGATAGGCGGCCCGAATAGTATTCCAGGTAAGGCCGAGCAAGTTGCCAAAAGCCATTTGAAGGGTTTCGGTATCGGCAAATCCGGCTTCACGCAGCTTTTCCAGTTCGTCCACGCTAAAGGGCACCCGGTGAAGCGGCTGTTTTGGCCCGGCAGATCCGGCATTATTTACCAGTATATCGATTTGGCCCCAGCGGGTACTGACCTGCTGTAAAGCCGCCCGTACCTGGGTCATGTTTGCACCGTCCATTACAAGAGGGTGAATGTATTCGGGGTCGAAATTGTGCTCCTGTGCCAGACGAGCCGCATAGCTTTCGAGTTTGGTCTGGTTGCGCCCGGTAATAATGACAGTAGCCCCTTCTTCAAGATAGCGCCGGGTAATTACTTCCCCGATATTACCTGCTCCACCCGTAATAAGGGCAATTTTGCCGGTTAGACGTCCTCGTCCGTGTGCCATCTTATACCTGATTCCTTTCACTACCAAAAAGAGCGCAACATATCTAGAGGTCTGGCTTTAAAGCTAAACCTCTGGAGGTAGCCGCGCTTTTTGATAACGCGGCTGTTATTTTTCTAAAAGGGAAAGATTAACTAGCGGGCTACCGCTTTCAGGCTGGTGCAAAGTTCATCAAAGGCCCAGTAAACTCGCGGGTCGGCTAGAATAGAGAAGAGGAAGGGCTGGTCGTGATGATAGTCCGGATCGTTGGCGACCTGATCGATGCGGGTAGCCAGGGGTTTGATCACGGCATGCAACTGGCGGGCGCGACCTTTGACCAGGGCTGCCCCGGCAGGTTCCTGGCGAGCCAGTTCCGGCCCTTCGTTACAGGCAAAAGCGCTGATCCAGTTTACCAGTTCACCCACGGTCATATCGGGCATAGAGTCGTCATAGTTATGGAAGTTAGCGTGGTCGGCAAAGCGATGTTGTTCAAAAATAAAGACACCACTCAACACATCATCCAGGTGCTTTACGGCAGTACACACATCTCCAAGCAGAACATCAGGTTTTTGAGCAATCTTAACTTCCGGGTTAATCCTCATCTCAATCATAGCATTGGCTCCTTTCGCCTCGCGGTAGTTGCCGCGTTTGCGCCCGTGGTTTTCAGGCCACTATCTTTGCGTATTTCCCTGGAAGAAAATCTTAACTTTCTTCTCTCAAATTTAACAGTTTGACAATTGTTGTTAAATTTTTCACCAATCTACTTATATTCAATCATAAAAAAAGGAGTTTTCAAGGTCATTTTTGGCGAATGGTCTTATGTGCTCCGCCAACGGTCATTTTAAGGCGGTAAACGGTTGTTTTGTATAATCTAAAACTCTCGTTTTTTGATTTACCATCAAATTCATCAATGGCAAGAACAGAAATTGGCTCTCAGGCAGCAAACAATTAAGTTCGTGGTGTTGTACGGGTTTATTGCATAAACCCTCGTAACCTGTGGTAAGGTTCATGCAATAAACCCCTACATTGAGGCGGGCGTTACTTCTTTTCGTCTCTTTAGCAGCTAACAATCAGCAATTAGCTTACAAAGGACCTAACGGCTAACGGCTAACTGTAGTTGACTTGTGACTTAGAGACGGGTACAATTTATGAAATCTTTAAGCAATTGTTTGATTTAAACAGAATAGAGAAAGCACGATAAATGGCAAACGAGAATCTGGTTGAGGACGGCCCAAAGACCCGGCAAGAGCGCAAGGCCCATATTCTGGATGCGGCGATGCGGGTAGTAACCCGCGATGGTTTTGAGGGGGCGACTACCCGTACTATTGCCGAAGAAGCCGGGGTCAATATCGCCATGCTTAATTATTATTTTGGCGGTAAGGAAGCCCTTCTGAGTGAAATGCTAACCTTTGCGGCTCGGCGTACCCTGGAAATTGTACGCGAATCGCTGAACCATACCGGATCAGTAGCGGAAGTGCTAAAGGCGGGCTTTGCCTCGCTGTGGAACGCGATCTATAATCATCCCGAATTTTTGCCGTATAGCCTGGTCCTACGCAGCAGCTATGATGCCGATGCCCGTCGCATGTCCCAAAGCCTTTACCACGATTATCGCAATTTGATCGTGGAGTTCCTGGCCCGTACCCTGAGAAATTCCGGCGAGGACCTGACTGTACCCTTGGAACAGTTTGCCCAGCTTATTGTCAGTACCTACAACGGTATTATGCTGGATTACACGATCAGCGGCGAAGCGACTCAGAGCGAACAGCAGCAGCAGTTACTGCTTGATATGCTCCTGACCCTGGTTCGCAAATCGGATTGATTAAGTACCACTAACCCTTCCCATTGTTTGCCCGGTTGCAACAGATTATCCATAGTCTGCTATGGTATAATTTGGTATTACAAAAAGGTCTGAATTGAACCTGAAATCTGTATCAGAAGGCTGGAGTGCGGGGTATTTGAGGCAGAAGGCAGGTTTTAAGGATATATAATAAAAAGATGCGAATACGAAAAGAACGGGGCGGTTTTAATAATTCAAAAGTTAGCAACCAGACGCGGGATGTGCTGGATACAGCTATTACCAGTATTGTACAGGCAATTGGCAGTAAGGCCGGAGTACTGATTTTCTGGGACGAGCAGCGCAACAGTCCAGGCCATGTTTCGCCTTACGGCTTGACTCCGGCGGCCTTTGATGAGTTGTGGCCGTTGCTCAATGACTTGGTGTTGCGGCTGCAAAGAGGCGAGTCTTTTAGGCCCGGTGACGCGAGCGACTCGGCGGGTAGCGAAGAATTGCCCGGCCTGAAAGTTGACTGGCCTACTCCACAGGGCCCTTTGCAGGTGATCGCTTTACCGATCTACGCCGAAGGCCGCTTTTTTGCGGCCCTGTGCCTGCTTCAATCTCTGAGCGCTTCCGGCACGGTTCTGACATCGGGTGATGCTCCCGCATTGCCACCGGGTTCACCCCTCGGTCTTGGCCCTTATAGCGCCGAGGAAGAAGAAAGCTGGCATAATCCCTCACCTTATGGACTGACGGTAGACCAGGACGAAATAATGGCGCGGAGTGCCCGGTTGCTCCGACAGGTGGTGCAGGAAAAGCACTGGCTGGAAGCCATTATCAGCTATAGCGCCGATGGCATTTTAATAGTAGATAACGTCTGTAATATCATCGGGTTTAATCCGGCCTTTGCCCGTCTGACAGGCTGGACGGTAGAAGAATTGCGGGGGCAGAACTGTTACGAAGCCTTAAAATTTGAGACTCGTAATGGCAATGGGCAATGCGGACTGGGCTGTCCGATTCTGCTGGGAACTTTTGTGAACCGGCCCGAAATTGAATGCCGGAGTGAGGTGGAATTGACCACCAAAGACGGCGAGAAGCGCGATGTGGAACTGACCTATTCGGTTATTCTGTCTTCGCAGCGCGATATTCTGGGTGGAATTATCGGGGCACGGGATATTACGGCCCGCAAAGAAGCGGAAGAACTGCAAAGCACTTTTCTTTCGGTAATCAGTCACGAATTGCAAACCCCTATCGCCATTATCAAGGGCTACGCCGGGCTGTTCGCCGATGAAAATATCGAGCTTAAAACCGGGGAAGTCCGCGAGAAAATGCAGATTATTCAAGAGGAAAGCGAACGGTTGAGCAAACTGGTTGAAAATCTGCTATATGCTTCGCGGCTTCAGGCGGGTGGGCTCGAACTTGATCGAACCCCGTTAGATTTGCTGAGTTTGATCCGGCGAGTGGTGCAAAAAATGAAAGATGTAAGCAAGCAGCACCCCTTGCAGGCCAATTTACCGGATGAACTTCCGGCGGTACTGGCCGATTACGACAAGATTCAGCAGGTAATGGTCAATCTGATCGAGAATGCGATCAAATATAGCCCTAAAGGTGGCCCAATTATAATTGAGGCCGAACCCACCAGCACCGAAGTAATCGTCACTATCACCGACCAGGGCATCGGCGTACCGGAAAACGAACGTCAGCGCATTTTTGATCGCTTTAGCCGCTTGGATAGCCGCTATGTTCGGGAACGCAAAGGGGCAGGACTTGGGTTATATATTTGCAAGGCAATTATCGAGGCGCACGGCGGGCGTATCTGGGTCGAACCAACCCCGGTAATTGGAGTAGACGGCGGAAGCGGGCATGGTTCTCGTTTCAATTTCAGCCTGCCCCGCGAAGAACCGGCAGCTTTGCCTGTGCTGTTTGGGAAAGTTTGAGAGAGGATAGTTTTAGTATATGAGCCAGACAATTTTAATCGTAGATGATGAACCTAAGCTGCTTGACCTGGTGCGCACCATTCTGGAGAAGGATGGTTTTAATGTGATCGAGGCCCATAACGGTTATGAAGCGGTAGAGCGAGTACGGAATGAATTGCCCGACCTGGTGTTGCTCGATGTGATGATGCCCGAGATGGATGGTTTTGAGGCTCTGCGGGAAATTCGTAAAGCTTCCAATGCTCCGGTTATCATGCTGACGGTACAGGCGACCGAAAGCGATAAGGTGCGCGGTCTTGAACTGGGAGCGGACGACTATGTCGCCAAGCCCTTTGATCACCGGGAACTGGTCAGCCGGATCAAGGCGATGTTGCGCCGGGCGGCGATGCCCCCGGCCCTTAGTAAATCTTCTGAGCATGTCAAGATTGACGATTACCTGGAAATTGATTTTGACAAACGTGAAGTAATTGTAAGTGGAAAGCGCCAGAAGTTGCGCCCCCTCGAATACCGTCTGCTTTACCACCTTGTCAACAATGCCGGGAAACTGCTCAGCCACGAAAATTTGCTGACCAAAGTCTGGGGTCGGGAATACCGCGATGATGAGCAGCTTTTACGACTTTACATAACGTACTTGCGGCAGAAGATTGAGCCGAATCCTTCTCACCCCAAGTATATTTTGAATGAGCGAGGTTTAGGCTATCGCTTTGCAGAGATAAAAGAAGAATAAGCTTATCGTCAGTTTAATAACGGTATGAATAATGCAATCCTGCTGCTGAATACATTCAAGGAAATAAGTTTTCCGGTGAAGGCGAGTTGTTAAGGCAGCAGGTAGCTTATGAATATCGTGGTTTTTATTTTCGGGATGTTCCTGGTAGTCTGGACGTTAATCTCAGCCATGCGGAGTGTAGTGCTACCGCGTGGGGCGCGGGTTAAACTGACCCAGTTTGTTTTTCAGGGTTTGGGGCTGCTCTTCTTTCCTCTGGCCCGGCGCATCAAAACTTTTGTAATTCGCGATCATTGGCTGGCGTTATACGCCCCGGTCAGTGTCCTGCTATTACCCGTGATCTGGCTTTGCCTGGTGCTAAGCGGTTTTGCCTGTATGTTCTGGGGTCTGGGAGTCTCTTCCTGGCATGAAGCTTTTACCCTCAGTGGTTCTTCCCTCTTAACGCTAGGCTTTGCTCAGCCTAAAAATATCTCTACTATGGTTTTTTCCTTTGCGGAAGCGATTCTGGGGATCGGAGTTTTATCGCTGATGATAACCTATTTACCTACGCTTTATTCCGCCTTTGCGCGGCGCGAAACGCTGGTAACTCGTCTGAGTCGCCGGGTGGGTGCGCCGCCTTCGGCCCTGGCTCTCTTCCGGCATTTTAGCGAAGTTCAACCTCTCGACCAGCTTGGTCAAATCTGGAGTGATTGGGAAGAATGGTTTGCCGAACTGGAAGAAAGCCACAGTTCGTTTCCTTTTCTGGTATTTTTTCGTTCTCCTGCCCCTCGCCGTAGCTGGATCACGGCGGCAGGCACGGTCCTGGATAGCGCGGCTATCGCTATTTCTACCTTCAAAGATTATGATTGTCCTCCTGCCCGTTTAACCCTCCACACCGGCTATATGGCGTTGCAGGCTATCGCGGTTGTTCTTGATCTTCCCTATAATTCTGATCCGCACCTTGGTGATCCGATCAGTATTAGCCGGGCGGAGTACGATGAAATGTATGATAACCTGGCAGCCTTACATTTTTCACTGGTTGCTGACCGGGAAAAAGTCTGGCAAAACTTTTCGGAAATCCGGGCCCGCTACGATCAGGTTTTGTTGGCCCTGGCGAGCCGGATTTTTGCTCCCTCTGCTCCCTGGTCGGCGGATCGATCTCTCCCTGTTGACCATACGACCCAGCCGAACCTGACCCAAAAATTATTCCACCATCACTAGGCCCATCCGTTCTAAATACTCTCAGGGATTTTTAGGGGCAGTCAAAACAGGCTGCCCTTTAAACTGGAAAACTTTGGCCGGATTACTGTTGATGAACAGTTCTTCCAATCTTTGAATTAAAGAATTTGGGAGTGGCGCGAAAGCGCTCGGCAAGTTTTCGCGGCGTTGCCCTTCGTGCAAGCCCCACCACAGGAAGTTTGCCATCGCCTGGGCTTTTTCAGGAGAGGCCGAAAGCATATTACTTAAATCTTTCCAGACGATAATCCAGGCAAAGCCAACCATCGGGTAAGCGTCCGTTCCCTGGGCGTTGATTACAAAGAAGCGGAAGTCGTCAGGAATGGCAATCCCGGCGGCGGCAGCAGAGAGTTTTTCCGGGGTAGGTTGGACATAGTAACCAGCCTGATTGCGAATACTGGCGTAAGGCAAGTTTTTGTCTATGGCGACTTCCTGATCGACATAACCGATGCTACCGTCCCGGTTGCTGACCGTATCGGCGGCAGTATTACCGTCCGGTACTTCGACCTGACCAAAAGAAGGCCAGTTAAGCTGGCTACCCGCTCCGACCGTAGTGCGGGCTTCTTCGCTTACCAGCGACAGGTAGCGCGAGAAAATTTCAGAAGTGCCACTGCCCGAATTGTTCCGGTTACGAATTGTGACAATAATCGGTTTGGAAGGCAGCGCCACGTTTCCGTTATCGGCAGCGATGGCGGGATCGTTCCAGTTCTTGATTTTACCTAAATAGATGTTGGCTAAAGTTGGGCCGCTTAAATGCAGTTCGCCCTTGAACCCTTCGATGTGGTAGACCATTACCACCGCGCCGAGCAACACCGGAACATGAACAAGCTCTCCCCTGTTTCTTAGATCAACGAGGTCCTGTCCGGTAAAAGCTACGTCCGACCCGGCGAAATCGAGGGGTGAGGTAGGTTTGGGGAGGGTGCTGCTGGTCGGAATTGGAGTTCCCCGAAAAGCGGCCCGCCCGTTACCGCTGTTACTGACTTCGTAGTTGATTTTGACGTTAGGCGCAATCTTTTTGTATTCCGCCGACCATTTCTCGTAAACCGGGCGCAGGCGACTTGACCCTCCCCCGGTAATCGTCGCTGTCACGTTAGTAGCGCCAAACAGATCCGAATTATAGATGGGTAACGGCGCATTCGGGATAGGAGTATTGGTAGCCTGTAAACTGGGTAGTGGCGCGGGAGTTCTTTCGGGAATCGTAGTATCGCCGCAAGCTCCTAACAAAAGAGTAGTTAAAATTGCTAAAGCGCCTGATAAGGCAACCCACCGGTAGCCCAGGCCAGATCGAAAATTGAGCATTTATAGCTCCTTTCCAGGTGTAAGCGAAGACCGTTTTAGCTGACCAATTTTACTGTTAATCTATAACTCTTGCCCTGACATCTTTTACAGGATCGCCCCGTGGATAAGACTCACTGATAATTTTGATTATAACCTATCAACCTCAGCTCTGCTATTAGAAAAACCTCAGGCTCAGCTTGCTTTAGCCCTGACTTTAGCTTAAAATCGCGTTATGCAAAACAAAATCGCGGCTCAAAATGAACCAACTACCTCAACCACCACCCCGTCCGGACCTGTGCTAAGGTTACAGGCATGGGTAGTGCGCCACTGGTGCGGGCTATCTCTGACCCTGATTGTGCTGGCAGGGGCGGCAATGCGACTGTTTGTGCTTGGCAAGGCTCATTTCGTCGGAGACGGGGACGAAGCGTTAATCGGCCTGATGGCAAAGCACATTACCGAAGGGCAGTTCCCAGTCTTTACTTACGGTTTGCCGTATATGGCCGCTACCGAGTCTTATTTTATCGCGCCCTTGTATTTGATTTTTGGAGTCTCGGAAGCGGGGATGAAGATCGCGCCCTGGCTGGCCTCAAGTGGCCTGATCGCCTTGAATTATCTGGTGGCGCGGCGTTTCTTTGATAGCCGGATAGCCGGGTTGTTTGCTGCGATCCTGACCGCTTTTCCGCCGCTTTATCTGACGATTACAGGATTAAGGGCCTGGGGCAATTTTATTGAAACGCTTTTGCTTGGCGACGTTTTGTTTTTGCTGGCCTATTACCTTGTCTTTGAGGATAATAAGGGGCGCGAGTGGAAGATGTGGGGGCTATTTGGGCTGGCGGTGGGCTATAGCTTTTATGGTTACTGGCTCGCGGCTTTCTATTATCTCCCGATTTTCTTTTTCATTTTTCTCAAAGATAAGCTGTTCTTTATACGCCGTCCCTTTCTGGCTTTTGTCGGAGCGTTTTTTGTCGGAAGTTTACCATTCTGGCTCTGGAATATTGCCAATAACTGGGCGACCTACCACTTTTTCTTTGATCCTCCCGCTACTGGCAGCGGCGGAGGTGGCAAACCTCCCGCGCTGGATGTGCTGAATTTCTTCTTGACTACGTCCCTCCGTTTGGCCCTTGGCAGCTTCAATTACTGGTTTCCAATTGGGACCGCCTTTGCCCTGACCCTGCATACGATTTACGGCCTGACCTTTATCGGCTGGCTAATTGCCCGGTGGCGTGGGATTCTGGGGTGGTTCCGGCTTTCCCTCAAAGCGGCCCGTCCGGTGGATATGCTGTTGCTCTTTGTACTGCTATCACCTCTGCTTTATGTGGTGAGCGGGGTAGGAACAAATGCCTTTACTTTGCCCGGCGTAGATACTACCGGGCGCTATCTGTTGCCGTTCATGGGGGTTGCGCCGTTATTAGTGGGTGGTGGGTTGGCCGGGTTTGCAAAATGGAGTTCCGAGTTTCGGGTTTCGGGTTTCGGGCTGGATAAACAGCGCTGGTTCAAGTTAGCTTCTTTTGCTGTTGTTGGGTTAGGGCTGGCTGGAGTGCTCTTTTGCAATCTATATCTGTATCGCAAGGCCGATTTCGTGATGGCGTTTCAATCGCCCTATTATATGAGCTTGCGCCCACCCGTAGATAACGGCCCGGTGATTGAATATCTGAAGCAGGAAAAGGTCGAGTATGCTACCTGCAACCACTGGATTGGCAACCGCCTGATGCTCAACGCGGCAGACGCGGTGAAATGCGTGGACTATTATGATTTGAAACAGGGCGGCTTAGAACGTTTTCCGCAGTTGACTGCAGCGATCCTCGAACCGGGACGGCGGGTAGGTTTCCTTTTGATTAATCCGAGCGGCGGCCCACTTCCTCTCGAAACGCGCCTGACTGAGCTTGGTGTTACTTTCACTCGCCGCGATTTTGCCCCCTACAGCGTTATTATTCCTCGTTCGCGTCCCGTCTCTCCGCCCGAAGTCCTGGACGCCCTACGATACCCCTATTAGAAGGATGAAGGATGAAGGATGAGGGATGAAGTAAATGCCGATGTGCTCCTCTTCAGTTATAAATATTTCCAGCCAATGTGAGTATCATGCCAAGATGCGACAGAATCGCACTTACTTCATCGTTCATCGTTCATCCCTCATCCTTCATCCTTCTAATTGCCTCTTGCTTCTTGTTCTAATTTAGGTTATGATCTAATTAGAAAATAGGCGAGAGCTAGAAGGGAAATTTCGTTCGATGATGAATTTAAACCTGAACCGCGAAAAACCGGGCGGTAGTCTTAAGAAACTGAGTAACGGCGACAGAGTCGGCGTAAAGGTTTTGAAGGAACGGGTGGTGTTGACTGCCGAGGTGATGTTTGTTCAGGAACTGGGCGATTATAACGGCATAACTCTGCGGATGACGCTGGATGAAGCCAAACAACTCCAAAAAGATTTGGCCGATGCGATTAGCCGGGCCGAGCAGGAATTTGGCAAGCCAAAAGAGACGCCCACCGAAGAAAAGTAGGCTAAATCCAAGGGCACGACACAGGAAAGACAAAGGGCAACTTATTATGTTCAGTATAGTTGCAGACGCTACTTTGACCGACATTTCTACTTTGCTCAACCGGATCGTTCAATCGGGCGAAACCGAAATAGTTATTACCGTTCCGCCGGATGGGGTTCTTTTCCATAATCTGCAAGACCTTTACGATTTCGAGTCGTTGCAGGGCATGAGTCAATCTTTACGCTGGAAGGTAACTTTGCAGACCGAGTCGCTATTGCAGGCGGAACTGGCGCGAGCTTTTGGTTGCGAGGCGCGAGTGCTGGAAGCGGAAAGTTTGCCAGAACCTTCCCCGGAAGAATTATGGCCGGGTGGCGACGATGATCTGCTGCGGATTGCTACTCCTTCGCCTGCCGGGTTTGTGCGGCTGGAAGTAGACCGCAGTTTTACGAAGGTGCAAGAACTGATTGCCGAACTGATAACGCAGCATGAAACGGGCGCGAAAGATTTTCTGATTCAGGTTCCGGTAGATAGCCCGCTTTTCCGGCAGTGGGACGATTTTGTGACGATGCAAGATGCCGCCACTCAACACGGCCTCAATATTCGCTTTGAAAGTTTCCTGCCAAGCTTTGTGCTGATGGCGAATACGGCTGGTTTTTATGTTACTCAACACCCTCGATTGCAATCGGCTACTATCGAGGAATTGAAAACCTATGCCGAAGTGATGCGGAATTCGGAATACCCTTCTTTGCAGCGCCTGGCCGAAATAATCGAGCCAACGATTGCTATGATGGAAGAAGGCAACCTGGAAGAAGCCGGGCGCTTGCTCAACGGGCGGGCGGCTCGACTGGTACAAGAATTTTTTGCCGACCCGGCTAATCGAATTCGTTTTGCGAAAGAAGATACGGCCCTGACCGATCAGGGAACGCGCTCGCTTAACGAGGTGAACGAATTTGCCAAACGGCACTTTAACCGGCGCTATCGTTCGGCTTCCTGAGCGAGGCGCTCAGTAAAAGTTTTGAAAGTAAGGTTTTTGTAGTAAGGAGAAACCTTTATGCTCAAGGAGGAGCGGGTGGAAATACTTTCCAAATTTTTACGTTTGACCGATCAGCCTTTTAGAGGGCTGGATCAACCTGTTCTGGCAATATATTTTGATACCGGGCCACGGTGGTCTAATCCGGCCCCGGTCCTGGAAGATTTTAAGGTTCAACTGGCCGAACAGGTAGACAGACTTGGCGCGGAAAACCCTGAATGGCGAGATGCGCTGCTGGAAGATGTAAAGCAAATTGAGCCTTTGCTTGAGAGCTTTTTGCGCTCAGCAGAGCGCGACGCGGGAGTAATGCTTTTTTCGGCGAAGTGGGCCGGATTTATGGAAGCTATACCTCTTGCGGCTGCCCCCACGAATAAATTTTTCTACGACTATTACCTCCATCTTGAAATATGGCTGGAACTGACCGGCCAGAAACAACCCGAAGTAACCCGCTGGTTTCAGTCCGAGGCGGTACAGGATCGTTTACGCGACCCGGATTTTGTAGAGCGGCTTGGTTATGGTGCCCTCGAAATTCAGCGCGGTCAGTGGTTTAGCGATGAAGATGTGGCTGCTTATGCCCGCCCTCAATGGGGAACACGCGCTTATGTGCGATCTTTACTGCAAATGTTGGGCAAGCGTTTCCCCGACATGCTGGCTCTTCGGATCTGGGAAGCAATTCTGGAATACGAGGAACGGCGCAGTGCCGAGGGCAATCTCTCTTTACCTTTTAAAGAACTGGCCCAGGAATGGTACAAACTCTATGGAATACAATTCGTAAAAGAGTGGTATTTCGGCCCGAATTGTCCCGAACGTCGTTATCTGGCAGAAGGGCACGAATGGGAACCCGGCCTGATTATGAGTTACATCAGCCGTAAATTCCCGGTGCTGGAGTTATTTGGCCGGGCGGGCTTCACCTGGAGACAGGTACTGCACCTGTTCCTGTTAGAACCTGCTTTTAGCTTGCGCGGTTTGAAAGGACAGGAGGATACATTCTGGCCCTGGCTGGTTGCCAGTCTCGATAACTTCCCTCTATCCAACGAGCAAATAAACCGGGCAACTGAGGAAATCCAGGAACATGCCCTGCGCCTCGAACTTTTCGCACACCGTCCTCGGCGTGGTGTGGCTCTGTGCGAAGCCGCAATTGACTATTTCCGCCGCCTGGAAGTAGCCGGACTTGGCCCCGAAGCTATTGGAAACTAAATAGCCAGGGGCCTCCCTCAAATCTCTTCGACATTCCCTTCTAAAGCTTTGCCATTCTGCAATCTGTGGCACGTATATTGCTAGAAATATTAGTGACAAATCCGTTCTTTTCCATTAAATAAATATGGAGCTATGGCAACTCTTGTGCCTCTGGCATGAAAATTGCTATATATCTTTCCAGCACAGTGGGATCCGAAGCTTGGAATTCACGTGACTTGAAGTCGCGG
>JADMIO011294135.1_pt1 | contig 92631 bp, 99 predicted proteins | sample 8958161 | NCBI WGS metagenome assembly JADMIO01 (sample SAMN16585339, study PRJNA669376) | soil metagenome | isolation source: Crop rotation soil | place: USA: Cullars Rotation, Alabama | collected 2011
CCGGCCCGGTCTGGATCGTGACCAGCCGCTTGCCGAGAAGCGCCTGCGCCGCGTCGCGCACCTCATGATAGGTCTTGCACAGCTTGATGCCGCCCGCCTTGCCGCGCGCGCCGGCATGGATCTGGGCCTTGACCGCCCAGTTCCACCCGCCAAGCTCGGTCGCGGCGTAAACAGCCTGATCGGGGCTGAACGCGACGGCGCCCTTTGGCACCGGCACGCCGAAGCTCGACAGCAATTCCTTCGCTTGATACTCGTGAACGTCCACAGTCTCCTCCTCCCTTGATCGACACGGCCGCGGCGTTCGCCGGAAGCTGTCAGCTCAGCTTACCCTTGACGATGCCATAGGCCTTTTCGGTTGATCCTTCCGCTCCAGCGAGAAGCGTCTCCAGTTCCTTCAGCTTAGCCTCAGCGAAGCTTTTGTCCGTTATCATTTTTGCATTGGTGTAGACATTCAACGCGCCGCTTCGCAGTGCAGCATAACCGGCGAGCACCGCAACACCGGCGTCCGAGATCACGTTGAGATTGCCCTTTTCGGACGCGGCCAAGCCGAGGTCGATCACCTCGCGCGCCGCCCGGCAGCACTGCAGCGGCACGTCGGTCGCCTGCTTGAGCGCGGCCTGGATCGCCTTATCGCGCGCGGCCTTGTCGGCGTCGGTCTCCTTGGCCATGCCGTAAGCGCCCATCACCGCGTCGAACGCCTTCACGTCGTCCTGGATCATGCCCGTCAGCCGGCGGCGGAGCGCCTCGGCCTTGTGCAGCACGTCCTTCATCTCGCCTTCCACCTCGGCATATTTCTTTTTGCCGATGGTCAGGTTGCACACCATGCTCACCAACGCAGCGCCCATCGCCCCGATGATGGCAGCTGCGCTGCCGCCGCCCGGCGTCGCCCCGCTGCTCGCGAGCGCATCAAGAAAATGCTCGATTGAAGTGTTCTTGATCTGCGTCATCAGGCCATCTCTTTGGCCAGCGCGTAGATCTCTTCGGCGTCGAAGACGCCCTCGGCACTTTCGAACAGCTTGCCGATGCATGCGCGGTGCAGCTTCAATTTGAGGCCGCCGATGCCGAGCGCGCCGAACGCGAGCTTGCCGTTGCGGTCCTTGCCCTTGTCGGTCGCCTCGATGCCCTCGATGCCGAGCGGCGGCTGAGCGTTTACGTCGGCGAGCAGCTCGATATTGGGATTGTCCTTCCACGCCGAAAGCGGCAGGAGCTGATAGCCGATGGCGCCGGCGGCGAACACGATATTGGCGTTCTTGACGGCCGCGGCACGGGAGGCGTCATCGGCGCCTTCGACCGCCTTGACCTTGACGCCGAAGCGCGCCTCGATTGCCTTGGCCGCCTGATCGCCCTTGTCCTTGGTGCGCGAGGTGATGGTGACCTCGGCACCCTCTTGGCCGAGGAACGCCGCGGCGCGCATGCCGACCGGGCCGGTGCCCGCCAGCACGACCGCCTTCTTGCCCTTGAGCTTCTTCGCCTTGGCGAGCAGCGCGACGCCGGCCGCGGCCGTGGTGTTCGAACCGTTGGAGTCGAGCATGACCGACACGCGGAACGGCCCGAAGAAGCGCTTCTTCACCGCCGCCAGCACTGCCTCGCCCTTCGGCATGTCGCCGCCGCCGACGAAGATCGCGGTCGACTGCTTGTCCTTGCCGCCGCGGGTATAGATGGTGCCGTCGACCAGCGCGCCGACATTCTCCGGGGTGACATTGGCGTAACCAGTGACGCGGTCGGCGCCGCCGTCATAGGCGACGACGGTATCGAACACGCTCGGGTAAGCGTCGGTGTCGAACAGGAACAGCAGCTTCTTCATGGCGCGTGCTTTCAGGTTTACTCGACGACGTTCTGCGGCTTGCCGGCCACGAACGCCTCGATATTGTCGATGAGCTGATCGGCGAGAATCTGCATGGCCTCCTGGCTTGCCCAGGCGACATGCGGCGTGACGATGAGATTCGGGATGGTGGGATCGAGCAGGATGTTGCCTTCCTTCGGCGGCTCCTTGGTGAGCACGTCGAAGCCGGCGCCGGCAATGGTGCCGTTCCGCAACGCCTCGGCGAGCGCCGCCTCGTCGACCAGCCCGCCGCGCGCGGTGTTGATCAGGATTGCCGAGGGCTTCATCTTCTTGAGCTCTTTCGCCCCGATCATGTTCTTGGTCTCGGGCGTCAGCGGCACGTGCAAGGTGACGATGTCGCTTTGCGTTAGGATGGTATCGAAATCGACCAAGCCTGCTTGCGGGAAGATGTCGTAAGGCAGCACCTTCATGCCGAGCGCCTTGGCGCGCTTGCCGATCGACTTGCCGAGCGCGCCATAGCCGACGATGCCGAGCGTCGAGCCGGCCACGTCGCGGATCGGATGGGTCAGGAAGCAGAACTGGCTCGATTTATTCCACACCCCGTTCTGCACGTCCTTGGTATAGGCGAGCAGGTTGCGGCGAAGCGTGAAGATCAGCGCCAGCACGTGCTCGGGCACGGTGTTGAAGGCGTAATTGCGAATGTTGACGATGGCGATGCCGTTCGCCTTGCAATAAGCCTTGTCGATGATGTCGGTGCCGGTCGCCGCCACCGCGATCAGCTTCAGCTTGGGCAAAAGCTTGAGCGTCTCGGCGCGCATCGGCACCTTGTTGATGATGGCGATGTCGGCGTCCTTCAGCCGCTCGACGATCTCGTCGTGCGTCCAGGTCGACTGATATTCTTTGTAGCTGTGCGGAAAATTCGGACGGCGGACCTTGGCGTCAACCGACTCCCGATCGAGGAACACGATCGCGTGCTGCACTGAACCTTGCCCCTTTACCTAGACGCCGCTTAGGCACCGCCCATGCGACACGCCTCACCTTCTCCCGACGCTCACAACGAGCGAGCGCCAAGCGAACCGCACCAAGTCAAGTCAAGCGAGACCGGGCGCTATCGCCGACAGCGCCCCTCGAAGCTTCTTATTCGGCGGCGATCTTGGCTTCCTTGGCCGCCTGCGCGCCGCGGAAATGCGCCTGCGCCGCCCCGACGCCCGAGCCGAGCTCGACCTCGATGCCGACATCGCGCATGGCCATCTCGGCGCCCGCAATGGCGCCGAGCAGCATCAACTCGTTCAGATCGCCCAAATGCCCGATGCGGAACAGCTTGCCGGCCATCTGCGACAGACCGGCGCCGAGCGCGAGGTTATAGCGGCGATAGGCGCGGTCGATCACGTCCGCGCCATTGAAGCCTTGCGGCACCATGATCGCGGTCACCGTGTCGGAATGCCATTTCGGCTCCGTGGCGCAAAGCTTGAGACCCCAGCCCTGAACCGCGGCGCGGGCGCCCCCGGCAAGGTGGCGATGGCGGGCATAGACGTTGTCGAGGCCCTCCTCCTGCAGGATGGCAAGCGACTCGCGCAAGCCGTAGAGCAGCGGCAGCGCCGGAGTGTATGGGAAGTAGCCGGTCGGGTTGGCGCGCATATAGTCGGCGAAATCGAAATACGCCTTGGTGCACTTGGCATCCTTCATCGCCGCAAGCGCCTTCTGGCTCGCGCACACGATGCCGAGCCCCGCCGGCAGCATCAGGCCCTTCTGCGAGCCGGTGATGGCGAGATCGACGCGCCACTCGTCCATGCGGAAGTCGAGGCTCGCGACCGAGCTTACCCCGTCGACATAAAGCAGCGCCGGGTGCTTGGCGGCGTCGATGGCGCGGCGCACGGCGCCGATATCGCTGGTGACGCCGGTGGCGGTCTCGTTATGCACCACCATGACGCCCTTGATGGCATGGCCCTTGTCGGCGCGCAGCGCCTCCTCGATGCGGTCGGGATTGGCGCCGGTGCCCCACTCCTCCTCCTGCACCTCGACCTCGAGCCCGTGACGGCGGGCGAGATCGATCCACAAATGGCTGAACTGGCCGAACCGCGCGGCAAGCATCTTGTCGCCGGGCGAGCGGGTATTGGTGAGCGAGGCTTCCCAGGCGCCGGTGCCGCTCGAAGGATAGATGAAGACCTGACCGTCTTTGGTCTTGAAGACCTTCTTCATCTCCTCGAACAGCGGCAGCGTAAGCTTGGGGAAGTCGGAGGAGCGATGGTCCTCCATGGCGACGTGCATGGCGCGCAAGATGCGGTCCGGCACATTGGTCGGTCCCGGCACAAATAGAAAATTGCGCCCTGGCCTTCTTGCTCCAGCCATTCGTCTGCTCCCCTTAAGGATTTGTTCGGCCTGACCGGTGGTCGGCCAATTGATAATTCGCGTGGAACAGGGTTGTTAGCGTCACCCCGTCCGCCTTGCAACCCCTTTCCGCCGCTAGAATAAGCCGGTGATGCGGCCGTCCTTGCCGAGCTCGATCGAGTTGGCCGCCGGCACCTTCGGCAGGCCCGGCATAGTCATGATGTCGCCGCACACCACGACGACGAACTCGGCCCCCGCCGACAGCCTCACCTCGCGGATCGGGATGGTGAACCCGGTCGGCGAGCCCTTGGCATCGGCATTGGTAGAGAAGCTGTATTGCGTCTTGGCCACGCAGATCGGGAACTTGCCGAAACCTTCCTTCTCGAGCTCGGCGAAGCGGTCCTTCACCGCCTTGTCGGCGGTGATGTCGTCGGCGCGGTAGATCTCGCGCGCGATGGTGCGGGTCTTCTCCCATAGCGACATGTCGTCGGGATAGAGCGGCTTGAACTTGCTCTTCTGCGATTCCACCGTGCGCACCACGGTCTTGGCGACCTCGACCGCGCCCTTGCCGCCCTCGGCCCAATGGTCGGCCATCACGCATTCGACGCCGAGCTTGGCCGAGAGCTTCTTCAGCAACGCGATCTCGCCCTCGGTGTCGCTCGAGAAGCGGTTGATCGACACCACCACCGGCACGCCGTATTTCTGCAAATTCTCGACGTGACGCTCCAGATTAGCGAAGCCCTTCTCGAGCGCGCCGAGATTCTCCTTCTTGAGGTCGTCCTTGGCCACCCCGCCATGCATCTTGAGCGCGCGGATGGTCGCGACCAGCACCACGCATGACGGCGTGAGCCCGGCCTTGCGGCATTTGATGTCGAAGAACTTCTCCGCGCCGAGATCGGCGCCGAAGCCCGCCTCGGTCACCACGTAGTCGCCGAGCTTGAGCGCGGCCTTGGTGGCGATCACCGAGTTGCAGCCATGCGCGATATTGGCGAACGGTCCGCCATGGATGAAGGCCGGGTTGTTCTCGAGCGTCTGCACCAGGTTCGGCGCGAGCGCATCCTTGAGCAGCGCCGCCATCGAGCCGGCCGCCGACAAATCCTTGGCGGTGACGGCTTTCTTGTCGCGCGTCTGGCCGACCTGGATCTGACCGAGCCGCCGCTGGAGGTCGTCCAAGTCCGATGCGAGGCAGAAGATCGCCATCACCTCGGAGGCCACGGTGATGTCGAAGCCGGCCTCGCGGGGGAAGCCGTTGGCGGCGCCGCCGAGCGAGGTGACGATATCGCGGAGCGCGCGGTCGTTCATGTCGACGGCGCGGCGCCAGCTGACGCGGCGGATGTCGATGTCGAGCTTGTTGCCCCAATAGACATGGTTGTCGATCAATGCGGCGAGCAAGTTGTTGGCGGCGCCGATCGCATGGAAGTCGCCGGTGAAATGGAGATTGATGTCCTCCATCGGCACGACCTGGGCATAGCCGCCGCCCGCCGCCCCGCCCTTGACCCCGAAGCAGGGCCCGAGCGACGGTTCGCGAACGCAGACGATCGCCTTCTTGCCGATGACGTTGAGCGCATCGCCAAGCCCGACCGTGGTGGTGGTCTTGCCCTCGCCGGCGGGCGTCGGGGTGATGGCGGTCACCAGGATCAGCTTGCCGTCAGGCTTGTCGGCGAGGCCGGCGATGTAGTCGAGCGAGACCTTGGCTTTGTAATGGCCGTAAGGGATCAAGTCCTCGGGCGGAATGCCGAGCTTGTCCTTGGCGACGTCGAGGATCGGCCGCATATGAGCGGCCTGGCTGATCTCGATATCGGATTTCGGCGACTTGTGCTGATCGTGCTGAGACTTGCCCGGTTTTTCGCCATCGTCACGCGGTTGAACTGACATAACTCCTTGGCCCCCAATCGGTTAGCCTCCCGGAAGAAGCGTTCTTTCGTTGCACCAGGCTTGAGCAAAGTAATTCATTCGCTTGCCTTCTTGCAATCGTCTGTGCAGTTTCATCGCCCTATTCTGGGAGGGAAAGCCATCCAAGATGAAGCCTGACGTCCTGCTCAAGGCCATGTTCCAGGCGGCGGTCGAGGCTGCCCTGCCCTCGCTCTGCGTGCCCGCCCATCTGCCGCCCCGGCCGAAGGGACGGACCGTCATCATCGGCGCCGGCAAGGCTTCGGGCGCCATGGCCAAAGCGCTCGAGGATGCCTGGGACGGCCCGCTCGAAGGCCTCGTTGTCACCCGCTACGGCTACCGCGCGCCGACCCAAAGGCTGGAGGTAGTTGAGGCCGCCCATCCCGTGCCCGACGCGGCCGGTCGCGAGGCGGCGAAGCGCATCTTTCAGCTCGTGCAGGGACTGAGCGAGGACGATCTCGTGCTCTGCCTCATATCCGGGGGCGGCTCGGCCCTGCTCGCCCTGCCGCCCGAGGGCTTGAGCTTGGAGGACAAGCAGGCGGTCAACAAGGCGCTGCTGAAATCCGGCGCGACCATCTCCGAGATGAATACGGTGCGGAAGCATCTCTCCGCGATCAAAGGCGGAAGGCTTGCCGCGGCCGCCTACCCCGCCAAGGTCGTGGCGCTGATGATCTCTGACGTTCCGGGCGACGATCCCTCGATCATTGCTTCGGGACCGACCGTGGCCGACCCATCGACCAACGCGCACGCACTCGGCATCATCGAGAAATACGCGATCGACGTGCCGGCAAGCGTGCTCAAGCGGCTGCGCACGGCCGACGAGACGCCGAAGCCCGGCGATAAGCGACTCGCCCGCGTCGAGAACATCATGATCGCCACCCCGCAAGCCTCGCTGGAAGCCGCGGCCGAAATCGCGCGCAAGGCCGGCGTCACGCCGGTGATTTTGGGCGATTCCATCGAAGGCGAGTCGCGCGACGTGGCCCTGGTCCATGCCGGCATCGCCCGGCAATGCAAGCTGCGCGGCCAGCCCGAGAAGCCGCCTTGCGTGCTGATCTCGGGCGGCGAGACCACCATCACGCTCAAGGGCAAGGGCAAAGGCGGCCGCAACACCGAGTTTCTGCTGGCACTCGCCATCGCGCTCGACGGCATGAAGGGCATCTATGCGCTCGCCGGCGATACCGACGGCATCGACGGCAGCGAAGACAATGCCGGTGCGCTGATCTACCCCGACACGCTTGCCCGCGCCGACACGGCCGGCATCAACGCCAAGGCCATGCTCGCCGACAACGACCCGTGGTCCTTCTTCAATGCGATCGGCGATCTGCTGGTGACCGGCCCGACCCTCACCAATGTCAACGACTTCCGCGCCGTGCTGATCGAGAAGAGCTAGGTCACCAAGGTCGTTGAGATACGCCGCGTCGCCGTCATTCCGGTGCCAGCGGGAATCCAGCGCAAAACTCCGGACACTCAGGTTGACCAGGGCTCTTTTTGTTTTTCGACTGGATACCGGCTTGCGCCGGTATGACGTGTGAGGCGGATGATGACGAATACCGTGCGACTCACCCTCATGGCGCTGCTGATGTTTGCGGGCGCGCACGGCGTCGCGTTCGCCAAAACTCAGAGCGCGGTCGCTTATGTCGAATCCCTCTACGATCCCGACGCGCTCGGCGGCACCGCGCGCTACACGCCGCGCACGCAGAAGCTCTGGGACGACTGCTTTCGGCTCGCCAAGAAGACCGGCGATGCCTGCATGGACTTTTCGATGATCGTCATGGGCAACGACTTCGACCTGAGTGACGTCCATGCCGTCCAGATCAAGGCCGGCGCCAAGACCGCGGTGGTCGACGCGCGATTCAAGAATTTCGGCAAGGCGACCACAGTGACCTACGAACTCGTCCGCGACAAGCACGGCTGGATGATCGACGAGATGCGCTCGGGCTGCTACCTGCTCACCGAGGCGCTTCAGCAGAAGGTGAAGTGCTGAGCACACGCCGCGGCCCAAGCACGCGTCAAGAGCGCTGCTTGCGGCCGCCGACCTCCCGGCGGAGCGCAACGATCTCGCCGCGCAGCTCCTTCAGCTCGCGCATCAGCGGCGCGGTCTCGTCATGCATCATCTCGCGCTCGGCCTTGCGCTCCGCGCTTTCGGTCGCGGCATGCTCTTCCTGAATGGCGTTGACGATGATGCCGATGATGAGGTTGAGCACGGTGAAGGTAGTGACGACGATGAAGGAGATGAAGAAGATCCAGGCGTAAGGATGCTTGGCCAGGATCGGCCTGACCACGTCGTCGACCCAGCCTTCCAGCGTCATCACCGTGAACAAGGTGAATAGCGAGCGGCCGAGCGTGCCGAACTGCTCGGGGAAATCGCGGCCGTAGAGATTCACCGCCATTACCGCCGCCACATAGAAGATGAGCCCGATCAGCAGCAGGATCGAGCCCATGCCAGGTAGCGCCCTGATCAGCCCGACCACGCGTTGCAGCGCCGGCACGGCGGTGATCAGCCGAAGCAGGCGCAACACGCGAAGCGCCCGTAGCACGGAGAAGGCAGCCGTGGCCGGCGCCACCGCCACGCCGACCACTACCATGTCGAAGATATTCCAGCCGTCGCGGAAGAACGCGGCGCGGCGAACCACCAGCCGCGCCAGAATCTCGACCACGAAGATGGCGATGGCGATGCGGTCGATCGCGATGAGCAGCGGCCCATACCGCTCCATCGCGCTTTCGCTCGTCTCGAGCCCGAGCGTCACCGCATTTATGAGAATGAGCGCCATGATGACGCGCTCGGTCAGCGGATTCTCGACGACCTTGCGCAGCCAGTCCATGCTCGGACGCCCCCACCATCCACCCGATCGGCGCCCGATCTTAGCGTCCCGCTCGAGCCACGTCCCGGAGCACGTCTTCCGCCTCGCCTCAGTCTTTCGATATACGGAGGCAGATGCCAAAAGCTCACGGCGGTCTGGTCATAGACGAGGCGCAACGCGGCGCGTGGACCGAACGCGACCCTGCGAATCGCGGCGGTGAAGCCTGTCTGCGACTCGCCGCTGCGTCCATGCCGCCCATTCCAGCGAATCTTGCCTAAGAATGCGCCACACCTTAGCGCGAGCAATGGCGACTCTTTCTATCCGAGCGCGATCGCGCCGTACCACTCAATTTCGCGGTTGCGAATTGAGCCCGGCACGGTACTCTCCCGGCGGATCGGGCCTAAGCTTGGGCCATGATTCTCGCGATTCGACTGCACGGCGCGGCCAAGATCTCATCTCCGTCTTGTCGCCGCCTGCCACGGAACAGTCGAAATTGGATTGATTATGGGGCGCGGCCGGTCCGAGGGGTGGGTGGCCTTTTGCTGGTGATGTCTCCGCGCCGCGTCTTACGCGCAGATGGCGGAAGCGCCGGGCACGAATGCGCCAGATTGGGTGAGGGAATCGAATGACGCTGAGACGTGCCGGTCTTGGCCTCCTCGTAGGAGCCATCCTATGCGCTCCTTCGGTCGCGACGGCGGGGCCTGCGCTCGTGTTCGAGCCATATAACGGCACCGTCTTCTACGCCGAGGATCCAGACGTAATGTGGTTCCCGGCCTCGCTCACCAAGCTGATGACGGCCTATGTCGCTTTCCAGGCGCTGAGGGAAGGCACCATCACCCCCGACACCCAGATCACCTGCTCCAAGGAGGCGACGCAACAAGCCCCGAGCAAGCTCTGGCTGAAAGAGGGGCAGGGAATCACCCTCGACCTGGCGCTGAAGGTGCTCATCGTCAAATCGGCCAACGACGTAGCGGTGATGATCGCCGAAGCCGTGGGCGGCAGTCAGGACGCTTTCGTCGCCAAGATGAACGAAGCGGCGCAGCGTCTCGGCATGACGCGTACGCATTTCGTCAACGTCAACGGCTTGCCCGCGGAGGGGCAGTACACCACGGCGCGTGATCTCGCGCGGCTGGCTCGCGCCATCATCGTCGAGTTCCCCGAGCACCTCGATCTCTTCACCACGGTCCAGGTCCAGGTCGGCAAGCAGACCATCCGCACCCATAACGGGCTGCTCGTCAGCCTGCCTGGCGCCGACGGCATGAAGACCGGCTTCATCTGCGACTCCGGCTTCAATATCGTGGCGAGCGCGACCCGCGACGGACGCAAGCTGGTGGCCGTCGTCCTCGGCGAGCAATCGACCGCCACGCGCCGCGTCCGTGCCACCGATCTCCTGGAGAACGGTTTCAAGCGCTATTTCTGGAAGTCTTTGTTCGGCACGAGTCTCGACGGGCTCGCCATCCAGGCCTCGCTCAACGACACGCCGACGCATCTGGCGACCACCATCTGCGGCGGCGGCAGGCCGGCCAAGCCCGGCCGCAAGAAGGCGGTGATTGCGCGCAACAAGCCGGGCACCCTCGACCTCGATGCCGAGGAAGCGGTCAATGCCACGACCGACGCCGCTGCCGCGGTCACCACCGGTGCCGTGAAGGCGACCGCCGGCGCCGCCTCGTCCGCGGTCAAGGCCACCAAGAAGAGGCTGCGCAAGACCGTGACGAGCGGCGCCAATTGACGTCCCGTCTGACCTCGCTGTTCCCTCCTCTGGCTCTGCTGATCGTCGCCGCCTGCCTGGGCGCAAGCCAGGCTCAGGCCGCCGAGCCGCCGGACAATGTCGCCCAAGCGGTCGCCGAGGCGGCGCAGGCCTGCAAGGACATGGGCGGCACGCCCAACACCGACAAGGTGTTGAGCGTTTCCGATCTGAACGGCGACGGCGGCGAGGACTGGATCGCCGATTTCGGCAAGATGCAGTGCAAAGGCGACCTCAATCCACTGTGCGGCAACGGCGGCTGCACGGTGCAGATCTATTTCTGGGACGGCGAGACCGCGTGGGACGTCGTGTTCGAGGATCTGATCAAGAGCTACAAATTCGGCAAGGTCGCCGGCAAGCCGATGATGTACGTGACCACGTCGGGCGACGCTTGTAACAAGCCGACCAACGAGACCTGCAAATACACCTACCGCCTCGACAAGGACGCCGTCGTCCCGGTGAAGTAGCGCCTGCAGGGCTCCTCACGCCTATTCTATGCAAATGCCGCCTATGCGGTAACACTTGCGTACAGATCACTCAGCAGATTCCGTAGATCGTCCACTGCCGCCGGGTCATCTTGCATAAGTTTAAGCACGGCACGTTGATAGGTGGCTTGATCCTTGATCTTAAGCCCATCTACGGCGCGGTCGAATGCCGAACTCTCACGTAGCGGATACCGGGTCAGCAGTCCGTCCCAATTTGCCGCTAAGATCAGCGCATCAAATCGTTTCTCTTCGGCCGCGCGCAATGCCGCCACGTCCACTTGAACCAGCAGGGCGGTTCCCGACTGTATAGCTTTGGCATTGGGAAGCCTCTCAAGAACCTTGTTCCGGGCAGAACGCAGCACAGCACTTGTAACAAGATGGTCGCGCTGAGCCTTCGCCGCAGCAATGGCGTTGGTGGTTGCAGTTTGCTCGAGCGTCGTCGCATCGCCGCCGGTAATGCCAGCCTGCCTCTCTGCGATGCGAGCGATGATCTTGGGATGATAGTATAGCGACTCTACAGAATAGTGCGGAAGTGCCCACACGCCGGCGTCCTTAGGACGCATTACGTCGTCGGCGCTGCGCTGGTCGTTATCGACGATCCCCCAAGCTGAAACCCAATGGATGTCGCGCGCTCCGCGCAGGCCACGCACCGCGTGCTCGACGTCGCGGCATGTATCTTTGGGGACGACCGAAAACGTGGAAACAGGAGGCTGTAGAGCGGCGCATCCAGACTGTGCGCCGTGCCCTCGACAAAGATCATCTTTCTGCGCGATCCGAGAATGTCGCCTTTCAAGGCGTCGTCTATGTCCGCTCCAGGTGTCAACAGGTCAGCCGTCCAAGCTCGCACGCTATGGCCTTCATACTCGCAACCCCGCACCAACAAGGTAGATGCCTTAGGCGTGTCCAGCGGCAACATGAGCTCGTGCGTCGAGATAATGAAGGCGCAATCGCTGCGGCGATCGAAGAGAAGCTTCAGAAGGGGAGAAATGATTGATCGATGAAGATGACGCTCCGGTTCGTCGATCAGAATCAATGTGCTGGGTTTTGCCGTGAGAACATCGGCTGCGATCAGAAAGGCATTCCGCTCGCCATCGGAAAGCTCGGCGACGCTATAGCCGTCACCGCCATTCTTGCGCGCAACGATTTTCTGCCCCTCCTCCACGCTAATCTCGATGGGCAGATTCGACAGCCGCATAAGCTCATTAATGACTTGGATCGGGGAGGGACTCTGCGCCTCCTTTTGCGCGACCTCAATGTTGCCGGCTCTTACAAAGCTAGCGATCTTGCGTTCCTGTAGCGTGTCAGCGTCTATCAAATCGTAAATCGCCATACTGGCGCGTCCACCAGGATTCCAGTCGCGATAACGCGCCTGCGGCTGCGCGTCCTGGGAACGAGCGTTATTTTCGAGGTCCTGGCGATTGCGGGGGGTCATATCCAGCGTGTTCGACTCGAACCACGTCTGACGATGCGCCGAAATGCGCTTTGTGTTGTTCCGGTACTGGCCGAACAGCTGAGAGACGAGACTGGACTTCCCGGTGCCATTAGCGCCCAGCAAGTAAAGCACATCGCCGACACCTAGGCCAAAGACAATCGTTTCGCCCGAAACGCTTGGGATGTTGAACTGGAATTGATTCGTCATCGACCAATGATAGTCGACCGTGGGAAATTAGCCGAGCGGATCAGGCATCTGCCTCTATGACGCCCCGGCCTGGGCGGCGATGGCGGCTTCGATCACGCGCTGGGCTTCCGCCGAGCTCCAATCGGCCGGGCCGATCAGGCGGGCGATCTCTTTACCGTCGCGGTCGAGCACGAGCGTGGTCGGCATGCCGACCGCCTTCAGCGCGGCGAACAATTTCCCTGACGGGTCGGTGTAAAGCCCGAGATGCGTGGCGCCGGTTTCGGCCAGGAAGGTGCGCGCCTTGTCGGGTCCGCCTTTGTCGATATTCACCGCCACCACGGCGAAGTCCTTGCCGCCGAGCTCGGTCTCGAGCCGGTCGAGTGCCGGCATCTCCTCGCGGCAGGGCACGCACCACGTCGCCCAGATATTGAGGAGCACGACCTTGCCGGCGAAATCGGCGAGGGTCTTGGTGGCGCCGCCATCGTCGGCGAACTCGAATGGCGGCAGATCGAGCGGTTTCGGCCTGACCAGGAGCGCCGCCATCGCCCCCTTGTTGAGGCCGGCGAGCGGGCTCGACCCCGCCGCCTCCCCGGGCTTGACCGGCTCCGACGGCACAGAGGCGCCGCTCGCCTGCGGCTTTCCGTTGTCAGAAGGGGCAAAACTCACATATACCGTGCCGAATCCGGCTATCGCCGCGAGCAATCCCGCGACGAGAAACATGGCCGGCGGCGCGGCGCGTTTTGGTTCACTGCGTTCGCTCAACTTCCCGCTCACGCTCTTGCCCAGGCCTGACGACGATGACCAACACCATGTGGGGCGGCCGCTTCGCCGCAAGTCCCGCCGAGATCATGGAGCAGATAAACGCCTCCATCGACTTCGACAAGCGGCTGTGGCGTCACGATATCGAGGCCTCCAAGGCGCATGTCGCCATGCTCGGCGCGACCGGCATCCTGACCAGGAAGGACGCCCAGGCGATCGCGCGCGGGCTGGATGCGATCGCCGCCGAGATCGAGGCCGGCACGTTCACCTTCTCGCGCGCGCTCGAGGATATTCACCTCAACATCGAGAATCGCTTGCGCGAACTGATCGGGCCGGTGGCCGGCAAGCTGCACACCGCCCGCTCGCGCAACGACCAGGTGGCGACCGACTTCAAGCTCTATGTCCGGGACGCGATCGCAGCGATCGAGCGCGCGCTCGGCGCGCTTCAGCTCGCGCTCGCCGAGAAAGCGCTCGAATATGCCGGCGCGGTGATGCCGGGCTTGACCCATCTCCAGACCGCCCAGCCGATCACCTTCGGCCATCACTGCCTCGCTTATGTCGAGATGCTGGGACGTGACCGCGGCCGCTTCGCCGACGCCGCCAAGCGGCTGGCGGAATGCCCGCTCGGCGCGGCGGCGCTCGCCGGCACGAGCTTCGCCATCGACCGCGACATGACGGCGAAGACGCTTGGTTTCGACCGGCCGGCGGCGAACTCGCTCGACGCCGTCGCCGATCGCGACTTCGCGCTCGAGACGCTCGGCGCCTGCGCGATCGCGGCCATGCATCTGTCGCGGCTCGCCGAGGAGATCGTGCTGTGGACCTCGCCGCAATTCGCGCTGGCGCGGCTGTCGGACAAATACACCACCGGCTCGTCGATCATGCCGCAGAAGCGGAACCCGGACGCCGCCGAGCTGGTGCGCGCCAAGACCGGGCGGATCGCCGGCGCGTTCCAGTCGCTGCTGATGGTGATGAAGGGCTTGCCGCTTGCTTATGCCAAGGACATGCAGGAGGACAAAGAGGGCGTGTTCGACGCGCTCGATTCGCTCGCGCTCTCGCTCGCCGCCATGACCGGGATGGTCGATGACCTCGAGCCCGACCTTCCCGCCATGGCGCTCGCCGCGGCATTGGGCCACTCGACGGCGACCGACCTGGCCGACTGGCTGGTGCGGAAGCTCGGCCTGCCGTTCCGCGAGGCGCATCACCTCACGGGACGCATCGTGGCGCTTGCCGACGCCAAGGGCGTCGAACTCAAGGCGCTGTCATTGGCCGATTTGCAGTCGGTCGAACCGCGAATCACCCGGGACGCCTTTCGGGCGCTGGATGTCGCAGGCTCGGTCAAAAGCCGCAAAAGCTACGGCGGAACGGCCCCAAACAATGTGCGCAGCCAGGCCAAACGGTGGATAAAGCGTTTGGCGAAGGAGGGCTTGTCGCGATAAAAGGGTAGCTGAAGGGCCGGGAAAAGGCCCGAGGGACAGGGGCATGACCATGGGAAGCGCTCTGCGCATCCTTTTAGCACTTTTGCTCGTGGTGTCGGTTGGGCTCAGCGCCTGCGGGCGCCGCGGCTCGCTCGACCGGCCTAAGCCCGCTTATCCCGAGGCGGCAGCCGACCCGTCAACCAAGATGTCGAAGGTTCCGGCGCGTAGCCTCTGGATCGACCGACTGCTGCAATAGACTGATACTTTCTAAAATGCACCATTTCGCCTACCGGCGCGGCGTGTCCCACGAGAACGTGCTTCACGCCGAGGAGGTCGACCTTGCCGGCCTCGCCGCCGCGGTGGGAACACCCTTCTATTGCTATTCGACGGCGACGCTCGAGCGGCACTATCGCGTGTTCGCTCATGCTTTCGCCGAACTGCCGGGCACGCTCGTTTGCTATTCGGTCAAGGCCAATTCATCGCTCGGCGTGCTCGCCACACTCGCGCGCGCCGGCGCCGGCATGGACGTGGTGTCTGAGGGCGAGCTTCGCCGCGCGCTCGCCGTGCACGTCCCGCCGGAGCGGATCGCCTTCTCCGGCATCGGCAAGACCAAGTCCGAGATGGCGTTCGCACTCGATGCCGGCATCTTCGCCTTCAACGTGGAATCGGAATCGGAGCTGAGAGCGCTGAGCGAGGTGGCCGAAGCGCGCAAGCTCGCCGCCCGCATCGCCATCCGTGTCAATCCCGACGTCGACGCCAAGACCCATCACAAGATCGCAACCGGCAAGGCCGAGAACAAATTCGGCGTGCCGTTCGCGGAAGCCCCCGCGCTCTATCGCCTCGCCGGCAAGCTTCCGAACATCGAGGCGACCGGCGTGCACATGCATATCGGCAGCCAGATCACCGATCTCACGCCGTTCCAGAACGCCTTTGCCCTGTTGAAGGAGCTGATCGGCACGCTGCGCGCGCAAGGCGCCGGTATCGACTTCGCCAATCTCGGCGGTGGCCTCGGTATTCCCTATCGCCGCGACCAGCCGACGCCGCCTTCTCCGGCCGACTACGCGCGGCTCGTCACCGACGAGGTCGGCGATCTCGGCGTGCGGCTCCTGTTCGAGCCGGGGCGCATGATCGCCGGCAATGCCGGGGTGCTGATCTCACGCGTGGTCTACGTGAAGCAGGGCGCGTCCAAGACCTTCACCATCGTCGATGCGGCGATGAACGATCTGATCCGCCCGACGCTGTACGAGGCCTATCACGAGATCTTGCCGGTGATCGAGCCTTTGCCCGGAACGCCGACCGTGGTCAGCGACGTGGTTGGGCCCGTGTGCGAGACCGGCGATTACCTTGCGCTCGCGCGACCCCTCCCCGCGCTCCGCCCTGGCGATCTCATCGCCGTGATGACCGGCGGCGCCTACGGCGCGGTGCTCGCATCCGAATATAATTCGAGGCTTCTCGTGCCCGAGGTGTTGGTCGCCGGCAGCCGCTACGCGATCACGCGGCCGCGCCCGAGCTATGACGACATGCTGGATAAGGAGCGCCTGCCCGACTGGCTCTGACTCCGGCCAATCGAGTGCGGCAGCCTCCATTTCGCCCGCATCGCCCCGCTAGATTAACGGACTGTAACTTACGAACGCCCCCCGCTCCCGTGCTAAAGAAGAGACGATGAAATCGGTGCTCAAACCGAAGCCGACCTCGCCAGCGCCGGCTGAGGATCGCACGCTCGCCAAGCGCTTCGAGAGCCGGGTGCGCCTGAGCTGGCTTGCGCTTTTGGCCGAGCGCATCTGGGAGGCCCTGCTCTGGCCGTTCCTCGTCGTCTCGGCGTTCCTCGTCGTGACGCTGCTCGACCTCTGGAGCATCACCCCGCCGCTGCTCCATCGCGCGCTGCTCGGCGCATTCGGTCTCGCGCTCGCTGTCTCCTTCCTGCCGCTCCTTCGCTTGAACTTGCCGACCCGCGAGGAGTCGCTGCGGCGGCTCGAGCGCAAGGCCGACATCAAGCACCGGCCGGCGTCATCCTATGAGGATCGCCTCGGCACCACGCCCGTCAAGGAGACGGCGCTGCTATGGGCGGCGCATCGCGAGCGGCTGTCCAGATTGATCGACCGCTTGCGGCCGTCATGGCCCGATCCCAGGACCGACCGCAAGGACCCCTACGCCATTCGAGCGCTGCTTCTGATTGGTCTCGTCGCCGCTCTGTTCGCGTCCGGCGGCAATGGCTGGGATCGCTTGCGAGCGGCATTCTCCCCCGCGGCAAGCAGCGCGCCATCGCTGCTCAGGCTCGATGCCTGGGTGACGCCGCCCGTATATACCGGCGTCGCGCCCATCGTGCTTGCCGACGGCAGCGAGACGATCGGCGCCGGCGCAGAGACGTTCCGCGCGCTGTCGGTGCCGGAGCGGAGCGAGCTCGTCGTCCGGGCGCATGCGCCGCAAGGCGAGAAGGTCACACTCACCACCTCCAACGAGGACGGCTCGCACGCGGCGCTCGCCGAGCCCAAGACGGGCAAGGCCGGCAAGACCGAGGGCCTGATCGAGTTCAGCGTGGCGCTGAACGAGCCAGGCAGCGCCGACGTGAAGATCGGCGGTCAGACTGTCGCCAAGTGGCGCTTCGAGCTGATCAAGGACGAGGTTCCGACCATAAGCCTGCTGAGCAATCCGACCACCACCCCGCGCGGCGCCTTGCGCCTCGTCTATCGCGCCGACGACGATCATGGCGTGGCCAATGCCGAGGCGAAGTTTGCCCTGGCCGAGGGCGAGGATGCCGGGCTCGCCGTACCCCCGATCGCCGTGCCGCCGCCGGTGATCGTCGCGCCGCCGGGCGCCGCCCCGAAAGATGCGAGCGGCAAGGACGCCGCCGTCAAGACCGATCCGCTGCTCGAGCCGCCGCTGATGCCGCTGCAATTGTCACGCGCCAACGCGAAGAAGGTCGAGGGCCGCGCCACGCAAGATCTGACCGCCCATCCCTGGGCCGGCCTCAGAGTGCGCATGACCCTTGTCGCGCGCGACCAAGCCGGTCAGGCCGGCATGAGCGCGCCTTACGAGTTCGTCCTGCCGGAGCGGCAATTCACCAAGCCGCTCGCCAAGGCGGTGGTCGAGCAGCGCAAGGCCCTGGTGCGCGAACCAGACTCGACCGAGAGAGTTGCCCGCGCGCTCGACGCGCTGACCATCGGCGGCGAGAAAGTCAACGAGGACAGCTTCATCTTTCTCTCCTTGCGCGACGTGTATTGGCGGCTGGTGACCAATCCCTCGCGCGAAGCGATCGGTAGCGCCGTCGATCAGCTGTGGTCGATTGCGCTTCGCATCGAGGACGGCGATCTGCCTGAGGCCGAGCGCGAGCTGAAATCGGCGCAAGACGCGCTGTCGCAGGCGCTCGAGAAGAACGCCTCGCCCGAGGAGATCAAGCAACTGGTCGACAATCTGCGTGAGGCTTTGTCGAAATACATGCAGGCGCTCGCCCAGCAGGCCCAGGACAAGGGCAACATGGCGAAGCAGGACAAGCAGAGCGGCGACCAGCTCGTCTCGCAGCAGGACCTCGACAAGATGCTGAGCAATATCGAGAAGCTCGCTCAGTCAGGCTCCAAGGAGATGGCCGAGCGCATGCTGTCGGAGCTCAAGGATATTCTCGAGCGCATGCAGGCCGGCAACATTCCCGAGAATGCCAAGCAGCAGCGCGCGAGCCGCATGATGAAGGACCTGAACGATGTCATCTCCAAGCAGCAGAAGCTGCTCGATGACACGTTCGAGGCCAAGCGCCGGCAGGGCGACCAAGGCCAGCAGCAGAGTCAGCAATTCGAGGTGAGCCCGCCGGGGCAGCCGCTCGATTTCGGCCCCGGCATGAGCATGGCGCCGTTCTCGGAGATGCCGGGAGAGGCGCAGCAGGGGCAGATGAAGGGCTCGGGCGAATCCGGCAAGAACGGCTCGCCCACGGACCAGGGCAAGATGGAAATGGGCCAGCAGCCGCCGGGCGGCAAGAACGGCCAGCTCGCCCAGCGCCAGCAGGAGCTGCGCGACAAGCTGCAAAGCCTGATCGACCGCTTCCGCATGGAAGGCGCCGAGGCGCCCGAGCAGTTCGACGGCGCCAAGGACGCGATGAACGACGCCAAGCAAGCGATCGGCGAGGACAATCTCGACCAGGCCACGCAGCAGCAGAACCAGGCGCTCGACAGCCTGCGCAAGGGCGCGCAGGCCATGGCCGAGCAGATGGAGCAGGGCGGCGAGATGCAACAGGGTCAGGGCCCCGGCAATAACGGCCGCGACCCGCTGGGCCGACCCGACCGCTCGAACCGGCCCGATCTCGGGCTGTCCGTCAAAGTGCCCGACGAGATCGACATCCAGCGTGCCCGCGAGGTGCTGGACGAGTTGCGCCGCCGCCTGGGCGACCCGCAGCGGCCGGTGATCGAGCTCGACTATCTCGAGCGTCTGATCAAGCCGTTCTAACCGCTTCTACCCGAGAAAATGGGCAAGCAGCGCGAGCAGGCTGATCGATCCCAGCGTGCCGAGATAGACGCCGACCAGCACACCCTCCGGCCAGCGATCCATTGCCTTGCTGCGCAACGCCTGAACGATCACGACCGGCGGGATGATCGCGCCGATGACGGCGAAGATGAGGGCGAGCGTCGTCACGAGGGCGACACCTCGCCGATGAACGGAAGCTCGCGATAGCGGTGCGCGAGGTCCATGCCGTAGCCGACCACGAACACCGGCTTGCAGCGAAACCCGATGAAGTCGGCGACGATATTGGTGCTGCGCGGCACGTCCTTGTCGAGCAGCACGCAAGTTCTGACCGACCGGCAGCCGCGCGCGACGAGCATCGATTTGGCGAACGCCAGCGTGCGTCCTGAATCGAGGATGTCGTCGACGATCACGACGTCGCGCCCGCGAAGCTCGCTCTCCACGTCGCGCAGCACCTTGACCTCGCCCGCCGACATCGTGCCGCTGCCGTAGCTGGCGAGAAACATGAAATCGATCTCGGGCTGAAGTCCGTTGCGCTGCAGCGCCCTGATCAGGTCGGCGGCGAAGATGAAGCTCCCTTTGAGCACCGCGACGATGATGAGGTCGTCGAGCTTGAGCGCGGAAATCTCGCCGGCGAGCTCATCGACCCGGGCGGCGATCGTCTCGGCGCTGTAGAGCGGCGTGATCGACGGCGCCGCGGAAGAGGCCATGCGCGCTGCTCAATTGGCCTTGGCGAAGCGCACCATGACGCTGCGGACATTGCTCGGCGGCGAGGGAATCTGCCGCAGGAAGCCGGCACGCTCGCCGGCGGCAAGCTCGTCGGCCCCGGTCGCGGTGGTCCATTCGGAGATCTCGGCGCCCTTCTCGTCGCGAAGCGCGATCACGACCTGGGGCACCGCGACCGGCGAGGAGGTGCCGTTGACCACATCGCCTTGAATTTCGAGCACGGACTGGCCGCCGGCATTGCTCCAGCCATAGCGCACGCCCTCGAAGCTGAGCCCGCTCGCGGTCGGCGACCCGTAAAGCTTCGCGGCGCCCGGTAGGATCGAAAGCACCGTGTCCTTGGCGAAGAAGAAGATGGCAGCGATCAAGCCGATGAACAGGATTAGCGCGAGCCAGCCCATGGCCAGCCCGCGCGACGGCGCTTTGACCGGGGGGTGCTCGCTGGCGCCGGCAGCCATGGCGGCAAGCTCGGCCTCGGCGGGAGGGACACCCGGAAAAGCGGGAGTTTCGGGCGTGACGGGCGCCGGCACGGGAGCAGGCGTTCGCTTGGCCCGCAGTCGCGCGAAGATGCCCGGTCCTTTTTCGCCGGGAAGGACGCCTTCGGCAGCCATGGCGGCCTCGGCGTTCATCCGCTCGACCTGTGCGGCGACATCCTCGTCCATGCCGAAATCGACGTCTGATGAGGTTTCCGGCTGCGCGACTGCCAACCGTTCGCCGAGGCTGGGTTCGGGTTCGGGCTTCGGCGCGATCCCGGCAAAACCGCCTAGTCCCCCAAGGCCGGAATTGACCGGCGCGGGCTTGGGCTTGGGCGTCGCCTTGGGGGCCGGCGGAGGCGGCGGCATGGCGAACGGGTTGTCGGCCGGAACCTTGAAGGGGCTGCCGGCCGGAAGCCCGAAGGGATTGTCGGGAGTGGCCTTTAGCTCGGGAACGGCAGGCGCGGGCGGCTGAACGACTGGCTTCGCCTGCCAGACATTGCCGCATTTCGAGCAGCGAACCTTGCGCCCTTCAGGCGGGAAAACGGCCGCCGTTTCGTAGCGCGTCTCGCATGCCGGGCAGATAATGAGTGTTGCCATCGGAAAGCCAAAAGACGGCCGCAACTGTCTATTCTGCGGCAGCCCCCATGTCGTTGCCCAATTCCATTGATACCGGACAGTGAGTTCAGCATAAAGAGCGAAGTCGCGGCCATTGTTAAGAGGCTTTAGGAAGACGGGTGATTCGCTTTGACAATGTGGGGCTCCGCTACGGCTCGGGTCCCGAAATCTTGCGCGACGTCACCTTTCACGTGCTTCCCGGGTCCTTTCACTTCCTGACCGGACCGTCGGGAGCCGGCAAGACGACGCTTTTGCGCCTTCTTTTCATGTCGCTCCGGCCCACCAGGGGCCTAATTTTCGTCCTCGGCGAGAATGTGGCGAAGCTCTCGCCAAGCGGCCGCGCCCAGCTCCGGCGCCGAATTGGCATCGTTTTCCAGGATTTCCGCCTGCTCGACCACTTGACCACCTGGGAGAACGTGGCGCTTCCCTTGCGGGTCATGGGCAAGCGCGAGTCCGATTATCGCGACGACGTGACCGACCTGCTCCGCTGGGTCGGCCTCGGCGAGCGTATCGACGCCTACCCGGCAATCCTTTCCGGCGGCGAGAAGCAGCGCGCGGCGATCGCCCGAGCCGTGATCGCCCGGCCCGAGCTGCTCCTCGCCGATGAGCCGACCGGCAACGTCGATCCGGTGATCGGCAACCGCCTATTGCGTTTGTTCGTCGAGCTGAACCGGCTCGGCACCTCGGTCATCATCGCGACGCACGATCATGCCCTGATGGACCAGCTCGCCGCTCCCCGCCTCACCCTGCTCAACGGCCACCTCCAGATCCGCTAGGCGCCCGTGACCCTGCTCACCGACATTCGGGAATATCCCTGGACCAGCCTGCTGGCGGGACTGTTGCCGGCGCGGCTCGCCGCGATGCTGCCGGCGCGCTACCGGACGCGGTCGTCGCAGATCGTGCCGTCGGCCTCGATCGCCGGCAATGCACTGACCGTGGTGATCGCCATCATGTCGTTCCTCGCCTGCCTCACCGCCGGCGCCGTCTACATGGTCAACCAGTCGGCGCAAGCCTGGGTCAACGACATCGCCAGCGAGATCACCGTCGAGCTCGATCCGATCAACACGGCGGACATCGAGAAGAAGATGACGCTCGTGGCGTTGTTCCTCGCCAAGCAGAAGGGCATCACGCGGGTGAAGCCGCTCACCGCCGACGACAGCGCCAAGCTGCTCGAGCCCTGGCTCGGCCAGAGTCCGGCGATCTTGGCGCTGCCGATTCCGCGGTTGATCGCCGTCGAGATCGACCGCTCCAACCCGCCCGACATCGCCCTAATCAAGGACGCTCTCACCCAGAATTTCGAGGGCGTGACGCTCGACGACCACCGGCGCTGGCAGGCCGAGATCAGGACGCTGACCCGCTCAGCCGCGCTCGGCGGCCTCGCCGTGCTCGGCCTGGTCGCCGCCGCCACTATCGCCGTCATCGTCTCGGCGACGCGGAGCGCCATGGCGACCAACCGCGAGATCATCGAGGTGCTGCACTTCGTCGGCGCCAACGAGCGCTTCATCAGCCGCGAGTTCGAGCGTCATTTCCTCGGCCTCGGCGTGCGGGCCGGCCTGGCCGGCGCGCTCGCCGCCGCGATCGCCTTTCTGTTGTTGCCGTTGCTCACCCATATGCTCGGCGGCGGCATCGTCACCGCGGCGGAAACCGAGCGTCTGATCGGCACCGGCGAGCTCGATCTCTCGGGCTATTTCCTCTGCATTCTGGTGGTCTTCGTTATTGCCTGCCTGTGCATGGTCACCTCCCGGCTCGGCGTGATCCGCGTGCTGAAATCCTACGAGTGACCGCTCCTATTTCATCCAAAAGGCAGCAAACCCGGTTCCACGGCCCGGCATTTTCTGCCTATTCTGCGTCCGCCTGGCAGCGTTGGAGTAAGCGGTGAGGGAGAAAGAAGACGACAGACCCGGACGCTTCAGCGGCTTTCTCGGTGGGGTTAGGCTCATCTTCGATGCGCTGCTGCTGCTCATGGTGGTGTTTTTCATGGGCTTCGCGGTGTTCGCGACCGGCATCGAGCGGACGCCGCGCGCGCCATCGCGCTCCGCCGACGGCATCACCGTTCTGACCGGCGGCGCCGACCGCATCGACCAGGCGATGAAGCTGCTCGCCCAGGGCAAGGCGAAGCGCGTGCTCATCACCGGCGTCTACCGTACCACCACCAAGGAGGAGCTTAAGGAGCTCGCGAGCCAGGGCGACCAGTATTTCACCTGCTGCGTCGACCTCGACAAGGAGGCGCGCAACACCATCGACAACGCCACCGAGACTGCCGAATGGGTGGCGCAGCATCATTTCGCCTCGGTGATCGTGGTCACCTCGAACTATCACATGCCCCGCGCGCTGGCCGAGCTCGCCCGCGCCATGCCGAACGTGACGCTGATCTCCTCTCCGGTGATCGACAAGAATGTGCATCTCGATCATTGGTGGACCTATCCCGGCACGACCAAGCTGTTGATGTCGGAATATCTGAAATATTTGGCGGCGCTCGGGCGGCTCGGCGCCACCAGGGCCGCGCTGCTCCTGTTGCCCGGTGAAAAGGCGGCCGTCCCCGAGCCGTAACGGTCGATCGCCCGATGGCGCGCTCGCTGCTCTTCAACGTGCTGTTCTACGTGACGACGGCTTTGTTCGTCGTGCTCGGCAGCCCTCTGCTGTTCGCGCCGCGGCGCTGGGCGATGGCGGCACTCGCCGTGCATTCGCGCTTCGAGCTGTGGCTGCTCGAGACGATCGTCGGCACCAAGCTCGAGGTGCGGGGCAAGGAGAAGCTGCCCGCGGGCGCCTGCCTCGTCGCCGCCAAGCATCAATCGGCGTGGGAGACCTTTGCGCTCATCCCGCTGTTTCGCGATCCGGCGCTACTCATGAAGCGCGAGCTGTTCTGGATACCGTTCCACGGCTGGTTCTCGAAGAAGTTCGAGATGATCCCGGTCGACCGCGACAAGGGGCCGTCGGCGCTGCGCCGCATGTTGCGCGAAGCCAAGGGCCGCGCCGCCGCCGGCCGCCAGATCATCATCTTCCCCGAAGGAACGCGCCGGGTGCCGGGAGCTCCCCCAGACTACAAGACCGGCGTGCTCCTGCTTTATGACGCGCTGGATATCCCTTGCGTCCCCGTGGCCCTCAACTCGGGGCTGTTCTGGCCAAGGCGAAGCGTGATTCGCCGACCCGGCACCATAATCGTCGAGTTTCTCGAGCCGATTCCCCCGGGGCTGCCGAGGGTCGAGTTTCTCGCGCGACTCACCTCTGCCATCGAGAGCGCCTCAAACCGCCTTCTTGCCGAAGCAAACCCCAAGGAATCCGGCGGTATGGACGGCGTTAACCTTTGAGTGCTTGACTGAAGCTTGGCGAGAGTTCTACCTTTGTTCCAGAGATTCATAGCGGGTCGTGTCTTGAATTCGTCACCGGTCAACCCATCTGATGATTCGAATTCACGGTTAACGGACGGAATTCCTATGTGGATGCGCAAGGTCGAAGCGCCCGAGTTTGACGAGTTTGGCCCGGCCGACGAGCCGGCCCTCGTTTGCTCGGAAGCCGCCTTTGCTCAAGCGTTCCACTATTGGCGTGGAGCCTCGGGGCGGCGTTATCTGCATAGCGTCTACAGCCTGATCGGCTGCCCGGCTCTGCCGCGCGCCAATTATATCCTGGTCCGTCGTTATGACGACGGCCGCCGCGTCGCCCTCACCTTCGGCCAGACCAAGGACGAGGCGGTGACCCTCAATCTCGCCCATCTCCGCCACGAAGGCGCGAAGATCGGCGCGAACGAGGTGCATATCCACCTGCTCGCCGAGAACGCCGACGAGCGCGTTCTGGTCGAGGCCGACCTGACTGCCGCGCATATGCGCCGGCTCCAGGCCAACGCCGCTTAGGCTCCGGTCTCTTAATCCAAACTCTGACTTGTCATGCCCGGCCTGTGCCGGGCATCCACGATTTGCGCCTGGAAAAGACGTGGATGGCCGGGACAAGCCCGGCCATGACTGAAACCTGGAAGGAAAAGACTACCGGCGGGAGAGCTGCTCGAGGCGCTGCTGCATCGCCGACAGTTCGGCCTTGAGCGTGGCGATCTCGTCGTCGGGCTTGTCCAGCAGCACCTGTGTCTCGCGCGGTTCAGCCTGATGCTCGATCTGAGCATTGCCGTCCTCGCTGCTGCTGCCCTTGGCGAAGGGGGTGAACAGTCCGAGCGCCTTCTCGAAGGTGGCGAAGTTCTTGCGAACCTGGTCCTGCATCGCCTCGAAGGCGGCGGTGCCGAACGTATGGGCGAATCGCCTGCGATATTGCTCCTGCTGGCGAGTCAGCGAATCGAGGCTGAATTCGAGATAGCTCGGCACCAGCTTTTGCATGCTGTCGCCGTAAAAGCGGATGAGCTGGCGCAAAAAGCCGATGGGCAGGAGGTTGGTGCCACGGCTTTCCTGCTCGACGATGATCTGGGTCAGGACAGAATGGGTCAGGTCTTCGCCGGTCTTGGCGTCGTAGACCACGAAGTCGCGCTCGCCCCGCACCATTTCGGCGAGGTCCTCGAGCGTCACATAGGTGCTGGTGTCGGTATTGTAGAGCCTGCGGTTGGCGTATTTCTTGATGATGACCGGCCGGCTCTCCTGGTCAGCGTCCCTTGCCACGTGTCTTGCGCTCCTACGCCTTGGGGCCCTGTCCCAAGATTACTTCATACCGCAACTGCGAGATCAGTAGCACGTTCTTTGTGCGCAGCACCAGAGGCTTTGCCGCAACCTTAATTGCGGCTCGAACCCTGGGCTTCCCCAAAGGGAATCACTACGTTATGACCTTTCCTCCTCGTGGGTGTTGGAGATCGGTATGAGAGACGAAGATATTGTCATCGTCAGCGCGGCGCGGACGCCGGTTGGCTCCTTCAACGGCGCGCTGTCGAGCGTGCCGGCGCATGTGCTGGGCGAGGTCGCGATCAAGGCGGCGCTCGAGCGGGCTGGGGTGGACGCCGCCGATGTCGATGAGGTGATCATGGGCCAGGTGCTGTCCGCGGGCGAGGGCCAGAACCCCGCGCGGCAGGCAGCCGTCGCTGCGGGCGTGCCGATCGAGGCAACCGCCTTCGGCATCAACCAGGTGTGCGGCTCGGGTCTCCGCGCCGTTGCACTCGGCGCTCAGCAGATTGCGAGCGGCGACGCCGATATCGTGGTCGCCGGCGGCCAGGAAAGCATGAGCATGTCGAAGCACGTTGCCCATTTGCGCAACGGCCAGAAGATGGGCGCGCTCGAGCTGATCGACTCCATGATCAAGGACGGGTTGTGGGACGCCTTCAACGGCTATCACATGGGCACCACCGCCGAGAACGTCGCCCGGCAGTGGCAGATCACCCGCGAGGATCAAGACAAATTCGCCACCGGCTCGCAGAACAAGGCCGAGGCCGCCAAGAAGGCCGGCAAGTTCAAGGACGAGATCGCCGCCGTCACCATCAAGACGCGCAAGGGCGAGACGGTTGTTAGCGAAGACGAATATATCCGCGATGGCGCCAAGGTCGAGGATGCGGCGAAGCTCAGGCCCGCCTTCGACAAGGAAGGCACCGTCACCGCGGCCAACGCTTCGGGCATCAATGACGGCGCCGCCGCTCTCGTGCTAATGAGCGCCAAGGAAGCCAAGAAGCGCAAGCTCACCCCTCTCGCCCGCATCGCCTCCTGGGCGACCGTCGGCGTCGACCCCAAGGTCATGGGCTCGGGACCGATCCCCGCCTCGCGTAAGGCGCTGAAGAAGGCCGGCTGGTCGCCCAAGGACCTCGACCTGATCGAGGCCAACGAGGCGTTCGCCGCCCAGGCGCTTGCCGTCAACAAGGATGTCGGCTGGGACACCGCCAAGGTGAACGTCAATGGCGGCGCCATCGCCATCGGTCACCCGATCGGCGCGTCCGGCGCGCGCATCCTGACCACGCTGCTGCACGAGATGAAGCGCCGCGACGCCAAGAAAGGCCTCGCCACGCTCTGCATCGGCGGCGGCATGGGCATCGCCATGTGCGTCGAGCGGGACTGACCGCGCTTAGTAAACCGTCATGGCCGGGCTTGGCCCGGCCATCCGCGAATTGTCATTCCCGCGCAAGCGGGAATCCAGTAGCCACAAGTCTTGGTATTCTTCGGAGGCTTGCAGACTGGATTGCCCGATCACGTCGGGCGATGACAGCAAGTGTTGGAACAGGCGCCTCGAAGAGCGCCTCAAAGGGAGGAACGCATGGGAAGGGTGGCTCTCGTCACGGGCGGAACGCGCGGCATCGGTGCCGCGATCTGCAAGGCACTGAAGGACGCCGGCTACAAGGTCGCCGCCAATTACGGCGGCAATGACGACGCCGCCAAGGCCTTCAACAAGGAGACCAAGATTCCGGTCTTCAAGTGGGACGTGGGTGATTACGTCGCCGCCGAGCAGGGCATCGTCAATGTCGAGAACGAGGTCGGTCCGATCGAGGTGCTGGTCAACAACGCCGGCATCTCGCGCGACGCCATGCTCCAGAAGATGACGCATGAGCAGTGGGAGCAGGTCATCCGCACCAATCTCGATTCGCTGTTCAACCAGACGCGGCCGGTGATCAACGGCATGCGCGAGCGGGGCTTCGGCCGCATCGTCAACATCTCCTCGATCAACGGGCAGAAGGGCCAGCTCGGCCTCGCCAATTATTGCTCGGCCAAGTCAGGCGTGATCGGCTTTACCCGCGCGCTCGCGCTCGAGAGTGCGCGCAAGGGCATCACCGTGAACGCGATCGCGCCCGGCTATGTCAAGACCGACCTGCTTGCCGGCGTCTCGGAGGATGTGATGAAGTCGATCGTCGGCCAGATCCCGGTCGGGCGTCTCGGCGAGGCCGACGAGGTCGCGCGCTGCGTGGTGTTCCTCGCCGCCGACGAGGCTGCCTGGATCACCGGCTCGACGCTCACCATCAATGGCGGCCAGTTCATGGATTGAGGTTCACGCCGGACCACTAGAAGTCGCCGGATAAACTTGATGAATCTGCTTCCGCCAGGCTAGCGTAACGCGCGTAAGGGGATCAACACCCACATGGCTGAGGAAATTGCATTTGGCGTGCTTGAAGCTGCCTTGGCGAATCCATCTCGGAAGCCAATAGCGCCAGGCAGACTTAAGATCGCCGATCCTCCACACCCATTTGTCCCGCCCGTTTTTTACCGTGGCACAGATAGTTCAGATCTTTTTGCAGCAGAAGTATTGCTTATCGAAGCGTCCGCTGCCGTCGGAAAAAGCACAATTGCCGGTTACCTTTCTTCTTCTCTGAACATCCCTCTCCTCGACTTGGCGAAGATCCCCGTATCTACCGGATCCTTGAAGGCTCTCCTGCTTGATATTCCGGACAAAAATATCCTGAAGGATTTTCACACGGGCAAGGTGCCGATTATTGTAGATGCCTTGGACGAGGGAAGGCTCCTATCTGGTGAAAATGGCTTCGAGAGCTTTCTTCAGACCGCAGGTGAGTTGCTTCTGGAAGACAGGAGCGTAACCGACAAGCCCAAACTCATCCTTTTCGGTCGCTATGAATCAGCGGAACTTGCGGGGATAGGGCTGGTGTTGGGTGGCGAAGGAGTTTCCAAGTCAAAGGTTGAGGTTGGCTTCTTTGGTAAGGAGTCTGCTTGGAAGCTGATTGAGGCGTATGCTGATCTCACCGCAGCGCCAGATTCGGCTTACCGCCAACATCCAGGTCCCGCTCAAGAGCTGATCGCAGCCTATTTCGAAGCAATCGAAATAGCACTGGGTCTCCCACGCGGCGCGCTTTGGGAGTCAGATCAGGGAAAAGCATTTGCAGGTTATGCACCGGTGCTCGCCGCCGTGGGATCTTTGATCTCCCAGTTGGACAACTTCGTCGAGGTTTCTAATCGATTGCGGACCACTGGAACGCAGGAAGCATGGGGAGTCATAGAGACGGTTCTCAAGGAAATCATGTCGCGCGAGCAGAAAAAACTTGGTGACAAGCTCGGTATTCAGACGGCTAAGCCTCTACCGCCGGAGGCCTACGATATGCAGGAACAGCTGACGTTGCTGATGCAATTCGTGCACGGGCAGACACTTGAGGGAACTGGTCGCGTAAAGCTAAGCGGTTCAGATCAGGGGAAATATCAATCAGCCATAAAGCTCTACATCCCGGAGCATCCCTTCATTCGGCAACACGAATTCGGAAACTCGGTCCTGGGATCCGTCATAGTGGCGAATGCCATCCTAGAAGACGTCTTTGGCAAGGCGGACTTGAGTCGGACAGCTGACTTATCACGCCAGCCGTTTCTGTGGCGGTCGTTGTCGCACAAATTAGATGGGATGCTAATAGACGGTCGCTATCTAGGATTCATTCTCAATTCATTCTGGAACGACCCCCTAAAGATCAACGCACCTGTAACAATTACTTCGGCGGATGTTGGCAGCGGACGCGTGGTAATTCCCACAGGAGAAGGTACGAGTATCACACTGCTCGCTACGACGCCCTTGAGCTTTTATGCACAGGTGCAGGAATGTGACACCGACGTCGATGCAGAAGCCAAGATAGTCGGTTATGGACCTCGTGGATCCGCTGCCGTTTTTTATGCCCGCGGGCCCGCGACGCTCATTTGTACCTCCATGGAGGTTATCGCGGACACAATACGCTTCGAGGGTGACGTTTGGCTCGAAGCGGACGAGATTGTGTCGTCACCACGCCTCGAACTTTCAGTCAATGGTGCACGGGTCCGGATGGGGTGGACAGCTAGCCTCTCGCTATCCCTGGAACAGGGTCATTCCAAAACTGGATGCTCCCTATGATCGAGCTGAAGGAGACACGTTGCTTAAGTTGGTTCGGGAATGTGCCCGAAGGGTTCCCCCCGGGGGGACAATTGCACTCAATCCAGATTTTACTCCCGTTGAAGGCGATCCCTATACCAGATGGACGGTGCGCAAATTTCGGAGCGAGTTTCCCGAACTTGTTCGTCTGATGGTCGATTGGGGTCTTGCTTCTTCAGAGGCAATGGCTGTTTCGGGCTCAGGCAAGGTAAGGGTGCGCTTCGATGTCGCCTGGGATGACTTGGTGAAAGCGTTGGAAAATCCGCCTCAACCGTCGAAGTGGCAAAGTTTCCTCGGTGAGGCTCGGGCCCGCATTAACTGACACGATCTTCAATACTCAAGGCTCGAAGCCCTCCGGGGCGAGTTCGAAGCCGGCGAAGTCGAAGCCGGGCGCCACGGTGCAGCCGGTGAGCGTCCAGGCGCCGAGGCTGCGCGCACTCTGCCAGGCATGCGCCGGCACCGACGCCTGCGGGTGCTCGCCTTTGAGCCAATCCGGCCCCAAGCGATAGGCACGACGCACCTCGCCCTGCTTCACTTCGAGCAGCAGCGGCGCCCCGCCGTACCAGTGAAACATCTCGGCCGCGTCCACGCGGTGCCAGCGCGACACCTCGCCCGCTTTGAGGAGAAACAGGATCGCGGTCGAATGCGAGCGGCCCTTGTGGCCCGGCTCGTCGCGAAACGTCTCGCGGAACCACCCGCCTTCGGGATGCGGCTTCAGCCCGAGATGCGCGATCACCTCGGCTGCGGTCGGGGTGCCGATGGTCACGATTGGACAACCGCCATGGAGGACGGCTCCCCGGCAGTTTCGCGGAACGAATAGATCTTCGCGCCGAATTCGGGGCAGCAGACAGCCAGCTTGCTCCCATGAATAGCAATGCCCTTGGGGCCGCCTTCCATCTTGTTCGTTGCGTTGACCGTGCGAAACACGTCACCCGCGCTGGGAGCAATTTGCGCGACCGGCGACCGAGACCACCGCCGGCCGGCGAGGTGCCGCGTCGGCCGGTACACGTTCAGCCGGTTGGCGCCCGCGTTGGTGACGAGCAGATGATTCGTCCCCGGCGAAAAGGCCACGGAGTGCGGGTAGCGCAGCGAACCATCCTGGATCACCGCCACCGGCTCAGGCCCGTAGCGCAATCTGCCTCGCGACAGAAGTCTGTGGCGCCGCCGAAAAACGCTCACACAGTCATTACCGTGATTGGCGACGGCGAGCCACTTGCCACAAGGTGAGAACGCCAAGCCGTCAGGTTTGACGACGCTGCGATGTTTCAGTTGGAAATCCGGGACCCCCTCGAAACGGATCGGCGACAGCGACAGCCTCCGGTAGAAAGATATGGTCTCCAGCGTCAAATTGCAGGCCGCCAGATAGTCGTCGTGCGGCGGGACAAAAGCGACTCCATCCGAGAAGTCCAGTTTCGCGTCCGGGCCGTTGATCTCGAACACCGGTTCGGGCCCATAGGTTTCGTCTTTCCGGTTTTTTGCAAAGATGGAGATCGCGCCGGCGCGTTGCGCCACCGCCAGGAACTCGCCATCGCCGCGGCGAGAGAACGCGACGTCGTGCGGATAGACGGCGACGATACGGCAATAGGGCGCCTCTTCAAACCGGCCACCGCCATTCTGTCGAAACAACAGCACGGCGTTCGCATCGGCCGTAGCGATCCCGAGTGTCCGGCCCGACGGCGAGAAGTCAACGCCCTCGAACCTTTCCAGCCCGCCGGGCGTGAGAATCTGAACCGACTCTGGATCGATCGCGAATCGAAGTCGGTAGCTCATTCGAGAACGACCCTTCTAGAACTTGTCTTTGCGCTTGCGGATCTCGCCGAAGATCTCGGCAAGCTCACGCCCCTCCATGTCGAGGCGCTTCTGAATGGCGGGGCTCGATGGACGGAGGAAGGGATTGATCGCGAGCTCCTGGGCGATCGTCGTCGGCAGCGCCGGCTGGCCCTGCTCGATGAGCGCGGCGACCTCTGCCGCGCGCGCCCGCAAGGCGTCGTTCTCGGGCTCGATCGTCAGCGCGAAGCGACAATTGTTGTTGGTGTATTCGTGGCCGCAATAGAGCTTGGTCTCCGGCGGCAGCTTGGCGAGCTTGGACAGCGACGACCACATCGTCTTGGCGTCGCCCTCGAGCAGCTTGCCGCAGCCGACCGAGAACAGCGTGTCGCCGACAAAGACGATGCCGTCGTCGGGAAAGAAATAGCTGACATGGCCCCTGGTATGGCCGGGGGTCTCGATCACCTTCCCACTGGCGCTGCCGATCTCGATCGTGTCGCCGTCTTTGAGCTGAATATCGATGGCCGGGATCGAGCCTGCCTCCTTGGCCGGACCGAGAATGGTGCAGCCGGTCATGCGTTTAACGATGGCGTTGCCGGCGGTATGGTCATGGTGATGGTGCGTGGTGAGGATATGCGTCAGCACCCAACCCTTGTCGTGCAACGCGGCGAGCAGCTCCTCGGCGTCCGGCGCGTCGATGGCGGCGGTCGCCTCGGTCTTGGGATCGTGGATCAGGACGCCGTAATTGTCGCTGCGCGTCGGAAATTGGTGAACTTGCAGATTGGCCATTATCTACCGCGCTATCGATCATTCTTTCAGTCTACCCTAGCACCACAGCCCCGCTCATTGAACGGCGGCGCTCACAGAAGCCCATAGCTCGCCCTGGCCGGGAATCAGCGGACGATTTCGCGCGCGCGGGGGGGGAATTCAAACGGCGGCCGTTAATCAACCCCCCCGGCTCGGCCCTTGGCCGAGCCACCCTCCCCGTCAAGGGGATACGGCGCCGCGCTCCCTGAGGCTATGATGCGCCATGCAACTCGACGTGGTCGATCTCAAGGATTTCTACGCGCGCCCGCTGGGAGCCGTGGTGCGGAGCCTGCTCGGGTCGCGCGTCAGGTCGCGCTGGAGCGAGGTCAAGGGCGCGCGCGTGTTCGGGCTCGGCTTCGCCACGCCCTATCTCGCTGCCTTCAGGGGCGACGCCTCGGTGCTCGGCGCGCTGATGCCGGCGGAGCTCGGTGCGGTGCCATGGCCCGAGCAGGGCCAATCGCTGACCACGCTCGTCGATGAGACCGAGCTCCCGCTCGACGACGAGAGTGCCGACCGCATCCTGCTCGTCCACATGCTCGAATGGTCGGAGAAATCGCGCGCTCTGCTGCGGGAGCTATGGCGCGTGCTGGCGCCGAACGGCCGCCTCCTGCTGGTGGTGCCCAACCGGCGGGGCTTGTGGGCGCGGGTCGATACCACGCCGTTCGGCTATGGCAGCCCGTTCAGCCGCTCGCAGCTTACCAAGCTGCTCAAGGAGGCGATGTTCTCGCCCGAGACCTGGGAATACGCACTGTACATGCCGCCCTTCGACTGGCGTGTGCTGCTCAAATGGCCGCTGTTCTGGGAGCGGCTCGGGCTCGTGCTGTGGCCGGCCTTCTCCGGCGTGATTCTGGTCGAGGCGACCAAGCAGGTCTATGCCGCCGTGCCGGTACGCGAGCAGCGCAATGTGCGCCGCCGCATCCTACCGGTGCCTGCCGGCGTCACGCCCCACGCGGAAAACTAGCGCGACAGCAGGAACACGGCCTGCTCGCCGAACAGGTTCTGGGCGAATAGGGGCATGGCGACGCCGAGCTTGTAGCCGTTGGCATTGAGCGCCACGGCGCGCTCGATTCTGGCGCCGACGTCGTCGCACAGATCGACGAAATCGTTGATCGTGCACAGATGGATGTTGGGCGTGTCGTACCAGCGGTCGGGCAGATTGTCGGTGCGCGGCATGGCGCCCCTGAACAGAAGCTCGGTCCGCACCCGCCAATGCCCGAAATTGGGAAACGACACCACCGCGCGCTTGCCGATGCGGAGCAACTGCTCCAGCACGTGGCGCGGGCTGTAGGTCGCCTGAATGGTCTGCGACAAGATCGCGTAGTCGAAGGCGAGATCCGGGTAGTAGACGAGGTCGGTGTCGGCGTCGCCCTGGATCACCGACAAGCCCTGGGCCACGCAGGAATTCACCCCGGCCTGGCTGAGCTCGATGCCGCGGCCGTCGACGCCCTGTTTGTCGGCGAGGATGCTGAGCAGCGTGCCGTCGCCGCAGCCGATATCGAGCACGCGCGAGCCCGGCGTCACCATGTCGGCGATGAGCAGCAGGTCGACGCGCGCCGTGTCGGTGGTGCGCACGGTCTTCGGCGGCACGTTCACATTCATGGCCGTACCCCGTTTGCGCCGGGGAAGATCACGCCGCGATGGCGCGCCGCGGCCGACAGGAAGCCGCGGATGGTATCGAACAGCTCGGGCTCGTGCAGCAGGAAGGCGTCGTGACCCTTGTCGGATTTGATCTCGACGAAGCTGACATTGGCGGCGACCGCGTTCAGCGCGTGCACCACCTCGCGGCTCCCCTCGGTCGGGAACAGCCAGTCCGAGGTGAAGGAGACGAGGCAGAACCGCGTCTTGGTGCCGGCATAAGCGTTGGCGAGCACGCCGCCATGGTCGGCGGCGAGGTCGAAATAGTCCATCGCGCGCGTGATATAGAGATAGGAGTTGGCGTCGAACCGGTCGACGAAGCTGACGCCCTGATGGCGGAGATAGCTCTCGACCTGGAAATCGGCGTCGAACCCGAACGTCACCTTGTCGCGGTCCTGGAGGTTCCGGCCGAACTTGGTGTGCAGAGCCGCATCCGACAGATAGGTGATATGCGCGGCCATGCGCGCCACGGCGAGGCCCTTGCGCGGGCTCTTGCCCTCGTCGAGATAGCGGCCCTGGCACCAGTCCGGATCGGCCATCACCGCCTGACGGCCGACCTCATGGAAGGCGATATTCTGCGAGGAGTGACGCGCGGCGCAGGCGATCGGCACGGCGGAGAACACGCGGTCCTTATAGGTCGCGGCCCATTCCAGCACCTGCATGCCGCCCATCGAGCCGCCGAGCACGCATAGCACCTGCGCGATGCCGAGATGATCGATCAGCCGCGCTTGCGCGCGCACCATGTCCGCCACGGTTATCACCGGGAAGTCCGGTCCGTAGGGGCGTCCCGTCGCCGGATTGATCGAGCTCGGCCCGGTAGAGCCCATGCAGCCGCCGATGACATTGGCGCACAGCACGAAATAGCGATCGGTGTCGATCGGCTTGCCGGGGCCGACCATGGTCTCCCACCAGCCGGCCTTGCCGGTGACCGGATGCAGATTCGCGACATGCTGGTCGCCGGTCAGGGCATGGCACACCACCACGACATTCGACTTTTCGGCATTCAGCGTGCCGTAGGTCTGATAAGCGATGCAGAACGGCGCGAGCGCGGTCCCGCAATCGAGCGGCAGCGGATGGTCGAAATGCACGATTTCGCTCTGCGGCTCGGCGATCTGCCTGAGCCGCAACGAATGATCGGTGAAAGCTTGCGCCGCTGGGGTCTCGCTCATGCTGCTTGTCTCGCCAGCTCCACAGGCTCCGTCATTCCGGCGAAAGCCGGAATCCAGAAAAACAAATCTTCGGGCCCCGCTCTGGATACCGGCTTTCGCCAGTTCGACACCTGGAGGCAACCCACAATTCTACAGTTCGGCGTTAGCTAGGAGCTTAGCAACGAAAGTCAATCTTTTCTTTGCTTTGGCCTAAGAAATGCCCCAAGACAGCCGCCTCGCGAACCAGAACCAGGAGAGCCAAGATGACCGCCAAGCGTGGGCCGATCCCGCGTCAAGGCATTCTCGACATCGCGCCCTACGTGCCGGGCACGAGCGCGCTCCCTGGCGCGCAGCCGGTCATCAAGCTCTCCTCGAACGAGACGCCGTTCGGCCCCTCGCCGGCGGCGATCGAGGCCTATCGCGCGGCGGCGAGCTCGCTATCGTTCTACCCCGACGGCTCGGCGCGCCCGGTGCGCGAGGCGCTCGCCAAGCTTTACGGTCTCGATGCCGACCGCATCGTGTGCGGCGCGGGCTCCGACGAGCTGCTGAACCTGATCGCCACGGCCTATCTCGGCCCGGGCGACGAGGCGATCTACAGCGAGCACGGCTTCCTGGTCTACAAGATCGCCATCCTCGCGCGCGGCGCGCTGCCGATGGTCGCGCCGGAGAGCGACTTCACCACCAATGTCGACGCGATCCTCGCTCGCATCACGCCGCGAACGCGGGTGGTGTTCATCGCCAACCCCAACAATCCCACTGGGACGTATCTCGCCTTTGACGAGGTGAAGCGCTTGCGCGCGGGCCTGCCCGAGCGCGTTCTGCTCGTCCTCGATGCGGCTTACGCCGAATATGTGCGGGCCAACGACTACGAGGCCGGCATCGAGCTGGTAGCGACCACGCACAACACGGTGATGACGCGCACCTTCTCGAAGATCTACGGGCTCGCCTCGCTCAGGCTCGGCTGGGTCTATTGCCCGGCGGAGGTGGCGGCGGCGCTGAACCGCATCAGGGGCCCGTTCAACGTCTCGGGGCCGGCGATCGCCGCCGGCGTCGCGGCGCTGAAGGACCAGGCGAGCGTGCAGCGCTCGGCCGGGCATAACGAGACCTGGCGCGCGCGCATGGCCGAGGCGCTCTCCGAGCTTGGGCTTGGCGTCACCCCGAGCGCCGCGAACTTCCTGCTGCTGCATTTTCCGAAAGGAAACGGTCGCTCGGCACAAGAGGCAGATAAATTCCTGCATGGACGGCGCATCATTCTCCGCCGCGTAACCGAATACGGCTTCCCCGATGCGCTCCGCCTGACCATCGGCACCGAGGACGACAACAACACCGTGCTCGAAACACTGCGCGCCTTCATGGGCAAGACCGGCCCGGCGCGCAAATGACCGAGCCCCTGTTCGATACGCTCGCCATCATCGGCCCGGGCCTGATCGGCTCGTCGATCATGCGTGCCGCCCGAGCGCAGGGTGCCGTTCGCACCATCGTCGCCACGTCGCGCTCACCCGAGACGCGCCGTCGCGTCGTCGAGCTCGGCATCGCCGACAAGGTAGTCGACACCAATGAGCAGGCGGTCAAGGGTGCCGACCTCGTCATCGTCTGCGTGCCCGTCGGCGTGTGCGGCGAGGTCGCCAAGGAGATTGCGCCTCACCTTAAGGCGGGCGCGATCGTATCCGACGTCGGTTCGGTCAAGGGCTCGATCGTGCGCGACATGGGCCCGCCTCTGCCCAAGACCGTGCATTTCGTGCCGGCTCATCCGGTCGCCGGCACCGAGCATTCGGGTCCCGATGCGGGCTTCGCCGAGCTGTTCGAGAACCGCTGGTGCATCTTGACCCCGCCCGAGGGGACCGACCCGCAGGCAATCGAGAAGCTCGCCGCGTTTTGGCGTCTGCTCGGCGCCAATGTCGAGTGCATGGCCGCCGATCATCACGATCTGGTGCTGGCCATCACCAGCCATTTGCCGCATCTGATCGCCTATACCATCGTCGGCACCGCCGACGAATTGCAGACGGTGACGCGCTCCGAGGTGCTCAAATTCTCGGCCGGCGGCTTCCGCGACTTCACCCGCATCGCCGCCTCCGATCCCGTCATGTGGCGCGACATCTTCCTCGCCAACAAAGACGGCGTGCTGGAAATGCTCGGCCGCTTCAACGAGGATGTCGCCGCCCTGACCAAGGCGATCAGGCGCGGCGACGGCGCGGCGCTCTACGAGCACTTCGCCCGCACCCGCGCCATCCGCCGCGGGATCATCGAAGCCGGCCAGGATACGGCAGCCCCCGATTTCGGCCGCCCCCACAGCCACGACGATTAGTCAGGCGAACTGGTGGAAATGCCTGTTCAAAAAAGACCCCGTCATGCCCGGCCTTGTGCCGGGCATCCACGATTTGCCCTAAGCACGAACTTCAAGATCGTGGATGGCCGGGTCAAGCCCGGCCATGACGGATGTGGTTTGTTGGGCAATGGCTGAGCTGTGGGTGTTCGGCTACGGCTCGCTGATGTGGCGGCCGGGCTTCGCCTTCGAGGAGCAGGCGCCCGCGCGGCTGATGGGGGCGCATCGCGCGCTGTGCGTCTATTCCGTGGTCCATCGCGGCACCGAGGCGGACCCCGGCCTCGTGCTCGGGCTCGACAAAGGCGGCGCCTGTACGGGGATCGCCTTTCGCGTCTCGCCCGGCATAGAGGACGAGACCGTCGCCTATCTGCGTGCGCGCGAGCAGGTCACCGACGTCTATGTCGAACGCTTGCGGCCGATCACGCTGCTCGACGGCTCAAACCGCAAATTTCGGGCGCTATGCTATCTGGTCGACCCCAAGCACCCGCAATATGCCGGCGCGCTGTCGCTCGACGAGCAACTTCGCATCGTGCGCGCCGGTAAGGGCCAGGCCGGCGGCAACATCGAATATGTGTTGAACACTGTCCGCCACCTCGAGAAGGTAGGCGTGCACGATCCGCTGCTCTCGGCGCTCGCCGCGCTCCTGGTCGGCTAGCCGGCTAGACCTCGGCTGCACCGGCGGCCTCGGCAAGCTCGCTCTTTGCAAGCTCGGGCGCGCCGAAGAAATAGCCCTGCATGTAAGCGACGCCGGCATTCTCCAACAGTCTTGCCGTCTTCTCGTCGCCCACCCATTCGCCGACCGTGACGATGCCGAAATTGCGAGCGAGGTCGATCAGCGTGCGCACGAACATCTCGTCCTCGGCGTGGGTGGCGAGATTCTCGATGAACGAGCCGTCGATTTTGACCATGTCGACGCCGAGCAGGCGAAGCGAGCGGAACGAGGTGTAGCCGGCGCCGAAATCGTCGAGCGCCACGCGGCAGCCTAACGCCTTGAGCGCGCTTACGAATTTGACGGTCTCGGCCAGATCCGAGATGGCCGTAGTCTCGGTGATCTCGATGGTCAGCCGCTCGGTGAGCGCCCGCTGCTTGCCGGTGAAGGCTTCGAGCCCGCGCAGCCATTGCGGGTCGGTCGCGGTCGCCGCCGATAGGTTGAGCGCGAGCTTGATGCCGGGCGTCGCGCGCAGCAGGTCGATGGCGAGCTCGAGCACGCGATGGTCGATCAGCTTGGCGAGCCCGAACTGCTCGGCGACATGGATGAATTCGGAGGCCGAGGCAATCGAGCCGTCGAGCCGCTTCATGCGCAACAGGCACTCGTAGAGCTCGGGCTCGTGGCTGCGCGAGGTGACGATCGGCTGGAGCGCCAGCATCATGCGGCGGTCGTTCAGCGCCCGCACGATGTCATCGGCGATGCCGACGGCCCGGCGCCGCTCCGAGTCGCGCCGCTCGCAAGGCTGGTAGAGTGAAAAATAGCCGTTGCGGTTGTTGCGCGCGAGGTCGAGCGCTTGGAGCCCACGGCCGATCGCCGACTGAGCGTTGGCGGCGTGCTCGGGCAGCAGCACGGCGCCGACCGATATGCTCGACGCCACCGCGCCGACGCTCGTGTCGATCACGCTGTCGCGAACCGTCGCCATCAGCCGCCTGGCGATGGCTTCGACGCCTTTGGCGTCACAATCGTGCAGCACCACGCCGAATTTGTTCGAGGAGAAGCGTCCGATGCAATCCCTGCCCCGCAGCGCGCGGCCCAAGCGGCGGCCGACAATGGCGATCACCTCGTCGCCGACATCGAAGCCGTAGGTCTCGTTGATCAGCGTGAGGTCGTTGACGCCGGCAAGCAGGAACGCGCCCATGGCGGGAGCGCGGCCCGCGCTCGACAGAAGCAGCGCCAATTCCTCGGTGAGGCGGGTGCGGTTGAGTTGGCCGGTGAGCTCGTCGTGACTGCCGAGATAAAGCATCCGCTCCTGCTTCTCGCGCCGATCGTCGATCACCCGCAGCGTGCCTTGTGCGTGCTTGGGCCGCGAGTCCTCGTCGATGAAGCAGACGCCGCTATCCTCGACCCACAGCGCCGCCCTGCCGCGGCGTCCCTCGGGGAGAAAACGGTAATGCAGGCAATATCTGACCTCGGTCTCAGGCTGGACATGCGCCCCACCGGTGATGCCGTCATAGCGGCTGCCGGCATGCTCGGGATCGACCAGGAGCGCGAACGCCCTGCCCTTGCCGAGCTTGAGCGGATCGGCGATGCCGAGCACCTCGGCCGCATTCTTCGCCCAGTCGATGCGATCGCTGGCAAAGTCCCAGCGATAGGCCGTCTCTCGTACACTCTTCAGGATGTCCTCGAGATCGAGCTTCGGCTCGGGCCGTGGCGTGGGGCTGGCCTCTTCGCCGCGCTGGTTGAAATTGACTACGCTGGCGGCGCCTTGCGGGCACAGCGGCGGGACGTGACCGAGCTCGGCTAGCTCCTTGGCGGATCTATTCAACTCGACGCCCCCTCTTATCCACGCGGCGCCCTTTGCGGCGCCTTCCTTGCTGCGAACGCTAAGCAACAGGGTTTAAGAAGGGCTTTCTCTATGGCGCGATCGGGCAGGAATGACGGCGGAAGGAAGATGCACACGCCCATTCTTCGCCGGTTGGTTGACGAAACCTTAGGGCGTTCGGAGAACGAGAAATCCGGCGCGGAGCGCGGCGTTTCACTCCGGAGGAGTGACGGTGTAGTCGCGACGCGCGGCGTTGATGGTAACCGAGAAGCCGGCGACCACATCGGTTAGCGCCATCAGCGTCAGCAGAAAGAAGGTCGAGCTCGCCGCTCTATCCCAGATCAGGAACAGGATCAGGCAAATGACGAAAACCATCATCGAGAAGGCGTGATCCACCACCGAGGCGCCGCCGGTTCGGGTCGCCTTCAAAATCTCGAAGAAGAGCAGCCCGAGACCGACCGTGATCAGGATATCGCCAAGCGAGATTTGCCAGAGCCCGAGCGAGGGCATGGTGACGGTGAAGCGCGAGGTGTCGAAATCCGCACCTGAGCCGGCAAACGCCACATAGGCAACGACGGGAATGAGGAGCAGCGGCACGGCCGACATCCAGCTCCGCCGCTCGCGCCTGCGGACTGGCTTAGCTTCCGGCGCCGGTTCCATCATGACGGATCGAGCCTCTCCTAGACGGCGGCCCGAGCGGGCCGTTCAGGCGCGACGGGCTTACGCCTCTTCCTTGACCTTTAGCACCTGACGGCCGTGATAACGGCCGGATTTCAGGTCGATATGGTGAGGCCGGCGAAGCTCGCCCGAGTCCTTGTCCTCGACATAGGTCGGCGCCGCGAGCGCATCGTGACTTCGCCTGTTGCCGCGCTTCATGCGCGAGGTTTTTCTCTTCGGAACAGCCATGATCGTTTAATCCTGTCAGCGGCTCCCCCAACCGGCGAGCCTTCGTGGCGCCCTTATAGTGGCAAAGTTTTCGGCTGGCCAGAGCCGTTGCCGGGCCTCGTCAGGGCTGGGAAAGAACGCAGCCCGAGCGTTTGGCAATGATCGGCATGCGAAGTTCGACCGCCCGCGCGATGCGCAGCATGCGCAGGCTGGGCTTGCGCGGATTGCGGAGCATTGGATTGGGCAGTGTGGCGGCGAGCAGAACCGCCTCGTGCAGGCTGAGCTGCGAGGCGCTCTTGCGGAAATAATAGCGGCTCGCTTCCTCGGCGCCGTAAAGGCCCGGACCGAACTGGGCGACGTTGAGATAGACCTCCATCATGCGCTTCTTCGGCCAGATCAGCGACATGACATAGGCAAGCGGCAGCTCGAACGCCTTGCGGATATAGCTCCGCCCGTTCCACAGATAGACGTTCTTCGCCACCTGCATCGGGATGGTGCTCGCCCCGCGAATGCCGCCGGCCTGGATCGCCTCGCGCAACGCGCCCAAGTCGACGCCCCAGTGCACGCAGAAGCGGCCGTCCTCGCTGGCGATCACCGCAAGCGGCAGGTTGGGAGAGATGTCCTCGAGCGGCACCCATTGGCGGTGCAGCGTGGCGCCATGAAGCTTGTCGGCCAGCATCACCGTGGTGATCGGCGGATTGACGAAGCGGAAGACGACGATCGAGAGGAGAAGGAGCGCGAGGGCCCACAGCACGGCGAGCACCGCGCGCCTGAGCCAAGGATGGCCCATGCGTCCCGAGGAGCGCTTTCGGGGACGCGCCCCTGAGACCGCTTGAATCACCATATCCCCCGCGTTTTACCCTCCGGTTGCCGCACCGATCAACGTGGTATTAGGGTAATGCTTAGCAACGATTTGCGGCAAACGGCCGCCCTCATTCGCCCTATCCCCAAGATGGAATTCAAAGAACAGCTCGAACGCGCGGCCGGGCTCGTTGAGGCGAGGCTCGAAGAATTGCTCGGCGGGGCGCATGGCGGGCCGGGCGCCGAGGCGGGCACCCTGGCGGAGGCCATACGCTATGCGGTGCTCGGCGGCGGCAAGCGGCTGCGGCCCTTCCTACTGATGCAGTCCGCCGCCCTGTTCGGGGTGGGCGAGGAGGCGTCGCTCGACGCGGCTTGCGCGCTCGAATGCGTGCATTGCTATTCGCTGGTCCATGACGATCTGCCGGCGATGGACGACGATGACATGCGCCGAGGCCGGCCGACCGTGCACAAGGCTTACGACGAGGCGACCGCGATCCTGGCGGGCGATGGCCTGCTCACATTTGCCTTCGAGGTCCTCGGCGCGCCTTCGACCAATCCCGATCCCACCATTCGCGCCGAGCTTGTGCTCGGGCTTGCCAAGGCTGCTGGTTGGCAGGGCATGGTGCTCGGCCAGGCGCTCGATCTCTCCGACGAGCGGGGCGGCCTCTCGCCCGAGGGGATCGCCCGCATGCAGGCGCTCAAGACCGGCGCGCTGTTCCGCTTCGCCTGCGAGGCGGGCGCTGTCCTCGGCCGGGCCAACGCCTCCGCACGAGACGCGCTCGTCGCCTATGCCGATTCCTTTGGCCAGGCGTTCCAGCTCGCCGACGATCTGCTCGATGCGCAAGGCGACGCGAGCGCGCTCGGCAAGGCGGTGGGCAAGGATGCCGCCCGCGGCAAGGCGACGTTGATCGCCCTGCTCGGGCCCGAGCGGGCGAAAGCGCGGTTGCGCGTCTTGCTGCAACAGGCCGAGGCCGCGCTCGCGCCGTTCGGCGCGCGGGCCGAACTGTTGGTTGAGACGGTGCGTTTCGCTGCAAGCCGCACGCGCTAGGCGTGATTTTCGCAATAAGTGACGGAATCAGGTAGTCGAGGTCGATGGCAACGCGAACCAGCTCGAAGAAGGCCAAGCCCAGTGCGCCCCGGCAATCGCTCTGGACGCAAGTGAGGAGACACGCGAAGGCGCAAATTCGCTTCGTGATCGCCGTCGTGGTTGGCGTCGCCGTAGCTCTGCTCGCGCCCCTCTTCCTGCCGATCGATCAGCCGGTTCCGCGCATCCTGGCCGGCTGGAACGCCGGCGGCTGGCTCTATTTCGTGCTGGTCGTCATCAAGATGTGGAAGGCCGAGATCGAGGGCATCAAGCGCGAAGCCGGCATCGAGCGGGAGAGCCGCACCGCCGTTCTGCTCATCGTCATCCTCGGCTCGGTGTTTGCCATGCTCGCTCTGTTCGACCAGCTCATGGCGCTGAAGAGCGAGCAAGGCATCGACCGCACCATCAGCATCAGCCTGTCGATCTCGACGGTCTTCCTGTCGTGGTTCCTGATCCACACCGTGTTTGCGCTCTATTACGCGCACGAGTTCCACAGCGAGAGCCACGGCGGGGCGCGCGACACGGGCGGCGGACTGAAATTCCCCGACGACAGCACGCCCGACTATCTCGACTTCCTTTATTTCTCGTTCGTGGTCGGCACGACCGCGCAAACCTCGGACGTCGACATTTGCTCACGCGCCATGCGCCGCGTGGTGATGTTTCACGGCATTCTGTCGTTCTTCTTCAACACGGCGGTGATCGCGCTGATGGTCAATCTCGCCGCCCAGCTCGTGCAGGGGTAACCCCGCGGATTACGGACCGCAGGATTTGGCCGGCGCGGGCTGGAGCATGAACAGCGCGTGCTCGGGGTTGCTGTCGGAGATCAGCACGAAGGCGCTGGTATCCACGCCCGGCACGAGCGCGATATGCTGATCGCCGCCCTGCACGGCGAGCTTCATGGTCTTGTCTTCGGGCCATAGCCTGAATTTGCCGACGAAGAACCCGTCGGTGACGCAGAGCAGGTGATCCTTGTCGGTGCCCTTGACCGAACAGCGCGCGATGCTCGGCATCACATAGATGTCCGGCTTGTCGCGGAACTTCGCGGCGAGCTTCGCGGAATAGGTGCCGGGATCGCTGTCGCCGGAAGGCGTGCGCGTGCCGATCGACAGCGTCAGCGCTGTCACGAGTTGCTTCGGATGCTTGGCGAGATGGGTCGCGTCATAGACGCGGGTCCAGCATCCGACGAACGGATCGGGCGCCTCGGCGGCGGGGGTCTCTTCGGCGGGCTCGTCCTCCGCCGCGCGCACGCCGTGTAGCGCGAACATGGACGAGACCCCAACCGCGAGAACCGCCAACCACCAGGACCGCATCGTTTTCTCCCTACTCCGCCGCCTCGCGCCCGATCGTGCTTTGTCCAAACCGCCGCTCGATATAGTCGAGCACCATCTGCTTGAAGTCTGAAGCCGCGCCGGGCCCGCGCAAGGTGGCGACCTTCTTGCCGTCGACGAACACCGGCGCCGCGGGCGCCTCCCCGGTGCCGGGCAGCGAGATGCCGATATCGGCCTGCTTCGACTCGCCGGGGCCGTTGACGATGCAGCCCATCACCGCGACGGAAAGCGTCTCGACGCCGGGATAACGGCGCTTCCATTCCGGCATCTCCTCGCGGATGAAGGTCTGGATGTCGCGGGCGAGTTCCTGGAAGGTGGTCGAGGTGGTGCGCCCGCAGCCGGGGCACGCCGCGACCAGCGGCACGAAATTGCGGAAGCCCATGCTTTGCAGCAACTCCTGCGCGACCTTCACCTCGAGCGTGCGGTCGCCGTTCGGCTCGGGCGTCAGCGAGATGCGGATCGTGTCGCCGATCCCCTGCTGGAGCAGCACGCCGAGCGCGGCCGACGAAGCGACGATGCCCTTGGAGCCCATGCCCGCCTCGGTCAGCCCGAGATGCAGCGCCAGATCGGAGCGCGCGGCGAGCATGGCATAAACCGCGATCAGGTCCTGCACGGCGCTGACCTTGGCCGAAAGCACAATTTTTTCGGGGCCGAGTCCAAGTTGAACCGCCCGCTCGGCGCTGATCAGCGCCGACTGAACGATCGCCTCATGCATCACCTCGCGCGCATCCTTTGGCGCGGGAAGACGCGCATTCTCGTCCATCAATCGCGTGAGCAGATCCTGGTCGAGGCTGCCCCAGTTCACGCCGATGCGGACCGCCTTGCCGTTGCGCGCGGCGATCTCGACGATCTCGGCGAATTGCTTGTCGCGCTTGTCCTTGAAGCCGACATTGCCCGGGTTGATGCGGTATTTGGCGAGCGCTTCGGCGCAGGCCGGATGCTCCGCCAGCAGCGTGTGGCCGTTATAGTGGAAGTCGCCGATCAGCGGCGCCTCGATGCCGAGAATGTCGAGCCGCTCGCGAATGTAAGGGACGGCCGCCGCCGCCTCGGCGCGGTCGACCGTGATGCGCACGAGCTCTGAGCCCGCCCGCGCCAGCGCGGCCACCTGCTTGGCGGTCGAATCGATATCCGCCGTGTCGGTATTGGTCATCGACTGGACGACGATTGGAGCGTCGCCGCCGAGGATGACGTTACCGATCCTCACGGGTATCGCGCGCCGCCGGGGAAGAGCATTCATGGGCCAAGGATAGAGCAGATTTCGCTAAAACGCGCCAGGGCCCGGGGTTAGGCGACAGGACTTTGTTGGCGCGCCTGCCGCCTTTGCCATGCCTCTGTCACAAGACTTGCCAATAGCGCGCCGGCCAGCACCCCGGCCGCGCCGCAGAACGCGGTGGGGAGATCGGGGATGCGGTCTGCCGTCAAGCCTTGCAGGGCTTCGAACGCCCCTGCCACCCCCATCAACACGCCGGCGACGATGGACGGCCGCGGCCAAACCAGACAAAACAGGAATGTGACGGTGAAATAAGCGAGGAAATGCTCGATCAGCCAATGCAGGCCGAGGCGAAGCTGGATGGTCACCGGCACCAGCGAATCCGCCGCGACCGCCGCCAGCAGCACCGCCGCCGCGGCCGCTATCCACTTCGATAGTGAGGACGAAGCCATGCCCAAATCCTATACTTCGGGCATGGTCAAGACACTGCAAAATGCCATCGCCGAGCTTGCCGGGCGCCGCTCCACGAAGCTGGTGTCGCTCGATTCTTGAGGAGTTGATCCATGGCTTGGAAGGGACGCTTTTCGCTGTTTCTGACAATTTTGTTGTTATGCGCACCCACGCTGACCCGGGGAGACGCGCCGCGTCAATTCACGCCGGAGGCGTGGCGCGCCGCCGCTGATCCGAAATCGCCGGATTGGTCGCGCAAGGACCTCCTGCAGCAACTCGCCGCCACGCACTCGATCATCGGCATGTCGCGACAGGAACTCATCCAACTCCTCGGCGATCCCGGAATGAGTCAGCAGACGGCTTTTCCCGGGTCAATGCTGCCCGGTGGCCGCATGGATTTCTGGCGCCTTTCGGCCAGGAATGACGAGTCGTTTCGCGTCGGCTACGGTCCAGACGGCAAGGTGGCGACGAGCACGATGGAAGCAGATAGCTGCTCGTGTCAAAGCTGCGGCGACGCCGGCGAAAAGACGCCGACGATCGACTCCGGACATTTGCGCGACGATTTGTGGGGCAAGACCGATACGGGCTTGACCTTCGCAGATGTTGAGCAAATCGCCGGCGTCCCCGGCCAACGGGAGACGGTGCCGAGCACCGTCGCCCACCAGGTGTGGGTCAGGTACATCGAGCAGTGGCGGGTCGGCGGCGAGCTCCCGCGCTTCTTCGTCGCCTCAGGCCAACTCCCGGAGAACCAGGCAGTGCCGTTCGAGCAAGTCAGGGTGGCGGAGGTGGCGCTGATTACCTCATGGCCGGAATGCCTCGCGCCGCCGCATTGACGCTGAGAGGCAAGCAAGCGCCGAGGCCGCACGCAACAAGTCCGGCACCCGGGCGGCCGACAATCGCGGGCATGACAAGCGGCGGCCTCAACCAACCCGTTACGCCGACAGTGCGGCGGTGAGCGTCTCGATATTGTGGCGGAACATGTCGAGATAGGTCGGCGCGGGACCGTCGGCCGGCGACAGCGCGTCGGTATACAGCGTGCCGCCAATCTTGGCGCTGGTCTCGCTCGCGATCTGGTCGAGCAAGCGGTGATCGGTAATGTTCTCCATGAACACCGCCGGGATGTTCTCGGCCTTGATCTGGCGGATGATCTTGGCGACGTCCTGCGCGCTCGCCTCGCTCTCGGTGCTGACGCCCTCCGGCGCGATGATCTCGAGCCCGTAGGCCGCGCCGAAATAGCCGAATGCGTCGTGGCTGGTGATGATCTTCTTGCGCGCCTCGGGCAAGCTCGCGAGCACGGCCTCGACGCTCGTCTCCTCGGCGGCGATCGCATCGAGATATTTGGCGGCGTTCGCCTCATAGCTGGCCTTGCCGGCCGGATCGACGGCGATCAGCGCATCGCGGATATTGGCGACATAGAGCTTGCCGTTGGCGAGGCTCTGCCAGGCGTGCGGATCGGTGATGGTCTCCGACTTTCCGCCCTCCTCCTCGACCATGGTGCGCGGCTGCACGCCCTTGGACGCGACCACCACCTTGCCCTTGAAGCCGGAGGATTTCTCCAGCCGGTCCATCCAGCCCTCGAAGCCGAGCCCGTTGGTGAACAGGATGGCCGAGCTTGCGAGCGTCTTGGCGTCGGCCGGCGTCGGTTCATAGACATGCGCGTCGCCGTCCGGCCCGACCAGCGTGGTCAGTTCGACGCGGTCGCCCGCGACTTGGCGAACCATGTCGCCGAGGATCGAGAACGAGGCGACGGCCTTGACCTTGCCGGCGGCCTGCACGCCGCTCGATAGACCGAGCAGCAGCGCGGCTGCCAATCCGATCTTTGCAAAAAGGCGTGTGTTCATGATGGGGAACTCCTTCGTTGAGGGGATCAGGCTTCGAGATGCCGGCGCGGCAACAGGCCCCACAGGACCCCGCCTTTGACGCCGACCAGAATGGAGACGAGATAGAACGTGCCGGCGATCAGGATGATCGCGGGGCCGGTCGGCACGCTCCAATAGTAGGACAGCAGCAGGCCTGACAGGCTGGCGGCGAAGGCGAATGCGACCGCGACCAGGATCAGCCCCGACACGTCCTCGGCCCAGAAGCGCGCCGCCACGGCGGGCAGCAGCATGATGCCGACCGCCATCAGCGTGCCGAGCGCCTGGAAGCCGCTCACCAGATTGAGCACGACCAGCACAAGAAAGGTGAAATGGGTCGGCGAGCTCATGGCGCTCGCCGACCGGAGGAATTGCGGATCGAAACATTCGAGCACGAGCGGACGATAGATCACCGCCAGCACGGCAAGCGACAGTGTGGCGATCGAGGCGACCAGGATCAGCGCGGCATCGTCGAGCGCGAGCACGGTGCCGAACAGCACATGCAAGAGATCGACATTGCTGCCCCTGATCGAGACGATCATGACGCCGAGCGCGAGCGAGACGAGGTAGAAGGCGGCGAGGCTCGCATCCTCGCGGAGCACGGTCGAGCGGGCGACGAGCCCCGCGGCGAGCGCAACGGCGAGGCCCGCGGCAAAGCCGCCGAGGCTCATGGCGAACAGCGAGAGGCCGGCGAGCAGATAGCCGATCGCCGCGCCCGGCAGAATCGCGTGGCTCATGGCGTCGCCCATCAGGCTCATGCGCCGCAGCATGAGGAACACGCCGATGGGCGGCGCGCCGAGCGACAGCGCGAGGCAGCCGACCAGTGCCCGGCGCATGAACGAGAACTCGATGAACGGCTGGGTGATCGCGTCGATCATGCTTCGAGCCGCTCCGGCGAGGACTGTTCGCCCCGCGCGCACACCTCCGCATGCACGTCGAACGCCTCGACCAGCTGGCGCGATCTGGCGAGATTGGCAGGGGTCAGCACCTTGGCAGTCTCGCCCCATGCCACCACCTCGCGTGCGATCAACAGCGTCGCCGGGAAATACGCGCGCACCTGCTCGATGTCGTGCAGCGCCGCGAGCACGGTTCGTCCTTCGCTATGCCAGCGCAGGATCAGCGCGATGAGATCGGCGACGGTCTTGGCATCGACGGCGCGGAACGGCTCGTCGAGCAGGATGAGGCTCGCGTCCTGCAACAGGAGCCGCGCGAACAGCACGCGCTGGAACTGCCCGCCCGACAGCGCGCCGACCGGGCGGTCGCAGAGATCCTGCAAGCCGACCGTGGCAAGCGCGCCGGCGACCGCCCGCTTGGCGTTGCCGTCGAGCCCGCGCCACGCGCCGATCATGCGCCAGAGCCCCATGGCGACGCAGTCGAACACGGAGATCGGGAAGCTCCGGTCGATGTCGATCTGCTGCGGCAGATAGGCGATGTCGGCCTTGGTCAGCCGGTCGCGCTCGATAGTGCCGCCGAGCGGCTTCAGCTCGCCGATGATGCCCTTGAGCAGCGTGGACTTGCCGGCGCCGTTGGGACCGACGATGGCGAGCAGCTCGGCTTGCTGCACCTCGCCGGTAATGTGATGCACCGCCGGATGCCGGTCATAGCCGAGCGTCAAATCGTGGAAGTTGATTGCCGGCTTGGCGCGGGCGCTCATGGTCAAGACACGGCCCAGACGACGGCGGTCCAGAGCAGCAAGGCGGCGGCGGCAACCATGATGAGCCGCGCCGGCACTGACATGCGGAGCAGCGACCATCCTGCCTGACGCCCGCCGACCGGATGGCCAGCCTCGGCCGCGCCGGCGCCGATATGAGGAGCGGCACTCGCGACGGAAGCGGCGCCGGGCACGGCGGCGACGAGCGCCACGTGACGATGCCGATGCTCCCCCCGCTCAGACCGCATCTTGAATGATCCTTTTCCTTGGAGTGTCGCGTCAGGACGGACGGCAGGCTTGGCAGAGGCCGGCAAGCTCGAGCGTGACCTGCTCGGGCACGATCTCATCAGGCGCGAGCGCGAGCAGCGCCGCCCGGTCGTCGTCGGAAAGCGGGATCTCGACCACCCTGTCGCATTGCCGGCAGATGGCGAAGGCGAACTTGCCGTCGCATGCGCCGTGGCCGCAGGCGATGAAGGCCGAGCGCGACTGGAGGCGATGCACCATGCCCTTCTGCATCAGCTCGGTCAGCGCGCGATAGACCGTCGGCGGATGCGAGATGCCCGAGGTGCGAACCCGGTCGAGAATGGCATAGGCGCTCATGGGCTCCTTGGCCTTGCGCAGGCAGGCGAGAATTTCGCTCTGATTGCGCGACAGCTTGGGATGGGCGTGATGATGGGCGGCGTTCATGCGCGATGATATAACATAACAAGTGGGGAGCGCGTCAAGCGAGCGAACTGCACGTCTCGACCCTGTAAACGGCAGAAATCCGCCAGGAACAAGCCCCGTCCTGCGTCGTTTAGCCTCAACCGACATCTCAGCGTCGAACCCGGGGGCGCGCCCTCAACCAAGGAGAGGACACGCCATGACGAGAGCTTTTGCCACTATTCTGCTGGCTGCGGCCATCGCGCTATCGGCTTCGACCGTCACGCGCGCTGCCGACGAGGGCGGCGGAGCGAGCCCCGCCGAAACCGCTAAGAAGGCGGAGAAAGGCTCGCTGTAGAGCCCCTATCCCGACGCCGCGAAAGTCGCCGAAGAAGGCCATCAGAAATACATGGCGGCGGGGTGCAACGGTTGTCACGGCGGCACCGGCGGCGGCGGCATGGGTCCACCGCTGACCAATCCGATCTGGGTCTATGGCAGCGACGACGACACGCTGTTCCGCCTGATTGCGCTCGGCACCGACGAGCTGCAAAAGCAGGGTTATAGCCGCAAAGGCTCTGAAACAGTGGTCGGCCCCATGCCGGCAATGGGAAGCGTCGTGAAGTCCGACGACGATATGTGGAAGATTATCGCCTGGATCAAAACGAACAACGCTTCCGCCGGCTCGGCTGCCTCGACGACTCCCGCGCCCGAAGCGACCAAGCAGTAGCTGCACGGCTGCGTTCGGCCGATACCGCGCGCAGCACCAGTCAAGGCATTTCGGGTTGTAACTGACAGAGGTTGCTTGCGCGCTACAGCGCGGCGCTATGGTCGGTGAGGTCGCGCAGCGCCGCGGTGATCAACGTCAGCAGCTCGGATTGGCGGCGGACGCCGGTGCGCGCGTAAGCCGTCTTGAGGTGGAACCGGACCGTGTTCATGGATATGCCGGTGCGCTCGGCATAGTCCTTCAGCTCCTCTCCCGCGGCGAGCGCGGCAAGCAGCGTAGCCGAGCCCAACGGGAGTCCGAAGATGCCGGCGATCAGCTGGGGGACAGGCGGCCGACGAAGCAGCGGATCGTGAATGACGAACAGCGTGCCCCTCGGCTGCGGCGCGGCGTCGAGACCCTGATCGAGGAAGAGCGGAGCCACCGCCACCACATAGGCCGGACGGCCGCTCGCGCGGGGAACGCTGACGAGACCGCCCGATCCTCCTAAGGCAATGTCGCGCGCGAATTCTGCCAGACGCTGATTCGCCGCGCGATCGAGCGCAAAGAGCCGTCCCCGCCGGTCAAGCGCGAGGCCGTCATTCTCCGCCGATATCCGGCGCGCTCCGGCGTTGGCGTACAGACTGCGGCCTTCCGCGTCGAGGCCGACGAGGCCCGCCGCCAGGCGATCGCATGCCTCCGTCAAACCTTCATTGCAGCGATCGAGGGCGAGGAATGAGCGCCTGAGCTGGAGGGCGCGCGCAAGGTGCGGCATCAGGCGCTCGAGCTTGGCAATGTCCTCATCGTCGAAGGCTTTGCGTTCGGGTGCGCGGTGCAGACCCACCATCGCAAAGCAGCCATTGGCTGCCGCCAGGGTCCCTCCGAGACATTCCTCCAATCCGAGCGGTCGAAAGAACTCCCCAAAGAAAACCCCGGGTCGTCGCGTCTCCTCGGGCAGCAGGCGGTAGGTGGGGATCGCGGTCCCGACCGGCCGCAGCATGAAGGCCGGTGGCGCGGGATCGAGCGCCGCAAAATCGCGTTCATAGCGCCGCATCGCTTCGGCGCTGAACACACCGACCGCGGCCTGGATCGAGACATCGGGCCGCGCCGCATCGAAATCGATCAGTGTCGCGGAAATGACGTTGAACAGCCCGCACAGCAGGTCGAGCGCAGAATCGAACTCGGAACCGTCCCGCACCCCCAAATACAGGGCGTCCAGAAATTGCGCCTCGCTGTTGCCCATGGGCCACTCTTCCACACACGCCCGCGGGGACACTACTCAAACAGGTAGTTCCCTCGCCCCGCCGGTACTCTATCGGAAAAGTGCGACCTCGGCGGCGAAAACAAGACGCTTCGTCAACCAGTCGTCGAGGGGTTCGGGGGGCGTATCGATGTCAGGCCAAGCTCGGGCGCGGTCATATGCGCGGCGGTCTCCGCACGCGGCTTGCCGGCTCATCGCCACGCTGGTGCTGCTTGGCGCGACCTTTGCTCTATCGACGGATCGAGCAAGCGCCGATGACGTCAACATCACCGCCAGCACCAACTCAGGTGTGAATCTCAACGCCTTCACCGGCACCACGGCGCTGGTGTTTCCCGGCATCACGGTCAGCAATACCGGCACGTTGATCGGCGGCGGCTTTCCCGGCGTCTTTGCCTCGACCCGGGCCTGGACCCTGACCAATCAAGGCACGATCGCGACCACGCTCGGCAACGCCGTTACATTCAACGCTGGCGGCACCGTGAAGAATGAGAACCGCATCGACAGCAGCTTCAACGGCATCCGCATTCAGAATGGCGGCAACATAACCAACGCCGCCGGCGCGGTCGTCGGCGCCAACGCCAGCGCCGCCTGGGTCAGCGGCGGCGGCATGCTCATCAATTCCGGGCAGTTGATCGGACGAGGCGGCGCGACCGCAGTCTTGTTCGATGGCGGCGGCACCATCACGAACAATGTCGGCGCGCGCATCGAAGGCAACGGCGCGGGTAACGGCTTGGCGATCAGGGGCGGCACGACGCGCATCCTGACCAACCATGGCACGATTATCGATGTCGCCGGCGGATTCGCGGCGGGCGCGGTGATGCAGGGCGGCACGCTGACTAACAGTTCGACCGGCGTCATAACCGGCAGCTACAATGCGGTCTGGGCCATAACCGGCCAGCCAATTTCAATCATCAATGCCGGGCAGCTCACCGCCTCGACATCGGGTGCAGGTGCGATTGAATTGCAGCAGGGCGGCAACATCCAAAATTCTGGCACCATACGCGGTGGCTTCGGCATCGAGGTGCTGCCAGGTTTCGGCGTGACCGATGCACCCACGGCCATCACCAATTCTGGAACGATCACCGGAAGCGACGGAACCGCCATTCGCTTTAATGTCGGCACCAACTCGCTCACACTGCACCCCAGCAGCGTACTGAACGGCAATGTCATTGGTGGCCCGAACACAGACAGCCTGGTGCTCGGGGGCGCCGGCAGCGGCAGCTTGGACGCGAGTCTGATTGGAGCCGCCGCGCAGTTTCGCAATTTCGAGTTTTTCCGCAAGGAAGACACCTCGATCTGGACGCTGGCCGGCACAAACACGGGGGCACTTCCCTGGACGGTGGCACAGGGCACGCTGCTGGTGAACGGCGCCTTGCCCAATGCGCCCTTCACCGTTGACGGCGGCGTGCTCGGCGGGACCGGTACAATCGGAGCGCTCATCGTGAACTCAGGCGGTGTCTACGCGCCCGGCGCCTCGATCGGCACGCAGAACGTCAATGGAAATTTCGCGCTCCATGCCGGTTCGATCTATGAAGTCGAGGTGAACGCAGCCGGCCAAGGCGACAAAGCCATCGTCACCGGCGCGGTGAGCTTGACCGGGGCAGTCCTCCGGGTGCTTGCGCAAAACGGTGCTTACAATCCGCAAACGACCTACGTGATCATCGACAACGACGGGGCCGATCCGGTCACCGGCACCTTCGCCTCGGTCACCACCAACTTAGCCTTTCTCGCTCCCACCGTGATCTACGACGGGGGCACCGGCAATGACGTGGTGCTGACCCTCATCCGAGCGCCCGTGCCGCCAGGTCCTGGGCCGGGGCCGGGACCGGGACCGGGGCCCGGGCCTTCACCGGGACCGTTCAGCTTCTGCTCCGCGGCCGTGACGCGCAATCAATGCAATGTGGCTATCGCGCTCGACCGGTTCCCTGCCGACAATCCTCTGTTCCGTGACGTTCTGTTCCAAACGGTGGACGGCGCGCGGACGGCCTTCGATGCGCTTTCCGGTGAAATTCATGCGAGCGTGGCCGGCGTTCTCGCCGATGAAAGCCGTTATGTGCGCGAGGCGGTGCTTGGGCGGTTGATGCAGGCGAACTACGCGACCGGCTCCGGCCAGGCCGCATCGCTTGGCGCCAGCGGACCACAGGTTGCGACCCTCGACCAGCAGGCGATGACGCTCGGCTATGACGACAAGTCCTTCGACATCCCAACGCAGGCTTACGGGCCAGACCTCGTGTTCTGGACCAACGCCTTTGGCGCCTGGGGCGATTTCGAAGGCAACACCAACACGGCGAGCGCGAACCGCGATCTCGGCGGCTTCGTCTCGGGCATGGATGCACGGGTTGCCGGTAGCTGGCGGCTCGGGCTCGCCACCGGCTTCTCGCAGTCAAACATCTCGGTCGACTCGCGGCATAGCGGCGCTGACGTGGATAGCTTCCACCTCGCGGCCTATGCCGGCGGCGCCGCCGGACCGCTGGCCCTGCGCACCGGGGGTGCCTTCGCGTGGAACGACATCGAAACCAGCCGCGCGGTGATTTTCCCAGGCTTCTTCGCACGCGAGAAGGCGTCCTACAATGCGGACACCGGCCAGATCTTCGGCGAGGCGGCCTATCCGACCGCGCTCGGCGGAATCGCGCTCGAGCCCTTCGCCGGCCTCGCCGGCGTCAAGATCGACACCGACAACTTCAAGGAGCACGGCGGCGCGCTCTCGGCTCTGCGCGGCCGCAACATCGATGAGACGGTCGGCTATTCGACGCTTGGCGTGAGGATCGGCACGGTCTGGCACTGGAGCGAGGCGATCGTGGTCCCGCATGCCTCCGCCGCCTGGCAGCACGCCTTCAACGATGTCACCCCCGAGGGAGCGCTCGCATTCGCCTCGACCGGCATCGGCTTCGACGTGACCGGCGTGCCGCTCGCCGAGAACAGCGCTCTCATCGAAGCCGGCCTCGATTTCACCCTCGGGCCTGCCATGACGCTCGGGGTCTCCTATTCGGGCCAGCTCGCGTCGGACCTCACCGATAACGCGGTAAAGGGCCGCTTCACCTGGCTATTCTGACGGCCGTGCGACGTCCCTGGCCGCGGACAGGGCTTGATCGGGAAGCGCGCAGGGCGTCAATAAGCCATGCGCGACCGGATCGAGATCGTCGAGGGCGACATCACGCGGCTCGCCGTGGATGCCATCGTCAATGCCGCCAACCGCTCGCTGCTTGGCGGCGGCGGGGTCGATGGCGCGATTCACCGCGCCGCGGGAGCCGAGCTGCTCGACGCCTGCCGCAATCTCGGTGGCTGCGCGACGGGCGAAGCCAAGATCACGCCGGGATTTCGTCTCCCCGCCCGTTTTGTCATCCACACCGTCGGTCCGGTCTGGGGCGGCGGCGAGCGCGGCGAGGACCGGCTGCTGGCCAGCTGCTATCGCAACGCGCTAGTGCGCGCCGATGAGCATGGCCTCGCCTCGATTGCCTATCCGGCCATCTCGACCGGAGCTTACGGTTTCCCGCCCGACCGCGCCGCAAATATCGCGATGCAGACCGTGCTTGCCGCACTCGCCGAGGGAACGGCGGTCGAGCGTATCGTGTTCTGCTGCTTTGGCGCGGAGTCTTTGCGGCATCACCATGCGGCGTTGGCCGCAACGACCACCAAGGCCTGAGCCCGCGAAGGACAGCCAATTCCGCAAGCGCCGATCATCGTCTGGTTCCGCCTCGATCTCAGGCTCGCGGATCACGTGGCGCTGACGGCGGCGGAAGCGACCGGCGCCCCCATCCTCCCGCTCTACATTCTCGATGACGCAACGCCTGGGCGCTTTCGTGCCGGCGGCGCCTCGCGCTGGTGGCTGCATGGCAGCCTCGAGGCGCTGGACGGCGCGCTGGCAAGGCTGGGCGGGAGCCTCGTCTTGCGGCGGGGACCCGCACCGAACCTGCTCGACGCGCTTTTCGTCGAGACCGGCGCCGCCGCGATATTCGCGACCCGCGGCTACGAGCCATGGGAGGCCAAGCTCGAGCAGGACATCGCCAAGCTCTGCACCGCGCGAAGCGTGGAGTTCCGCCTGTTCCCGGGACGGGTGCTGTTCGAACCCGAAGCGATCCGCACCAAGGACGGCAAGCCGTTTCGCGTGTTCACCCCGTTCTGGAAGGCCTGCCGTGCCGCGCCCCCTCCTCGCGCACCACTCCCAGCGCCAAAGCGCATGAACATCGCCGCAGCGACGAGCGAGAAGCTGTTGAGTTGGAAATTGCTCCCCACCAAGCCGGACTGGGCCGGCGGACTGCGCGACGCCTGGCGACTGGGCGAGCGCGCTGCCCAGGAGCGGCTGGCGCAATTTATCGACAAGGACCTGGCGCGCTATGTCGACGACCGCAATCTCATCGATGACGGTGCGACCTCGCGGCTATCGCCCTATCTCCATTTCGGCGAGATCGGCCCGAACCAAGTCTGGCACGCGGTGCGCCATGCCGCCGATCGATCGCACGGCAAGTCCGATCGTGGCGGCGAGAGTTTCTTGCGCGAGCTCGGTTGGCGCGAGTTCTCCTACCATCTGCTGTGCCACTTTCCGGCGATGACCACCGAGCCGCTGCGACTCGAGTTCGCCCGCTTCCCCTGGCGCGAGGACGCGCAGGCGCTGCATGCTTGGCAGCGAGGCGCGACCGGCTACCCCATCGTCGACGCCGCCATGCGCGAGCTGTGGCGGACGGGCTGGATGCCCAACCGGGCGCGCATGATCGTTGCTTCCTTCCTGGTGAAGCATCTGCTCGTCCCTTGGCAGGAGGGTGCCGACTGGTTCCTCGACACTCTGGTCGACGCCGACCTCGCCAACAATTCGGTAAGCTGGCAGTGGGTCGCCGGCTCGGGCGCCGACGCCGCGCCCTATTTCCGCGTCTTCAACCCGGTGCTTCAGGGCCGTAAATTCGATCCCGACGGCGCCTATGTGCGGACATGGCTGCCCGAGCTTGCCAAGCTCAAGGCTCCCGACATCCACGCGCCGTGGGAAGCGCCTCCGCTCGATCTCGCCGCTGCGGGGATTGCCCTTGGCAGCAGCTACCCCCGTCCGATCGTCGAGCATGCGCAAGCCCGCGCCCGCGCCCTCGCAGCTTTCAATCGCCTCGCCAAGGACTAGCCGCAAACAATTTGGACATGCGCGTCGTAGACCCCGCATGTATCATGCGGCACCCGCGCCGGTTTCCGTCACCGGCTCGCGGCGTTACTGTGGCTAAATTCGATTCGCTGCACCCCGCTCGCCTGGCCCACTGAGCGGGGAACCTTAGCAAGGCGAAAAGCGCACATGCCAGAGCTCGACCCGCTTCTGCTTTCGCGCATCCAATTCGCCTTCACCATCTCGTTCCATATCCTTTTTCCGTCCTTCACCATCGGCCTGGCCGCTTGGCTCGTCGTGCTCGAGGCGCTGTGGCTCAAGACCGGCAAGGACATCTATTTTCGCATCGCCCAGCATTGGACCAAGATCTTCGCCGTGTCGTTCGGCATGGGCGTGGTCTCGGGCGTGGTGCTGTCCTACGAGTTCGGCACGAATTGGAGCGAGCTGTCGCGCCGCGGCGGCAATGTCATCGGCCCGCTGCTGTCCTACGAGGTGCTGACCGCGTTCTTCCTCGAGGCAGGCTTTCTCGGCATCATGCTGTTCGGCTGGAAGCGCGTGCCGAAGGCGGTGCATTTCTTGGCGAGCTGCATGGTCGCGCTCGGCACGGCGATCTCGGCCTTCTGGATTCTCTCAGCCAATAGCTGGATGCAGACACCTGCCGGCTTCCGCGTCGCCGCCGACGGCGTGCTGCATGTCACGAGCTGGTGGGAGGTGATCTTCAACCCATCCTTCCCCTACCGCTTCACCCACATGGTGGCCGCCGCCTATCTCACCACGGCCCTCATCGTCGCCGGCATCGGCGCCTGGTATATCCTGCGAAATAGAAGCGTGCCGCATGGCCGGATCATGCTCGGCATGGCGTTGAGCCTGCTCGTCTGGCTCGCGCCGCTCCAAATCGTGCTCGGCGATCTGCACGGGCTGAACACGCTCAAACATCAGCCGGCCAAGATCGCCGCGCTGGAGGCGCATTGGGATACCGGCAAGGACGTGCCGCTGATCCTGTTCGCCTTCCCCGATCCCAAAGCCGAGACCAACCATTTCGAGATCGCGCTGCCCCACCTCGGTAGCCTGATCCTGACCCATGAATGGGACGGCGAGATCAAGGGACTCAAGGATTTCCCGCCAACGGACCGGCCTAACCCGATCATCCCGTTCTTTGCCTTCCGCATCATGGTCGGCATCGGCGTCATCATGGTCGTCGTCGCTATCATCGGCTCGATCCTGTGGCTCACCGGGCGGCTGTTCACCACGCGCTGGTTCCTGCGTGCGCTGACCTGGGTGTCGCCGCTCGGCTTCCTCGCCGTGCTCGCCGGCTGGTTCACCGCCGAGGTCGGGCGCCAGCCTTGGACGGTCTACGGCGTGCTGCGCACCGCCGACGCCGTGTCGCCGGTGCCGGGCGGCAGCGTGCTGATGTCGCTGGTCCTGTTCGTGCTCGTCTACGGCGTCGTGTTCGGCGCCGGCCTCTATTACATCGCCAAGCTCGTGCGGCGCGGCCCCGACGAGACGCCGCCGGTGCCCGAGGAAGGCGAAGCCGACCTCTCCCACAGGCCGATGGCCGCAGCGGGCAATCCATGATCCCAGCCACCGCCACGACGCTGACCGAAATCCTCCCGGTGCTCCTGCCCCTGGTCTGGGCGGGCATCCTCGCGCTGGCCGTGTTCCTCTACGTGCTGCTCGGCGGCTACGATCTTGGCCTCGGCGTGCTGTTTCCGCTCGCGCCATCGCACAAGGATCGCGACGCGATGATGAGCTCGGTGTCGCCGTTCTGGGACGGCAACGAGACCTGGCTCGTGCTGGGCGGCGGCGGCCTGCTCGCGGCGTTCCCGCTTGCTTATTCGATCATGCTGCCGGCGCTCTATATCCCGATCATCCTCATGCTGATCGGGCTCATCCTGCGCGGCGTCGCGTTCGAGTTCCGCTTCAAATCAGAGCGATACCGTTTCCTGTGGGACGCTGCCTTTGCCGGCGGCTCGGTGCTCGCCGCCTTGATGCAGGGGGCGATCATGGGCGCGTTCGTGCACGGCTTCGCCGTCACCGACAACAAATTCTCGGGCGGTCCCTTCGATTGGATTACGCCGTTCTCGATCGTGACGTCGGTCGCGCTGCTGTCGGGCTATGTGCTGCTGTCGGCCGGCTGGCTGATTATGAAGGGCGACGAGGCGTTGCGCGAATGGGCCTACGGCGTCGCCCGCTGCGCTCTGATCGCGCTGGCGATCTTCATCGCCGTCTTCAGCCTGTGGACGCCGTTCCTGCATCCGGAGATCGCCGCGCGCTGGTTCACGCCCGCCCATATGGTCATGCTGAGCCCGGTGCCGCTCGCCACCGCGTCCGCCATAGGCGCACTTTGGCTCACGCTTAGGAATCGCCAGCGCTACACGCCGTTCCTGCTCGCGACCGCGATCTTCATCCTCTGCTACACGGGGCTTGCGGTAAGCCTGTTCCCGTTCATCGTCCCGCCCGGCATCACCATCTGGCAGGCCGCGGCGGCGCCCGACAGCCTGCTCTTCATGCTGTATGGCGCGGTGCCGATCCTGCCGATCATCTTGGGCTACACCGCCTATTCCTATTACGTGTTCTGGGACGCGACCGAGCACGACGCCTATCACTGAGGAATACGCTGGGACCGCGGCATAGGAGCCTCATACCTCCCCTTGATGGGAGTTATGACTCCTAGCGTCAGGCGCCAACGTCACCACCAAATCAGCCAGACGATGACCGGGAACAGCAGGACACAAAGAGCTATCGCCACCAATAGAAGAACACCGGCTAGCGTGCTGAGCATGCGATCCTGAGGATCACCATTTGCCGGCAAGCTCGTGCTGGGCAAGCCGACGCTTCAGCAGCCTGATCTTGCCGTAAGCCTGCTCGACGCGGAGCCGCGAGATGCGCCCATCGGCAACCGCATCGGCGATGATGGCGTGGATCTTCGGCCCAAGCTCGGGATCCGTGCCGCTGATATTGGAGAACACGATGAGATCGGTGCCGGCATTGATCGCTTTGATGACGCGCTCCTCCAGCGAATAATCGTGGGCGACCGCGCCCATCTCCATGTCGTCGCTGACCACGACGCCCTCGAACTTGATCCAGTCCTTGTTCCGGAGCGCGCCGACCGCCTTGGCCGACAGCGAAGCCGGCAGCTTGCCGCCGTCGCTGAAGCGCGGATGATAGAGGTGGCCGATCATCACCGCATCGAGGAGCCCGTCCTTGGCAAGCTGCCGGTAAGGCTCGAGCTCGATCTCCTTCCAGCTCATCGAGATATCCGCGAAACCCTTGTGGCTGTCGGCATGGCTCGAGCCGTGGCCGGGAAAATGCTTGGCGACGGTGACGATGCCGGCCTCGCGATGGGCAAGGATGAAGGCGCGCGCCATCGCCGTCACGGTATTGGGGTCGGCGCCGAAGCTCCGCTCGCGCTCGCCGATAACGGGGTTGTCGGGGTTGAGGTTGAGATCGACCACGGGGCCGAAATTGAGGTTGAAGCCCGCATCCGCCAGCTCCTTGGCCATTGACGCATAGAGCCGCTTGGCGCCCTCCGGAGTAGCGAAGCTCGGATTTTGGCCGACGCTCCGCGCCGACGGGAAATAGGTGAAGCCGTTGCCGCGCGACAGGCGCTGCACCTTACCGCCTTCCTGGTCGACGGCGATGAACGGGACCGGCGATGAGCGCGCGTTGCGCAGGAAGGCGTTCAGCGCGCTGACCTGCTGCTCGGAGCGGATGTTGTCGGGGTACAGCACGACGCCGCCGATCACCCCATTGGCGAGTTGCTCGCGAACCGCCACCACGCCCTTGTCGGTGTCCGCCGCACCGGAAAAGCCCACCATGATCATCTGCCCGATCATGGTGTCGAGCGGTCCCGAATTCTCCTCGGGCGCCGATAGCGCCCGGCCGAGCGTGATCGTGCCGAGCAGCAGAAGGGAGGCGGCGACCAGCGTCTTTGGTATGGGGAGCGGCAAAGCGAAGCACCGATGGCGGAGCGGCAAGAGGGGGTCGCGGTCTAGTAGCCGTCCGAAGGAGGAAATTCTATGGCAAGTCTTGCGCGAAGACGGGCCGAACATAGAATTTCGCGGCGCAAATTGGGGAACAACACACCGGCGGTGCTGATTTTGTCACGATTATGATTACACTGTGAGCCCCGCCTCGTTTAGCACCATGCCAGGGAACCATCATGGTCAGCACCGTCTCTCTGCTCTCTCGCCTTGCTCTCGCCGCCGCCTTCGTCTTGGGGGTGGCGCTCGCGCCTTCGCCCGCTTCCGCCAAGAAGAAGCCGAAGCCGGCCGAACCGGTGGTCGTCGAAGATTCGCCCGAAGTCATCTTCGCCAAGAGCTTCATCGGCAAGACCTATGAGAACGATCTCGACATCGAAGGCTGGGAAGACGCTGGCGGCGGCCTGGTCACCCCGCCGATCTACGTCCACGAATATCGGCGCGACGACGGCACGGTGATGGTGCTGACGGCCAAGGAGACCACGCCGGCCAAGGGCGACGCGCCAGGCTCTTACGTCGTGCTCGATGCGGTGATCATGGGCAAGCCGCGCAAGGACGCGGTGTTCTCGATCGCCTGCGTGCAAGGCGCCGACCAGACTCTGCGATTCCTTGGCGAGGCGTTGGGCAACGACCAAAAAGAATGGTGGACCGACGTGCGCCGCGCCTGGGAGATCTCGCTCGATACCGGAGCGATCGCCTCGATCCCGCCGAAAGGCGTGAAATGCACCAACCCGACGTTCTGAGCATCGCGCATGAAAGCCAAGCTCGAGGACCGCGTCATCGCCGACAGCGGCGACATCGTCGAGGAAGGCGGCTACGCCTATTTCCCAAGCGCGGCGGTGCGCCTCGATCTGCTGCAGAAAGCCGTCAAGACGGCGTCCGACCGCGCCTGCCCGCACGGCGTCCAGTTCTACGACGTGGTGATCGATGGCAATCGCCACGAACGCGCCGCCTGGCGTTACGAGGCGCCGCGCCCGTCCATGAAGCACGTCGCCGACCGCTTCGGCTTCTGGGACGAGGTCGAGGTCGGCTAGCGGCGTCCCTTCAACGGTAGACGAATGTCTTACGGTCTGCAGTTCCTCGCCATCCTGCTGGCCGCTCTCGGCTCGGGGCTGATGGCCGGGTTCTTCTTTGCTTTCTCGGCCTGCGCGATGGCGGCTCTTCGCCGTCTGCCGCCGGCCGGAGGCATTGCCGCCATGCAGTCCGTCAACGTCGCGGTGCTGAACCCGGTGTTCTTCGCGGTTTTCTTCGGAACTGCCGCCTTGTCCGCGCTGGCCCTGAGCGCCGGCCTCATCAAGTGGTCCAATGCCGGCGCAGGCTACCTGGTGGCCGGGGCCATGCTCTATCTCGCCGGCACGATCGCCGTGACCATGGTGTGCAACGTGCCGCTCAACAACGCGCTCGCCCGCGTCGCGCCCGACAGTGCCGAGGGGGCGAGCCTTTGGCAGCGTTATCTTTCCACCTGGACGGCGTGGAACCACGTGCGGACGATCAGCTCGCTCGCGGCTTCGGCCTCATTCATCATGGCGCTCGTCAGCCGAGCGGGCTTGACCGTCTGAGCCGAACGAATTGGGCGGCAGATCGCCCGCTTCACGCCCATCGCAATATGCGGGATCGTCGACTCGGCGACGGCACGGGGCGGCGCGACAGCCGCCCCGCGCCACCTGGCTCCGACAATCACATCTTCTCAGGCAAGCACTTGCAGACGTTCTTGTAGTGCTTGCAGCAGGACGGATCGGACATATGCTCTTCCATCTTGCAGTAGTCCGACTTCTTGTATTTATCGCACTTCTTCTCGCAATACAGCTTGTAGCCCTCGTCGCATTTCTTCTTGACCTGGATGACGGGATTTTCCGTCAGCCGCTGCAGGCTTTCCGGCAGCTTTGCGCCGTCGAGCGGAACGGCAAGGCCCGAGCTGGATATGGCGAAGGCCAGACCGAGCCCGATCACGATCGCAGCAAACAGTCCTGTTGATTTGCGCATGTGACACTCCTCCCTGGGATTGCCGCCAACTTGGCCGTTCCAACTAAGCGCGCTGACGGTTGCAGGGAAGACAATTGCTCGTGAAGTTTAGGCGGCGCTAACCTAATCCCACACCGGCAGCTTCTCTTGCGCCGCGAGGGCGGTCATCGACGCTTCGAGCTCCTCTACGAACTCCTTGTAGGATTTGGTCCCGTAGACCGGCTCGCCGACGCTGACGATGACGTTGAACGGCACGAGCAGCGCCGAGCCACGCGGCAGCGCCTTGCCGAGCCCGTGCATGAAGATCGGCAGCACCGGCACTGCGGGTCGCGCATGGGCGAGATGGCCGATGCCCTTCTTGAAGGATTGCAGCGCCTCGGGCTCGCCGCGCGTGCCTTCCGGGAACAGCACCAGGATCTCGCCGCGGTCGAGCGCCGCCTCCGCCTCCGCGAGCGGGTTCTCCGGGCCCTTGCCGCTGCCGCGCACCACCGGGATGATGCCGATGATGTTGAGCGCGAACCAGCCGCGCAGCTTGCTCGTGAAGAAATAGTCGAAAGCCGCGACCGGACGGAGCTTCGGCAGGAGCCTGAGCGGCATCAGCGACATGATGGCGAGCGCATCGAGATTGGAGTTGTGATTGCCGGCGAGCACGGCCGGTCCGTTCTTCGGCAAACGCTCGCGGTGGCGCACGGTCAAGCCCAGCGCGATCAGGATCACCGCCCGCACCACCACGGCGAAGAACAAAAACCTTAGCAGCCGGACGAGCGGGTTCTTGCTGATGAGCAATGGCTTCGCTTCGCTCATGGCGGGCTCACGGGAAATAGAAATAGCGGATGAAATGCACGAACACCGGCGCGGCATAGGTCAGGCTGTCGACGCGATCGAGGATGCCGCCATGGCCCGGGATCAGCCCGCCGGTATCCTTGACGCCGAGATCGCGCTTCATCGCCGACATGGTGATGTCGCCGAGAAAGCCGGAAATGCCCAGCATCGCGCCGGCCAGCGCCGACCAGCGCCAGTCCATCGGCGTGAGGTAAGGTCCGGCGAATGCCGCCACCGCCGTGGTGGTGGCAACGCCACCGATCAGGCCCTCCCAGGTCTTCTTCGGGCTGACATTGGGCGTTACCTTGTGGCGGCCGAATGGCTTCCCCCAGCAATATTGCGCGACGTCGTTGAACTGGGTGAGCACGACGAGAAAGAACAGCAGCCCGACGCCGCCGGTCGCGGGATTGATGGCGTGGCCCGACACCAGCAGCCACGCCATGTGCGACAGCGTGTAGACCGTCATCATCAGTCCCCACGACAGCGTGCCGACCGCGCGGAGGAAGCCTTGCGTCTCGCCCCGAAGCGCCATCAGCGCCGGGAAGAACAGGAAGCTCCAGACCGGAATAAACACGATGAACATGTTGTACCAGTCGATCGCCGCCCAATAGAACTGGATGGGGATGGCGAGATAGGCGAACAGCAACACCCCGCGGTCGATGCGCCTGGTCGGCACGAGCGAGAGATATTCCTTCAGCGCGAGATAGGCGATCAGCGCGAGGAAGATAACGGCGACGGTCTGGTTGAGCAGGATGGCGAGCGTGAACGCGCCGATCATCCACCACCACGAATCCGTGCGCGCGGCGAGTTCGGCGTAACGCTCGCCGGGATTGCGCCAGCGCAAGACCACGACGATGGCGGTGGCGACGGCGAGCACGACGTAAATGCCGAGGGTGAAATAGACGACATTGGCGGGAAGACCGAAGATAACGCTCATGCGGCGCGGCCCTTGGCATCGGCGACGATGGCGCGGGCGCGGTTGAGCACAGTCAGCACCGACAGCATCAGCAGCGCCGCAAGGTAGAGCGTGCTCCACAGCCCGGGCGCGATGCCGAAACCGATCAGCACCGCGAGCAGGCCGAAGGCGAAGGCGCGATCGCTTTTGCCGAGCGGCCCGTCATAGCGGCGCGCGCTGCCGATCATCGGCCCGAGCGCGCCGGCCATCTCGGCGACGATGCCGGCAACGACCACCAGCACTACAAGCGCCGCATCGAGGCCAACAATCAGTGCGAAGGGGAGGTAGAGCGCGGCGTCGGCGATCACGTCGCTGAGTTCGTTCAGCACCGCGCCGGCCGCACTGGCCTGGCCATGCTCCTTCGCCATCATGCCGTCGATGGCGTTGAATGCCATGCGCAGGAAAAGAGTGACGGGAAGAACTAGCAACGGCCAGCGCGAGTCAGGCATCAGCGCGAGCCAGCCGCCATGCGCGACAGAAAGCAGCAGCGCGCCGAGCGTGACGTCGTTGGCGCTGAGCCCGGCGCGTACCAGCGCATCGGCGAGGGGACGGAGCAGCGCCTGAAAGCGCGGCTTGAGATCGTAGATCGTCGCCACTTTTGGTCCCCGCCCCTGAGCGCGAGCAGTTGTAGTTCGATTGAGCGCGACCGGCCAGTGCACAGCTTGGGCGCGAGGCAAGTTGCGTGCGCGCGGACTCCGCACGCAACCCGACGGCACAAATGATTGACCCTTGGGAACGGGTTAATCAAGGCTGAGTTAACCAATCCCTCAGCCGCGACGTAAGTGGAGCCGCCGCCTTGCAGAATCCGGTCATCATCCTCGGCGCCCCTCGCTCGGGCACGACCTTGCTCGCGCGCATTCTGGGGGCCAGCGACGAGGTGTTCCTCATCACCGAGATCGAGCCGCATCTCAAGAGGCGCCACTGCCCCGAGGACCGCTCGGGCGTCAGCGACGCCGATCTCTGGCGCGACCATTTTACCTTCGCCTCGTGGCGCACCGACAAGCCGCGCCCCGTCTCGGAGCGTCCGCTGTTCGATGCCGCCAAGCTCGACTCGATGCGCGACCGTTATCTGGAGCTCGCCGGGTCGAAGCGCCTGGTGATCAAAAACCCATACGGGCTCGCCCGCGTCGACATGCTGAAGCACATGTTCCCCGACGCGCTGTTCGTGTTCTCGCTGCGCGCGCCCTGGCCGACCATTCAGAGCGCCACGCGGAAGGGCAACGCGGCCTTCTTGGTGCCGACCGATTTCGTCAACAGCCTTCCCGACAGCCTCTTGCTGCGCGCCGCGGGCACCTGGGCCGAATCGATCGAGGTGCTGCGGCGCGAGCGCGATGCCAATTGGCTGCTGGTGCGCCACGAGGATCTGGTGGCCGGCCCGCAGCCGGTGATCAGGGATCTCTACGCGAGAGCCGGCATCAACCAACCTCCGGCCGGCTACGCCAAGCGACTGCCCGAGCGCCGCACGAGAAATTACTCCACGATTAAATATCTCGTGAGGCGCCATCCTTACCGCGCCGAGATCTTCTCGCTGTTGCAGGACGGCGCACGCGCGTTCGGCTATGACGTCGATCTAAGTACGCTGCCGGGGAATGGCCTCCGCCACGCGGCCGAGAGCTGGTTCCGCCAGTGGTGCCCGTCAAAGAAAACGAAAATTCGCGACAAGCACGCGGCGGTCGCTGCCTAGGCTCGCTCCTCACGGCGCCTCCGGCTTGGCCGCGGCGCGCGCGAGCAGCTCATCGACCATGGGCATGATGCCGGTCACGATCTTCGCCACTCCCTTGGCGTTGGGATGGATGCCGTCCGATTGCATGAGCGAATCGTCGAGCACCACGCCGTCGAGGAAGAACGGGTAGAACACCACGCCGTATTTGGCCGCGAGCGCGGGATAGATGGCAGAGAACGCATCGACATAGTCCTTGCCCATGTTGCGCGGCGACTCCATGCCGGCGAGGAGCACCGGCAGGCCCTTGGCCTGCGCCGCCTCGATGATCTTGGCGAGCGCGTCCCTGGTGCCCTCAGGCGGAATGCCTTGCAGCGCGTCGTTGCCCCCGAGCTCGACGATCAGCGCGCTCGCATTCTCCGGCAGCGCCCAGTCGAGCCGCTGCAGCGCCGCGTGCGACGTGTCGCCCGACACCCCGGCATTGACCACGCTCACGTCCTTGCCGCGCGCCTTGAGCGCGGCCTCGAGCTGGGCCGGGAAGCTCTCATTGTCGGATAGTCCATAGCCCGCGGTTAGGCTGTCGCCGAAGGCAATGATGGTCATCTTTTCGTCCTTTGCCCAAGTTGGCGCCCACATCGACGCGCAAGCGACGGCTGCGGCAAGCAGAGTCAGAGCGGCGGCGCGGAGTTCCATCTTTTCGACCTCTTTGTCCTTCTCTATTGCCGATCCGCATGCCATCTGTCAGTCACTCTCGCTCAAGTAGCGCAGCGTTAGCGCAAAAAAATCTCTCTGCCCCACCCATGGATCACACCCTGAAACAGACGCCGGCGATTCTGCTCGAAGACGTGCATGTCACCTTGCCGTCGCGCGCCGGGCCCGTGGCGATCTTGCGGGGTATCGACATCGCGGTCGCGACCGGCGAGGCCATCGCGTTGGTCGGGCCGAGCGGCTCGGGCAAATCGACGCTGCTCATGGTGATCGCCGGACTCGAAAGCGCCACCGAAGGCCGCGTGCATGTGGTCGGCGCCGACTATGCCACCCTCGATGAGGACGGCCTGGCGCGCCTCCGCGCCGCCAATATCGGCATCGTGTTCCAATCATTCCACCTCGTACCCACCATGACCGCGATCGAGAACGTGGCGCTGCCGCTCGAATTCCTCGACCAGGATGATGCCTTCAATGCGGCGCGGGCCGCCCTTGCCGAGGTCGGGCTGTCGCATCGCGAAGCCCATTTCCCGGGTCAGCTCTCGGGCGGCGAGCAGCAGAGGGTGGCGATCGCCCGCGCGCTGTCCACGCGTCCGGCCCTGATCCTCGCCGACGAGCCGACCGGCAATCTCGACCTCGCCACCGGCGCGGTGGTGATGGACCTCCTATTCACGCTGAAGGAGCGCACCGGCGCGACGCTGCTCCTGATCACCCACGACCGCTCGCTCGCCAAGCGTTGCGACCGCATCGTCAGCTTCGCCGACGGCCGCATCGTCAAGCCCGGCGCCAAGCGCAAGGTCGCCGCATCGTGACGGCCACCAGCGGCACGGCCGGCGCCATGCCTGCGCGGCAGGTGACACGCTCCAAGCTCAAGCTTGCGCTGGCGATCGCCGCGCGCGAGCTGAGATCCGGCGCCGGCGGATTGACCGTGTTCGTGCTGTGCATCGCGCTCGGCGTCGCCGCCGTGGCAGCGATCGGCTCACTCGCCGCCTCGTTCGACCAAGCGCTTGCCCGCCAGGGGCGCACGCTGATCGGCGGCGATCTTTCTTTCGAGCTGATCAACCGCCAGGCCAATTCCGAGGAGCGCGCGGCGCTCGACGCGCTCGGTCAGGTGAGCGAATCGGCGAGCTTCCGCGCCATGGCCCGCACGCAAGACGGCAAGAGCGCACTGATCGAGGTGAAGGCGGTCGACGGCGTTTACCCGCTTTACGGCGAAGTGGCCACTGCGCGCGCCGACAAGGCCGGACCGGTCTGGCGCGATGGCGACGTCGTCCTGGTGGAGCAGACGCTGCTCGACCGGCTCAATCTCGACGTGGGCAGTAAGCTCCTGATCGGCGAGGCGACCACCACCGTCGGCGGGGTGCTCGGCGAGCAGCCCGACCGGCTGGCGGACCGGCTGTCTTACGGGCCGAAGCTCTTGATGTCGCACGACACGCTCGCCAAGACCGGGCTGGTGCAGCCGGGCAGCCTGATCCGCTGGACCTACCGGGTGAAGCTGCCGGCGCCCAAGGCTTCCGACAAGGACGCTCTCGCCCAAGCGCGCAAAGCCGTCGAGGCACGCTTTCCCGAGAGCGGCTTCGCCATCCACGATTGGACCGACCCCGCGCCCTCGCTCCGCCGCGACGCCGACCGCTTCACCCAGTTCATCAATTTCGTCGGCTTGACGGCGCTCCTGCTCGGCGGCATCGGCGTCGGCAACGCCATCCGCAGCTACATGGCGAAGAAGCGCGAGATCATCGCCATCTTCAAATGCCTCGGCGCCTCGAGTCGGCTCGTGCTCGGCGTGTACATGCTCCAGGCGCTGTTCCTCGCCTCGCTCGGCATCGCGCTCGGCCTCGTCGTCGGCGCGCTCGCGCCGGCGGCGATCGCCATCATCTACGGCAACACGATTCCGATCGATTTGGCGATCGAGCCGCATCCGTTGCCGCTGCTGACCGCCGCGCTTGCCGGTCTGCTCACCATGGTGCTGTTCGTGCTCTGGCCGCTCGGCCGCGCCGCGCTGGTCTCGCCCGCCGTGCTGATGCGCGCGCATCTGAGCGAGGAGCGCGAGCGCTCATCGCTCCCCTTCGCGCTCGGCTCGGTCGCCGCCGGCATCGCTCTATTCGTGCTCGCCATCGCCGCGTCCGAGGAGCGCCTCATCACCGCCTCGATCTCGGCGGGGATCGTCGTCTCCTTCGGCCTACTCTCCGGCTTCGGCATTCTCGTGCAGCGTGCCGCCGCGAAATGGCGGCGTACCAGCCACGCTTCGCTCTCGCTCGCGCTTGCCAGCATCGGCGGACCGGGCTCGCTCGCCCGCTCGATCGCCGTTTCGCTCGGGCTCGGACTTGGGCTTCTGGTCGCGACCGCGCTGATCCACAGCTCGCTGGTCAAGGAGATCGACAGCAATATCGAGGTCGACGCGCCGACCTATTACTTCCTCGACGTCGAGGAATCCGACCTCCCCGTCTTCCGCGACACGGTGAAGGCGATTCAGGCCGATGCCAAGCTCGCCGACGCGCCGATGCTGCGCGGCCGCATCGTCAAGGTGAAGGGCGTGCCGGTCGACAAGCTCGTGGTCGAGCCCGACGCGCGCTGGGTGCTCTCCGGCGACCGCGGCTTGACCTACACCGACGCGGTGCCGCCCTCCTCGACCATAACCGCCGGCGAATGGTGGCGACCCGGCTATAGCGGCGAGCCGCTCGTCTCCTTCGACGAGGAGATCGCCAAGGGGCTGGGCTTGAAGCTCGGCGATCATGTCACCGTCAACATTCTCGGCCGGAACGTAGACGCCAAGATCGCGAGCCTGCGCAAGATCGACTGGGAGTCGCTCGCCATCAACTTCGTCATGGTGTTTTCGCCGAACACGCTGCAAGGCGCGCCGCACCGCGTGCTGACCACGCTCGAATTCCCCAAGGGCACCGATCCCGCGCGCGAGGGCAAGGTAGTGCAGGCGCTGGCCGAGGCCTTCCCGCTGGTCACCGTCATCAAAGTCGGCGACATCGTCGCGGCCGCCAAGGAGCTGCTCGCCAAGGTGATGAGCGCGATCAGGGCGACGGCCGGCGTCACGCTCCTGATCGGCGCGGCGGTGCTTGCCGGCGCCGTCGCCGCCGGGCAGCAGCAGCGGAAATATCTCGCCGTGCTGTACAAGACGCTCGGCGCCGCGCGGTTTCGCATCATCGGCGCCGAGCTGCTCGAGTTCGGCTTGCTCGGCCTCGCCACGGCGCTGCTCGCGGTCGTCATCGCCACGATCACCGCCTGGGCGTTGTGCAAATGGGCGTTCGAGGTCACCTTCGTGTTCACCCCGCTGGCAGCGGCCGAGACGGTGCTGCTCGCGCTAGGGCTCGTGCTGGGCGTCGGCGCCATCGCCACCTGGCGCGTGCTGTCGGCCAAGGCCGCGCCCTATCTCAGGGCCGAGTGATCGCAAGCTAGCTCACTCGACGCGGGCTGCGGACTTCCGGGAGGACGCCTGGCGCCCGCGAGCTGGCGACCGGTTCTAGCTGACGGCGAGTCCTGGGCCTGCCGACGTGCCCGGGCCGGAACACGCATAGGTGCCACGTCCTGACGTCTTTGCCCTATACAGCGCGAGATCGGCATTCTTCATCAGCTCTTCGGGATCGGAACCCTCCTTGGGTGCCAATGCAATTCCGATACAGGCGCCGGCGGCGACGGCATGTCCAAGCACCTGGTGCGGTTCGACCAGCGCGCGCAATAGGCGTTGGGCCAGCCTCGTTGCCTGAACCTGGCCCGCGCCGGCCTGCAGGATTGCAAATTCATCGCCGCCGAGGCGAGCCACGAGATCGGAGCCGCGCAAAGTCGCGCGCAGACGCTTGGCCACGCTCTTCAGCAGGGCATCGCCCACCGGATGCCCCAAGGTGTCGTTCACCTGTTTGAAGTGATCGAGATCGATCCACAGAAGGGCGAAGCCGCATCGGGCTTGCTTCGCCCGGCACCAGTTCTCGAGCTGCTCGCGAAAGTGGTGCCGGTTGGCAATCTCGGTGAGCGCGTCATGGCGGGCCAACCAGTCGATTTTCTCCTCGGCCTGGCGCCTCTCGGTGATGTCCTCTTGAATGTCGACCCATCCGCCCCCCGCAAGCGGCTGATTGCTGACCAGAACGATGCGTCCGCTTTTCAGGAACTGAGTATGCGAGAACGACTTTCCCCGGGCCAACTCTGCGACGTGATGATCGATCCAAGCGCGCTGTCTCTCCAACTCTTTCGCATCGTGACGTCCGGTCTCTCTTTTGACGTGGTGGCGCACGATTTCGGCCAGCGTCGTGCCTGGCCGCGTCAGCTCTTCGGGCAGGTCGTAAATTTCCCGATACAATCGATTGCATACGATCAGTCGCGCCTCCGCATCGAACATCGACAGGCCACGGCCCATGTTGTTGAGCGCAACGTCGAAGCGGCGGTTGAGCGCCTCGAGCTGTTTCGTCTGTTCGAGAATGAGCTGGTCGTTGGGCCGTAGCGCCGCGAGTGCCCGGGCCAGCGTCGCGTAAGGCACCTCGTCCCGCTCGGAGACCTTCTCCGGTTCGGACGGGGGAGCAGGTGGGCGCTGGCCGCCTGACTTTGCCAATTGAGAGGTCTTACGCACGAGGCATGGTCCGCGGAATGTGGAGAGGCTCGCAAAGCCTATCCCGAAGGGGTAAGAGCCCCGTTAATGTTATAGGGACCAAACGCGAGCGCCCAAGGGGCCGTGCTCGCAACGCGGACTTGTCGGGCCGTGCTGCCACATTCGCTTCATCTTGCAGGGCGAGGCTAAGCCCACCATATTGGTTGCCAAACTGCCCTGCGCCGGACTGGGCTCAGGGCCGAGGATTTGACTAGCAGCAAGGGGAAAGGACCCTCAAAGCACATGGCTGATCTCGACAGACGTTACGCGCAAGGCACGACCGTCGGCCGCACCGATGCGGGCGTCGTCGACCAGGGCCTGCGCGCCTATATGATCCGCGTCTACAACTACATGGCGATCGGCGTCGCCATCACCGGCGTGGTGGCGTATGCCATCTTTGCCATGTCGGTACAGCAGGGTGCGGGCGGGCTGGAGCTGACCTCGTTCGGTAGCTTCATGTTTACGAGCCCGTTCAAATGGGTGGTGATCTTCGCGCCGCTCGCGCTCGTGTTCTTCATCTCGGCGCGCATCAACTCGATGAGCCTCGGCGCGGCGCAGATGGCCTTCTGGGCCTTTGCCGCGCTGATGGGCGCCTCGATCTCCTCGATCTTCCTCGTCTACGCCGGGGAGAGCATCGCCCGGGTGTTCTTCATCACCGCCGCGTCGTTCGGCGCGCTGTCGCTGTGGGGCTACACCACCAACCGCGATCTGTCGGGCTGGGGCTCGTTCCTGTTCATGGGCCTGATCGGCGTGATCATCGCCTCGGTGGTGAACATCTTCATCGGCTCGACCGCGCTGCAATTCGCCGTGTCGGTGATCGGCGTGTTGGTCTTCGCCGGCCTCACCGCCTACGACACGCAGCAGATCAAAGAGATGTACAGCGTCAACGACGACGGCTCGGTCTCGGGCCGCAAAGCCGTGATGGGAGCGCTCAGGCTGTATCTCGACTTCATCAACCTGTTCATGCTGCTGCTCCAGCTGTTCGGCAACCGCCGCTAAGCTTAGAGCAGCGTCAGCAACACCAAGGCCCCGGCCGTTAGCCGGGGCCTTTTGCTGTTCGAGAGCCCCTCATCGCCGGGCTTGTCCCGGCCATCCACGATTTTCACCTGGTCCAAGACGTGGATGTCCGGCCGGGCATGACGATGCGGTGAAGCTCAAGCCTCGACGAGGCGCAGGCCCTTGTCGAGCGCGCGGAGCACGCGGGCGAGATCGTGGCCGCGCTTCAGGATCAGCCCGGTCGCCGCGATCACGCTATAGGCGCCCTGCCGCCGCGCCAGCTTCGGCGCCTTCTCGATGCGGTAGAGCGGCGTTTCCGACGCGCGGCGGAACACCGAGAACACGGCCTTCTCGCGCAGCATGTCGATGGCGTAGTCGCGCCACTCGCCATTTGCGACTTTGCGTCCGTAGACGTTGAGGATCTGGGACAATTCCCCCCGATCGAAGGCGATCGCGCTGCGCCGGGGTGCGTCTGGAAGGTGGGAGCCGCCGCCGGCCTTGCGGGCCAGCGGCAAAACTATTGCATCCGTTTCGCTCAACTGCGCCTCCTGTAACGGAAGCTTCATGATGACCGGAGCCTTAGGGAAATTCAAGCCGATGCAGGCGCTTACACGACCTGTAACATAACGAAACATAAATCACAGTTCGGCCCAAGTTCAGCCGTTGGCATGCCCCAAAGAACCTTATGATGCGGATCGTTGCCTCTCGGCCCGGTCCATGGAGGGACTTCGGATCTCAGCCCCCCAGCCCCCCCGGGGTCTTCTCCCGGACCGGGCCACTTCATTCCCAAGTTCGTTGTAAGCGGGTCGGCATGCCGGCCCGTTTTGTTTTTGGACGGCTCGGTCTCGCGCTCAGGATTGGCGGCGATCAGCTGCCGTTGGCCGCGACCTCGTACTCGGCGGCACCGAGCACCGGTCCCGCGTTCTCGACCTGCACCAAGGCGATCAAGCAGTCGCCGCCCATGGTCTTCAGATCTTTCAGCGGAAGGCGGAGCGTTAACGGCTCGCCCTTCCACATGCCGACCGGCGACAGCTCGCGCACCGGATGGCGATAGCTGAGATTGCGCCCGCGATTTTCGCCGCGGGTGATCGAGACGGTCTCGTTCTCCTTGGCGACCGCAAGCCAGACGGTCGCGGCGCGCGTGTAGGATTTGTCCTGCGCCGCGCCGATGTTGATCACCAGCGTGTCGCCGTCGCCGTGCATGGTGACGCTGACGCGAATATTGGCGAGCCGCACCGCGGCATCCCGCATCGCCTGGCCGACGGCCTTTTCATCGCTGCCGTTGACGTGGATCAGCCCGTCGACAACGACCTGCGGCGTATACACCCTGCCGTCGCCGCGCGCCCGTGCATATTCGCGCTGGCGGTCGCTATTGGCGGCGTTCGACAACGTGTCATGCCAGCCGAGATAGTTCCAATAATCGACGGAGTAGGACAGCGCGACGATACCGGGCTTCTCGGCGAGCTCGGCCAGCAGCGAATCCGCCGGCGGACAGGACGAGCAACCTTGGCTGGTGAACAGTTCGAGCACGGTGTTGCCATGCGCAGCTTGCGCCGGCGCCTCCGCCGCTCCCGGGCGCGACGCGACCGGAACGGCAAGCGCAACGAGCGTGCAGGCGCTCAGGACAAGACCAAGCCTCATGCTTGATACAATGCAGGAAGCGGGCCGAAATTTCCGGCAAAAACGGCTCACTGTCGGGTCACAACTGAGTGACTGAAACGGCTGCAATATCGTGGCTGCAATTGCTGGGGTCGTGGCGCTATGGTGCGCGGCAAGTATCACCCCGCGCCGCCCTCATCCTCCAGCACGCGTCAGTCCGCCACTCTCATCCTCCCACCGGCCGCCCACATGGATCTGCTTTCTCTTTTTGGCTTCGCCGCCACATCGCTCATGCTCCTCTGCTATGCGCTGGAGGACCGCAGCGTGTGGTTCATCCTGGGATTCGCCGCAGCCTGCGCGCTGTCGGGCGTCTACGCCTTCCTGCAAGGAGCCTGGCCGCTCGGATTGGTCGAAATCGTCTTCACCGTCGTAGCCCTTCGGCGCTTTGCCGTCCGCCTCAAGACCGCCTAGGCGGCGGGGCGGGCGAGGCTGCGCAGCACGTAGTGCAGGATGCCGCCGTTGCGGAAATAATCGAGCTCGTCGAACGTGTCGATCGCCGCGCGCAACGGCACCGCGCGCTTCTCGCCGCCGGCATAGACGATCTCGGCCTCGAGCCACTGCATCGGCTTAACCTCGGCGAGGCCCTTGAGCGTGACCGTCTCCTCGCCCGTGAGCTCGAGCGATTTCCAGTCCATGCCTTCGGCGAACAGCAGCGGCAGCACGCCCATGCCGATCAGGTTCGAGCGATGGATGCGCTCGAAGCTCTGCGCGATCACCGCGCGCACGCCGAGCAGCCGCGTGCCCTTGGCCGCCCAGTCGCGCGACGAGCCAGTGCCGTATTCCTTGCCGGCGAAGACGACGAGCGGCACGCCCGCGTCCCTGTAGCGCATCGCCGCATCGTAAATCGGCATCCGCTCGCCCGACGGATGATGCACCGTGATGCCGCCCTCGATGCCGTGCACCATCTGGTTCTTGATACGCGTATTGGCGAAGGTGCCGCGCATCATCACCTCGTGATTGCCGCGCCGCGAGCCGTAGGAGTTGAAATCCTGATGGGCGACGCCGTGCTCGGTGAGATAAATCCCGGCCGGGCTGTCCTTCCTGATGCCGCCCGCCGGCGAGATATGATCGGTGGTGATCGAGTCGAGGAACAGCCCGAGGATGCGCGCATTGTCGATGTCGGTCACCGGCGACGGCGTGGTCGACATGTCGGTGAAGTAAGGCGGGTTCTGCACATAGGTCGAGCTCTCGTCCCAGCCATAGGTCTCGCCGCCCTCGACCGCGATCTTGCGCCACTCCGGATCGCCGCGGAACACGTCGCCGTAGCGCTCCTTGAACATCGATTTCTTCACCGCCTTGCGCACCACCTTGGCGATCTCTTTGGCCGACGGCCAGATGTCCCTGAGATAGACCGGCGCGCCGTCCCCGTCGGTGCCGAGCGGCTCGGTGACAAGATCGACCATGACCGAGCCGGCCAGCGCGTAAGCCACCACCAGCGGCGGCGAGGCGAGATAGTTGGCGCGCACGTCGTGATTGACGCGGCCCTCGAAATTGCGATTGCCCGACAGCACGGCGGCGACCGCGAGATGATGCGCGTGGATGGTGTGCGAGATCTCCTCGGGCAGCGGGCCTGAATTGCCGATGCAGGTGGTGCAGCCATAGCCAACGAGATTGAAGCCGAGCCGGTCGAGATGCTTCTGCAAATCGGCCTCGGCGAGATAGTCGGTGACCACCTGCGAGCCCGGCGCGAGCGAGGTCTTGACCCACGGCTTGACGGTCAGCCCGCGCTTCACCGCGTTCTTGGCGAGCAGCCCGGCGGCGACCATGACATAGGGGTTGGAGGTGTTGGTGCAGGAGGTTATTGCCGCGATCACCACGTCGCCATGGCCGAGGTCGAAATTCTTGCCCTTCACCGCCACGCGCAATGTGGTTTCGGCGCCCTTGCCGTATTCCTTGTCGAGCGCTTCGGCGAAGGCCGAGGCGGCCTTGGTGAGCGGCACGCGATCCTGCGGCCGCTTGGGTCCGGCGATCGAGGATTCGACCGCGCTCAAATCGAGCGCCAGCGTCGTGGTGAACACGGGATCGGGCGTGTCGCTCTCGCGGTAGAGCCCCTGGCCGCGGGTGTAAGCCTCGACCAGCGCGATGCGCGATTTCTTGCGGCCCGTAGCCTTGAGATAGGCGATGGTCTCTTCGTCCACCGGGAAGAAGCCGCAGGTCGCACCATATTCCGGCGCCATGTTGGCGATGGTGGCGCGGTCCTCGAGCGGCAAAGTGTCGAGCCCTGCCCCAAAGAACTCGACGAACTTGCCGACCACGCCCTGGCGACGCAGCATCTCGGTGACGGTCAGCACGAGATCGGTCGCGGTCACGCCGTCGCGAAGCTCTCCGGTCAGGCGGAAGCCGACCACTTCGGGGATCAGCATGGAGATCGGCTGGCCGAGCATGGCGGCCTCCGCCTCGATGCCGCCGACGCCCCAGCCGAGCACGGCGAGGCCGTTGACCATGGTGGTGTGGCTGTCGGTGCCGACCAGCGAATCGGGAAACGCGACCGGGTTGCCGCCGTTCGCCTGCTTGGTCCACACCGTTTGCGCCAGATATTCGAGATTGACCTGATGGCAGATGCCGGTGCCGGGCGGCACCACGCGGAAATTGTCGAAGGCGCTGGCGCCCCACCGCAAGAAGGCGTAACGCTCGCCGTTCCGCTCATATTCCTTCTCGACATTGATCTGGAACGACCGGTCCGAACCGAACGCGTCGACCATCACCGAATGGTCGATGACGAGATCGACCGGCGCGAGCGGATTGATCTTCTGCGGGTCGCCGCCGAGCTTGGCCATGGCATCGCGCATGGCGGCGAGGTCGACCACGGCGGGGACGCCGGTGAAATCCTGCATCAGCACCCGCGCCGGGCGGAAGGCGATCTCGCGGTCGCTTTTGCGCTCCTGCAGCCAGAGGGCGATGCCGCGAATATCGTCGGCGGTGACCGTGCGGCCATCCTCGTGACGCAACAGGTTCTCAAGCAGAACCTTGAGCGAGAACGGCAAATTGCCGATCCCGATCAGCCCGTTAGCCTCGGCCTCCTTGAGGTCGAAATAGTCGTAGGCCTCGCCCTCGACGTCGAGCGTGCGCCGGCAATTGAAGCTGTCGAGCGAGGGTTCAAGCGCCGATGTCACCGAAATCTCCCATTAAGCCTTCCCATCTCAAACCTTGCGCCCATGCAAGGCCGTGGCCAACCGGCAACGGCGGGGCGGCTTTCGCCTCCCGCTGTAACGTCACCCTTGGCTCAAGGCTTGCACGATCAGCCTATATAAAAGCCCTTGCAGCGACGAAACAATGACGCGAAGAGAACGCGAAGCGCAAATTTGCGCTCATGCCTCTTGCCGCCGCAACTTGCGCAAATTCTGAGCAAATGCCCCGAACGATCGGCCTCGCCGCACATGGGATCGGCTGCCAGCGCGGCGGCAGGCTGTTGTTTCAGGAGCTGAGCTTCGCGCTCGCTCCGGGCGACGGGCTGCTGGTCACCGGGCCCAACGGCGCCGGCAAAACCAGCCTGCTTCGCCAGATCGCCGGGCTGCTGCCGCTGGCCGGCGGGAGGCTCAGCCTCTCCGGCGGCAGCGAAGAGGCGGCGATCCCCGAGCTCTGCCATTATGTCGGACACGCCAACGCCGCCAAGACGAGCCTGAGCGTCGCCGAGAACCTTGCCTTCTGGGCCGCATTTCTCGGCGAGGGTCCTTCGGACCAGGCGCCCGCGCTGAAGACGTTTGGCCTCGCTCCTCTTGCGGATGTGCCGGCGGGGCTGCTTTCGGCAGGGCAGAAACGCAAGCTCGCGCTGTCGCGCCTGTTCGCTGCCCCGCGTCCGATCTGGCTGCTCGACGAGCCGGCGGTGTCGCTCGATGCGGCATCGGTGAAGCAACTCGATGCTGCGCTCGGCGATCATCTCGAGAGCGGCGGCATCGCGGTGGTGGCGAGCCATGTGCCGCTCAAGACCAAATTCGCGCACAGGCTCGGCCTCGGCGGGAAGCGCAAGCCATGAACGCGGCCTTCGCGCTCTTCTCCCGCGACGTGCGGCTTGCGTTGCGCGAAGGCGGCGCCATCGGCACCGCGCTCGGCTTCTACCTGATGGTGGTGGCCATCACGCCGCTTGGGCTCGGCCCCGACCTCAACCTGCTCTCGCGCATCGCGCCCGGCATGCTGTGGATCGCGCTCCTGCTCGCGGCGCTGTTGTCCGCCGACCGCATCTTCCACAACGACTACGAGGACGGCGCGCTCGACGTGCTGATCACCGGGCCGCTGCCGCTGCCTCTCGTCGCCGCGATCAAGAGCCTCGCGCATTGGCTCACCACCGGCGTGCCGCTCGCGCTGATCGCGCCGCTGCTCGGGCTACTGCTCAACCTGCCGCTGAAGGCGATCCCGCTGCTCGTGCTGTCGATGCTGGCCGGCACGCCGGCCGTGAGCTTCGTCGCCTCGATCGGCGCCAGCCTGACGCTGGGCCTGCGGCGAAGCGGCCTGCTGCTCGCGCTGCTGGTGCTGCCGCTTTACGTGCCGGTGCTGATCTTCGGCGTGGCCACCGCGTCCGCCGCCATAACCGGCCCTGCCTCGCCCTGGCCGCCTCTGCTCATGCTCTGCGCGCTGAGCCTCGCCAGCATCGTGCTCGCCCCGCTCGCCGCCGCCGCCGCATTGCGCACCGCGCTGCGCTGAGCCCGCGCCGAGGTCCGCTTTTGACCCAAGGCGGAAATGCGATTCAGCAGGCTTCAGCTTTTGACGCGCAGCTTCGCCTTGGCATCGGCGAAGATCCGGGCATGGTCAGACGCTAGGTCAACGTCACGCATATCGACCCATTCGGCGCTCATCGCATCCGACCCCACGCGCGGCGGAGTGGCGTTCGCAAGCTGGGTCATGAATGCTACGCTGACGATGTGGCCCCGAGGGTCGCGATCGATATCGGAGTAGACGCCGACGAGGGTGAGATCGGCGACGTCGATTCCAGTCTCCTCCCTGACTTCGCGACGGCAGGCGGACATGACGGTCTCACCAATCTTCACGAAACCGCCTGGCAATGCATGCTGCCCTAAGCGGGGTTCGTGCCCGCGCCGAATGAGCAATACGCGCCCAAGCGGATCAAACGCGACACAGTCTGTCGCGAGGGCTGGAGTTCGCGGTAAGGTCATGCCTGTCCTTGACTGGGAGCAGTAGCACTCCCCAAAACCCCAAACCGAAGAGTGTGGTCGTGGAGAGGGATCTTATAGGAGTAGGCGCGGGGCCGGCAAATCTGAGCCTAGCCTCTCTGCTGACGACCGCGCGGGAGCGGGGTCTGGCGTCGATCACCGCGGCCTTCTTCGAGTGCGAGGCGACAATGTGTTGGCACTCGCTACAGATGTTCCCGGGATCTCTGATGCAGACCGAATTCTATCGGGACCTTGTCACTCCCATCGACCCGACGAGCAAATTTTCCTTTCTGAACTACCTTAAAGCGCAAGGCCGCCTCGATCAGTTCTTCTGTTCATCGACGATCTATCCGACGCGACGCGAGTTCGAAGACTATTTCAGGTGGGTTGCGCAACAGATCGGTGAGGTGATTTTCGGAGTGGTCGTGGACGGCGTCGACTATGACGTCAAAAAAAACGTGTTCGTGGTCGATGCCCGAACCTATGGCCGCTGCGAGACAAAGCACGTCGTTTTTGGATGCGGCGCGCGGCCAAGGTCAGGAATCGAAGGCAGCGGGTCGGACCGAATCGTCAACGTCTCCAGGCTTCTAGCTTTCACGTTCCCGGCCGTGCTGAACCGGATTCTGGTGGTCGGTGGCGGACAGTCGGCCGCAGAGTGTCTGAATTATCTGCTGGACAAATTTTCCGAGCGACCCATGCAAATCGATTGGGTTACGAGCGAAACGTCGTTTCGCGCATTGGATACCAGCAATTTTTCGCGCGAGACGTTTTCAACCGCCTATGCCCAGACGTTTTCGACCCTCGATTGCGAGGCGCGCGAAAAAATCAATCGAGACGACAAGAGCGTGGCAAACGGCATGCCGCCTCTTTTCGCCCAAACGCTATACCAGCGGCTTTATCGCTTGCGGCACTTTTCTCCGTCGCACAAGGCTTGCCCCGTCGTGCATGTGCGAGCCAATACCGAAATTGTCGAAACGAGCGAAGAGTCCAACGGAGTTGCGGTCACCGCTCACATCGTCTCGACCGGCAAGACCGACGTTGTCGTTTATGACTGCGTCGTGCTGTGCACCGGGCTAGACGACGGAACGATACTTGAATCGTCTATCATCGGCCCGGAGTTGAGGCGGCGGCTGCACGAGAATCAAGACCGGCAGGGCTACGCGGTGAGCTGGGATGGTCCGCCCGACCGCATGATTTTCGTTCAGTCGCAGAACAAGGCTACGCACGGGTTGGGAGATGCGAGCTTTGTTACGGCAGCTGGCAGAAATGCGGCCATTTTGAATTCCATCGCCGGGCGCGACATCTATAAGATTGATGAGAGCGACCTGTTGGTCGCCTTGAAATAAGTGCCGGCCGACCCGCTCCCCTCATGGAACAAAGGCGCAGCGAGGACGCGCCTTCTGGATTTTGTGAAACGCGTCACGACGGACACTTCGGATTTCGTTCCGCCACGCGACCGCATCGCCGTATTCGACAATGATGGCACGCTTTGGCCCGAGCAGCCGAACTATATCCAGTTCATCTTCGCGTTCGACAGGCTGAAATCGCTGGCACAGGTCAATCCGGACCTGAAGGAAGCGGAGCCGTTTCGAACGGTGCTCGAAGGTGGCTTGACGACTGTGGCGACGCTCGATGCGGACGAGATCATCGAGATCATAAAGGCGACGCAATCGGGCATGAGCACCGAGCAATTTTCCCTTATCGTCGCCGAGTGGCTCGAGACCGCAAAGGATCCTCGCTTCGGTCGCGTCTATACAGATCTTGTTTATCAGCCGATGTTGGAGCTGCTCGATTATCTTGCGGCCAAGGATTTCAAGATTTTCATTGTCTCGGGGAACGGAGCGGATTTCATTCGGGTCTTTGTCGAAGAAACCTATCGTATTCCGCCCGAGCAAGTGGTGGGCTCTACGAGCGTCGTCGAATTCAGAGTCGGGAATGCTGGCCCCGTGTTGATGAAAATGCCGAAGGTCGAAGTCTTGAGTGACGGACCAGGCAAGCCTGAGGCCATAGAGCGATTTATCGGCCGAAGGCCGATTTTTGCCTTGGGCAATTCGGATGGCGACAAAGAGATGTTGGAGTGGACCGCAGCGGGAGCCGGTATGCGCTTTGTCGGGCTCTTGCATCACACCGACCCAGCGCGAGAATGGGCTTACGATCGAGATTCAAAAGTCGGGCATCTGGACAAGGCATTGAAGCTGGCGCGCGTCCAGGATTGGACCGTCGTCGACATGGCGGCTGACTGGAACATTGTTTTTCCGTTCCAGCGTGCCAGCGCGGGAACTTGATGAGTACCATCGCCACGATAATCGGCCTAACGGCGGCAATCTGCACGACCACCGCAAATCTTCCCCAACTCAAGAAGGCCTGGACCACTGGTCAGACGGATGATCTCTCGCTGAAAACTCTGTTGCTGTTCGGATCGGGTTTGGCGCTTTGGGTCGTCTACGGTTTCTTTCAAATGGACCTCGTCATCATCTTGGCGAACGGCGTGAGCTTCTTGATCCTAGGTGTCATCCTGTATTTGAAACTGACTCAGACATGAGCTGCCGCTTCTGAAGCGCACGGACTGGTCGAGCGATATCGCCCCACAGATCATATTTGCTTTACAAAGAAGACCACCCGCTCGGATTCGATGAATCCCAACGCCTTATGCACTTTCTGCCCAGCTTCGTTCTGCAAGAGAACATCAGAGGCAAATTCGGTGCACCCCATGTCCTTGGCCCACCCTTCAACCACGCTGCAAAGTCGGCGAGCGAGTCCGCGTTTTCGATAGTGCGGCTCGACGTAAAGTCCCTCGAGGAAGCCTACCGGCGAGCTCTCACAACCATTCACATAGTCGCGACGCACAGTCGCCTCGACGAAAGCGACCGTCGATCCATCGCCATCACACGCGAGGTAGCCGATTGCGTCCTCCGGCCGGTTGAGTAGACTCGTCGCATAATGACGATGTTCGTCTGCAGTCTCATCAGGCCACAGACATTGTCGCAATCTTACCCAGCCTTCGAGATGCTCGGATGTGGATCGCTTGATAATCACTACGCACTCTCCGCAAGGGAGTCGAGCCGCCGCACCTTGTCGCCACGCCAACGACAACCGAGGAGGAGTCGAACATGACTATCACAGTTGCATGCCCATGCTAGTTGTTGGCGAGCGGCTGTTCACCCTACCCGCCATGCAACCTGTGTGACTTTCGATGCGCGATCGCTTCGCTACTTGGGCGCAAGATCGCGGCGAGAAGCCCCCCGCTCGCCAAGGGAGAGGGGATTTTGCGGGTCGATTGCGCTCATCGGCCAAACCCACTAGATCAAGCCGATGATAAGCCTCGCCAATCCGACCCGCTTTCTGCGCCTTGTCGGCCGCATCGTGCCCTGGCTCACGGTGCTGACGGCGATCCTGCTCGGCGTCGGGCTGTACCTCGCCTTCTTCGTGGCGCCGCCCGACTACCAGCAGGGCGAGACGGTGAGAATCATGTTCATCCACGTGCCGTCCGCCTGGCTCGGCATGTTCGGCTACATGCTGATCGCGGCATCCGCGCTCGGCACGCTGATCTGGCGCCACCCGCTCGCCGACGTCTCGGCCAAGACCGCCGCGCCGATCGGCGCCACCTTCACCTTCATCGCGCTGGTGACGGGCTCGCTGTGGGGCAAGCCGATGTGGGGCACCTATTGGGTGTGGGACGCGCGGCTCACCTCGGTGCTCGTGCTGTTCCTGCTCTATCTCGGGCTGATCGCGCTGTGGAACGCGATCGAGGAGCCGGGCCGCGCCGGGCGCGCCGCCGCCATCCTCGCTCTGGTCGGGGCCGTCAACGTGCCGATCATCCATTACTCGGTCGAGTGGTGGAACACGCTGCACCAGCCGGCGAGCGTGTTCCGCATGGGCGGCCCGACCATCGATCCGTCGCTGCTCACGCCGCTTCTCGTCATGGCGGTCGCCTTCACCTTGCTGTTCGTGCTGCTGCATCTGATCGCCATGCGCGCCGAGATCCTGCGCCGCCGCGTGCGCGCGCTCCAGCAGACCCAAGTCGAGCAAGCGGCCCTGGTCGAGGCTTGAGCGAGCGCCATGCCTGACCTCGGACCGCACGCCGATTTCATCATCGCCGCCTATGGCGTGACCTTCGTCGCGATCGCGGCGCTCGCTTATCGCATCGTCGCCGACGATCGCAAGCAGAGACGGCTCTTGGCCGACCTCGAGGCGAGAGGCATCCGGCGGCGGTCCACTCCGGCGCCGACGACTTCCAGAGCACGCTCGACCGGCAAGCCGGCGAGAAAGCGCCGCGCATGAGCGAGGTGACCCACAAGGCCCGTGACGTTGCGCGCGCGCGGCGCCTGGGGCTCGCTTTGCCGCTGCTGTTCTTCGCCGCGCTGGCCGGTCTGTTCTGGTACGCGCTGCAAGGCGGCGATCCGTCCCGCCTGCCCTCCGCCCTGCTCGGCAAGCCCGTGCCCGTGTTCACCCTGCCGCCGCTCGAAGGCCTCGCCGACGACGGCAAGGATGTGCCGGGCTTCGCCTCGACCGATCTCGCGCAAGGCGTGCCGACCATCGTCAACGTGTTCGCCTCGTGGTGTCTCGAATGCCAGGAGGAGCATCCGCTGCTCGTCGCTCTCGCCAAGGAGCCGGGCGTCAGACTGTTCGGCATCGACTACAAGGACGACGCCGCGGCGGCGCGGCGGTTCCTCGGCCGCTACGGCAACCCCTATTCGCGCGTCGGCGCCGATTTCTCGGGACGGACGGCAATCGATTTCGGCGTCTACGGCGTGCCGGAGACCTATGTGATCACGCCGGACGGCAGAATCGCGTTCCGCCAAGTCGGCCCGCTCAGCGAGAGGATCATCAAGGAAAAACTGCTGCCGCTGCTGAACCCCGCGCCGGGCAAGCCAACCGGCTAGCCGCCTCTCCCCTGTGGGAGCGGTGAGCCCGTCACTTGCGAACCGAGGTGACGATCAGGCTGAGCGACTCGAGGAAGTCTTGGCGCTTGGCCGGGGAAAGATTGGCAAGGAGCTGCGTGTCGGTGTCGGTTGCGGCAGGCAGCGCCTCGCGGAGCGCCTTGGCCCCCTGCGGCGTGAGCTTGATCGCGTAGGCGCGCGCATCCTCTTTCGCCCTGCGGCGCTGGATCAGCCCACGCCCGAGCAGCCGCCCGACGATGTCGGCAAGCGTCGACCGGTCGATCCCGGTACGCTCGACGAGGTCGGTCTGGGTCAGACCCTCCTCCTCGGCGACGACCATCAGCACGGCGAATTGGCGTGGCGTGAGCCCACTGGTGCGGGCGGCGGACGCGAAGATGTCAGCCGCGCACTGACCCGCGCGGTGCAGGAGATGCATCGCGGATCGGTTCAGCTGGTTGCCTGACTTAGCCATCATTGCGACTCCGTCGGACATTCGCGCAAAGCTTTATCCAAGCCGGATGTCAATGTTCAATGCCTATTGGACGCGCTTCGTTCCGCCTAAGGAACATCTTTGCGCTGCTCGACCGGCTCGGTTCCGTGGCGCTGCATCAGCGGCACCTGCAGGACGGCGAACAGGAAAGTGAGCGGCAAGAAGCCGAACGCCTTGAAACTGACCCAGGCGTCGGTCGACACGTTCCGCCACACAAGCTCGTTGACCACCGCCATGACGGCGAAAAACAGCGCCCAGCGGAGCGTGAGCTTACGCCAGCCTTCCTCGGTGAGAGTGAAGACCGGGCCGAACAGAAGCTCGAGCACCGGCTTTTTCCAAATCAGTCCCGCGGCGAGCAGGACCGCGAACAGCGTATAGACGATGGTCGGCTTGAGCTTGATGAAGGTCTCGTCGCGAAGATAGAGCGTGAGGCCGCCGAACACGAGCACGATGACGCCGCTGACCAGCGGCATGATCGGCAGCTTGTGATAGGCGAACCAAGCGCAGGCGAGCGAGGCGATGGTCGCCACCATGAACGCGGCCGTTCCGGCATAGATGCCGGCAGCGGCATTGGTGCCGAAGAAGACCAGCAGCGGTCCGAGCTCGATCGCGAGCTTGAGCAGCACCGACGGTGCCGGCTCTATCGCCTTGGCTTGCTCGGCGGTCTTCGACGGCGCGGCGCGCTGGGGATCAGGCTGCCGCTTCATTCTCGCTCTCCACGCCGGCTATGGCCCGCGCGAAGTCCTGCGCGTCGAACGGCTCGAGGTCGTCGAGGCCCTCGCCGATGCCGATGGCATTGATGGGCAGTTGGAAGCGCTCGGCGATGGCGACCAGGATGCCGCCGCGCGCCGTGCCGTCGAGCTTGGTCACGACCAGGCTGGTCACGCCGGCGATCTCCTTGAAGATCTGCACCTGGTTCAGCGCGTTCTGGCCTGTCGTCGCGTCGAGCACGAGCACGACGCTATGCGGCGCGCTGTCGTCGATTTTCTTCAGCACACGAACGATCTTGGCGAGTTCGGCCATGAGGTCGGACTTGTTCTGGAGCCGCCCCGCGGTGTCGATCATGAGCACGTCGGTCTCTTCGGCGCGAGCGCGCTCCAGCGCCTCGTAGGCGACACCGGCCGGATCGGCGCCGACCTCCTTGGCGACCACCTCGGCGCCGACGCGTTCGCCCCACACTTTGAGCTGGTCGATCGCCGCGGCGCGGAACGTGTCGGCGGCGGCGAGCATGACGCTCATGCCATCGTGCTTGAGACGATGGGCGAATTTGCCGATCGTCGTCGTCTTGCCGGTACCGTTGACACCGACCACCAGCACGACATGGGGATGCTTGGCCGCCTCGGGCGCGAAAGGCTGCGCCAGCGGCGCGAGCACGCCCGCGATCTCCGACGCCAGCACCGCGCGCACCGCCTCCGGCGAAACTCCCCGCTCGTAGCGGCCGCTTGCGATCGCATCTCGGATACGCCCGGCCACGGCGACGCCGAGATCGGCTTTGATCAGCACCTCCTCCAGCTGGTCGAGCGTCTCACCGTCGAGCTTGCGCTTGGTCAGCGCGCCGGCGAGATTGTCCGATAGCGCGGCTGAGCTCCGCGCGAGGCCGCGGCGAAGCTCCACGAACCAGCTTTGCTTCGGCGCGGGCTCCGGTGCAGGCGGCGCCGCGGCGGCCCGCTTCAGCGGACGCTTGCGCTCGGGCGGCTCGTCCTCGGCAGGACGCTCGCGTGGCGGTTCCTCCCGTGCGGGCTCGCGCGACGGCGGCTCCTTCTTGGCGGGCTCCGGCGGCTCGTCCTTCTTGGGCTGACCACCGCCGAGCAGGCGATCGAGCAACGATGGCTTCTTGGGTTCGCTCATGGGCTCACCGTGGCGAGCAGCGCCGCGCCGTCGTCGCCGCCGACCACCGCATCGACCAGAGCGCCGGCACTGAGCTCCGCGGCGAGTCGGACCGGGGTGAAATCGGCCGCGCGGCCCTGCGCCTCGTTCTCCATGAGAACTTGGATGTGCCTGCCCCGCGCACCAGCAAGATGGGCTTTCAGCGCGGCCACGCCCTTGTCGCGGAGCGCGGCGGCGCGGCGAGCGACGATCGCCCCATCAACCTGCGGCATCAAAGCGGCCGGCGTGCCCTTACGCGCCGAGAACGGAAACACATGCAGGAAGGTGAGCCCGCAATCGTCGACCAGCGATAGCGAGCTCGCGAACATGGCATGGCTCTCGGTTGGGAAGCCGGCGATCAGGTCGGCCCCGAACACCACGTCGGGTCGCATGCGGCGCACGTCCTCGCAGAACGCGACCGCGTGGGCGCGCGCGTGGCGCCGCTTCATGCGCTTCAGCGTGAGGTCGTCGCCCGACTGGAGCGAGAGGTGGAGATGCGGCATCAGCCGCTCCTCCTCGGCGATCGCCGCCATCAGCGCGGCATCGGCCTCGATCGAATCGATCGAGGAAAGCCTGAGCCGCGGCAACTCCGGCACGAGCTTGAGCACCGAGCGCACGAGCTTGCCGAGCGTCATCTCGCCTGGCAGATCCGCGCCATAGGCGGTGATGTCGACGCCGGTCAGCACGATCTCGGCATAGCCGCGTTCGACCAGACGGCGCACCTGCGCCACCACCTCGCCGGCCGGCACCGAGCGCGACGGTCCGCGACCGAACGGGATGATGCAGAACGTGCAGCGATGGTCGCAGCCGTTCTGGATCTGCACATAGGCACGGGCCTTGGAGCCGAAGCCGTCGATCAGATGCGATGCCGTCTCGCGCACCGACATGATGTCGTTGACCGCGATCTTCTCGCTGCCCTCGACCGAGAGCGCCTGGAAGGCCGAACGCTGCGTCTTTTCCTGATTGCCGATGACGTGATCGACCTCGTCCATGGCCGCGAAGCGGTCCGGATCGATTTGCGCCGCGCAACCCGTCACCACGATCTTGGCGTGGGGCCTCGCGCGCCGTGCCCGCCGAATAGCCTGGCCCGCCTGGCGCACGGCTTCGGCCGTGACCGCGCACGTGTTGACGATCACCGCGTCGCTCATTCCGGCGGCGGTGGCGTGCTCGCGCATGACTTCGGACTCGTAGGCGTTCAGCCGGCAGCCGAAGGTGATGATCTCGATATCCGACATAAGGCGGCTTCTAACATGAAATGTTCTGCGAGTCAGACCCGCTCGCGCGGCAATCAAGCGCCGGCGGGCCGGAACAGCGCGGCCGGCAGCGTGCCCTCGAAATCGAGCGCATAAGGGCCCGTCATCAGGATATGCCCGTCGCTCTCGCGCCATTCGATCATGAGATCCCCGCCAGGCAGCGAAACCCTGACTTTGCGGTCCGCAAGGTTAAGACGCGCGGCGGCAACGGCGGCGGCGCAGGCAGCCGTGCCGCAGGCCCGCGTCAGCCCAGCGCCCCGCTCCCAGGTGCGCACTTTGAGGTGGTCGCGGCTCGACACCTGCACCAGCGAGATATTGGCGCGCTCGGGAAATAGTGGATGGTGCTCGAGCATCGGTCCGAACTTGGCGAGGTCGTGCGCCGCCACATCCTCGACGAAGAACAGCGCGTGCGGGTTGCCGACATTGACCACCGACGGCGTGTGCAGCACCGGCGCGTCGATCGGCCCGATCTGAAGCTCGATCCGCCGCGTGTCGTGGAACGGCTCGGACAGCGGGATGTCATTCCAGGCGAAGCGGGGCGCGCCCATGTCGACGGTCACCGTGCCGTCGGCGCCGGCAAGCGCCCCAAGCACGCCGCTCTCGGTCTCGATGCTGACGCTGTTCTCGCCGCGCTCGGCGGCAACGATGCCGGCGACGCAGCGCGCCGCATTGCCGCAGGCGCCGACCTCGCCGCCATCGGCATTCCAGATGCGCATGAATATGTCGGCCTTGCGCGACGGCTCGAGCGCGATGATCTGGTCGCAGCCGATGCCCTCCTTGCGGTCGGCGATGGCGCGCAACGCGTCCGGCGCAAGCGCAAGCGTGCGCGACCGCGCGTCGAGCACGACGAAGTCGTTGCCGAGTCCGTTCATCTTGCGGAAGGGTATCGATCGAGCCTGCACGGACGCCTCGCCATGGTTGCCACCCTATATAGGGCGAGCCGGTCACGAACTTCCAGCGCTTGCGGTTGGCCCTTGCCTGGCAAGCAGGAAGGCGACGAGCGCGGTCGCGGCGAACACGGCGCCGGTTGAGAAGGTCGCCGCCGCGCCGATCCTGTCCCACAGCACGCCGGCAACGATGCTGGCGATCAGGGCGGCAAGCCCGGTCAGCAGGCCGAACAGGCCGAACGCAGTGCCGCGCAGGCGCTCCGGCGCGGTCGCCGCGATCAGTGCCGCCAACACGCCCTGGGTCAACCCCATATGCAGCCCCCATAGGCCGATGCCGACAAAGATGGGCACAAGCGACTGGCCGAAGGCGAGGAACAGGTCTGCGGCGATCAGCACCAAAAGGCCGACGAGAAGCAGCGGGCGGGCGCCGATCCTGTCCTGGAGCCGCCCGGCCGGATAGGCGCTCGCCGCATAGACGAGGCTCATGGCGGCGATGACCGCCGGCGCCCAGGCAAGGGGGAGCCCGGCGTCTATCGCGCGGATGACGAGGAAAGCCTCGCTGAACCTCGCCAAGGTGAACACGGTGCCGGCGACGATGACCAGCCAATAGGCCGAGCCAAGCTCGGCGATGTCGGCCATGCGCAGCGGGACCTTAGCCTTGCGCTCGGGCTGCGCAGGCTCCTCGACCCCGAACACGAGGACCGCGACCGCGAGCACCGCTGGGATCACCGCGAACCACAAAACGGTGCGGATGTCGTCGTTGAATAGATACATGAGGACGATGGCCGCGGCCGGTCCCAGCGTCGCGCCGATCGTGTCGAGCGATTGCCGCAAGCCGAACGCCTCGCCTCTCTGCTCCGGCGGCGTCACGTCGGCGACGAGCGCATCGCGCGGCGCCCCCCTGATGCCCTTGCCGATGCGGTCGAGGAAGCGGGCGACGAGCACCAGCCCGATCGAGTCGGCAAGTGGAAACAGCGGTTTGGTCGCGGCGGCGAGACCATAGCCCGCCACGGTAAGCGCCTTCCGCTTGCCGAGCGCGTCGGAAAGCCAGCCCGAGAACACGCGGGTGATCTGCGCCGTGGCCTCGGCGATGCCCTCGATCACTCCGAGCGCGGTCGCGCTCGCGCCGAGCGTCACCACGAGAAACACCGGCAGCAGGCCATGGATCAGCTCCGAAGAGGTATCCATGAACAGCGAGGTAAGCCCGAGCGCCCATACTGCCCGCGGCAGTCGCTGCTTTGTCGTATCCGCAGCCATCGGCGCTCTCCCCAGCCTTGAGTGTGAGTTCGGCTCACGCGCGTGTTATATGGCCTTCTTTGCCAGAATCGCGAGCGAGACAGCATGACCGCCCTGCCAAGCCATGACCCAGTCCACGCGCTTGTGCCCCACACCCTCGAGCAACCCCTTGCCGGCGCGACAACGGGGCCGCTCGCCGGGCTGAGCTTCATGGTGAAGGATTTGTTTGCCATTCATGGCCGCAAGGTCGGGAACGGCAATCCGAGCTTCTACGAGCATGCGTCGCCGGCCCGAGAAACGGCGCCGGTGATCGAGCGCCTGCTCGCCGCCGGCGCATCCTTGACCGGCATCACCATCTGCGACGAGTTCTTCTACTCCGTGCTGGGCTCCAACGCCCATTACGGCCAGCCGGTCAACGTACGCGCGCCCGAGCACGTGACCGGCGGCTCGTCATGCGGATCGGCCGCGGCGGTCGCCGCGGCGATGTGCGACTTCGCCCTCGGCAGCGACACGGGCGGCTCGATCCGCGTGCCGGCCTCGTTCTCCGGCCTATACGGTCTGCGGCCGACCTTCGGCCGCATCGACGTGGCGGGCGCGACGGCCATGGCGCCGAGCTACGACACGATCGGCTATTTGGCGCGCGACGCGGAGCTGTTCCGAACGATAGGTCATGCGCTGCTCGACGGCCCAAAGGTCGAAACGCCGGTCAAACGGCTCATCATCCCCGAAGATGTGATCGGCTACGCCGAGAGCAGCATCGATGTCGCCCTGTGGGAATTGTTCTCGCGGATCGGCGGCGCGCTGCCGCATGCCGAACGGAAAATTCTGGCCGGCGAGGATACCGACAGCTGGCGCGATGCCTTCCGCGTGATCCAGGGCTTCCAGCTTCAGTCGACGCTGCTTCCCTTCATTCAATCCCACAAGGTCGAGCTCGGGCCGGGCGTCAAGGAGCGCTTCGAGATGGCCGCCAAGATCAGTTATGCCGAGGCCGAGGCGGCGCGCGAGGTCCGCGCGGAAGTCGCCAAGCGCATGCGCGGGATTGCCCAGCCGGGAACGGTGATCGCGCTGCCAACCACGCCCACCCTGCCGCCCGAGCGCAATATTCCCGACGGCGCTTCCTTCGCCGAGTTCCGCACGCTGACCTTGCAGAGCACCTGCCCTGCCGGTCACGCCGGCCTGCCGCAGGTCTCGATCCCCGCGCTCGAGGCCGCGGGCTGCCCCGTCGGCCTTTCCTTCATCGGCTGGCAAGGCGGCGACGAGGCCCTGCTCGATCTCGCCGTTAAGCTCGCCCCGCTTCTAAGAGTGCCCGCTTAGTTTCCAAGCTAACAACAGCCCGAAATGTTTACTTCGATATAAGAGACTCTTTGTCTGCACCCCGCATGAGGGAGCCTCTGCGATGCTGGACAAGACCTCGTTCCCCTACGCCGCGGGCTTCCGCTCGCTCAACCGCGAGACGGTCGATCCCGAGCAGCTGAGCGTGACGGGCGCGCTGCCCCCCTGGCTGCGAGGTGCCTTGCTGCGTACCGGACCGGCGAAGTTCGAGGTCGGCGCGCGCACTTATAATCACTGGTTCGATGGCCTCGCCATGCTGCACAGATTCGCTTTCGCGAGCGGCGCCGTGACCTATGCGAGCCGCTTCCTCGCCAGCAAAGCTTTCACCGCCGCGCAAGAGACCGGCAAGATCAGCTATGCCGAGTTCGCCACCGACCCCTGCCGCAGCCTGTTCGGCCGCGTCGCCGCGATATTCGATCCAAAGCTCACCGACAATTGCAACGTCAATGTCATAGGCATCGGCGGCGCGCCTGTCGCCTTCACCGAGACGACCATGCCGCTCAGCTTCGCCGCCGAAACGCTTCAGACTCTCGGCGTGCTCGATTATCGAGCGCCGCTCAGCGGCCAGGTGTCGATCGCGCATCCGCATTACGACGCGTCACGCAAATGCCACTACAGCTACATGATCGAGTTCGGGCTCAGCAGCCGCTACCGCCTGTTCAGCATCGGCGACGACGGCAGCCAGGCGCAGATCGCCGAGATCGCGGTGGATCGGCCCGCCTATATGCATAGCTTCGCCATGACCGAGCATTATCTCGTGCTGGTCGAATTTCCGCTGACCGTCGGCGCGCTCGACCTCAAGCTCTCGGGCAAGCCGTTCATTCGCAACTATCGCTGGCAGCCGGAGCGCGGGCTGAGATTCCACGTGGTCGGCAAGGACAGCGGCCGCGCGGTGATGACCGCGACCGGCGACGCCGCGTTCGCGTTCCACCACGTCAACGCCTATGAGCAGGGCGACCGCCTCGTCATCGACATGGTGGCTTACCCCGACGCGACCATCATCGATCAGTTCTACATCGCGCGCCTTCGCGCCGGCACGCCGATCGACGCGACCGGTCGGCTGACGCGCTTCGAGCTCAACATCGAGGGCAAAGGCAAGGTCGCGCGCCGGACGCTGTCGCCCATGTCGGTCGAGCTGCCGCGCATCAACTACGGTTCATGCGCGGGCAAGCCGTACCGCTATGTGTGGGGCACTGGTATCGCGATCGAGGGCGACTTCCTCGACCAGATCGTCAAGATCGACCTTGCGACCTCAAGCACCGCGCGTTGGTACGAGGCGCTTTCCAGCACATTGGGATCCTAAGCTTAGAATTCCACGTGGACAAGTTGTCGCG
>JADMIO011472191.1_pt1 | contig 92629 bp, 58 predicted proteins | sample 8958161 | NCBI WGS metagenome assembly JADMIO01 (sample SAMN16585339, study PRJNA669376) | soil metagenome | isolation source: Crop rotation soil | place: USA: Cullars Rotation, Alabama | collected 2011
ATTTAGTGCTCATTACACTCAGCTTGCGCACAGGCGACGTGCATGGCGTAAATGCCTGCAGCGTCCCGCCAATACACTGAGAGTTTTCGTTTCTTAGCGTCGTCAGCAGAGTTGTGGCGTTGGTACGCACATCCGCAGTAATAAATCCAACACCGCAGTGACGTTCGAGCAAATCGCGCGCATACTCGGCCGCGAGCAAAAATCTTCCAGTGCTCACAGCGCCACTTTGCGCAGAGTTGAGCCGTGCTGCCACATACTCGCGTGTTAGATCTGCAAACAGAGGCTCAAACTCTATCTGCTCCATTGCAGCCCACAGTGGCACACAGCAGACAGTGCTCGTGTTGGCGGCTACAAACACTTGCCGATCAAAGCGCAACAAAAAGCGCCACTGAGACGACGTTTTGAATATGCAGTTGCCATTTGTGACCGATACAGCTGACACACAAGCGCCCGCCGCATCAGTTGTGTAGAGTTTCGCCGCGTCCACAGAGCAGCCAGTTGAAACGCAAGCGCCTCGCAACTGACATCCGACTGCAGCAATGGTGCACGCAGTTTGAGATGGTAGTAGTTGACACGTAGTACTATTGCAGCACGGACTAGAGTCGCATTGTTCGCCCGGCGACTCGACAACACCGTTGCCACAAACAGCGCAACGTGTTGCAACGTCGAACCGCTGAGTAGCGGTGCAAACTGTACAACTAGAGCCAGAACTTGTTGGATCACTGATGCGCAAAGAGACGCCTGGCGCGTGTCGTTGTAGCGCTAGAACCAATGAGAATGTTTGCACATCTCCGAATCCCAACGTATCTGCCGTCACAGACACTGTGAAGCGAACAGCGCCGCCATTGACAACAGCACGTTCGTTTGTAGACCGATGCTCTGGCGCGTTCTGATCATTGACGCGAAACTCTTGGCGCGTCTCTTGATCCAGCACACTCAGTCTGAGGTCGTTGATCAAACTCACACCGCCACTGCTCACTGGTGTTGATGGGTAGTCTGCATAGCTCATTGCAACCACGACTTGGCCATAATCTGTTCCAACTGGAAGATTTTTGCCGGTTGCGCTGTCAATCAATTCCACGCACCAGCGCCACGTTCGCAAACGTCCTAGTGACAGAAAGTCGTCCTCGTTTGCTAAAACAGCCAATTGGACTGTAGGCGAGTCCAACACTGCGCTCAACGCAATGCGACCGTGTCCACTGGCGTCAATGCGCTGCTGTGTGCTGACAAACTGCTGCCGCGGATATATGCCCAATAGCGGCTGTGCTGAAGCAACAAAAAGAGCTCGCAAGAGTGAACCAGTTGGATCTGTGGTGGCGACTGTTTTGACGTTTGCGGCGTTTGGGTAACGGCGCTGCACAAAGTATTGACGCAAAAGAATGGCGCTTCCCGCCACAGCTGGCGTTGCCATAGAGGTACCGGCCAGTCCAATCAGATTGTCTTCAAACGAAGCGCACGAGCCACTGATTGGTCCCGTGTTGGACGCCGACCAAACATAGGGTCCGCCTGGAGCCACTACGTCTGGCTTGCGTAGACCTAAAGTGACTGCGCCACGCGATGAGAAGCCAGACAGCCACTCTGCCGTATAGTCGGCCGTCTGTCGCGACGGCGTTTGAGCCAATTGAACTGCCTCAATGCCATTCATCGTGGCGCCAACACTTAGCACATTTTTGCCGTACGAGGGCGACGAGATTGAAGCTGCACGCGGTCCATCGTTGCCGGCGGCAAAGATGATCAGAAAATTGCGATTTTTGAACGCAAACAGATCCAGATTCTGTTCGTCTGCCGTATAGCGCGACCCAGCATCGGAACCCCACGAACCAGAGTGCACACGCGCGCCGAGATCGTACGACCAACGCATAATGGTGTCGCCGACGTTTAGCGGCACTTGCAAAAAGTCTCCATCACCCGGTTTCAGCAGATCTACAACGGCCAAACGCGCGGCATTGGCCACGCCATCAAACTGCGCTGTTCGTGTGGTGCGATCCAGCGCCGCTCCGAGCGCTGTACCAGAGACGTGTGTGCCGTGTCCGCCGTTTGATGGCAAATCGCGAAAATCACCAGCCACTCCACTCCAATAGGCCCTTATTTTGCGATGGCCAGTGTCTGGCGGCAGTGTTTGTTGCGTAATGGTTGGAACGGCGTGGTTGGGATCAAAAAAGAAACAAGTGCGTGTCTCTACGCCAGTATCACTGATTGCAAGCAGCTGGCCCGTGCCGTTGAGGCCAATTGCGGTGGCGGAGGACGAAACCAAGTTGGCGCCAGAGCGCGCAGTTGCGGCGGACCACTTGTTCATCGTGTGGTGCGGCACTTGAATGTCAACCCAGCCAATGCGTTCGTCTCGCGACAAATCTGCAGCAATGCGCGGTGCATCGTCGCAGTGAATGCCGCCAAGTACAAACTCTGTTGTAGTCTCTGCCATCATGTGAATGTTGGTGCGGCATGCCGGTTGCGCAATGCGCAACAGTGCATCAGCTGTTGTATTGTGCGAAAATACACGCAGGCGCACCACCAGTGCATCGGTGGCTGTGTCGTGATCAAAACTCGGCTGCAATGCAAACAGACCATCTTCGTCAACGCGCACCGACGCACGTTGTTGCACTTTTTGTGCACGTGCATAATGCGTACGCAGCGTATTGATAATATCGCGCATCTGTGACGCACGGCGCTCCGGTTCAAAAATGTTTGCACTTTTCAGCTGTGTCACACCGCGCGCCAACGCAGCACCACGTTCGGGATTCGCGATCCACAATAGCAATCCATTTGGCGGCAAATAGCGCCACACTTGCTGCTGATCAAGCACACGCTCGACTTTTTGCAGCAGCGCATTGCTGAGCCCGGTGCCCTGGAACTGAACATCGTAGTAACCGGCGCGTTCGAATACGGCAATGGCGTATGCAGCGGTGCAAAAAAATGTGGCAAACAACATTGAGATCAAATTTGAGCAGCACATATGTTTGTGGAGCAAGTCACTTTGGACACTGATGAGGAGTTGCAGAAGAAGCAGATTCGAATTATACACGTGTCACCCGATCAGGCTGACATTGTTTATTACACAAAAATCGCCGGTGCCGCCATTGCGCTAGTGATTGGAGGCTTGGGACTCATAGCGGCGCTGTTCTTTGCGTCCACCTTTACGCTGAACGCAGAGGTGACGCGAACATTTCTGACCGGCGCCGCCGATGCCAACGGACGCGCCCAACCGGTCACAACAGTGATCAGCACGCTTGATGTTGCTGTGCTGGCGTCGTTTGCCTCTTTGATGGCATTCATTGCGTTTCTCATAGCGCTCTTTGTCCAAGACGCTGAAATAACGCAGATGGATGGCGGCGCCAATCCGTACGTATTTCTGTTCATGATCATATGGCAGGTGCCAGCGTTTGTCGTCGTGCAACTAGTGTCGGGCGTTTCGGATGTCATAGTGCTGACGCTGATCAGTTTGGGAGTTGTAGCGTGGCTAGGTTTGCTCTGGATGTCCGATCTGCTCAACTCGTACGAGTACCGACGCAGCGTGCTGCGTTCATTCAATGCGTTTGGAGCCAATGCATTCAGTTGGATACCGTTTCTGTTGGTAGTCGCTGTGGCGTTTGTGATCTATGTGATTCTGGTGATCTACATGGGGTTCACATTCAGCGCAGCGGCGCGACCGCCCTTTTTGCACTTGGTGGTGCCGGTGGGCTTTCTGTTTCTGTACATTTTTGTGTTTGTGATTCAAGGCCTCTATCTCACATCCACTGCGATTACTGCGACGTTCTGGCGCGATTTTGCACTCTACGTGCTCAACATACTGCTGTTCATCTACTTGACAGCTGCAACACTGGCCGTGTTTGCGTTTGACGGCATAACGCCATAAGTTAAAAGTGATGAATTTCTTCAGCTGTCTATTTCGAACATGCGCACCGCGCGCCACTCCCACCAAATCGTCACTGACGGCGGCCTCGTACGATGATATTGAGGGCGGTGTGCGCACTGGCGACATTCTGCTCTTTACAGATAGTGCGTGGTTGGAAAACAATGCCGAACCGCACGTGCGCTCCCAGTACCATTGTGCACGATGGCTGGCGCGACTGCTGAGTCGTCTGCCATGCTCTGCCGCGGCTGTGTTCACTTCTGCGTATCAGATTGATGATGTCGAAGATGATCAGCGGTGTACGCCGCGATCAAGTCAGCGCGCTGTTCTGCCGCAAGAGTGGCTCGATTGGCAGCATGCTGCTCTGATCGTGTGTCTCTCTGAAGATAGCACTGCGGCGCCAGAGAAATCAAAGCCGTGTGTTTTCGTGCCAAATGCAGACGGCAACTTTGTGCTGCGTACGCTGCGTGAGTTTGTCACACGTTGCGCTGGTCGTTCGCGCACGTTTTTTGCCATACGTCACTTGATCATCAATCAAGAGGCAGAGTTGCACGGCGCGCACGCCGTCGATTCAACAAACACTCGCCTGGTGCCAATCAGGCGAGCGCACTTGCGCGACAAGATTGTTGACTGCCACAAACAGATGTTTCACGATGCCGCTTGCACACCCGATCCGCGCATGATGTACAAATGTAGTATTCGAGTGCTCACTAGTCATCAGGCTGGCAATGTGGCTCTCAATGCTGCCGCCGCCAATGCGAAAGCGGACTCTGAGGTGAAACGCGATTTGCTGACGCTGATGCGCTCGAGCATCTCTTTCGCGACACTGTACACTCTCTATGCCGCGCAAGTGGTACGCATTGAGCCGCGCGTGATTGATGCCGCTCAATTGTTGCAGCAAGACGAGCGTGTGTTGAAACATCACTTGGCAAACGACTATCATTTCACAGACGAACGGCTTTTCATTGTGCACGAATAGTGCTGCCACCAGAGCCTTGCCTCTCGTGTACGAACGCATCCAGAGCATAGTCGTAAACAAAGCCCTTTGGTACGAAAAAGTAGCGGCAGCGTTTTGTCGTGCCGTCCTCTATTTTCACTTGCGCCTCATCGCGTCGCACTGCTACCAGCGTGTTGTCAGAATAGACAAGCAGCTGGCTAAACTGCGCCCACGGCGCATGTACGTAGTGCATAAGGCGTACCCAGCACTCATTCATGTTTGCCATCACTTTAGCGTTGCACGCTTGTCTACGCCGACGTGCGCCAGCTGAAACGGTCCGTACCAAGTCTTGTAGATACCGGTGCTATCTGTCTCATAAATCATGCCGTTTTTGTCCACCACAATTGTTGAGCCGTCAGAATAGATCGTCCGCTTGATCTTGCTGCCGGGCTCTGATTGCCACACCACTTTCTTTTCACTGGCGTCTGCCGGATCATCCGTAGGTTCCTCTCTCCTAGTCACATGAAACGATGCTGACCGCTGAAGCGGCCGCGTCGCGGTACTACTCATCACTGTGCACAGAAAGAGGAATGAGTACTGCAGAGAAACGCGCGGCGTACTTGTTGTCCGCTTCGTGCGCGTCAGATACTATTGATCCAGCGTTGCAAGCAAGGTGCATTGCAATCAAAGAGCAAACGGACGCTGATGACGCGACAGAGCCGGCGACAGACAAATGCGACATTTGCGCTGAATTGTCTTCAAACGTGAAAGTGCTGCAAGATCCCGACGCTCCGATCTATCCGAGTGATCTTCAAGCGTTGCGCGACTATTGTGCGCACAAAAACAAGTGCTCAGTGGAAGCCAAACCAAAGTGGACGCCCATGGCTGATAGACAGCACGTATACGAAACCGAAATCCTTGGGAAAGGAAATAAACAATGACTACACTCCAAGAGCACTGTTTGCTGGCTCTTGTTGCCTCCATACGTCCATTCCCACTTCAAAAGAAAGCACGAACGGCGCACACTCAATGGCTGCAGTCGTGGCTGAGAGCAGCGCGTGTGCGCATTTGGACTGATGAAGACGAACGCTCCGCAACTGTTATACAGCTGCAGCGCTGTATTGCAATGTTGGAGAATGAAAGTTTTGCACCACCGGCTGGCAATCGTATGCGCGTACAAATGCGACGCACAAATACTGGCCAGTTTGAGATTATGCTACACGATGCGTTGAGCATCTCAAAGAGAGTTTACGCAGTCGAGATTGTTCTTCCCAGCATTGACTGATGAGTAGTCCGGCGTCGGCGGCGGTAGTGAAGGAAGTTTACACAGACGATTGCGACAGCAATGGACACGCGTGGAAATTGGTGCCAGCACGCGCCAGCAAACAGCAAGCGGTGCACGGTCTGAACTATGACGGTTCAGACGGCAATCCGATCTTTGTGAAAGTGGCGTTTCTGGGCGAGAGTGGTGTTGGCAAGACGTCACTGATACACCGCTTTATTGAGGTGGACGACCTGAAAAAGTTTTCGCACACCGGAACGCAAACTACGATTGGCGTCGACTACAAGTCGGTGTGGATGAAGAGCAACCATCCGGTCTACAATGTGCTCACGCACCTCCAACTGATTGACACGGCGGGTCAAGAGCGCTTTCAGGCCATTGTGCCGCAAATGTTTAGCGGCGCTCAGGGCGTGTTCTTGGTCTTTGATGCTACGTGCGAGCGCAGCTTTGAACGCATTTGCAACTATTGGCGTCCGCTGGTGCACGAACGCAATCCGTTCTGTGTGTGCATGCTGGTGGCCACTAAATGCGACAAGTACATGGCAATGAACGCCGACGATCCAGACAGATGGATGGCGCGACTAGACATGCAGCAGCAAGCAAAGATCAATGGTTGTGATGGCGGCTTCCATGCCGTATCTGCCCTGAATGGACGCCACGTCGAAGCAATGATTGTTCAAATGGTTGACATGGCGCTAGCCAAAGAGCAACGGATACTGGGTGCCAATCAGCACGGCGGACGCAAGCCAGAGCAAGTGGTGATGATTGGCAATAGCATCAACTACACACGTAAAACTTGTTCATGTTGAGTTGTTTACTAATCTTTCAAAAACTCTTTTGCATATTCTTCGTCTAGACTGTCCTCCTCTTTCTCCGTCTCCTTCTTCTTTTTGTGCTTGCCACTGCTGCTGCTCTTGTGCTTGCTGCTGCTGTGGTGATGACTGTGGTGTTTGCGGTGACTGCGCGAAGAGCCGCGCGACGATCCGAGTACGGCTTGAGTGGCGGATTCGAGTGCAGCGCTTTGGACGGCGCGCATATCAATGTGTTGCCAGTCGTCGCCGCCACGTGGTGTTGCACTTAAGCTGGTACTGACGCTGCCAGTGACACTCTCCTCCGAGTCGTCTTCACCATTGGCCTTGTGCTTTAACACGCTGGCGCAGCGACGCCACTGATGCGTTGCTTCGGCGCTGATCTGCTGCAACGTCAGCATAGTCTCTACGATGCGCAGCGGTGTTTCTCCGCTATTGTTGGGCTTCTCCACTTGAAACGCCACCACATCAATGCAGTAGCGCATCAGATCGACGCGGTGCTGCTTGGCGCACTCGGCCAGCACCGTATTGCCGCTGTCGGGTGTCGTCATGTCGTAGATCAGCGCATTTGGGTGCAGTTCGCTGCAGATGCGCGATTGAAACTTGAAGCGGTCAATCACCACCACAGAGATCGACTGGCGTGCGTCGCGCGCGATTTGAATCAGAGTGCCCTTTTTCGGATGCGCGGAATCAATGCGTTGACGCTGACGCTCCAAAAAGTACTCGAGCGTGTCGGCAACACCGCAGTGCGTCGCGAGCTCAATTGGCGTAAAGTTGCGCTTCTCGTCCACAATGCTATTGACGTCTAGTGCGCCAAACAGCTTGTCGGTGCGATTCAGCATGTAGTCAATTTCGGCCACACGATTCTGCGACACAAAGTGACAGAGTGCGAGACGAGCGGCGCGTTCGTGCAATGCGCGCGCTGGCTGCTCAATCATTGGCGACACCTCGAACCAGCGGCCGCGGATGGCGTCTGTGCACTGAATCAGCAGCTGACACACGCTGCGAAACAGATTGGCGTTGGCACGATTCTCTGTGCTCTGGTCGGTCGCCGTACTTGGCACTGCGCTGCCCATTGAGGTGACCAGCACAGCTTGGTCGTTGGCCACAAACTTGACCAGCACTTCGTTCTCTCTGTCCGACGCGCTCACCAGCGTGTGCCGGTCCGGTATGCCAGCGTCGGCATAGATGTGATCAAGCACGACGGCGCCATAGCCACCCAGCTGTGCAGAAAAGTGAGGATTGAAGCACTGAAAGACGTTGCCGTAGCGCTGGTACATGCGCGCCAGAGAACTGTCTTGGCTCACGATGCCAGTGTCTAGCAGGCGCTTCATCTGCACGTGCAGAGATACGCACATGATCACATAGTCCTGCAGCAGCGGTGCATTGTACTCGTCCTTGTCGCGCGTGTTCACCGTCACGCGCAGATAGCGTCTGTTCTTCATGCAGTCCACCAAATCGGTGGCGCCAAGTGCGTCGGCGAGAGCCAGCGGCGTGCCATACTTTTGACCTTCAGTACTCATGCGCTCCAAAATGGCTTGAGCAGTACTTTCGGATGCGCTGCCAATGCTGGCCGAGCGCGCCGTGCGCTTGTCAATCTGCTTTTTGGCGCGCTGATTCAACTTGGTGTACGTGCACGGCAGAGTCGGATGCGCGCCAGCGGCCAGTAGAGATTCGACGATCATGCGCCGCTTGCCGACGTTGGTGCACTTTTGCAGCGCAACGTGCAGCGGTGTGCGGTCTTTGGCATCGCGCAGATTGGCATCCAGTTGCATGCCGCCCAACACCATGCGTTGCACGAGTTTGGCATGCCCGTTGGCTGCTGCAATGTGCAGATAGGACATTTTCTCTTGCGCAAACTTGCTCGGCACGCGCATCAGATCCTCAACAGTGTCCAGCTTCTCAATCGCCTTGTCCTCATCGGCCGCCAACATCGCTTTGCAGAATGGCGCAATGTCGTCGCGCGCACGCAACAGCTTCTCAATGCGCGTCGGAATCTTATCACCCTTGGCGTACTTTTCCAAAAATTCGTCCAGTCCATCCCAATCGCCGCCATTCTCAATGATTGTGCGCACAGTGCGCTCCAGATTCTCAATCAGCAGCTTGTGCTCTTTCGCATTCATCAGCGGCTGCGCACTGTGTGTTTCGCACGCCGCCATCACAGCCACTTGCAGCAGCGTCTGACCTTCGCCAACAAAATTGCGCGTGTTTGGACTCAAACCGAGATTAAAGTACGCTTGCACAGTGAGATGGTCGCCCGTAGTGACGGCGCGACTCAGGCGACCATAAAAGTCGGCATTGAGACGATGATTGCGTCGGATCACCGACTCTAGCTCGTCTGTGGGCGTAGCTCGACTTGGCGGCGGCAGTGGCGGTGGTAGTGGCGGAGGTTCCAAAGAACGCGTCAGAGCGGCACTCATGCGCTCCTGCTCCTCCAACGTCTCTCTCAAGCGCTTCTGCAGTGTCTGAAGTTCTTGTTCGCGCGAATCCAGCTGCTGTTGCAGCAGATTCATGGCGCCAACGGCTTGCTCAGTGTCACTGCTGTCACCGCCACTGCTTGGCACTCTGATGCGCTGCTGCGACGAGTTGAGTGCTGCAGCCACACTGATTTCCGCTTGCGTAGATCGCAATGCGTCGCGTTCACTGCGCAGCGCCACAATCTGCTCGGCGCGCTGCGACAATTGCGTCTGCAGTGCACGCATTTCGTCGCGCAGTTTGCTCGACTCGCGCTGCGCCATCTCAAACTGTTTGTTGGTTGCGTGCAGCTCGTCCCGCAACGCATCCAACTGCGTACGCGTCTCTTCGTACTCTTGCGACAAGTACGTGTGCGCCTCATGGTGCGCATTGAGTTGCTGCGTAGCCAGATCATAGTCGCCGCGCAGAGCGCCAAACTCTTGCTCGAGTTCCACCAGCCGTTCGTCGCGCGACGCACGCGCCTTTTTCAGTTTTGCCGCCATTTCGTCCATCTCCTCCTTCAAACGCTCGCGCTCCTGCTTCAACGCTACGCTAGTGTTCTCACTCTGTCGCATCTTCTCAACTGCGTCATGAAATGCTTGGCGTGCGTGCTCTGCTTTGGCATTCGCCTCTGCCAACTCGGTGCGCATGCGTCGCAAATCCTGTTCGTTGTCGGCGCCGCGCACCGAGATGGCACTCTGAGCGTCGCGCAAGTCGTCGCACTCTTCCGCCATGCGATTCAACTTGGTTTTGAGATCCAACAGCTCTTTGTCGCGCTGCTCCAACAGCTTGTCTCGGTCCGTGATGCTCTTGTCTAGCAACGAATGCATCTCTTTCAAATCAGCCGATGTTTGCTCTGCTGTTTGTGCCACCATTGTCAGACGTCTGTTCTCCTGCTTGGTGTGCGACAATTCGCGCTCGAGATTCGTAATGGACAGCGTCTCCACCGTATCTCCATTGGCCAGCGGCGCCACTTCGCCACCCAACCGCTGCATCACGGCGGCGAGCGCCACGCGCATATTGCGCATTGCCAAATAGATTGGCACCGAAGTGCCGCTCGAGTCTGGCGCGCCAAGCAGTTTCGGGTCGACGCGTGTCCAAATGCACTTGACAAACGCCTCTGATTGCACATCTTCGCGCATCAGTGCAAACACGTGCAGCGGCGTCATGCCAGTCTGCGGTTCGCGCACATGAAGTAACTCTGGCACATCAGAGCACATCCATGCGATTTGCGCAAACGGTGCACTGCGCGCCAGCTCGTGCGTAACGGTGCTATTGAATTGCGGCACCGGTGTGGCAAATGCGCGCAGAAACTCGGTTCGCTTGCGCTTCTTTAGCGCTTCTTCGAGCTGTGCGCCATTGATGCGTTTTTGTCGCACGAACAGAAAGAGCTGGTCGAGCTGCTTGTTCTCTAGAAAGGTGTGCACCAGAAACGTCGTGGATGCCTCACGTGCCGCTGCAGCAAGTGCACTGGAGCCGTTCTGATGGTGTGAAACGCTGCGCGCGCGAGCCAGCTGCGATTTGGCACGCTCCTGAGAGCGCGGACTCAGCTGCGCTTGAGCCAGCGTCATTGGCATCATCTGAATGCCTCCAGTCAATTTGCCCGCTAGCGGCGGTACAATAGCAGACATTGCTGGTGCCGAACCAATTCACTTTCATTTTTGCAGCTCACGTGCCTTGTTGCAGTGCAGATAGCCAATAGGGTAGATTCAGATTCAAAAGCGGTGCATACCGCGCATCAACATTCAGCACACAGTGCTCCAAATCGTACGGCGACAAATGAAAGTCAAACAGCTCCTTGGCGCCAAATGCGCACTGTTTGTATAGTGCGATTAGCGGATAGTGCCGTTTATCGCGCAAATGTTGCACAGAGAAGCCGAGCAGCAGCAGATCGTCGTACGTCAGCCGCAAGCCGTCTATCAAATGCTCCAAGTAGTAGTGTGATTTCTGCTTGATCGTATTCGAACGCGGCAGCACTAGATCGTCAATACTGATGCCACAGAATGCAAGTAACTCTGCGCTAATGCCACATTGGCGCAAATAGACCGGATGAATCAGCATGTCAATCAATCGCCGCGCGCGTTCGCGCCAGCCAACAGCATTCACGGGAACGGCGCCGGCGCCACGATATTGTACACGTTCGCGCATCGCGTCGCGCGTCAGTTCCCGATAGCAGTCGTGCAAACACATTTCGCCGCCCAAACACTCTCCACTGCCGCCAGCGCACACGCCAAGTTTTTCGCTCGGCGGTGGCGAGCCTACTGCAACAGAATAAAGTGAGACAAAGGGTTCTGTGGTAATTGCGACGCGGCTCTTACCTGCTGGACATACCTTTTGTCTCTCGGTCAACAACTCTGCCGCAACGCGCAAATTCTGCTCGCCATCGTATCCCAACACCAAATTGCCATGTTCGCCATTGTGCGGTCGCGTCGGCGCCGGACAGCGCGTGCAGTAGCCTTTGCCTGCGCGCAACATTGGCAGTGCACACAAGAGACACTGATGATGTCCACATTGTCCCCTGTGCAAATAGTCGCCGCGCAACTGTGCTTGGCAGATAATGCAAGTTTTTACAGAGTTCATTTTTGCTTTGGCGGCTCTTGATCGTCGTTTGTCTTTTTGCTCTTTTTGTCCTTTCTGCCGCGCGGCTTGTATGGCTTCTTGTAAAACGATGGCACACGACCGCTGCTGATAAAATTCACAATCTCAGTGATGTAGCTGTCGGGCAGACCGACCAACGGAAATTGAGCCAGTTCGGAGCGAATCGCGCTCGGATTGCCAACGTACATGTAGAGACGAGCCAGATTGCCATTCTCGGCCAGTTTGGCGCCAAGTGGCATGATTGCGTCATTGAGACTGTCATCGTAGCCAGGCACCTCTTTTGCCAACCAGGTCCAAACATCACCCTGATCAACCTTCTTGAGAGGCTGTGTTGGGAACAGTTGCGCAAATACGGTGATGCCCTTGCCATTCTGCACCGTTTTGGTGTGGTCATTGTCAATTTTCACACGCAAACGAAACGGATCGCGCAGCGGGTGATCGTAGAGTTTGTGCAGTATCACTGACATGCACTCGTAGCCAAAGTTGCTCAGCTTGACTTTGCCAGTGTGCGGCGACGTTTCGCAAAACTCGTCCATCATCATCAAAACGTGATAGACGGCGTGCGCCTCGCGCGATTGCTTCTTGCCCGCTGGTGTGCGCAAAAGTGGGAATTTTAGCGCCGTCTTCTCAATCGGCGGCACGAATGTGCCATCTGCGCGCGCTTTTTGGATCTTCTTTTTCTTCTCTAGCGCTTCCACTGCCGCTTTCTGCCACACTGGTCTGTTTTTGTAGACGTCCTGCTTGGTTGCCGACAAAATTTCGCATATGCGGTTGAAGAGATTCTCGGCGCGCACCAGCACATCAATGTTGCCCATGTATTCGGGATCAGGCTGCACTCGTGTGTCTGAGCTGTTGTTCGTGTGCATGACAACCAAGTCGGCATCAGCGTCTTCTTCTTCATCGTCGTCACCATAGTCTTCAGGTTCCTCTTCGTCTTCGGGAGCGTAGGACTCTGCCATAGCGCGCTTGCGCTTGCTCATGCGTCCACTGCTCAGCTCTTCGTCCTCAATCTCCTGGATTGCGGCAAGCACAGAGGCCGCGTCCGCACGCCGATCACGCGGTGCGAGCATCAAGGGCGGTGGCGTATCCTCACCAAGAAGATCTTCGTCCTCAACTACTACAACTTGTTTCAACTTGGCACGCGCAATGTGAAAATCGGGCACCGCCAACGGCGCCGGCGTGCCTTGAAAGAACATGCGCATAACGTTGCGCGCAATGAAACTATTGCGCTGCTCCGTTTTGGACGCATTTTTGGTGCTCTGCAGTGAAACGTCTTCTGCCCGACATATTTGCACTAGGCGCTGGTCGGCCGTTTTGATTGTGGTACCATTTCGGCAGACGGTATAGACGTCGAGCGCGGTGCGTGTCAGTGTTTCGACCAGCGTAATTTCAAGCAGATTGTCGTCGTTTCGCGAAGCACAAGCCACAACATCTTGGCAGGCGTCGGCTCGCGCCACTACGGCGTCCATGAGTGTCTCATTTGGGCGAACGCAAATGAGATTTTCGGCGTAAACAATCAGAATCCACGCCAGTGAACCGGGTCCACGGCCAGTGAACGACTTGAGGAAAACAATCCGCTCGTCCTTCTGAGTCACTTCTGGGTCCTCCAGTGATGTAGAAGCCGACGTAGGCGTATTGTAGGCGGGCGTATCGGACACGAGTTCGAGATTGGCAATCTCACCAGTGGCACTCTGGCCGTCGGCGAAAACGACGCGCGTGCGCCCGCTGTAGGAGTTGAAGAAACTTTTCACAGACTGAAAGTCAATCGTTGAAGTCATTCCTGCTTTCTCGCTTAAACGTTTTGCATTACGACCCAGCGCTGCGTTTTGCAAAGCGCAGCGTTGCCGCTCAAATGTCAAGTAAGACTACTCAGATCAAGGCAACGCTGCTCGGCAATAGCGGTGTCGGGAAAACGCAATTTGTAGAGGCAGCGGCGTCGCCCGTTGAAGAGGTGCTGGCCGACAATATTCCGTTTCCGCGCGCATGCACCACGATTGCGGTCGACTTTCGCGTTCTGCACGTGCCTGTGCAGCAGGACAGAGTGCTGCGCGTTCTTATGTGGGACACGGCTGGACAAGAGCGCTATGCCAGTTTCGCGCCGCACTACATGCGCGAGTCTGAGATTCTCTTTGTGCTCTTTGATGTCACCAATCGCGAGTCGTTTGCGGATTTGGATCGCCGCTGGCTGCCGCTAATCACATCGCATCGCGAGTCACTGGGCGCCGACAACATCATCGTGTATCTGATTGGCAACAAGTGCGACTTGAAGCGCGAGCGCATCATTACGACCTCAGATGCTGTAGAGTATGCGCTGAAACACAAACTGTTTTACGCAGAGACTACGGCGCGCATACGGCGCAGCGTTCACGTTGCAATTGAGGACGCTGTGAAGCAGCTGCACGCTCTCCATCTGAAAAACGGCACACTGGTGGACCGCCACGGCGAGAAGGAGTTCACCCGCTACAGCGGCAACACCACAGTGGTCGTAAACAATGGCGGCGGTGACGGTGGCAAATGCAACTGCTGATAAATCATTGAGACTTCATTTCTCCTCTTCTTCGTCGTCGTCGTCTTCATCAAGTTTCTTGGGTGGCGCGGGCGCGGTACGACGCTTTTTGATTTTGCGCTTGTACGTGCGCACCGTAATCGTACGACCTTCGTCCTCGCCCTCATCAGCATCATCATTATCGTCCGGCTCGCCTTCGTCGCCCTCTAGACCAACTTGTTTGCCCTCATCTTCGCCCGCCGCCAATGCTTCAGCAACGGCTGTGGCTTCAGAGTTGGTGGCGCGCTTCTTATCCTTGTCTTTCTTGAGCGCACGCTTGCGCTGCTCGTCGAATTTGGCAAAGTCGGCAAGCTCTTTGATCAAGAAGCGCCGCTGCGCTAGCGGAATCTCCTCTTCGATTTTGCACATTTGGCTCGTGTCAAAGCCGTTGCGGCGCGCCAGCTCTACGCACAAAGAGTGCTGGTCGAGACCGCCGAGCGCAAACATCTTGAACAGCTCGTCAACACTGCCAGCGGGCGGTTTGGCAAACGTCACTCGTACGCGCCGGATCGCCTCGCCCACATAGAGATCCTCTTCGGTTAGCAGCGCACTCTCAGAGTTGATTGTCTCTTCAGTAACGTGACGGCGCTGATTCTTCAAGTTGCGCCGCTGCACCGTGGCACTCAGCTGCTCGGCGTCGTCTAGCAGGAATATGTCGTTGTAGACGCGCGTCAGAATGTCACTGATCAACTTGCGCAACGCGTCGACCTCTTGCGTAAGACGATCGGTGACCAACTCGGTGCCGGCGCGAATCGCCGTGCCTTGCAGAAATGTGCTCGGCACGCCAAACACAGAGCAGATCTGATTGTCCAAGTGCTCCATGAAATTGATGTGATCGGACGCTTGGCGCGCTTGAGGCAAGTTGACCATGCGACGCATAGAGGTCACATTGTACTGATTGGACCACGGCGCCGGCACGCCAGTCGACGTCAATGCATCGGCGAGCGACACTGCGGTGCCGCTAACGTCGGACGCGTATGCAGAGCGCGGAATCTCAAACTCTTCCTCTGCGTCGCGGCCCATCGCCTCGTACTGACGCAGCAGACTAGCCATGCCGCGCTGCGACGCTTCGTCGCGTATGAAGCGCCGCTGCTGCAAAAGCGATTCGGTCACACCGTCGCCCGCCACTTCGGTGCTCGCGGGCGCATTGACGGCACTGATGTAGGCGCCCTGCTGCAGATTGCGTGTCTGACGCGCCTCTGCATTGTGGTCGTACTCGGTTGCAATTGGCGGCATCGCAGAGAGCGTTTCGGCAATCAGCCGGTTGCGCTGTGAACGAATGCGATCCAGCACTACGGCGAGCACAGAGGCGCACTTGCTCGTCACGGAGCCGTCCGACGCCAAATCGTAGCCAATGTTGTGCAGAATCTCCACCGTCGGATCCTCAATGCCGCCGCCGTCCATGCCGTCGCGCGAGCAATTGACCGGGTTGCACGCGGGACGCGGTACCCACTGAATGCCGTCTACGCCGTCGCGCGTTCTGATTACTTGCTTGCGCCACGCCTCTTGTGCGACATTCTCGTCGATCCAGAAGAAGCGGTAGCGCGATGCGCCACGCACACGATGCATTTTGATCGTATAGGTGCCGAGCGCAGGCACGTAGGGCCAACGCTGTCCAGTGATTGGGTCGAGCTCGTAAACGATCGGAATGATGCCAATCTGCAGCACGGCATCAATGCATTGGAACGCAAACGGATGCAGACGACTGTGCGTGTACTCTGCAAACTCTGCAGACGGCACCAGTTCAACATTGCCACGCATAAACTTGACGCCATCGCGCATCACTTGGTTCTTCAACGTTCGTATGCACGATGCCGTCATTGGCGAAATGATCGTCAACCGCTCAATCGCATTCACCTGCTGCCGCTGCCACTGAACCTCTTGCGTTTGGTGCATGTAGCCGTTCTTGTCAACACCCGCCTGCTCACTGGCATAGTCGGGTGACACTAGAACACGCGCATTGGTGCGCTTCACCAACGCCTGCAGTGCACGACGACGCGAAACATTGTTGTTCTCGGGACTCCGCAGCTCCATTCGTGCCAATTTGCGCACCAGCTCCAGCTCCACGTCGTCCTCTTTCACTCGTTTCTGACTGGCGGCTGCCAAATACGTTCCCGTATCACTTGTTTCGACCTCATCCGCATCTGCGGGATCGGCGGCTGCCGTGGCATGCAGTGGACCAAGCGAAACTTTCGCTGCCTGCTGCGGCTCGGCGCCGTCGTGCACAATCGCATAGGAGAAACGCTCCGGATACAAAACACGTAGCAAACTGAGCTCATCCATTCTCTTCCTCTTTGAAAAAATGCAAAAGTTGGAAACCTCAACTCTCCAAAGTGCGACTTGCCGCGCAAATGTGCGGAGTGGTCGGATAAGGTTGAATTTTCGCTTTTTGGAATGTCCTCGGCGTTCTCGTGAAAGGAGGGTGATTTCCGAGGTTCCCTGAATTAATTTAAAGTTGGCGCCTTCCATTGTCGTCACCTTGTCGGCTCATATCCTCGCATGAAGAGTGTCACCAAAATTCGCCAAAAAATCAGGCATACTCCTGAGACTATATTCTCATAGAATATGCTATTTGCTAAGGATCCTAGGGGGGTCGACTTTTCTGCACTTTTTGCCAAAGAATTTTTTCTTGGCCAAAGAAACTTGCAGGCTTCCATTTTGGAAACTCAAAAGTAGCCGTTAGAAACGACTTAGTTTGTGAGTCTTGGTCGTTTCTGGTCGTTTAAAATGCCGTTTGATGCAGAAGAGTCTCGTCTGTTCAGAAATAATTTTTTCGAAAGTCGGTCGCCAAGCAACGGATCGGAATGAAACAAAACTCTGAATTTGACCTTCAAATTCAGCCAAACGCTACTGTAACGTCAAAATTGGTCCGAAACTAACAAAATTTGTTCGGTTGTGACGAGGAGGTCGCGGTGAACACCCACATATTTTTTTAAAAAATTCAGGATCATTCTTCGTGACCGAACTCGGAGCGGGTCTCGAAGCAAACCGCAGAGTTACATTCTACAGTACGAAGGTTTCATTCTGCGGCTGTCGGTACCTTACCGCCACGCGAGACGCATAGGGGACCATGATTTTTCCTCTTCGGAAAATACCGAACAGGATTTGGGAACACATAGCCTTGGTTGATACCTCTCACATTTTGGGCCGAAACTACCAAGTCAGAAATAAACCCTGCTTAGAAGCATAGAATGTAACTCTCCACGTTTGCTTCGAGACCCGCTCCGAGTTCGGTCACGAAGAATGATCCTGAATTTTTTTAAAAAATATGTGGAGATGCACCGCGACCTCCACAGTTCATTTGTGTAAGTTTGGTCCGAAACTAACCAAATGTAACGTTGTCATACAACCGACAACGAAAATCCGTGTTTCGTTTCATTCCGATCCGTTGCTTGGTGACCGACTTTCGAAAAAATTATTTCTGAACAGACGAGGCTTTTCTGCGACAAACGGCGTTTTAAACGACCAGAAACGCCCAAGATTCACAAACTCAGTCGTTTCTAACGGCTACTTTTGAGTTTCCAAAATGGAAGCTTGCAAGTTTCTTTGGCCAAGAAAAAATTCTTTGGCAAAAAGTGCAGAAAAGTCGACCCCCCTAGGATCCTTAGCAAATAGCATATTCTATGAGAATATAGTCTCAGGAGTATGCCTGATTTTTTGGCGAATTTTGGTGACACTCTTCATGCGAGGATATGAGCCGACAAGGTGACGACAATGGAAGGCGCCAAGTTTAAATTAATTCAGGGAACTTCGGAAATCACCCTCCTTTCACCAGGACGCCGAGGACATTGCAAAAAGCGAAAATTCAACCTCACCCAACCACTCCGCCCATTTGCGCGCCACGTGGTTGCAAGAGGAAAAAGACTTGCGCTTTTTTCTCATTGCGTGAACCTTTGACGATTTTTTAACAAGCAATTTATTGATGAGTAATAATACTAGTTGGCAGGACGACGCCGCCGCGAGCACGGCGAAAGTGTTGAAGCAGCGCACTGAGAACGCGGCGGCGGCTGGTGCCGAAGCGGTGTGTATTGTGGCGCCCGAGAAGAAGGGCGGATTGCAAGCGTTGGCAAAAGTCTATGTGCAGTTGCGGGACAACAAGAAAATGCGAGTGAAAGTGGTTTGCACGTCGCCGCTGCAGGCGCAAAAGTTCTTTGAGAATACGCTACCTGCTCTCGGACTTGTCACGGACATCTTTGCGACATTGGACAACGAGACGATGGCGCTCGGCGACGCCGACGTCATTTTGGTGGACGATGCGACGGGCGTCAACGCCACCACTGTTCAAAAAATAACAGAGGTGGTGCTGAGGAGGAAGAACGCGCTGGTCGTTGTGATTACGGACGAGGAGCCCGAAACTCTCAAAACGTTTGGCGCGCTGAAGAAACGCTTTGTGCGCACAACGCCTTTCATTTCTTAGTTTGAAAAAACGGATGAGTGACGGCTCTCTCGAGACTTTTGCGATCTACAACAACGACCCGACACATGTGAACAAATATGTGGTGAAAAGACTCTACACCTCGACCGCACTCAATAAAGTGGAGTGGACTGTTGTTGGTGTGAGAGATACGCTTGCTGAGGCACATGCGCTAGTGCCATCTGGCTATGCGTTGATTCCACCGCCGCCGTTTGCAACACAACCTGTTGGCGCCGCGCTCGAGATGTGGTCACCGCAAATCAAACACGCCGCAATGGCAACGGAAGTGTTTGCATTGGCAGATCAGAATGCCGACGTTGCACAGGCAATGAAAACTTTGTTTGATACGCCGATCTCCAACTCAAGTGAAGATGTTGCAAAGAGAAACGCGGCATTTAAAAACCTTGTTGGCGCGCTGCGGAATGCAAACAAATAAACGCTCCTTTAGTGTCAAAGAATGACTGAGAATCTCTCGGCGCCATCGCAAACTACCACTACTACTGGGACTGAGCGTCTCGAGTACGACCTGACAGGTCTTCCTGGACCGCCGCCTTTTCTCCCACCACCGCCTCCGCGCACTCCGCCTCTGGTTACAGCGGCGGGTGTAGAGGTTCACGAACCTCCAGCGTCAGCCGAGGTTGCCGACAACGAAGAAACAGAAGAGGCCGAAGATCCAGAGATGCCGCCGCTGCAGATGCCAAGTGTGCACGAGGCGCACCGCGCCATCTACTTTACGCAGAACAAAAAGATGCACTATGTTGCAATGCCATTTGAGAAAGACCCGCCCAAGGACGAAGAAGAAGAGGAGAAGACGAAGGAGCCAGAGGAGAAGGTGGCGGAGGAAGAGAAAAAAGAGGACGACAATGTGCTGGGCAAGTATTTGGTGACAAACTACAAGCGCTGTGAGCAGCAGTTGATCTATTTGATTTCCGACCCGGAGCCCGGCAAAACGTCGCAGCTGTGGAATGCAATCACGACGCTGCATGAAATGGAAGAGAAGATGGGCGACAAAAATGCGCTGAGCTTTGCGTACTGCAAGCGACGCTTTGATCGCATTACCAAGGACGGCCACGACGGACCAGAGATTTGGCACGACTTGGAGTTTCACAACATGCTCGACTCGGCCAAAATCCGCATGTTCAACGAAGAAACGCTGGCGCTGTACCGCGAGCTGGATCCGCACAAAACGAATGTGCGACTGTTGGTGCTGGAGAATCCATTCGTCTGCAAAGAGCTGCGCATCATCGTGTGGCAGCGCATGTTTGTGTTTTTCGCGCCCTTCTCAGAGTACACGAAGCGCGTCGTGATGGCATCGGATCGTGAGAAGATGCACGAGAAGAGTGTCGTTGCCTCGCACATAATGTGGGGCTATGTGGCATTTGAGACGACGTCTGATGGCACCGACGTTGTCGACCCTAAAAAGAACCCCGAGACTGCGACCAAGACGGCCGAGCGTGTGCACGAGATGCAGGCCAAGTATTTGCACAAGCGCTATGAAGCGCGCCGCAATCTGATCCGGCGCAACATTCCGGTGATTGACCGCTTTCTGCGCATGTTCTACTGCAACAAGCTCGCCGAGCGCATGGACAGCGCATTCCCACACATTCCGGAGCGCGCTGTGCTGCACTTGCCAATTGAAAAGTGCGGCGTGGTGCTGGACACGGAGAACTCTGTGTTTGAAGGTCACAGCACGCTCATCAAGTTCATCGCGGAGACGAAGAAGGAGATTGCAGAGAAGACGGCACTCTCCAAAGAGAAATCTGGCAATGAGCAGCTGGAGCGCGAATTGGTTTTCCTCGAGGTCACGCTGCAGCGCTCCGAGAGTCTTCTGCATGCTCTCAAGAGCATCAATCCTGAGAATCAGATCCTGCTGCACCTGAAGGAGCGCGGCACCTATCAGGACAGAGGCGAAGACATTGAGCTGCTCTATGTGCTCAATATCAACTACGACAAGCTGCGCGAGCATCGCGATCGCACCAAGGAGCTGGTTGAGAAAGAAGAGGCCGAAGAGAAAGCCAAACAGCAAAAAAGCGACATTGTCGTCGTGGCAGAGACGCCCGCCAAAGGCGATGCCGCCGTCGACGCGCTGACACAGAATTTGCAGACATTGACAATTGATCCAGCCAAAAAAGACGAGAGCAATCCAGCCTAATTGAAAATTGGCAACTTTACTGGAGCCGGATCCACACTCGCATTGCTGCGGTCTAGCGTCTCTTGATACTGATCGGGATCCACGCGCTGCAGCAGCCATGCATCCGAATTGCCGCGTTTGATCCAGTTGGCATTCATGCGCTCTGCGAGCATCAGCTCCACCACTTGCGGATTAATCGGCATTGGATCTTGGGACCACTCGTATGCGTCGGTGTGGTCTGCGCGCACGCAGCCGTTAGCGTGCAGCGGTTTGCCGCAGCAGAGAAACTTCTTGTCGCCCGGCATCATGTAGCCGTGCATCGGGTGGAACATGCGACACTTCCACGTTCCCAAATTGTCACACTCCTTGTAATCGTGCTCGCAGCGCACGCATACGCGCCAGCGCGTCATGGCCTCCTCGCACGCATTGGCACTATTGTTGCCAAACAGCTCCTTCAACTGATGCTGCGTGTTGTTGTTGCTAGCCGCGCTCTCATTGCCGCGCGCCTGTGCGACAACACTCATTGTCAGTGTGCGCGTGCACGAATGAGTTTGTACAAACTCTTGCAGCGGCAGCCGCCCTCAGCACCGTCCGTGGTGGAGCACGAACAGGCCATAGTGGACCACATTGAGCAGCGCGAACTCATTGAAGCTGTGCATCAGCTGACGAGTCAGACGCGTTTGATTGCGAACAACGCCGTTCCGCCAGTGTCTAGCGGTGGCAAACGCAAGCGATTTCCCGACACAGAGAAGCTATTGATTCCACCGATACCGGAGCGCAATGGACGCACGCCGGGCGGAATGCCAAAAGCGCGTGGTGTGGTATTCCGTGCCACGTACGACTGCAGCACTACGCTGGTGAAAACGCTCAGCTGCTTCTCCTCAATGTGCGAATTTGTGCCGCTGATGTTTACGGACAAAGGCCTCTCCGTGCAAATTCTGGGCAGCGACAAAGTGGCGTTTGCGAGTGTTTTCATTCCCGCCTCGTCGTTCATGAAGTACGAGAATCTGGCCGAGAATGTGATCAATGTCACAATTGCGGCAGAGGCGGTGGAGAAGATGGTTACGGCGTGTAGTCCCGAGCTGAGTTTTACATTCATGTACGATCAGTACAGCAATCCAGACGAACCACTCCACGTAATGCTCTATCCGCGCACTGAGAGTAGCAAGGACGACCAAGTGCTGCGCAAAACGTTTCGTCCGTGCGACGTGGAGCTGAATGGTGCATTTCCCGATTTTCAGTACCAGTATCGGGTGCATGTGGATCCGCGCACCTTTTCAAACGACATCAAAGAGCTGAAAAAAGACGCGCGCACCATCTCTCTGGTGATGAATGAGGACCGATTCGAGCTGTCGTGCGTCTCCAAGAGGGGCGACTCAAACACCAATTTTCTGATGAATGCCATACACGTTGACGATGGCAAAGAGGACGAGGAGATGATCAGCTCGACGACGCGCACCAAACGCTGCATTGTTCAGCGTTTGAAAGACGCCGATCCGAGCATTACGATTGGCCAACTGAGCGGCTACAAAATCTCTGCCGCGCAACTGCGCAACACATGCACGCTGGCCGACATGGCGGCATGCACGGGATTGACGCTGCAGCTCGGTCTGATTCAAATGGACGGCACTGAGGGTCTGACTGAGATTCCAATCTACTTGCGCTTCGCAATGCGCTCCGGCACCATAGGACCCTTCAAAGTGGAGTGGTGGATTGCGCCGCGCGAGTCCACTGAATGAAATAATAATGACATTTATTTTTCGTGAGGGTCCGCGCCCTCTATTCAATCTGATGGAGTTTAGTTTGTCCGTCACAATGCGCAACGGTTTACAAGAGTGTATTTTTGCACTCTTCTATCTCTTTTGGCCAACGCACCAGCACTCTGCGCAATATGTGCTCAACTGGCTAAACATTTTGCGCACTTGCTACGAACTGCTGCTAATCGGCATTGACACATGGGAGGATACATTTGGCGCGCCGTTCTTAGTGGTCGCCGTTTTCATCATTTTCACTCATCCACTGGGCAGACTCAACGAACTGCTGAGGTACTGGGATTTGAATCCAGCGCGTGCAAGGGAGCCAAGTGTGAAAGAGGAGAAGAGTGAATGAAAAAGAGTCTTTTTTAAAACTCTACGCGTGTGCAAATTTCACAATCGGGTGAGCAGGTGTTGGAGAGCGGCGGCGTCGGCTCCGTGCAGTTCTCCACCCATTCGGCGCAGTCGCCTGGTCGGAAGGCGCGCAGCGCTTTGGACTTGTCTTGGGCGTTGAAGACGCGCACCTGCGTGCCAGTCCAAATCGTCTTGACCAGCGTCTTGCACGCAGCCATCAGCTGGATGCTAATTGGGGCGCGCTTGCGCTCCGGACCAGTGCCCTCGCCCTCCAACGACCAACCCGGTGTTAGCAGGCAGTCGTTGTTGTCGTTGGCGCTTGGATCCGGATCGCGGCACGAGCCAATCGTCTGGTTGTTGCTCTGGTTCGAGCCGGCGACAAAAATGTCCTTGTTGGGCTGACCGAGCGTCGGATCACCATTAAAGACAGTGAACAAGATGCGATTGTCACTAGTATCCTTCTGTTTGGCGCCAGGGCACGCCACAACGTCGTCCTGACGACAATTGCAGTTGTAGTCGAAGCCGCCGCACTTGGTCTCGTCGGCCGACGACCACACAGGCAGGAACGGATTCTGCTCGTACACAAACTTGTCCGTGTCGCAGCAGTCGCAAATGTCGCACTCGAATTTGTCGCACTTCTGGTCGTGACGCGGCACGCGATGCGGACGCGTGTGCGTGTCGCTTCGCGAGCTCTCAGTGTCTTCCACACGACGCGTCGACGAGCGGCTCTTGTCGTCCTCATCGTCGTCGTCATCGTCCACAAACGCAGTTGAGGCGCTGCCAATGCTATGCGCACTGCTCTCGGAGGACGAGCTCTCACTGCTGCGGTCGCTGCGATCGGTGCGGTCACTGTTCTCGTGATCGGTCTTGTCGCCGCCGAATCGGAGACCGCGTTTGGCAAGTGCCTGCTTGAGTTCCGAAACGGAGCGCTTGCGCTTGTCGTCGTCCTTCTGCACGCCCTCTTTGTGGCAGTTTTTGTGCGTGCTGTTGCCAATGTGGTGATTCTGCGGCAGAGAGTTGCCATCGCACTTGGCTCTGCAAATTGCGGTGCAGCGCGGTTTCTTGAGCACACAGTTGTCGGGCGTGTTGCTCTCAAACGTGCACGCGGGTACGCCGTCATTGTCCTTGTCCTCAAAGCACGCAATGAACTGGAACGCGTCGGGATTGCTGTCCAGGCAGTCGCAGAATGTGCCTTGGCCAAACTTGCTCTTGTCATTGTCCTGACCGTTGAGTGCCGTCTCGAGGCTGCCCCAATTGCCTTGGCCGGCAAAGTGCTCGCGGCACAGTTTGTCCTCGAGATCATGACCGCCGCTGCTGCCCTTGAACTTCTTGGGAATCTGCGACACGCAGACCGTTTGCGGGTGCGCGCAGTCAAAGTAGCCATCAAAGTCCTTGTCGGGCACGCATGTGATCACTTTCTCGCAGAGTACCGGCAGCTCTTGGCACGTGCATTGGTCCTCCACGAGCGGGAACGACGCATCAGTGGCTCCAGCACACTCTTTGTCGTCGGGGAAGTTCTGGTCCTCCAGTGCACTGCAGCAAGCGCGCCAGCGGTTAAACTCTGCCGGCACGTTTGCGGCGCCAGAGTCGATCTGCAGAATTTCGGCGCAGCACGCCTCCAGCGTAGTGCCGGCGCCGGGGCTCTCAATGGTGCACGCTGCAAACGTCTTGTTGTTGAACGAGACCGTGGCCGGGCAGCTCACATCGGCCAGCGTCGCCTCATCATTGTTCGGGCACTGATCGCAGCGCGCCGTCGAGTCCTGCAACGAGTCGGGCACAAACACAAAGTCTGGATTGTTTCCAAACGCAGCGGCGCACTGCTGATCGCGCACTGCGTCTGAAACCGTGGTCTCAAACTGAGAAATGAATCCGCGATCATTGCCGCCGCGATGACGACGATGCTGCTGTTGATTTCGTTTAGGACGCTCACTGCGGTCCCCGTCGTCATCATCTTCGTGCTTGCGCGAGTCGGAAGATGAATCGGACGATTCGTCATCATCGTCGTGATTGCGCGTGTGATTCGGTCGCGTGCGATTGAATGCCTGCAGCACGCACACGTTGGCAAAGCAGCCGGGCGGCGTCAGATTGATCAGCGCCGGATCGAGACCGGGCGGCAGTTGACTGTCGGGCACCGGTTCAAACACATTGTCACGGTCGTGATCTTTTCCGCACGTCAACGACTCGTCTGGCGTGCTATTGTTCGGCAGCATGTCGCAGCAATCGCAGTCGAATCGCACGAAGCGCTCCTTCTCGTGATGAATGAAGGCAGTGTCGAGCTGAGTTTCGTTGACTCGCACACGACCCGCCGGGCACGTAGTGTTGCACACTTCGACCACCTGAGCGCCGCAGCGCACAAACGTGTCATTGTCTTTGTTGATCTGCGTCGCATTCAGCACTGTGCAGAAGATTGGCGTAGTGACGTTGCGATTGGTGTCGTCACAATCGTCGCGGCAGCACACGCCATCTCCGTCCGAATCCTTGTCAAAGTCTGGCTTGCACGCACAGAATCCGCGGTCGCAAACATTGTCAAAGCAACGACCGCGCGCACGGCAATCTGCGCAACCGGCAGCGTCCGCAGCGCACTGCGTATTGTTCTGACACTGAAGTTTCGTGGAAACAACGTAGATGCATGTGCCCGACTTGTCGCAAACACCAATGGTACCCTGCTCACCATTGACGCAGTCGGCGGAGCGCTCGCAGCACTCTTGCGTATCGGGCACGTCCTCGTAGACACAAGTGCCTGGCGCATTGATGACGTCATTGCGCTTGCTCAGCATCGTAAAGTGCGCGTCGTTTGGCGAAAACTTGGTGAACGTTGTGGAGAACTGATCCGTCGCCTCACAGCGCACCGTTTGACACGGTCGTGCGGGACAATCGGCGTCGCACGCGCAGCAGCCCGCAATCTTTTGGTGAAAACAGGCGCCGTGCGTGGCGTTGGCGGTGGGCAGCGGTACGCAAACCGATTTGTGGCACACATCTGGCATCCACTGCTCACAATCGGCTTTGGTGCGACAGCAGTCGCGGAGTGGCACGTGCGTTACGACGCCGTTCACCACGTCATCACTGGTGCACGGATCGCCGTCGCCGACCACCACACTCTGACCTTTCACGCACAACTCATCGGCACAGAGTTTTTTAACGCGAATGTCGTCCATCACTTGGCATGAGTTGTCGGCGCACGCGGAGCACCGCGCGCTTTCATTTTGTGCCTGGAGCAGGCGGATGGCGCCAACAGAACTGAGAAAAAGGAGCAAATAGCCGTACGCAAAGACAATCATTGCTGCTCTTTCACTATGTCTGTTCGTAACTCTATCTGTGCGTGCGCGTAGTATACCACATCAACGTTGACTATAAAGCGTGCGCACGCGCATAGTAATAGTGCAAAATGTGGTGTCTGCGCATCCTGCTCTTCTCGATTCTGCTGTTCATTCAGCTGATCATTATTGCCGATGTGCTCAATCAGCGTGAAGCGGGCCTCCTGCCCGACGCGCCCTGGGTCTACATCTTTTTGCCGGTTCTGCTCTGCCTCGTGGTGCAGGCATTTGCTGTGGCGGGCTCCTTTGTGCAAGCAATCACCTATTGGTTGACGCCCGACGCCGTGCGACCGGCCACCGTGGCAATTGAAGTTGACGCCGATGGCGTTGAGACAACAGTGTATGGTGGCGCGGCGCGTCTGGTGCAGAGCAATGAGAGATTGCGGCTGGCACGTATCTACTTTTTCGACGCTCTATTCGACGCCGCTCTGCTCTTCTTTCTGACATTCTTTGTCGCTCTCCTCATTGATCAGCTGGCGCGTCTGGACGACGCATTGGTTGGCAATGAGCATCCGTGGCTGATCGTCTTTATGCCACTCTTTGCATTCTTTGTCGTACTGCTGGTGCTGCTGCTCTTTGGCGCCCTGCGTGTGTGCGGCGAAGAGCGCTATCAGCGCCGCTTGGGCAATGCAGAGTACTGCGGCGCGGCGTGCGGTGGTGTTTTGGTGTGCTGCGCCGTGGACCAAGCAGAGTTGGAGGAGGGCAATTGGCATCGGCGCGACAAACGACCCGAATATATTGCAGACGGCGGCTACCACGAGCTTCCGTGCGTGTTCATTTGCACGCCGGGCATGAGCTACGGTTGGGCCGATTTCATTCTGGCGTGGCTCTTTTATCTCTTCATCGTAGTACTCCTCATCACGCTGTTTGTGATTGCGCTGCAGCTAGACGGCATCATAGACGCCAGTCTCAACGTGATTTTCATTGGACTCTACATAGTGGAAATACTCCTTGCTGCAACATCATTCGCACTACTCGTATCTCTGTGTCTGTGGTGGCGTGGCACAGAGCAGCGGCCGCGCGGACGACTCAACATAGTGTCCAAGTACATGGAGGCGCTGTTTGCCTTTGTGTTTGCGATTCTGCTCTTTGTACAACAAATACTCTTGGCACAGCGCATTGAGGATACGGCTCCGGTGGAGGAGCGTCAGGACTGGCAGGTTGTATTTATTCCGCTAGACATTCTCTTCATCCTCATCTGGTTCATCAGCTGCTGCGATTTGGCATGCTACAACAGACCACCGTCTCCATTGACTGGCGCTGTGCCCGAATATGTGGACATTCAGTCGGGCGGCGGCGCCTCAACGCAGCAGCAGCAACAACAGAGCAGCAAAATGACAAAACCGGTCAGAGCACACCGCCAGTACACATCAGCGTGGGGAGTGTTGCAGTAAAGTATGATTTCGCGTATCAAAGAGTCACTCGAGGCCGATTTGCAGGACGAGGCGCAAAATCAGTATCCAGCAGCAGAGGGCGCGGCTCCGACCATATTCATGCCGCGAACAAACGTGCAACTGCTGCGCTGGACCGACTTGACAATGTTGTTCTCAAAACAACCGTGGGTTCAGTGGGACGCACTCAATGTGTTGGCGTACGAGGAGCCCGACGATGTTGCCTCAGTGTCCCTCACTGGCTGGCTGCGTTCAATACGCTCATTTGGCGCCAAAATTGGCGGCTCCGTTGCGGTAGATGTGCTGAGTCGCTACGTGTTTGCAGTACGCCAACTTGGCTTCCATCTGAACACGCTCGCGAACCGCTTTCACGTCACAGTGGACCGTTCGGTGCTCGAAGCTGGCATTGATGTTTTTGCAACAGACGGTCGCTCGCCATTCGTCAACTTTCGCAATGTGATGCTGACTCAATACGGCGGCATTGGCGCCGACGACGAAACACTGAATGGCATCATTAGTGTGGTCGAATTCCTGTTTGGTGAGCTGACCGAGACGCTGAGCTATCGCGTCTACAACACAGCAAGCGGCGGCTGGGGTGATCTGTTGCCCGAAGACCAGACGCGCCGCTACTTTCGCTTTCACTTCTTTTTGATGTTGGTGCAGTTTACGCAGTTGTTCAAACAGCGCATAGCTCTCAATAGCACACCAGACGACGCGCGCATCCATGCAGCGTTGGCGCGCGAAGCGCTCAACGTAGACAATCTGTGCATGATCATGATGGTGTTTTGGATTGCAGCTCCGCTCGCGTACAATTACGGCATAGTGGATCTGAATTTCGACTACCGGAATCCACACGCGCAAACCGAAGTTGCGGTGGAGGAAGAGTGAAGCGCAAAAATTCAATCAACGTGTTCAATTGGAAACATCAGTGTTCCCAAATCCATTGTCAGCGGTTCTTTTGATGTTGTGTACTGCTGCTGCTGCGCCTCAGCGTCCACCAGTGTTTCCGAATTGTTTTCTGCGCGCGGCGGCGTGTTTGGCAAAACGTTGGGCCAATGCACTGTGTGCGGCGGTGTGCCAGAAGAACCATTGTGACGCGGCGTTTGTATGTCAAGCGGAAACGGATTCTTGACCACACTGCTCATGCCCGTAGTAGCACTCTCACTGCTACTCGTAGTGCTGCCCTTGGCTGACAGGAGTGGCGCCGGCTCAAACACTGCTGAACTCTCGTCGCCATCCGTCAACTCGCCATCCGTAGTACTCTCAATGCCGTAGAACGGCTTGCTTAGGGCCGACGCAGTGATTCGCTGCTGCGATTCGCGCGACACACGACACTCGTCGAGCCGCAGCTGACGCTGATAGTCGCCCGCCGACGTGCCGCGATTGAACATTGCATAGTAGATCAGTAGCGTCACACCGCACTCAATCTTCTTGTCGCCGTCGGGCACACACGTATTCCAGGCGTCGGCCCAGTTCTTGTGCTCAATTGGCGCCAAGTGCGCCGAAATCGAGCTCGGATCGAAAATCGGATGCACGCCGACCAAGTAGACGTTGACGAAATCAATCACTTCGTCCATCTCTGCCGCCGGAAACACGATTTTTTTGGAGAGCTGCGGCAGCTCGTACAGAGACATGTCAATCTGCTGGTGCGGCAGTCCGTGCGCACGACTCAGTCGCAGTGCGCGCATTGTCAAATAGACGTGTACGCGCACCAGCAGTGACGTGTACTCGTAGATCACAGGCATCAAGTAGAAGCGGCGCAGTGGACTGTGTTGCGACGCCGCATCAAAGCTCGCAGCGCCGCCGCTGCCGCCAGCATTGTCAAACAGACCCACGGTGCCCACCGTACTTTGGCGCGCGCCAAAGAGCTGCGCAAGGCGTCGTGTGTACTCGGGCTGCTCCGATTCGTCCACCAGCTCGAGAATGTTGTCGCGCAGATACTTGGCGTTGAACCCGATGGCCTCTACGGAGCCGAATTTCACGTGCGTGATCGGATCTTCGCACGTAAATGCACGCGTCAGCAGCGTCTGTGGCGTGCCGCGCGGCCACAGCGAGCCCGCTTGCAGAATAAAATCGCGCAAACACGTGTGCGATGCGCCGTTGGCCTCTAGCAGACGCATGCCGCCAATAGAGAGCTGTGTGTCAAACGGAATGCCAGTGGCGTCGTACGAAGCGAGCACGACGGCGAGAGCATAGGGCGCGCCCGTTTTGAATGTGAAATCAATTGGCATCTGGTGGCGCAGATCGCCCGTAATCTGCACACTCATGGGCTGATCAACAGAGACGAGACCGCGACGCACGGCAGTCTCTGAGATCTCAAAGTGCGCATGCGCACGCACATAGCCCAAATGCGCTTGCGGATCTCGGGCGTCGAGCTGTCCCTGCGCAATCAGCAAGTCCTCAAAGTTCTCCATCACGGCGGGCACTTCGTCGGTCAACGTCTCCACTGTGCTAGTGACTGTCTGACCGCTGACCCGATCAATAACCAATGCCGGCTGCGTAATTGCACCGCCCGCCGCAGCGTCGTCGTCGTTGCCGTCAATGCAGTTTGCAAACTTGTGGATCAGCCCGAGAGACATTGTTTGTTTTTTGAAAAAGGGTATTTCTAGTTCTTCATTTCTAAACAGTACGCGCGTGTGTGCGTCCACACATCACTACTCTTGCTTCTTGAGTGCCGCGGCACGCTCGGCGAGCGACGGAGCGCCGCTGTTCATCAATGGTGCGTTGCGTTTGGCCTTGGGCTCAACCAGTTCCGGCATCTTCTGGTCTTTGGCACTGTCAACCAAAACTTCCTCGAGTGCTTTCACCTCAAAGGCGGCCTGTGGCTGCTCCTCCGCGAAGCGCTTGTTGTGCGGCACGACGAACTGGCGCTGCCCAGCTCCGTTTTGAAGGATGTTCAGCGGTGGCTGCGTTGACAGACCGCCAGCACCAGTGGTGCTGTTGATCAAATTGTTTTGTCGCACAAAGATCGCAATCACCAACGCCAGAATGATGGACAAGCAAATGCAAAAACAGCAGGCGCCCACGCCAATGAAAACGTAAGAATTGCGTCCCTCGCGATTCATGTTTGATGGTTGTTCTGTTTTGCAACAGTGCTCATACACTGCTGTAGTTCAGATTTCTTACAGCATCTCTAGAATCACGCCGGGCACCCGCTCCCGCTCTTCAAACACAGCGTCACGCATCATGCCGGCTCCATTGTCAAATTGACGCGTGAATATGGACAAGTGTGTCTTTGACTGTGGCTGTTCTGCGGTGGGATGCAACCAGCTACAACTCGACAGCGCGGTAAACTGCACCAAATCGCCGCTCTCAGTGTCGAAAAGCACTGTATACGCAGGCGTATGCTCTTTGCCAATCATATAAAATGGTAACACCGATTCGCCAATCATCGTGCTCACGAAAAACTGCGACGACGGTAAAATCACATTGTAGCCGATTGCCACTCGCGGCACACCACGCTGATCGCAGTCAATGCGTATGACTACCACTCTTGTCATATCGTTTGGCATGCGCATGTACTCTGGCCAAATAACAATTGCAAAACGCCACGCAAAGTCAGTCGCGTTGACTTTGTACAAGGTCTTGCCGAACAGCACAGTGTTGTCGTGACGCGCAGATCGTGGTAACTCGAAAAGACGAGTCAGTGTGAGATACTCAATTTGAAACGTCTGCACTAGACGTCTGCCAAACGGCTCGAACACGTGCAAAACCAGCGCGTCTGCTGTTGGTATGGCTTCGGGAACGTATGTGTGACCAAACTCTATGAAAACAGACTCTGTCTGCGTAATAGGAACGGCGCTTTTGAAATGTTTCGTGACGCGCAGCAGAGTCGTTTTGTGAGTGGGTGTATTGGCAACGCGAAGCAAAGGCGACGTATTCACAATGCGCTCTGTCATAAGAATCACCTCGTTTTTCTGATCCAACTCAACCGAACGCGGCATAATGCGTCGCGTGAGCGTGTTGGATTTTGAGTATGTTTGCAGCACGCGAAACCGTTGCAATCCCTCATTTGGCAACGCGTACACAGCGTCAAGCGTATCCTCGTGCAAAATGTCTACGGCACCTTCGTCATAGTCTTCGGTTTCGTGGTAATCTTGAGCACTAGCTTCTTCAACAGGTCTACCTTGGCGGGCATTGACGAGCTCCCCGTACTCATCCAAATTCGATCTATAAACCCCCGGTGCAACTCTGACAAAATGTACCAAGTGCGCGTTGCGAGCGGGTTGCTCCACATCTACCAATGTCAACGTGGGACCAAACACGCCTGCATATAGGTCGTCTGCGTCTGGACGTTCCGCTTCTAGAGCAGAGTGGAGCGTCACAATGCTTGTCAAAAAGTAGTGACCCACTTCTTCGCCCGACGTATCAACGTAGAACAGCATCACGATGCCACCGTGCTCGTACGTGACAAACTCTACATAGCCATTCTCAGTGGTAAACGGATGCAGTGAGAATGGAGAGGCAACAGAGTTGTACAAGCGCACGTAGAGTCTGCGCAGCGCGCGCAGCGTTTCAAAATTGGAGCGGCGCGGTTCATTCTCTGCAAACGCAATTGGCGCGTAGCGTCTGAGTGACTCTGTTACCAATTCTTTGAGTGGCTGCGTGGGCGCTGCGCATTCGCTTTCCGTATAGGCGAGTCCAAAGTCGATTTGAAGACGAATCTGAAACGTCTGATAAAAGAACAGCGCATCCGACACAGAGTAGGCCGCCGCTTCGTCTGTAACAATACCGCAGAGAAGCAGAGCCGCTAGTGCCGAAGTTTCGCAAACGTTTTGAATCTCGCGAAAGCTGAGCGTCTGCATCAGCAACTCTTTCACTGGCTCGGGCAACGAGGCGAAATCCATATGTCGCGCACGTTCGACCAAACGCTGCTGGATTCGCCGACTGAGCGGTACGGTGCGTTTGCGCTTCTTTCCGTTGCTACTGCTAGTCTCTGAATCGTCGTCGTCGTCGTCGTCGTGGTGATCACTCATCAGTTTATTTCTTCTTGCGTTTGGCGCAGTAGGCGCGTTTCTCCGACATGCCAATAGCAATCGCCTGTGCACGCGAGCGCACCGCCGAGCCGTTGCTCGATTTGAGCGTGCCGTTCTTGTACTCACGCATCACTTTCGCCATCTTTTGCTGCCCGCAATTGTTGCGCGCGCTGCTGCCTTTGCGCGCCATTCAACGTTGGCGTGGTGCACAGAGTGTCTTGATATTGAAAATAGCGCACTGGCGCCAGTGTGGTGAGCACAGGAAAGTAGGGCACCACGAACCAATACAGAAAAGCCTGGTAGATCAACGCATTGATGGAGCCCAACGCGGCTCCAGCCACAATGGCCACTGCAGTGTGATAGTTCAAAAAGTGTGCTCCCAACACAACCCATGCATGGAAGCCGACCAGCAGCGCAAAGTGCCACAGTTTGGCGCACGCCCTATACAGAGCCACGTAGCCGAGCAAAAAGGTCACAAAGAAATCCGCATGCTGCACTTGGTACGCAATCACACTGCCATACACTGGCGTACATGTCGGAACACGCGGCATACTCGGATTAAGGATGTTGATCGTAAAATTGACTCCCTCATCAATCAGCAGACCAAAGCCAAACAGAAGCAAGTAAAGCTCCCTGTACCTGATGCCAACCACAAACAGCAACACAGTGATAATCTGAGCTGTGTAGCGGCTCAGTGACAAAAAGGCGCTCAGCCAGCTGCGCTCATAGGGCTGACAATTCTCCAAGGTGAACAGCTCGACCTCGAGCAAATAATAGCCAAAGATGGTGCGATGCGAGTCATCTATCAAGCTCATTGTACCTTCCCGTTTGGGTTACTTTAATTCCTCTCTTTTCGGTGCCACGTCGCCTCGGTGGTTCAGCAATGCAAAGTAACCCAAACGCTAGGTTGCCGCAACTGGCTCCGGTGTTTGATTCGGCATCTCTTTCACGTGCAACTCTGTGAGACTGTTTGTGAACATGTGCACGAGCAAATTGACTGTGTTCTGCTCTGCAATGAAAAAAATGCGCACGGGCGTGCATATGAACAGGTCGCGCACCGCTGCACCTTGCGCCTCTGCTACAGAACAAAAGTCCTTAGCCACTAACTCTGATCTGAGCTTGATTATGCAGCGTTGCAAGTTGCTCATAGGTTCACACGCAAGTCAATTGATGAGTATGCGGAGCACACGCGCATGTACTGCGGAAATGCGAGAGAACGCTGAGCGTGTGCCCGAGTGGGCCGAGCCAGCTCAGATGTGTGCTACGTATGCACTATTGTACAATTGCATACACATTTACAATGCACCCTATCTGCCGGCCGTCATGGAGAAAGAACTTTGGCGCCTTGTGTATGGCAGTGCAGCGGCGCGTCCGCGCTCACTCTGCTGGGCGTATTCGTATGGCAATAGAGTGGAGGCACGAGCATTTCAATATTCGCGCCAGCGGATGACAGCCAATGAGAGAGTTGAAGAGCAAGTGGTGCGCGGCCGAATCGAGGCGCTGCTGGCCAGTCCCGATTTGGATCCAGTCACAAAAAGACGCATGTTGGAGCATGAGAAGCTCGAACTCGAGCACGTGTTGCATCCGCCGCCTGTGATGTTTCAGCGTCCGCCGCGCACAATGCACAGAGAGTTTGCGCGCGGCAGACGCTCGTTTGAGGCTCAGTACCACGACGCATATCTGTGCGGTATGCACAGTGTGAACAATGTTGCCAATAGTGTGCTGCTGTCACCGCCGGACCTGATGCAAGCAATTGAGCTGCTGCGTCCGCTTGACACGCCCTTTGCTTCTTCTGAAGAGCTCGCGCTCGCGCTGCTGAGGGAGGGTGTGTTTACGCTGCCAATCAAGCTGACAGATGTCGGCGATTTGAATCCATTGGACCCAGACGAACGTTTTCCGAAACGCAAATTCTGTTTGGAATTGATTGAGAAGGCGGGTGGTTTGATCGTGTTCCAGCCTTCACCACCGCCCGCTCTGGGTCACTTTGTTGCGCTGGTGCACGACCCGCCAGCAGAGGGCGCGTCACTGCTTGACGAAGAGAACGAGTACGAGTGGTGCGTCTATAGCATTTCGCGCATCGTGGCTCACGGCGCGACGGCGGCCGATGCATTGGATGACTATATTTTCTCGATTTTGGCTGCCGACACGGCAGATCAGCGGCTGGTTGACGAAGCCAATCGGCTCACGGATCGTGAAAAGAGGCGTCTGTGTGTGCTCAATGAGGCGACGATTTCGCCTCTCCAATTCATTGGTCTGCTGCCGATCTCGTTGCGCGCCATTCACGACGACGCCACACGCGCGCGCCAGTTCTCCGAGTTGCCGCAAGAGGAAGTGGAGTGGTTGTACATTCTGCGCAGCATTGTCCGTCGTTCACTGGGCGAAATGCGTGTGGGTGAGACCGAGGATGCCGATGGCGCGCGCGACATTAGCATGCCGCCGCCAATTGCGCCCGGCTGTTTTGATACGATTTGTCAATACATTGCGTGCAGCGTGGCGCGTGCCGATCAAGAGGGTGAAGAGAAAGAAAGCGACAGTGCTTCACCGTCGGCAACCGCCACCAATGGCGTGTTTGATGGTATGGACGCAGTCAACGTGGCGTCACTGATTAGCGTGCGCTTTACGACCGATTTGACCATCAATCGTGCCGTTGAGGCTATTGCCGACTCGTTGCGCAAACGCAGCACGAATGGCAAGGCGATTTTGGCAATTTTGGTGGAACTGCGTTCCTATATGCGCGAACTGCCGGCGCTTGGTCTCCTCTTCACCATGAGGGACAATTTTGGCAAGTTTTGCAAAATGATTAGCAATAGGCGCTGGTTGCGTCAATTCGCAGTGACTGTGTGCGCCACGCGGTTGATTGAGACACTGAGGCGTGCGCCGACAATTGACAACACGCTGCGCCGACTGCTGATTCTCTTCTGCTTCGTGGCGTACGCCAACTTGCAAGGCTCGGGTGTGAAAATCTCGAGCATGCCGGCGTTTGAATATCTCTTCACACACTTGGTGTCTGTGAGCGCCGAAGAGTTGGTGCACTACTTGCCGCTCGAGTGTGCGCCGCCCGGTTTGACGCGCAAGAAGCTCGGTCTCTTTCTGCTCAGTCACAGCTACAACGCCACACTGTGGCTGATGCATGCGTGTGATATGGCGCGTTTGCCTGCCGACTTGTTGGTGAATTTGGAGATGTTCTCTGTAACAGACAATGATCCGGCGCTAGACGACCTCAGTGATGCTTACGATGAGAGAGCCGTTTTTGTTGCACTGCTGCGGCAGACGCTCTTCATGATGCCAGGCGAACAGAACGACTTTGGCTTCATTGAGCGCGCAATGCCGGCGCAGCGGCCCTCTGATGCGACGCACGAAGCCATTGCAGTGCATTGCAATAGGCGCGGACAAGAGTTTCTAGCCGCCATGACTGATAGAGATCTGGCAATCTACTACACGGATCGTTTGGCGTTTGACTGGCGCTTCATAGAGGATGCCGAAGCGGCGTCGAAAACAGAGCACATTCACTTTGCAGACGACATGAATCCACGCTTCGTGATGCGCATGTTTGAATGGGGCGTGCCCGAAGTGATTAGGCAGACGTTTGGCGTTTTCATCACCAACGCCGACTCGCGCACGCCGATCGTCAACAATATTGATCGGCTGCCACTGCCCTCGGTGCCAGGCAATTGGTTGCATGCGCGACCGCGGTGCACGCCCGACGTTTGGCTCTCAACGGCGCCACTGCGTGTGTTGCCCACAATCAGTGAGGCAGATCGTGAGTCTATTCACTATGGCAATTCGAGGACGACCGAGCGCGCCAACATTGTTCTGCTGGACGAAGACGATCCGAGTGACACTACGAGTCCGGTGAAGAGGCCGCGCATGATTTCGGCCTATCACCGTTCCATTCTGGCAGTGTCTGGCGGCAGAGAAGAATGAATTTCTTCGTTTTTCTTTCTCTTCTTCTAGTGGTGCCTTTTGTCACAGCGCAAAACGCGATTGTAGAGCTGGCGCAAAACAACTGCACCACAGTCTTGTTTTTGTTCACAGACACCAACTGGCTGCCAGAGACGACGGCGCTGATTGACGAGTGGGTGCAATTGAGACGTGCACAGTCGTTTTGCGTTTGTGTAACTTTGTGGGGTGAAGCTGCACTGCCAAACTTTTGTTTGCGCGACGGCATACTCTGCATCACTAAACGCGACGACAGTGGTGTGGCGGCCGCTTGGGGAGAACAGAATGACTATTGGATCAAAATTGGCCAGCGTCTCCCAACAGTGCTTGCGGCGCTCGAGAGTCTGCCACGGCACGCTGGCAGAGGCGTGATGCTGATGGACTCTGATGTGCTGCTGCGGCGCAATATTGATGCACGTTTGCGTTTGCACAATGCGGAAATTGCTATTCAACAAGAGTGGCCGTGCCAAACGGCACCGCATCAGCTTTGCGTAAACGGCGGCGTTTGGTGGGCGCGTCGTTCAGATGGCGCAATTGCACTTTTGAGAGCTGCTTCAGATCTGATGCTCAAATTACGACTGCCCGACATGGATGCATTGCAAATAGTGGCAGCGCGGCGCGCCAGTTCCATTCGGTTCCTGGAGCGCACTCTTTATCCCAACGGCTATACGGCTATGAAAGAGGGCGAGTACAAGCGTGCACACTTGATCCACGTTAACTGGCTAAAGAGCGTACGGTGCAAACAGAATGTGCTGAGGAGAGCGCGGCGCGGCGACGGACTTGTGGTAGAGTCAAACTGCACGCTTTTCTGAATTGCGATTCAGTTTGCACCAACGACCAAGTATGTCCACTACCTTTCCTGTGGACTTCCGCATTCCGTTCAATTGGGGCATTCTTATTGCCACGCTGGTCTTCGTGGTTGCGCCATGGGCCCAAATCATCACCTTTTCCAGCAGCGGCATGATGACGTCGCGTCGCTATGCTGAACTGCAGGAGGCAGTGGGTCGCACGTGGATTGGCGGCGTAGTAGCGGGGGCGAATTGGGGCCTATTCGTGCTCCAGTTCATCCTGCTGCTCGCCCTGTTCGTCGTGTGGATGCTCTACATCGTAGAGGGTCCATCATTGCCTCCAAACGACTTCATCTACGTGTGGGTCAATTCTCTGCTCGTCGCCGCCATCGTCGTGCACAAGTTCACAGAGACTGTGTTTTGGCAACTGCGCGTCTATTGGTTCGCCATGATCCTGCGCGTTCTCGAATTCCTTCTCTGGTTGGCCGTCTTGATTGCTGAACTCATTGAGATCTTCAACATCACTGCCGCCGAAGAGAATGGCATCAACATCGCGCTTGCGATTGTTGTCGGCATCATTTGGCTGTACGTTACCGTTGTGTTGTTGCCGCGCGCCATTGCCTTCTGGCTGGCAGTGGGACTGATTGGCGCCGATGTGGAGGAAGAGGAGCCGATGATCATTGCCAGTCTGGCAAATCCGTCACTCGGCTCTGTGCAATCAAAGACAAACGAGCACGTCCGCGCCTCGCACGCCGCTTACGCCAACTCGCCCAAGAGCAAATAAAGCACGTTTGCTCAAAAGACAAACTTTTTCGTAAACATTTGTAAATTTAATCTCCTTCGCACTATCTCTGGTCTCCTCCTTATCATCCATAGTGCGGCACGGCCGGCGCGTGCACCAAAAAGTGAGCCGTTTGATTCAGAAAGAGCTGTTTGTAGAGCGGTCCACGACCATACTCTAGCAGAATGTCTTTGCCATCCACCAACCGCAGCGTGAGATTGCCGTCCGTAAACAGTCTTATGGCATTGTCGTCGGCCAGCACGTACGCAAAACGGCCGCTGATTGTGGCGTGCGGCGAACTGTAGTCTATGTACACGTGATTGTCGGCAAACAACAAAGTTCCGGTGCCATTGCCGCCACCGCAGCAATTGTTCGCGACGAAGCGGCAGCGCTCAATCAAGTCGAATGTGAAGAAGCGCGGTCGAATGAGAGAGTCAAAATCAAAGCCGAGCGTTTCGCACACCAAGTGCATCGCGCACATCAGGTTCAGTTTGACAGCCTGAACTGTTCGCGGATGCGGACCATGCAACGTTGCAAACACGTGGCACACCGCTTCCGTGTCCAAGAAGCCGTAGATGGCGCTCAAATCCACATAGATCACGCCACCACGATCACGCTCAAGGCCACGGCTGTTGACGCACTCGAGCGCGATCATCAGGGCCGCCGAGTGCGCGGGCAAAACTCGTAACGGTAACAGCGGCAGCAGTCTGTCATTGTAGCGGAACTGCACTTTTGGCTCCGAGAGTGTCGCCAACTCGCACGTCTTATGATACATGTTGCTCCAGGCCGACGCTCCCGACCGAACGGCGGTGTAGTTGTCAAGTTGCGCGACGCTCATTCTTAGTTGCGCGCAATAAAGTCGGAATGGAAGCAATTCTCAGATTTCTAGATTCGTAGTTTTTCAGTTTCACTCACTCACTCATTCAGCAGCACCTCACGCAGAGTTCGCGCCGGTTGATACACAAGCTTCACGTTTGCATAGCGGTACCAATGCAAAACGTGTTCGTCGCAGCACGCATTGCCGCGGCACGAGGCGTCACTCTCGCATGCGCTGTCTGTGTTGCAGCGTGCGCATGCAAAATAGCGCTGTGCATACTCGTACGGTACGCCGACATCGCGCGGCGCCAAAGCGCATTCGCCGCCGACCGACGAGCACACTGCAATCTCCTCACTGGAGCCGCTCGTGCACTCTGCAATACCGCTCTCCAGACCGCCGCGGCATACTCGCGTAGACGATTGTGAGTCGTCAATCAGCGCCACACCCTCTGCCGACCAGCGCCACGCTGCGCACGCATCCGCCGGCACACGAACGGCCAACGGCGGCGGTGCATCCGCATTCCTCGTGTTGCTGAGGAGTACGGCGCCACCGCAGTCGTCGTTTTGCAGTACGAATCGCACTGCGTCGCCGCTGACCAGCTGATCTGGCGCACTCGGAATGATCACGGCGGATGCGGCATAGAGTGCTCCGCGTCGCGGCGTATTGCGCTCTGTGTTGATGAATTGGCCCGACGATGGCGCAGCGCCGCTAATGTCGTCGTAGGCGGTGCTTGCGCGTGGCGGCAGCGTACTTCGCGTGTCGTCAAACAGTGCCACGTCGCCCTGCTTCTGCTCTGGACAGTACGAGGGCATCACCGAACCAGATTCATCGCCGCCGAGTGTGACGCAGAACGACTCGCGCACATCGGCTGGCAGCGTGTGCTCCTCGGCGCTGCTTGCTGCGAGTACGTGGTGAAACACTGCAATCTGTGTGTCTGCACCAAACTGCGGCGTGCTGCTCAACTCTTTGGCAATGGAGCTCTTGTCGTACGTGCTTGCCAGCACAGCACGAGCACGCTCCGAGCATGCCGCATTGGCACCTGTTCGGATTGAACCGACATCAGTGCCACTCAGCACCATGGCGTATGTGGCGCTGTAGCCTCCGCCACGCGCCAACGGCACCACGTGTACATTGATTGCACGCAGCTGACCCGCTGCATCGTGCACTTCAACAACACGCTGCTCTGCGACCCAATCATTCAAGTCGCGATCGCGGTGACCGTCGTCAAACGCCACACACTGTGCGCCGAGAGCGCTGTCTGGCCGACGAATAGTGGCACCAGCCAGCTGCCAATAGTCGTCGCCGCGTCTTCCACACCAATTGGCCAGCGCTGCGTAGTAGAGCTGTGAGCAGCATGCTGCCGCCAGCGCACGTCGCGAGTCGCTCTGCTGTTGCGCAAATCGCGTCGCCGAGTCAAGCGAACGCCACGCCCGGTCGAACCAGTGATGGCCGAGTGCCGATTGAGACGCTTGTCCATCCAGACAGTCGCGAGCCGCATCAATCGTAGCGCATTCGTCTGCCAACTGCAGCGCGCCACTATTGATCTCAATAGCTCTCTGCTCAACATCGGCGCCGCACAACGGACCACGCTGTCCACTGCCGCCGCCATACACATCAAAAGCGGCCGCTGTGTATGCCAGTTCAGCGCTGTCTAGCGCAGCCAGCACACTCTTGCTCGTAGCACGCTCTGCCGCATCGGCTGGCGGCAAAGCGAATGCCGAACTGACAGACTGTGTGAGCAGACGTGCACTCTTGGCCAATTTCGTGAAAAAGGCCGTGGCGTTGACGCGCGTGCTGTTGCTCGAGCATTCGAAGAGGAAGGCGGTGTTGTTGACTAGACGCTGGCAGACGGGGACTGCAAACTGCTGACACAAGCAACCAGCGCCCGCTGTTGTGCAGTTTGTCGTCGAGTTCTGGCACGGTACCACAAAGCTCTGCGGCGACGAAAAATTGGTTCCAGCCACTGTCAGCTGAATCTGACACGTTGAAGTGTTGGTGACTGGATCAACGGCGCCGCAAATGCCGCCTTGTGAGGGCGTAGTGGTAGAGCAATTGAGCAGAATCGTCTGGTTGGCCACAGGAATGCCAGACAGCGTCGGGCACGTAAAGTTCTGCGCCGGTGGCGGCGACGGACTTGGTGTGGGCGTGCTCGGCTGCGGACGGTGTACGCAGACTCCATTGTCTGGATCACAGAGATCAATCGTGGTCGGATCGCCATCATTGCAGTCCAGATAGGTCTCGCAGACGCGCGGGCATGCGCAGTCGCAGTCGAATCCGCGCGCATTGAGTGACGACGCATCGCACTTGCCGGCGGCATTGCACGTGCCCAAGAAGCACGTCAGCGGAATCGTGCTGGCTGTGCTGTTGCTCTTGTGCACCGCAATGCATTTGGTGCCGACGGGCGCGTCCTTGCACACAGAGTTCTTGTCTTTGCGACGCCAATCGTTGGCCGCGTGCCAATGATTCTCAATGTCATCATCGTCGGGCGTAGCGCCATTGAGTGCGTTGTCATCGTCGTCGTCCCAGTCGGGATTCTCGGCCACATCGCGCCACTGTCGGTCGTCGCGGTCGCGGCGCTCAATCGGATCAAAGAGCGGCTTCGCGAGCACGCAGCGGCCAAAGTCGGTGGCGCACGCGTACGGCGACGCACAATTGACATTGGGACAGTCGCGAGCGCCGCGGCACGTTGCAAACGCATCGCAAATAGTGCGCAGCGGGCACAGAGGCTGCGACGATTCGAACTTGACCTTGTAGTCCACACAGCGCAGACTGCGACGCTGCTCGGCGTGTACCAATGAGCCGTCGGGCGTGAATTGATTCTCGAGAGCGCTCAGCACCAACAGATAGTGTCCCGCTTTCGGCACTCGAATCACAAACGTCACATCGCGTACGCTGCCGCCATCGTGTGAGTGGTGCTTGTCGTGCTCGTCAATGTCGGTGCAGTTGACAGTGGTGCTCTCGGGTCGGAACGCCAACGCATCATTGCACCACTTGTTGGCGCTGATCACGTACGCCAACTCTGTCACTGGCATCTTGTTGCAAAACTCGAATGCACTCTGCACGCTGCGCCGACGCACTGTGACATTGATGAAGCGCTCTGCCGCAAAGATCCGGTAGACGTCGTAGTTCACCGTGTCGAACTTGATCTGCTTTGTCAACTCTGTGTTATCATCAGCAGCGTGCGGCTCGAGCGTGGCATGACGCCATTCGCCAGCTGAAAGCGAGCACACGTGCTTCACCATCGTGCGGCAAAAGTCGTCGTCAATGCGCGACTGCTTGGCACACTGAGTTGCACTGATTGTAAAGCCAAGTCGTTTGGCCAGATCGGCTTCATCACCAGCGCTCACGCCAGTGCAATCGGATGGCAGATGCATGTCTTCACCGCCCTCAAAGCGCGAGTCGCACTTGTCAACACAGTTGATGCAAGTGCAATCCATGCGCGGTCGGCAGCTGCCAGCCGTCACAATGTCGTCGTCGCCGCAGAGCAGATTCTCCTCTTTGGGACGATGCTGAGAGTTGAGTGACACAACGTCATTGACAAACGAAAGCGGCGCTCCAATGGCACGACCGTTGCCGCCCTCAACAGCAATAAAGCCATTGTTGGATGGATCTTCGGCAATCTGCTGCCACTCGTTGTGAAAGCCCGTAGTCGACGCACAGCCGGTGAACAGTGACTGCGAGCTGATGTTGGAAAAGACTGGCACGGCGCCGGGCGCATAGATTGTGATGGTGATTGGCGTTTGCACTGCCATCACATTGAGCGTGACGCAGGCGGTTTGATCGTCCGAGTTGAGTGTGATGCGCGCGTGTCCGTTGCCATTCGTGTCCGGTTGGCCGAGCGGCAAATCGTCGTGACCGCGCAGATTGTTGCCGTTCAACTTGGCGGTAAATCGGATCTCGGGATTAAACGGACAGCAAGGCAATGCGAAGCGCTGACCATCGTCGTCGTCGTGCTGATGCTTCTTGCGCCACTGCCAATCATGAGTCTTCCAGTCGGAAACATCGGACGCGCGGTGCTCTTCGTTGCGCTCGCGCTTGGAACAGTAGCGGCATGGGCCGCACTGATGCGCGCGTTTCTTGTCCTTGTCCGCGTCGCAATCCTTGCACGGCGCGTCGTTGTCGCACGCATCCTGGATTGGTACGCACTTGTAGCCGCCAATGCAGTCCGCAACGGTGCGGCAGATGAGTCCATCGTGGATGCCGCCATAGCAGCCGGGGCGCTCTCCGCAACGATTCTCTGAGTCGCACGCCGACGGACACGCTTTCGGTGGCAAAACTTCCGCACAAGTCTCAATGTCGCAGCAGTTGGCTTCGGGAAAGAATTCAGAGTGCGGAATGGCGTTGCACGTCGTGAAGTTGACGTTTTGCATGCACTGCAGCTCATCGTCGTCGCTTTGAACATTGCGTTTTCCATTCTGATGCTTATCCGAGTGACTCTTTCGGTCACTGTGCTCCGCGTCACCCTTTCGGTCAGTGCGGTCACTGCGGTCAGTTTGGTCAGTGCGGTCACTTCGGTCAGAGTCGGAACGGTCAGTATGTTCCTTTCGGTCAGTGCGGTGACTGCGGTCGGTGTGATCCTTTCGGTCAGTGTGATCACTGCTGTCAGTTCGGTCAGATCGGTCGGTGTGATCAGAACGGTCAGTGTGATCAGTGTGATCACGACGCTTCACCTTGCAACAGCCGCTCAAGCAGAGATTCGGTACGCACTTGTTGAAGGGTGGTACCAGAGTGCCATTTTGTCGCAGGCACGACTCGGCTGGTAGATCGGCGCACTGGACACCATTGACGCAACACGCCGTAGTGGGCACCGGCGTAGGATGCGGAGTCGGTTTTGGAGTCGGCATTGGCGTCGGCTTCGGAGTCGGAGCTGGTGTCGGTTTTGGCGTCGGTTTCGGAGTCGGCGCTGGCGTCGGCGCTATTGTCGGCACTGGCGTCGGGTGCGGAGTCGGTTTCGGCGTCGGCTTTGGAGTTGGTGCCGGCGTCGGGCACGGTGGTTTGACAGTGGCGTTCTGGCACGCGGGAATTGTGCAACAGTCGGTGTTGTTAAAGAGCATCTCCTGTGCCGTTGTACGACAGCGTGTATAGTTGGCGTTCTGAACGCAATCATTACCAAACTCGGCACTAATGGACACGCAGCATCCTTGTGCGCAAATGAGCGGGTCCGACGAGCAGTTCTGAAATCCAGATACTGTAATGCCGCCAGCCAAAGTGCACGCTTCGGGCGTTTTGTCAAAGCAGTGACGATTGATACAGCACGGCTTTGTGGGCGGTGGTGTAGGCATTGGCGTCGGCTTTGGTGTTGGCTTTGGAGTCGGAGCTGGCGTCGGATGCGGAGTCGGCTTGGGTGTCGGCATCGGCGTCGGTTTCGGAGTCGGCTTTGGCGTCGGCGCAATTGTCGGGCAAGGTGGCACCACTGGCGTAGTCTGGCACTGTTCCAACTTGCAGCAGTCTTTGCCCTCAAAGAAGGTGCCGTTGCCCGCGAAGCAGGTGGTAAAGTTGGTGTTCTGCAAGCAGCGCAGCTCAAACGAAATCGTCGCGTTCGTCTTGCAGCAACCGACGCTACACAAGCGCGAATCTTGCGCACACGAAGTGAAGTTGCTCGCAATCACGATGCCGCCCTTTTGCACGCAGTCCTCTGGCGACTTGTCAAAGCACTGGTTGTTGATGCAGCACGGCTTTTTCTGTGGCGTAGGCGACGGTGTCGGGCAGTTGCACTTGCCCTTATCGTCGCACTTGCCCGGATCGCAATTCGGATTGCTCCAGCACGGCTGCCACGGTGTCGGCTGATTGTCAACGCAGTTGCCATCCCAGCACTCGGCTTTGAAGCAGTTCTTGGGATTCGGGTCGCGACACGGCGTGCCGTCTTTGACCGTCTCTGCTTCGCACTTGTTATCGTGACATTTGCTCTTCCAGCAGTCCTTCTCGTCTGTGTCGGGACACAATGCGTCATTGTCTGTGCCCTTGATGCACACGTAATTGCGACAGATCCACGCACACTCGCCCTTCTTGCTCGGACAGTCGTCGGCGCTGTGGCACGGCTTGCCAGGCGACGCTGTGGGCGGCGGTTGTGTCTTCTCAACGCATTGAATGTTGGGCGAGTTTTTGCACACGCACGGCGAGTCGTGGTCGCTCTTGCACGGATACTGAGTCTGATGCTGGCAGCGGCCTTGACCGCGACCGCCGTCGGACCAGTCGAGCTTCTTGCAGCGGTCTTTCACGCACACATCGTACTTGTTCGTTGGGCACACCAAGTCGGTAGTGCAGTTTAGCGGTTTCTCGCGCGTCTTTTCGCAAATGCCAATGGAGACGATTGCCAACGGCTCTGCAAACGACAGTTTGACTTTGCTGACCAAAACGTCCTTTTTGATGTCGAGTACCGACAAGCCATTAGCGGCGCCTTTGGGTGACGGTGTAGCAAAGTGCTCATTGAATTTCTGATTGCTCTGCGAATCCAACCCAACTAGCGTGGCGTGATGCTTGGCGCCCTTTTGCGCATTGAGAACCGAAGCGAAACTGACAAACACGGGATCATTAAACTCAATCAACAGATCAGTGTTGTCTGCACAGCGCTCATTGTTCGAATCCAGCAGCACCAGCACGTTGCCGAGCGGATCGCAGTTGGAGAACTTTGATCCAGCGGCGCCGCCAGCTCCAACACCGAGTCCGGGTCCACCAGGGCATGCCATGTTGGGCGACAGCCAATCAGTAAACGGCGACGGCGTCTCGGTCGAAAAAATGTCCAATTTCTTCAGAGAACTGGTGCCGCCATAGCAATCGGTCCACAACGATACTTTGCTGACGCTGGGACCAAACACTTGACCCACACGGCCGTCCACAATACCCACGGGCGTATCTTCAAAGTCAATCAGCGTCGGCTCATAGCCCTCTGGACACGGACGCACATCAACGTCGCCATCCGTAGAGCTGCCACTCGCAGTGCTTTTGCTGCTGCTACTGCCACCACTCTTTTCATCATCGTCATTATCACTGCGCTCCTTCTCACTCTTATGACCAGACGACTTTTTCAGTGTGACTCCGTCCGCTTCAAAAAAGGATGAAGCAACACCGGGGATGGCGCCATCGGGCGGAATGCCACCAAAGAGATCGCAGACGTCCAGGCTCGTGCAGCGGTCGTTGTGACCCGTTGCACAGAATGCATTGTCGCGCATGCATGCGGCGCGATTATTGTTGCAATTGTAGAAGCAACACAGACACCAATCAGTGCTGCCGACAATTGGAGCGCGCTTGGGCCAGCAGCGGTCCGCGCAGCTAAAGTGCGCCGCGAGTAGAGGCGATAGCGTATCGGCGGCACATTTGGCCACCAAGAACAGTGGCACTAGCCAAATCATTGTTTGCTAACGTTGCGTTTACTCAAACATGCGCCGCTTTTTGCCCTTTTTGTCAGCACTGCGTGACCGCTTATTCTTCTTCGACACCAGCCCCAGCAGCTCTGGCACGTCGTCACTGCTCGGTTGCGGAGTGGATAAACTCTGTTGTTCATCTTCGCGACTATTGAGCTGTTTGTACACGGTGGCAAAGTATTGCCGCGGTTGCTCATCCAATGCGTACGGCGACGGCACGCCCTCTACGGAATTAACACGCAACACATAGCCATCCACCACCTCAATGCCTTTCGTTGCCGCCAGTGACGCCAAACGCCACTGCATCCAGCCGAGCTGCATCTGATGCTGATTGTAGGGCGTGTGCACAATTGTGGCGTACGGATTGGCGGTGAGCGGTTGAAAGTAGCGGTACGTGTAGCCGGTTTTCAACTCAATCAACACCAGGGCGCCGCCCGGCCGCGTCAAATCGTAGCACACCACGTCGGCCCACGTAAACACAGTGGCATTGTCTTCGGACCACAGAGGCAATTGCGCGTCGAGCGGCATCCATTGGCGCTGATAAAGGTACATAAAGAACCACTTGGTGTAGCGGTGCAGTGACTTGGCCAGCGGCGACACAAAATCATTGATCACAGCAGTAATCTCTTGATCAGCGCGCTTGCCCAGCTCCGTATTGGAGCGTGCGCGTTCGCGTTTCATGCGCGACTGCGGCAACACTTGACCCAAGCGGCGCGCTTCGTCCCATTGTTCGCCAGTCACTGGCCAATTCATCAGCTGCCCCAAGTGTTTGATCAAACCGCTCGCGCTAGCGCTGCCTCTGTTGCGTGCATGCGTCGCTTTCAACTCTGCAGAGAGTTTTGCGTACGCGTGCAGAAGCGGATGCTGCTCAAACAATGCTGTCGCCTCTGGCGTTGCATCATTGCGACGCACGCGAGCCATTGTACGTGCAAACTTGACGGCAACGGCCGCCTGAATCGGCGTTGCAATCACTGGCGTTTGTGTAGAGTTGGCCTCGTCAAAATGCGAGCGGTATTGGTATCCGCTGGCTTCTGCGGGTGCAGAAACAACACTCATTTTTGCCTGCTCACAACCAACCTTGCCAAAACAGAAACAGATTCAACAACACCAATGCAAAGACGCCGCAGCGGAACTTGGCGGCAAGACTGCGTGGCAGCGGAAACTGACCCCAGAACTGCATTTTGCGTGTCCGATATGCGCGTGGCGCAGCATCTGCCAATTCGGCTTCGCTGGCATCAATGCGCAATTGTACGCGCATTACATTGCGCTCGAGTGCTTCAATTTTGCGACCGTCGCGCTCCACCATTTCGCAGACTGTTTCGTAGAGTTTGCTAACCTGCAGAAGACGTTGCTCAATCTCTGTCAGTTTCTGCGCACGCCTACTATCGCGTTTGCAACGGAGATCCCGCTCGAGCAAGAATTGTTCCACCACACAAAAGTGCTGCAGTTGATGCATATTGTTTTTGTTCAGCGCCTGTTGCTGGGCGGTCTTGGTGGCGTGCAAAGCGATTGCAAACGCCGTCTCAGAGGCACTTGACTGACTGTAGACGAGTCGGTACGCGGTGTTGCGTACGCGCGTAGGTTCGTCTGCCACAGCTTTCATTTTGGTGCGAGCGCCGCCAGCATAGTGCAGAAACTCTTGTGTTCGGTCGCGTCGCGGCACGATAGCCATTGTTGGCTGGAACTGCTACACTCTAAAGTATGTCTCGTTGTCCGCTAGTGATAGTGGCAGTTCTTCTGCTGCTGTTCGGCCAGTATGCACACGCGACGCCGCCAACGTGTGCTGTGCTGTTTGGCGGCACTGGCGGCAATTGTTCGGAGCGGTTCAATCGCGTTTGGTTGCAAGCGGCTGAAGATGAAGCCATTCGAGTGCTGGAGACGTTGGAGGGTGGATTTTTGCCGCCCTCCTGTCAACGAAACAGTCGGCGTCTGAACGCGCTACCGCAGCGGGTTCCCGCCGTGCCTTTTCCGCTACAAACACTGATCTGCATTGATCCTTTTGAACTGCCATGCGATTGCGCATTCAAAAATTGCAAGTACCTCAATCATCCAGAGTTGTTTGAGGACGACGCGTGCGACACTGACAAGCACAAGTCTTCTGATGATGACGACGACGATGACGATGACGGGAAGCGAAAGTCGACGCCGAAACAGCATCACAAGAGAAGTGATATTGACAAGTCGGCGTGTCGCAAGGCGTCGTCGTGGTTGCGAATTGCGTTGGAGAAGCTGGCCGGTGCCTTCAATGCCACTGAGCATGGCGACTTTGAGTCTGCGGCGTCGTTTTCATGCGTCGCCGAGCTCTTGTTCAGTCGCATAGCGCAGCGTATTGATCATCTGTTTGATGACGATCAGTTGGTGTTTTTGAATGACGCTGCGCGCGATCAACAACACTATACGTTTGTCAACAGCACTGTGCGAAATGCCACATTCACACCAACGGGCAGCAATAGTACCATCACGGTGCAGCTGCGCGCTATTGAAGTGGTTCGCACGTGCGGCGACCAGGTGTTTGATGAGAACAACACTGCGCCAATCACTGCGGTGCTGCTGTTTTCGCACTTTGACGGCAATGCCACTGTGAAGAATACGACACAGTTGGTTTGGGCGGTGGCGGGCACGCTGCCAACGTTTGACATCACTGTGGCGCCAGTGGATCCTACCAATTTCTGTGCACGACAGCACGTTGCGAGCAATCTGGATCTCTTCAATGAGACACGCGAATTTCCTGGTTTGACGAGCCAGGACTATGCGGTGGTGGTAGGCGACGGCGCTACGCGTGTCTATTTGGATCTGCAAGAGGCTGCTACGTGTCCGCTGATTGTACTGCTCGAGAACATGCGCACCAACGTGACAGAGGACTCTCTCACTCTATTGCAGTTTCGCAACGGCATCAACGCTCTGAACAGCAGTGCTTTTAGCGCACTGTTCAACAACTCTATCTTTTTGCGCGTTGCAGACGGCGACAACTGCACCGACATCCCGGCCAACTTTGGCAACAACACCCGCGCCGGCAACGGCACCTCGGGCAATGCCACTGCGCTGGCGCACTTTGGCTTCCTGCGACCGCTGTCGGGTGTACCAGTTACGATGCCGCCGTCAGTCTCGTTGTGTGTGGGCGGCGACAGGGCTGGCGCTGTGTGCAATCAAGAGAGCGAGTGCGGCGCCGGCTGGGCGTGTCGTCGCAAGCCGTTTGCGCCGCGCCACATTGCATTCTGCTACGACGGTAGTGATTGGGACGAGACACGACCGTGCGCGTTTGCAGACGCCGACGATCAGTGCCCGTACGGCGAGTGCGTGGGTGAAGCAAACGGCATGGACGGCGGCGCCTATCCGTTTCTGTATTTCTACAAGTCAAACGGCTGCGACGATGCAGCAAGCGCAATTGCGGCAGTATGCTCTGAGCCGCACGTGGCCGATTGGCATGCGTATCCCAATGAAAACGCATTTTCACTCTGAAGCACCATCCGGCGGCGTAGACTCTTCCTCGTCTTCTTTGAGTACAATACCACGCTCTAGCGCACGCTGACGCTTCAAAATTTTGGGCATGTCTGGATGCCGCACTAGCAGCTGCTCGGCCCAGTCGCGATCTTTGATCATTGGCGGCTGGAAAATGGCCTGATTGTCAGTGTCTGTTTTGTAGTATAGAAACGGTTCACTGCCATCAACTGGATACGCCCACATCTGCTCCACCACTCTGAGCGTGGACGTGTTTGGTATGAACCTGATCTCTCTCATCACTATATTCACACCGGCATACATTGCATAGTACCACTCTTGCAACACAATGAAATGGTAGTGCTTCTCAGTCAAAACAGGCCGTGACTTGCTCATTTTTGAAACGAAAAGAATGACTGAGCCTGCATCACCCGAGACCGCTGCTCCTGCTGCGGCAATTGCAGCGGCAGACGATGCGTTTATGGCTATGGTCGAAAAAGCAAATGCCGACATTGAAAAACTGCGGCCGGCGCCAGGCGAAGTCGTTCCGAGCGCGCAGCTTTTGATTGCAGATTTGGAACGCCACCGCACGCCACAGAATTCGGCCAAACTTGATGCAATGATTGAGAAGGCGCGGCAATGCCAATATCACGATTTGCTAGAGGATTTCGGTCTCACAGAATTGATAAAAGACATCAAGGACGCCGGCCTGTCGTACGAGCTGATTGAAAACGTCGTCACTGGCAAGTACGACGAGACGCGGGAAGTTTGAACAAAAAATGAAATCTTTTTTTAGTTCTCTTCTCCATTGTTGCCACGAGCAGGACGGTCGCGGCGACGACGTTTGGCTCCCGGAGCTGGCCGACCAGCATCCTGGCGCGCCAGCAACTCCATCAATGTCGCCATCACGAACATCTGTTCGAACGCACGCTTCTTCTGTAACATTTCAGAGTCTGCGGCGATCTGACACTTGGTATGCTCTTTCATTTTCACAGGAAGCACACGTTCGATTTCGGCAATGAGAGCCGGATCACTGATCACAACACATAGTGTGTTTGTGTCCACAGTGTCGTCTGCCGCCTTGGCGGCTTCATTCCACTTTGCCATCAGGCCATCAACTGTCGCCCGATCGGGCATTGGGATGAGCAATCCGAAAAAGTGCAGCGGTGCACTCTTGATAGCACTGATGTCAGTCGCAGTGACTTTACTGCAAGATGCAACCACTTCGTCGGCCGTGACATCGGGCAAGAAGTGCGGCGCTGTGCGCGAGCGACCCTCTTCTTTCGTCCACATGTCCGTGAGCGTTTTCTTGGTAACACCGCGCAACAAATAGAATTCGGTCGCCCACTTTAGAGGCGCCGTCTCGTCGTTCATTTCTTCACACATTCTTTGCAAATGGTAAAATGCGTTGCTTTTTTTTCATTCGTCCTCATCGTCGTCGTCCTCCAGCTCGCCCTCGAGCTCCAGCTTCTCCACAGTGCCCGTTTTGTAGATCATTTCGCGCGTAGCCGCAAGTCGTGCACCGACGGCGCGCTCGGACAACTGATTAAACTTGCGCTGCCAGAACACCGGACACTCGCAGTTTTCGCACGTAATGAAGCGCGGCGCTTCCGAACAACCCATGCAGTCGTGACAGGTGGCGGCAATCGCGGCGCGCTCTACGCGCAGATCCTCAATGTCAACCAAGTACTTTTGTGCGTCTTCCATCGTCTTGGCACGCGCCTCTGGTGATCGCGCCAGACATCCATCACACACATAGCCGAGCGTTTTGCCGGCGCCAAACGTACCGCACAAGCGACAGCGTACGCCGACAGCAACGGCGGGGCCAAAGCTAAACAGTGAGCGTTGGCCGCTCGACGTAGTGACGACTGGTTTGTTCTGATCCATCAGCACATCAGAGGTGATAGAGTAGCGCGGTTGTTTGATGCTGCTGTTGGTACGCCAACTGCGCAGCGGCACTACGCCAATGCGACCCTCTGCCACTTGTTTCGTAATGTCCTCTTGCTCCATCTTGAGAGTGGCGGGCACAATGTCTTGACCCACGAAACGCTCTGCGTGCGTGTCTTGATAGAGTGATTGGTGCCCAAAAAGAAACTCGGCCGCCACCAATTCGTTCTCCTCCTCAATGCGCTCGCGGTCTTTCTCTGTGAGTTCACGCATATTGTTCTTGTCGTCTGTCAATTTGCGCTGCTGCTTGGCATTCACTTGCGCATAAATCGGACCAAACAAACGCAGTAGCGGCGCGCGTACCTGGTTGTTGAGATAGTAGAGACCGTCAACAGGCAGCTTGTGCTCGAGCACATAGGGCGCTACTTCGGCGCGCGACGACACTTTGGCTCCAGGTTCCTCTTGCACAATCACATAGGCCAATCGGTCGCCCGAGCGCGGCGCATTCGGCTTGTCTAGACCGCCGGCGCGCTCAATCAACTTTTGCCACAGATGCGTGTGTACGGGTAGCGCCATTTTCGGATGTTTCTTGATAAAATCGGCCGGAGAATCGCGCAACTGCTTGGTGATGCACAACTGCCACAGATCCATCGTATTGCGCATCAGAGGACGCACCATTGTACGCCAAACGTATTCGCGCGCACGCAGCAGATTCTCGGCCACCGTGTAGTGGTAGTCGAGCAGCAGAGAGATCACGTGTGTAATCTCGCGCTTGATCAGCAGCGTGGTGTCGCGTCGTTTCGCTTCCAATCCACTCAGCACCGGTATACAGTCGCCCGGCACCGGGCGCAGCAAATTGTCTTTGCCGTCGTACTTGAATAGCAGGCCGGCGTAACGCTTTTTCGCAATCAAGAAGAGCCGGTGAAACACCTTTTCAAACTCGAGTCGCAAAATGTTGTACTTGGTGAATCGTGGATCGGCGCTACTATAGTCGCGCTGCATACATTCCGTGATGTATACGGCCATCTGCACACCAAGCTGCGCTGCCGCCTCTACGCTTACGCACTTGGGGTACAGCACAAAAATTGAATCCGTGTCGCCATAGGTAATGCGTGGCTCATGCTGTGCAAAGTCCGTCATGGCTATCCAGCGCATCTTGTAGAGCAGAGCGCGTCCGCGTGCCGTGACAGAGGCAGAGACTGCTTGGCAGTAGAAGCGCGACGTCTTGGCACCGAATGAGCCGTATAAAGAGTTGCACAGCAGCTTGATCTGCAGTTGACGCTCGTCTAGCAGAGCCGCTAGCGCCGTTTCGCCATCGTCTTTGGCCTTTTTAGCCTCCTTCTTGACACGCTCGCGCCACGCCAACAGTTTCATCTCCGTGTGCACCGCCAGTCCCACCTTGATGTTGTGGCGCAAAAAGCGCGCCGCTTTCGGCTTTGCAGCCTCGGAGAACGGCTCCTTGGTTTCCAACTCCTCCAGCGTATAGACCGCGGCGTCAGCGCGACGATTGCGCTCCTCTAGCGTCAAATCGCGCATTGGATCGTCGCAGCCCATAATGTCACGGTCCTCGTGCAAGTTGTAGTCGGGCGCCACATAGGTGGAAAAACAAAAATTCCATGTGCACATGATGGATGGATACAGAGAGGCCCAGTCGAGCGTCGCCGTCGGATATTCAAATAGGCCGACTTCGGGATCAATTACGTTGGCGCCCTCAAACGTATCGTTTTTCGAAAGTTCGCGCTCCGCTTCGGATCGTGTGTGCACAAAGTGTGGTGGTTGCACCTGCCGCGCCTCGCGATACAAACAACACATTGAACGGATCTGCTGACCTCGTTTCAACAACTGGTCCATTGTGCAGCCATTGATGCGCGCCATCTCAACCATTGACGGCACGGTCTGCAACTTCTCCATCAGCATCAGCGGCAGCAGCGCGTCCTTTTCGCAGTAGTAACGCAGTGCTTCACGGCCGGCAGCAGTGACGTAAAGTGTGTTGATCAACGAATACGAAACGTCTTCTTTCTGCTCGCCGAGCACAGTGGCGGCAACCGAGTTGAGTGAGATACTGCGATACTTGGAGCCTGGCTGCTTCTTCATCATCAACAGAAAGTCCAAAAACGTCACACCCTCTGCCTTGACTTCCTTGTAGTCGACTTTGGCCACCGCCGACGAACGAAACGTCTTGTCTGTAATGCGCATATGCGGCGAACGCATTGAGCGGCCCCATGCCGCTGAAAAATCACTGCCAATGCCGAGTTTCTGGGCACGCGCCAGCAAGTATGGCAAATCGAATCCGTCTGTATTGTAGCCAGTGACAATGGTAGGACCCAAAATACGCACAAAGCGAATCAGCGCACGATACAGCACCACCTCATTCTCAAAACACAACACAAACTGCTCGTAGCAGCCAGTGCGCGGATTGCCACGCGCGCCACTGCGTCCGCCAAGTACAAACGAGACAGAGCGGTACCAGAAGCCGTACTTGCCACCACCAGGTGGTTTGGCAGGACGACCCTCTATCGTACGCTCGTCCTTGATAATGCAGCAGCATGTGACCATCGGCTCCGTCTGAGGATTGGGAAATCGACCCAGATGTCCAATCAGCATCTCGCAATCGAGTGAGAGCCGCACATGTTTCGGAATCGTATTCTGAATCGGATCGTCCTCGCGAAAGCGAATGGCGCGATAGTCGCAACGTAGCTCAATTTGAGCCAGTGTCTCGCGCTTCCAATAGTAACTCGAGTCTGATTGGTACACACGTTGCACACCGGCACGCGCCGATGGCAATGGATCCCCATTGGGCGCCGTATCAAATACGGTAGTGCAGTCGAGCTCAATCCACTGCTCGTACGCGAATCCACAGTCCACTGAGAAGCGTAGAACAAAGTCAATATCGGCCTCAAACGCATCAAAACGCATCTGCGCGGTGATGCTGCTTGCTTGGACAATCTCATTCAGTCGCCGTTCAACGCGCCGTTTGAAGCGCCGCTCCAACCGTTGATCAAGCGCCAAACGCACCGGATGCTGGTTGTCGCCGTCAAACGGATACCAAACCACTTGGCGGTCGCCCTCCTCCATCTCACTGTCCTCTGTGGCATCGGCTGCCGCCACACTGCTCGGAACCTCGGGTGTCACTTCAACTGCCATTGTTTCGAGTTCGGCGGCGTCGCGTGGTTGCTCCCGCAATAGTTCGTTCTCATACTCTTCTTCTGGATCCTCTAGAGCCATGGGTGCCACTGCGGCAGCCTCTTCTTCGTCGCCGTCTTCGTCTGCAAACGGATCTTGGCGGCGTCGCCGCGTGCTCGCTTCGGCCGCTTTGTTTTCAGCGTCGTCTTCCATGTAGCGAAAAATACCAACAGTTTTGGGTATCTGTTGTGGACCTTCCATTTCGCGCGGCCGATAGCGCGACAAAGCATACGCACGATCGGCTGGCGCCATTTCTGCAAACTTGCCCTGCAGTATTTGGTGGCAGCGCGGCACCAATGATGGTGCGTACATGTACAGCTGCAGAAAGCGCGTCTGCTTCATTCCGCGATAGCCCGCGCCTTCGCCCGAACCGCGCACCGGAATGCCTTGAACAATGTCCCAATCCACGATTGGCAGACAGGTGCGTGTTTCGGGCGGCACCAACGCACACGAGGTTTTGTTTTTGTTGGTCCGCACATGACCCGCCAATGAGGCGCAAAATGCAACGCGTTCAGCGGACCACGTGTACGTCGAGTACATGGCTGCGCCCAACAGCAGTGTTTGCAATTCATCAATCAGCTGACGCACAAGCGCATCGCGCTCAATCGGATCTTGTGTGTGTTTGTCAATCGGATCAAGTGACATCAAAAAGTATGGTCGGAAGCCTTCGGCACGAACGGCAATCGAGTGACCCTCAGTATCGGTACCGTAAAGGTACACAAATACACCCTGGCCGTCGCGCTGCACTTTATACGAAACTTGATTGGGCGCAAACTTGATGCGTTGCGGCAAATTAACGCCATCATGCATCGTGGGACGCATGTCGCTGGCTGCGGCACTAACGGCGGGATGCGTCGGATCTGTGATCAGAAAGACCTGGTCATTCATTGTTCAACACTGCCGCGCAATGGAACTATGAGCCACAAGCTTGCCATTGTTGGCAGCCGCTCTTATACTGACAAGACGGCGTTTGCTGACATAGTAGACAAGTGGATTGCAGAGAATGGAGCACCAGAGTGTATTGTGACGGGCGACGCCAAAGGCGCCGATGCAATGGCACGCGAGTATGCTTTGGAGCACGAGATCAGGCTGATTGAACACAAAGCCAATTGGCAGCAACATGGTCGTGGAGCGGGTCCAATACGAAACAGTCTAATTGTCAAAGATTGCACTGCAATGATTGCATTTCCGTCGCAAGATGGCGCGGGCACACAAGATTCAATTCGAAAGGCAAAGAAAGCCGGCATTGTGCCGTTTGTGGTACAAGTTTGACAAAGAAAGAATGAATGAAGACGTCACACCAGTAGCTGTTGTTGAGCCAAGTCGCGATCCAGATCGTTTACGCGCCATTCTGTTGCGTCGGCGCGCAGTTTTGCTTGACGTGTTCCGCGAAGTGTGGTACACAGATCAAAACATGCAGGTGGTGTTGATGAGCGTGTTGGCAAGTCGCCGAACTATCAATATTGCGCCACGTCCGGTGCCATCAACACAGTTGATCACGCTGCACCGCGGATGCATGGAGTTTAGCGTCAATGGCGGTTCCATTCACACTGTGTCGGTTGGCACCTCTGAGCAAGATCTGCTGCAGGGCAGTGTAACAGTGGTTGTGCCTGCGAACACGCCGTACGAAATTATCAATTGTGGCATGCAGGCACTCAAACTCTCTATTGTCTACGCACCGCCACTATTTGAGGCGGGTTTGGTGCAAGAGCAACCGAGCGTGGAGGATCTGCAGGATCTCACGCCAGACAATGCTGATTTGAGTTCGTGGCGCTTTCAGGGCTACAACTATTCGCACCACTGAAACAAACTGATTAAACTCAAAATGAGTTTGCCCAGAAATACGCCGGTCGCTTTTGAAGCTGCCTACGCAGCCGAACGCAATACTAGCTACCGAAAAATTCTACACACCACCGACCAAATGCAGGTGGTGCTAATGAGCATACCACCCGGCGGCGCCATTCCAGCCGAAGTGCATGAGCAGTCAACACAGATGACAACGGTGGTGGAGGGTACCGCCCGTGTTATACTTGACGAGCTGCGGAGCGACATCCTTCACCCCGGCGCCTCTGTGTTGATACCGGCTGGCATAGAGCACGAAATCAGAAATGTTGGCTCAGTGGATTTGCGTCTCTACAATATCTACTCTCCGCCTGTGCACGAAGAATGAATGAAGCGCCACGCACTGTGACGGCATTTAATGCAGAGCTGTTGGCGCGTGAGAACTCTCAGTTCATGCGAGTCGTCAAGACCACGCCGCAAACGCAGCTAGTTGTGATGAACATCCAGTACAATGAAGACGAAGAGCAAGTGTTTGGCAATGCTACTGCCGTCTACACGGTGACAGAAGGCATACTGCATTTGACTCTGTACGAAGCAAACGGCGCGCGTCTTGGTACAACGTCACTGCCGACTGGCACAACGTTTGTGATTCCGGCACAAGTGCAGCACAGACTGGCCAATCGCACCGGCGGACATGTGCGAGTGTTGGGCGTTCTTTCGCCACCAGTCTACGAGCCCGACACGGTGCGCAGATTGGAGGCGTCGTTTTTAGACGTCGTGCCCAACATGCAGCCTCCGTTGACATCAGTGAACGAATTGACGTTTTGAAAGAGATGACTGCTGAATGGAAGTTTATAAACACTATCAAAGCGTGCTGGTTCGCTGTGCTCTGGATTGTGTTTGCTATATTGGCAATTTTGGTGGAGCGCGAGATCACGTGCGCCGGCATGATTAATACGACGCCATGCGACCAGCGCATTGTGATGCGTGTGTGCCTTATTGCACTGGGAGCGTTCTTTATTATCTCTGCCGGCGTATTTAAAGACGCCGAGCTGCGGCACACACGCAGCGCTAGTGAAGCCGTACTTTGACGCCATTGGCGGCGCCCAGTGCCACCAGAGCCTCGTAGTACTCTTCAGCAAACGCCTTGATGGACGCTCTCGATTTTGCGTGAAATCGTCTGCCTTCAATTGGCGCGCCCACCAACACACGATTGCGCGCCGTTCGCGGAAACACCAAATAGCGTCCAAATACTGGCCGCAAGAACCACGGCACCCACGCGGGTCCATACGCTTTGTAAGAGTACTGCTCCTCGGGTACCAACACTGGGATTACGAGTGTGCCGTAGCGTGCCGCCAATGCCAGGAATCCGTACCGCTCGTCGGAACGCCGCAAAATGTCGACACCGCCACCGGCGCACCACGGCCGCTCAACTGCGTCCCGCTTGCCATCAATGCCACTGGGAATCACTACGATATTGCAGCCATTGTCAAGCGCTGTCATCACGTGCTCCTTGAAACTCGTGATTACGCCAAACAAGCCGTAGAGAATGTTCACAATCGGAATCGCGTAGCCGATCCAGTGACTCACAATGCGTGTGCGAGACATAAACTCTTCACCAAACGTTGAAACTAAACCCGTGTGCTTGCCATAACCGGCAAACATCATGGCCACCGCCAAACACTGATAGCCGTGCGGTTCAACGGCAAAAATGCACTGGCGCGGCGCTACCAGCTTCTTTTGTTGCATCATGGTGAGTTTGCACTTGTGATACATTGGGTACCAAGACGAGTGGCGCAAATAGTCGGACAAAATGGTTGAGCGGAGCCACGGTGATGCGAAATCAAAGACAATGAGAGAGGCCGTGGTCGTTATGCAGTAGATCAGCATCAAGAACGCATAGATCACAATGTCGCCGCCAGCAAACCATGACAGAGAGTAGTGCAGCACGCTGAAGCAGAAAAGGACCAGAATGACGGCAATCATTTGTGCTAGGTTTAATCATAGGAACGGCGCACGTCTTTGGCATACACTCGCATTTCGACCATCACATGTTTGTAACCAATTGCGTATGAAAAAACGATTGTCAGCTCGGTTCCACCACGATGTAATTGTTTGACGGTCGCCATATCGGGCCAGTGCTTTCTCTCAAACGACGCTGTGTCTCTGAACCTGACGCCATCACCAACATTGAAACTCATCTCTTTTTCATTGACAACAGGACGCGCCGAAGATGATTTCCATGTTTGAAAAATTCAAAGCGTTCACAGATATACTCAAGCTACCGTATGGTTCTGAACGTGGCGTTGATTGGTACACGGGCAGCGTTGCGGGCACGAAATTAGACACTTGGATCAAGCTCGAGCCAGCGACGGTGCTCGAGTGCGATAGAAAGCTCAAGATTACTCCAACTCTTCAATACCGCTGCAGCGTTTGTGCAGAAGGCACCCCCTGCAACTGTCGCGACGTTGGCACAATGAGACTGCTGGACAAAGTAATGGAAGTAGACGAGAACAAAGTCGAAACCTTGGCACACGTTGTGCAGGTAGAAGCGTTGCGTGTGTACGACGGTAGCACCGTTTTTTGGTTTGGCTCCTCGCGCACCGATCCCAAAGAAGACGTGGCGGCTCGCCGCACCAAGTCGTTGCACAAGCTAATCGAAAAGCTTAAACAACAACCGCTCTACGTTGAACCGGCTGAGGAGGCGCTGAAGCGTCGTGGCTCAATGCCATTGCGTTTTACATGCCATTGGGAGTTGATGCAACAGTTTGCAGCAAAGCTATCCGAGCTTCCAAACTGCGAGCCTGCGCGGTCACCGCAGGCACTCATTGCGATGTACCGCATTATGCGCTTCTATCCGTTGCACATGGACGATCCTGAACACGTGAATCGTGTGCAGGCGGCTGTGGACTGGCTCGAAAACGTCTGCTTGCATTTCAAGCGCTGACGTCGTCATCATCAAATGCTGATTGACCGCGACGTTGCGGAACTGAATGAAAGGCTTGGGTGGAACGAGTTTGCTTTTATGCTATACTGTGTGGTGGCGGTATGTACGGCGCTATTTTCGTGGATGATAGTATTCGACGACTCGCCAGCAGAACTGCCTCAGTGGCCTCTAGTGATTATTTTGATCACGGTTTTGATAGCTATTGTGCAAAACGTCATACACACGTGTTGTCAGTGTATTGCGATTCATGTTGCAATCGAGTTGGCAAGCCATCACAGCGCTCAGAAGAAAAAAGAGTGAAATACTGCAGAGAATAGTTGTTTTGTTATTGTTGTTGCATCTTAGTCATGACGAAGCATGAAACAGTCGCTGCGCGTCGCCGCCACGCGAAAGAGATCCTCACTGAGAGTGTCGCCGCCGGCGCCAAAGTCGTCGGACGGCAAGAATGTGTCAAATGAGATCGGCTGCGATTGAGTGGCGGCGCGACGGCGCGCAGTGTAGGGAGACGGTAGAGGCACGGCGGTTGGCGGATGTGTGTCCACGAGCCACGCGACGAGTTTTTCGTCGTACGTGATTTTCTTGTTGTGGAGCACCACGCCGAGCCGCATTGGCCATAGATAGTCAGTGTAGCTGAATGAGTAGCCCGGACGGTGGAGCAAAGCGCACAAGAGAAGCTCGGCATGCTCGGGTTGACGCTGAGCCTTGCTCTCATTGATGATGGCGCGCATCACGGCGTCCAAGCCCGGCTGCAGGTCCATGCAGAGGTGTGTACGTGGATCACTTTGGCGCATGTTGAACTCGGCGCAGTCGGCCAGAATGTTGGAGGTGCTTGAGCCGGTGCGCACACAGATCGCATTCATGAGTACGTCGCGTTCGACGCCATTCATGTACTCGGCCTCGAGTGAGCGCAGCGTATCGCGCGTTGACGGATTGATGTGACGTCGCACCGACAGCTCGTGCAAGTAAACCAAGCTGGGCGTCACGACGTTTGCCATGTAGTTGGCAGAGTCGACGGTGAAGTCGTCGAGCACCAGGTGCACAACGTTGCGCAGCACGTGGCGCACGTTGGGACAATAGAGTGGATAGACGCCCTTCCATTCCGGCGGATAGGCCGAGACGGACTTGGGCTCGAACGGAATGCGAAGCGGCTCGCAGCGCTCCGCCGGATCAATGCCGAAGCGTTTGAAGATGTCCGCCAGCTCCTTTTCGGCACGCACGCGCTGCGCCTCACTGTGGCGCGCCGGATTGGCCAACACTTTGTACGGGCCAAACATTGGCTTGAACATCGTCTTCAGCGCGAAGAACGTGTGAATAGTGCCGCGATACTCGCAGCCCTCTGCGCCGCTAATCATATCAATGGCACAGTTGACGCACTGATGCGGTCGGATGCACGCGCTCCCAAACTGCAATGGAAGAACGCCTTCCAATTCGCCGCTCTCGTGCTCTGCACCGTCACTGGAATCTTCGTAGCTGCTTCCATTCTTGGCAACGCCACCACCGACGCCATTGCGCGCCGCTTGCATTCGCGCCCCATCGTTGCGAACGCCGGCGTTGCGGCGTGCGGTGGAACGTGCACGTCCACCCGACGCAATGGCGGCTGCGGAGCGTGCTTTCTTTTTCTTGGGGGCTGCTGGTTTCTCCGCAATGAAAGGTTTGTGGGGCGTCGTAACGAAAAGCGGCGGAGGCGCTGTAAAGTGATCGACGATGGGCGACATCGGCGCAAAAATGGACACAGGAGCCTCTGCTGGCAAATCGCACTGTGGTGGTATTTGCGCCACTGCGTTTCCCACGTTCGGAAGCGCTTCTGGGTTTGCTTTTGATTTTTCCGTCGCGTCATCTTTCTTGGCCTGCGGCGTAGGCGTGACTGTCTGCGTCTTGGCACTGCTGAAGCGCAGCAGTGCACGCATGTAGCCGCCACGTGGCGGCAGCGGCGGCGGCAGCAGCGTCGCGCTCGTTTGTTTTGCACTCATTTTTGCCCGTCGCTGGCGTGATTGAGACTTCTCATTTTCGTTCATGTTTGTGTTTGCGTCGGCGCCGATATCTCTTTTTCACCCGCTGCCGCACCACCACACTCTCACTCGAATTTGGCAATGAAATGGTCTCTGATGACGACGCAGAGGTAGACGCCGAGCGCCCGTACTCTTGAGCCAATTGCTCTTTGGCGCGCTCAACAGATACTCGCAGTCCGCGCGGTGTTGTTGTAGTGTGCGTCGAAAATGGACCACTGGTGTACCCGATGCCGCCGCCTGCTCCCGTATCGTGGTTGAAGCAGTGGCTGCCAAACAGTTTGTTGCCTCCGCCGCGCGCCCGATTATTGTTGCCACGCAATACATTGTTGGAGCCGATCACGAGCAGATTGTCGCCGAGCAGCTGATTGTCGTTGCCAATCACTACGCAATTGTCAATAAAGTACTCGGGCTCAGAGTTCAAAATTATGGCGTGCGCCCGATTGTGAGTGAAACTCTCGCCCGCGGCGCCGCCCTGGCCACACATTGCAACAAGCGTGCTGGTGTAGATCAACGACTGCAGCGCACGCTCAAAATCCGACGGCCGATTGTCGTCGTCATAGTCATAGTCGTAGACACAGAAATTAGTTTCGGGAACTGGCGGAGGATCTCTTGATGGAACCAACGGCATTGTGTGAATTGGCACCACTTTCATTGAGCGCGCGCTTTCGCCAACGCTGCGCGACTCGTAATCGGTCAGCAATGCGGTTGCGCTCTTGCCTCTATTGGCAGCTTGCATATAGTACGTCGCAGTACCCGGTGGCGCAGAACTGTAACAACCACGCGTGCCGCAACAGGACGACGTGTCAGCGCTCGAAACGGCGCTATCGTAGCCGTCGTCATCGTTTCCCGCCAACAACAGTGCAGTTCGCGTAGGCATCCGACAACTCAAAGTTGGCGCAATTTTTACACTTGGAAAAAGTGTAATGCAAACCGGTGATAAGAGTGACTTTGCGCAAATGCCAGTCAACAAAACATCAGAAAGTTCAGAAAAGAAACGCGCTTTGTCTGAAATATCAGCGGGCGGCGAAGAAGACGAAGAGGCTGAAGAGGCAGCAGCAGCAGCAGGATTGCCAGAAGATATCGATGTCGGCGCCTTTATTCCACCAGAAGGCTACGCTGAGATGGAAAAGAGCAAACGCGTTGAAGTGCTCATGCTCAGCGCCGCCATGACATTTGAGCGCTTCTTGACCAAGCTGCGCGAAACCAATCCTGATGAACCCGAGCCATATGTATTGTCGTGGTGGGGACCGTCTGCCGATCTCACGTGCGACGATGTTTGGTGTATCATGGCCGGCGTTCAACGGCTGTTACCCAATCGCAGAGTTGTTGCACAGCACTGCTACAATCCGCTCCGCGCCAATGATCACCGCTCGTTTGTGATTTACGCCACACCATTGTCGGCTGAAAAGTAAAAAATGAAACACTTTTTTTACTCTGTGAATGGCGTCAATCCATAGTTTGACGCTTTGCAAAATCCTCCCGGCGCCTGGAACTTGGCGGCAGTGTACGGACCATATGGCCACCAGCGCTCATTCGCGAGCATGAAGCTGGCATTTGGGTTCGTGTACAGCGGCGGCGTGTAGGCAAAGTTGCTGAAATACGACGCGTCACTGACAGAATTGCCATCGGATGCGTCGCGGAACACGTTGAACAGTTGCTCAAATCGTGCGCGAATAGCGTTGCGCACCGCGACGTCACTCGTTTCGGCCGCGTGGCGCAGCAGTGCACGTTTGGCCAAGCGTGCGGGAGCCTCCTGCCAGCCTTGCCACGAAATGGCGTACGCCTCTGCGATCAGTGACACTGAGAGACCGCTGAGCGGGTCGGCCGCCTTGCGCGTCACTTGGTAGTTCTCAATGTTGTCGTAGGGACGCTTGCCCCAGTGCCACGCCGACGGGAAGTACTCGAAATCGACGTAGACCGGATCAGTGATGTTCTGGGCGAGCTCGGGGAACGAAGTCTTCATCTCGTCCACAATGCGGCGCACCAGAGTGGCATTGTCACCCGTGCGGCGGTACTCTTCAAAGTAGCCGAGCCAAATGCGTTCGCATTCGTCGTCTGTGTACACTGGCACAATGTGGTTGGTGCAGCGGTGATACGGCGTATCAATGAACTCTGTGCGCGAGAAGCAGCCCGTGTCGCCCATCTGGCGGTAGCTGTGATTGCCGTTGACGTTGTCGTACAGCGTCCAGAACCATGCCGGCTTGCCGGGCGGCCACTGCGCCAGCACACGCACAACGTCCTGCGGATCGGGGTGCTTGAGCTCCTCCTGCTGACGCAGCGCATCAATCAGCGTGCCATTGAGCAGACGTCCCGCCCACGGGAAGTGAGTGCTATTGTCGTGCTTGAACAGATAGAATGGCGGCAGATTCAAAAACAGGTGCTTTTTGACCAGCACAATGCGCTGATTGGTCTCAATGCGGAACTTGTACGGCGAGCTGCTCAGAATGTCGATTTTGCGAACACGCTCCTTCAGATACGTCTTCACGCCATTCTGCGTCGCGTTGCGCCACATTGTGCGCGCGAAACGACGCTCGCCGCCCGGAATGTAGCCCGCAATGCCGTTGGTCTGACCATATTCGCGGATCTGGTAGTCAAAGTAGGAATGTTCGCCAAACTGACGCCGATAGTCGCCGAGAAAGCCGACATTGTCTACCATCAGGAATGTGCTGTAGTTGTAGTTCAGCACCGGCCACCCGGGCTGCGGGTGGCTCGGAGTGTTGAAGCTGAGTTGACGCGCCACATGCGTGCGCACATCGTCGTGGCTCGGCACACTATACGGACACGGACGGTCTGTCTGCACACCAGTGCCCGGTACGCAGCACGTCTCGCCCGTAACCGGGTCCGTGCTACCCAAGCAGCCAAAACTGTAGTTGTCCGTAGTGCCATTGTGCGTCAGATCGGGCTCGTCTTGCACAATCTTGTAGGTGGAGTTTTCCAACAACCAAAAGTATGCATTGTCAGACGGTGCGTCATTGGTGCCGACGAGCGGATTGTGCAAACCGGCAAAAATAGCCCAGTCCGTATTGCTCGCGTTGCCGACATAGTACTCGTCCTGCAGACAGAGACTGCCATAGACAAACGCATTGCCATCCAGTGACGGACTGCTGCCGTCAGTCGCGCTGTCGGCGCGGTTCGCGAGCGCGTGTTGAGTTGGATCTGCGCAGCGCAGACGACGACCGCGCGCATTCTCCTCGCCTTTGAATGGCGTGAAGAGCAGATTGAGTCCCAATTCTGCAATCATACGCCGCTTCATGCCAAGCGAAATCTGAGTGGTGCGCTGCGGACCTTCGTCACCAAACAGATCGGTGCCGAATGAGCCGTCGTAGCCCGCAGGCTTCACGAGTTTGGCGGCGCGAATAACACCGCCGACTTCGGAGCGCGCCTCAAACGCCACAATTGACACGGGGCGACCCGCTTTTTTCAAAGCTTGCGCCAAAAAGTACTCTGTCATGATGCCGCCAGCGCCTTGCCCCACCACGGCATAGTCGTAGGCCTCCGTGGGCTTCGCAGGACACGGCTTTGGTTTGGGAGTGCTGCTCCCCGCATCGCAGCTGTTGTGATCGTCTTCATCATCGTCGGGAAATGCAGTTTTCCAGTCCTTATCGTCGTCGAATGCACTGGACAACGCAGTAAAGGCGAAAAGTAGCAATATCAGTGCAATCATGGTTCTACTTGGCAGTCAACCTTGATTCAATAATTGCAGCAGTCTGAAAACATGAGTGATGAAGCGTTAGTGGAGAAAGCGCAAGCATTTGCGAAAATCGTCTCTTTGTTTGACGAACTTCCTGCGCTAGTGGCCAATGAGATACGCTCTCTTGTGCTTGATCCACGGCGTCTTTATCAAGCTCAGCTTGTGGCCAGTGGCCGCGCTCAAGAGGCTCAAGTTCTACCACCGCTCCTTAAGAACACAAAGATCATTACTGAAGAGTTTCTAGAAGAATACTACGAGCCGCGCCTGAAACTGATCAGTATTGCAGTGTTTGCTCCGGGCGCAGGTCGTTTGCTGCAAAATGCCACCAAATCACTGATGGAAGCAGTCGACATAATGTCAACACTCTTTCTGAAAACGTATCGCCCCGACAATCCCGGCGCCGGTTTTGTAATACAGCACAATATGTTGGCTCGTTTGATTGACGCCACGTCACTTGAATCACTGCATGCTACACGCCGTGAGATTGTTGAAGACTACGAAGGGAGTCGCGTGCGCGACGAAATCGCCACTTTGGTTGACAAAATTGATGAGACGGTTGCTGGGCACGAACTTCATTTGGTACCGCCGTCGGTGCAGCTTGGTTTGGCCTATGCCGACGCTAGAGAGTTTTGGCGCGTTTACGTTCGCGAATTGCTAAAGTACGCTGCACGCCTCATCTCTGCAGAAAACTCTGCAAATGCACTGGGTGCGAGTCGCGACGCAGTACAGGCGACGAATACGTTGTGGGATTTGCAACGCTACACACACCAAACCGCGCTGCGACTGGCTGGGCGCATTGTTTATCAGCAATGAAGAAAAAAAAAGACACCGCTGATTTTATTGACATTGCTTTTTGTACCAAAGAGCCGACGCACCTTTGCGGCTGTCCATCATAAATGCAAACGGCAACTGGACTGCGCCCGTTTTAAAGCAGCTGTATAGCTCTGCGTACGCATACTGATCAGTACTTTTGCGACAGTAAGCCGATGCCAAACCGTCTTCGCCGCCGCGCACCGCGTGCACGAACAAAACTCGATTGGTGCAGCCCCGTCCGTCGCGATCGTCGCAAAAGGGAATCCGAACAAATTGGTACGGCTGCAAACTGTACAGCAGCAAACCCCATGTAATGTCGTGCAGTGTGGTGCCCTCCCATTCAATGGCCAATTTCACAAGCAAATTGTCGCGCAGAGCGCTTTCGTGTCTCGCAAAGAGAGGCTTTGAAATCATGCCAAACATTGACATGACGGGTATGTGTGGCATGAATCCATAGTCACGCGTGGACACCGTTTGGCATATACTATGAATATCACCTTGCGGCTGCACAACAACTTCCTCCGTCTCAATCTGATCTAAATGCCTCATCCACGGAAAGAATTCGTCTGTCCAAAGAAACACATCGTCATCCAGCACCGCGATCCAGTTGGCATCCACCAGCCACTCCTTGCGATTGTCCATCACATGCAGCAGACCCTCTTGACATTTGCACGAAGTGCCAATTGGCGTGTGTCCGTCGTCAGTGCAAGCGTGCAACAGAACCACGCGAATCATTGGCGAAAAACACTCGTACTCGTCTGGCACGGCGCTCTTGGTGCAATTGTACTCGTTCACCAAACGCTCACGATATGCCAAAGAGTCGGCGCCCACAAATGCCAATTTTGGGAAGTGGTGACCCCAAACATTGAATAGAGCGCGCATCCGGTTCGGAAAGTAGTTTGGCGAGCTCAAACTGGTCATGATCAGAAAGATAAAGTTACCCGAACGCCTATCACTATCCTCTGCGACCAACGCTGCAGCGGCGCTCAGAAACAACAAAACCATCATCATTTTTTGGTGAGAGTGCGTGTAGTCTTTCATTTGGATAGTGGTGGTGTTACAATTTGCGACGACGCGAGTCGTGCGGAGAGCGGTCGTAATAGATCTCCTGATCGGAGGAGAGAGTCTTGTACCAGTCGGCGTCGGTGGTGCCGGCAGACTCCAAAAAGTGCTCCAGGAGCGGGTAGGCACCGCGGTCGTCGTCAATGCCATCGTACGAGTAGCAAGTGCCGTAAGGGCACTGAGATGAGCGTGAGCACAGTGCGTCAGTGTTCACGCCCGGCTGCGGCGCGTCAACGCAGTGGAAGGCGTTGTCGCCATGCATCTCGCAGTAGCCGCCGTCGCACTCTTGAGCCTCATTGCAGCGCGCACGCGCATTGTCGCCGCCGACGCACAGACCGCCGCGCGGAATCATGCTGTCATTGAAGTAGGCCGGAATGCCCTCGAGCGGATAGCGGAATGGCGCCGGCACAATCAGGCCGATGCCACGCTCCTTCTGTGCGCCGTTCCAGCGCAGCGTCTGCACCAAGCAGGAGCTGGAACGATCGCGCAACTCAAACGCCAACTTGAACGCCGGTGTCTTGTGATAGTGACGCGGCAACGTCACAAACAGAGACGTAATGTGGGCCGGCGGAGAGGCGGGCGCATTGCGCTGCGTGTTGATGTAGGGCGAGTCGGCCACCGCTTCGTGCTGCGGCAGAGCGGCGCGCAGAGAGCGGAACAGGCGCACCGAGTTGGCGCTGGGGCACTCCAAGGTCTCGTCGGCCAACGAGTTGACGGTGTAGCACGTTTCGGTTGCCGCGGTGCCATAGTGAATCAAACGCACTTGCGCGCCAGACGGCAATCCGGCGTCCGCAAAGCGCAAGTCGAGCGCAAAGTCGCGCAGTGATCCGAGCGCAATTGGCGCCAAGTGCACCGTGGTGGCCAACCATGCGCCATTGCTGCGTGCTTCGACGATGGACGAGGCCGAGACTGCAAACACAGCGTCATTGATGTCGTTGTCGGGCACAAACGAGCCATGCGGCGCGTCGCACTCTTCAAACAACACAATGTACTGGCCCGCAGCCGACTCTTGATCCGCATTGGCCGCTTTGGCCAAATCGTACGGCGCATCAGTGTCCTCCTGGCGCTTGCGACGACGACCGTCGGCACCTTTGCCATCCAGCAGCGCCGCATACGCCTCAATTGAACCGGCGCCCGGATAGATCGTAGCCAGAGAGCAGTGAGTCTCGGCGCACTGATAGCGCGCCAAAATGTTCTGCACAATGGCCTCGGCGCAGCACGACGACTGTCTCGCCTGCGTGTAGCGCCCTTGCGAGTAGAAGTGACGCGCCGCCAGTGACAATTCGGCGGCACGCGCCAAAAACTGCGTCACTGTGGTCGGCGGGTGGTTGCCCGTGAGCGGACTCGCGAGATCCAATGAAGCTTGGCACTGGCCATAGTCGCACGAGTTCTTGCCGTCGTCGGGCAGTGAAATAACCTGCAGCTCAACTGACGAAACCGCTTGTGCGTGACAGCTGATCAGAGCGGCCAGTTCGGCATCAACGGCGTTGGCCCACGCGCGTGCGGCAACACGCTCGTCGGCTACGCTCTGATGCGCTGCCAGCCACGCTGCGCTCGGCGTCTCGCACGCACCAACGTCTGCAGCGTCTTGTCCCTTCAGCGCCAGTTGTGCCAGCGGTGAAACGGCATAGTCGTTCTCAGACGTCGTAGTCTTTGCTTTCACAGTCTTGCTGCTCTTGCCACTCTTGCCACTCTTGCCACTCTTGGAGGAGTGCGAAGCAGATGCGCCATCGTCGCACGGAGCGCCGCCGCACGGCTGCTCTGGCAATTCGGAGCAAGTGGGAACCGGGAGTTTGAGTTCGCACGTTGCATTGCAATGGCTGTCACGCAACCACGCAGTCGCCGTCGTCACGTCAAAGCCTTTCGGCACGTGAAGCGCCACGCCACGATGCGCACCACTCAACGGCAACACCAATCGGTGTGCCTTGCTGCACTGATCTTTCGTCACGCGACACTTGGCATCGCGCGCCGCCGTGCTGCTCAAGCTGCTCTCAGACGTGTCCGTAGAGTCGTCGTGCGTCAGCTCCACAAACTGCTGCGAGTAGGGTGCCACAAAACCGCACGAGGCGTCGTCGCACTTGAGCTCGCAGAATTCGGCGCCAACTCCGCCACCCAGCGCCACGCGCGAGTCAAACACAATTTCGCTGATCAGCTGCAAGCACGTGCTCGCGCCAGTGACAAAGTATTCGATCACATGCTCGCCGTTTTCCAAATCAGTCACAAACGCCGACACAGAGCAGCCAGCGCAGTTCAAACGGCACGGCTGATCGGGCAAACACTCACTCGTATTGGCACCCGCCGGATAGGGCGTAAACACGGCAAAAGTGCTATTGCTCTCGCACTGCTTGCGCAGCACGTTGGGCGTGCACAAAGACGGCGGCTGCGGCACCGGCGGTTTGGGTGTCGTCGGCGCGGGCGTCGGATGATGCGTGGTCGTGTGAGTGGTAGTATACTTGCTCGTAGTAACCACCGTAGTCGTCGGGTGCGTCGTCTTGCTAGTAGTCGCGTACGTCGTGGTGGAAGACGGCGTGCCGGTGGAATACGTCTTGTGAGTCGTAGTGCTCGTCGGCGGCGCCGTAGTGGAAGGCGGTGTGCCAGTAGAGTACGTCTTGTGAGTCGTAGTGACCGTCGGCGGCGCCGTAGTATACGTCGTCGTGGAAGACGGTGTGCCAGTGCTGTACGTCTTGTGCGTCGTGGTGCTCGTCGGCGGTGCACTAGTGGTGTACTTTGTGGTGCTCGTCGGCGGAGCACCAGTCGTATACGTCGTCGTGGAAGACGGCGTAGCCGTAGAGTACGTCTTGTGCGTCGTCGTAGAGGACGGCGTAGCCGTAGAGTACGTCTTGTGTGTCGTAGACGCAGTGGTGGTGCCGCTGCTCGTCTTGGGACACACGCAGTCCCCCCAGTCATTGCAAGTGCCATCGCAGCCGTCTTTCCAGCAGAACTCGCCGCGATTCAGTTTCTTGCGACGGCACTGCTTGTCCTTGGTGCACACCTCTGTGTAGCAGTCGTTCTTGTTGTAATCTTTGCAGTCGTCATCTTTCTGGCACTGCTTGCCCGAATCAGTCTGGCCGTCGTCACTGTGCGTGCGATCTTGGTCACCATGCTTGCCTGGCTTGCCACCGCCACCGCCGCCAAGCATACCAAACAGATTGCCAAGATTACGCTTGCGTACCGGCTGCTCATCTTCCTCTTCATCCACAGACAAGAGTTTGCGCCAGCCAAACAGACTCAGGCGCGGAGCCGCAGCGGAAGTCACCGATGTTTGAGCAAGCTCAACGGAACGCTTGCGCGCCGCACTGCACACATTGACAGTAGAACCAACCAAACAAGCGCACTTGCAAGTGCTGCACGAAGCGCCGTTGGGCGCATTGGTGCAGTCATTTGACGGACAGCTCAACTCCTGCGACGGAATGTTGCACGAACCTCCGCTGCAAGTTCCTGAACCTGACGGCAAGTTTGTAACACACGGCGAGGCGAGGTTAGAGCACACACCGCACATCGGCACTGGCGTGGGCGCCGGAGTAGCGGGGATGCACGCCTGCACAGTGGTGGTAGTTAAGAGTTGGCAGAAGCACTGTGTGCATGCGCACGGCGAACCGGCACTCGAGCATGTGCCACAGCTGCTGCCTGGACTCGTGTTGGGTGGCAATCCGTTCAACTGGCAGATAAGCGTGGAACCGCCGAGTATGGCAACGCACGTGCCGTCTGAGTGGCACGTATTGCCTGGTGTTGACGGGCAGACAGGATTGCACACTGGTGTCGGCGACGGCGTTGGCAGCGGGGTCGGAGCGGGCGTCGGCACCGGTGTTGGTACGACGCAAGGTACAACCGCTCCAGTTCCCGGATTGCCGCACGAACATACGTCGCACGGGCATGGATCGCCGACTGCGGCACACGTTGCACTGAAACTGCATATCTGCTGCGTTGAACCAACCGCGCCAATTGAGCAGGCAAGCGGCGACGACGACGAGGCGGTGATGTGTTGACACGTGCCCGACGTAAAGCACGGATTGGTTTCTGCGCCAACCAGTCCGCAAGTATTGCTGCATGCCGGAGCTGGCACCGGTGTTGGCGCAGGCGTCTGTCCTGTGCAATCTGCAGTTGAAAAGACGCCAGGAGACGTCTGTTTGAGACATGCACACTGGCACAGTTGTCCTGTGCACAGCGTACCAGGTGAACACGGAGTTCGCAGCGTACAGCTGCTTCCGCTGCCAACGCAAGACAATCCATTGGCGCTGCACGTGCCTGCGCCAATGAAGTTCAGTGTGCCTGTGCAGTCAACATCCGGCGCCAAGAAGGGGCAGCCTGCACAGGCGGTTGGAACTGGCGTCGGAGCTGGCGTCGGTGTGATGCAACCGAAAATACCATTGGTAACAGGGTCGATGCACGAACACTGTCCACAGGCGCACGGTTCTCCAATGACCTCGCAGTCGGCGGCGGTGCCGCAACTTTCCTGTATCAGTGGACTGGATGAGCCAATGACGCAGCCAAACTGAGTGCCTGGCGAGGCGTCGACATCCTGGCACGTGCCTGTCGAGAAGCACGGCTGCGCCGGAAACGCGGGATCAGAGCATGTTCCCGCGCACATTGTGGGAGGCGAGGGCGTGGGCGGCGTGAAGCATTGCTGTCCGATCACTCCGACATTCGGATCAGGCACAGTGCACGAGCACAGCGGCGTGGCGAGTGTGCACACGCACGGCGTATTGTCGGCCATACAGACAGTGTGGTTTGTGCAACCAGTGAAAGTGCCACTGGCCGGGTTACGATACTCACATCCGCCTTCTGAACACTTTCCGCTAATCAACGTACTGTTTGTGCACGGATTGGCGGGTACGTCGGGACACTGAAGATTGCACGCAGGTGGCGGCACTGGTGTCGGCGCGGGTGTCGGAGCAGGCGTTGGCGCCTGCGTAGGTTGATTGGTGCAAAGAGCCGTGTTGAAAGTACCACCCTCACCCGTCTGTGTCGCCGTGCAGGCGCAGCCCGACGATGGCATCATGCACGCGCAGCTGGAACCATCAGCACCGCTGCACGTGCCACAAGTTGTAAAGTCTGTCGCACCACCGGTGCTTACTGTGATCAGAATGCACGAGCCGCTACTGCATGTGCCGTTGAGCTGCGACTGGAACGTGCAGTTAGACACGTCTGTGAATCCACCATTGAAAACAAAGGGGCATGTCGTATTTGCACCGCACGTCGGCACAGGTGTCGGCGCAGGCGTGGGAGCCGGAGTTGTCTTCGGCGTCGGGGCAGACGTTGGCTGCGGCGTCGGCTTCGGTGTCGGCGCTTTCGTGGTAGGCGGCGTCGGCAGTGGCGTAGGCGCCGGAGTCGGCTTAGGCGTCGGAAACGGTGTCGGCGCGGCAGTCGGTTTGGGCGTCGGCGCCTTCGTAGTCGGTGGAGTCGGCAGCGGCGTTGGCGCTGCAGTCGGCTTTGGCGTCGGCGCCTTGGTCGTGGGCGGAGTCGGCAGAGGTGTCGGCGCCTTTGTAGTTGTTGTAGCGGGCGTTGGCAACGGAGTCGGCGACTTGGTCGTCGGCGCAGGCGTAGGCGTCTTGGTCGTTGTAGTAGGCACCGGCGTAGGCTTTGGCGTCGGCTTGGGAGTCGGCGCGCTAGTCATGTCGCACACGCAACCGCCAAACTGATCACAATGTGCGCTCACACAGCCCTTCAACTTGCACACGCTGCCTTGCGGCACCGGCACGTCCTGGCACTTGAAGTTGACGCACTTTTTCGTAAAGCAGTCGCCCGTATCCCCATCACTGCAGTCGCTGTTGCGTGTGCAGCTGTGCTGACGGCTGCCACTAGTGCTGGCACTAGTGTCGCTTCCGTCACCGCTGCTGCCGCTGCCTTCGCTGCCTTCAACTTCCTCAATGGAGAGGAGTTTGCGGCCACCGAGCCACGAGAACCAGGACTTGGGTTCTTCCTCGCGTTTGCGCAAAGGCGGACAGGCGTCGCACTGAGTGACGGCGGTAGTACAACACTCGGAAATGGTAAGACCAGGAAATGTGCCACTAGGGCAAGAGGGTGCCTCCGTCGTGCACTCCATGAAGTTAGAGCACTCGTTTGCCGGATCTGATAGACAACACGTGGCTTCAAACGCAGTGCACGGCGCTCCAGTTGGACACGGACCGGGCGTAAACGTACCCGCCTGCTCCGTGCAATCTGCTTCTGTAAGGCCAAACTCGCAATTGTTGCAACCACCAAAGTTGCAGCAGCCCGTCAGGGGCGTAATGCAACGTCCAGCTGTCGGTCGTGCCGGTGCACCAGTGGCCAGTGAAGTGTTTGCAACACAGAAACAGTCTTGCGGCACCGTGCACTGACACTGTCCGTTTGCAGGACACGGGGTCGCGGTAGTGCACGAGGTAAACAGTGGATCTGTTCCGCTGGATCCATTCACGTAGAAGCACGTTGTGCTTTGGCCAAAGCATGCTCCAGGAATCGTGGTGCGAGACGCACACGTCTCAATGATTGGCGCAGTTGGGTCAACAGTTGCAAACACACACTCTGTCGTGCATGTGCTTGGCGCCGGAGTTGTGGGCGCCGGAGTTGTGGGCGCAGGAGTGGTCGGCATCGGCGTCGTCGGCGCCGTTGTGCACGGTACAGAACCCGAAGTGACTCCAAATGTTGAAGTACACACGCACGTGGGTTGACTGAGCGTACACATGCAGTCAGTGAGATCTGCGCCACACGTCGTGTTTGGCAGCAATGTGCACGGAGCAATGATGCCAGACACCAAGCAGTTTCCAGTGACGCAAAATCCAGAGACGGTTGTGTTCTGCACACACGGCGCGTTTGGATCATTTCCAGTGCACACTGTTCCACAAACGGCTGTCGGCGACGGTGTTGTCGGTGCCGGAGTGGTCGGCGGCATTGGCGTAGTCGGCGGGATTGGCGTTGCCGCCGTGCAAACGGCAGATACGCTAGTGTTCAGGTACGGACTGGGGCACGTGCATGCTGCTTGACTCAACGTACACATGCACGGCGTACCTGGGACTGTGCAATTGGTACCCGTTACGGGCGTACATGTGCCAAACGCCTGCGGAACTTGGCATGTGTTTAAAACACATACGCCTGAAACCGTTGTGTTTTGCACACATTGTGCAGTAGCATTGAGCCCACTGCAAACAGTACCGCAAACGGCTGTTGGCGCCGGAGTCATCGGAACTGGCGTTGTCGGCGCTGGTGTCGGAGCCGGTGTGCACAGTGAACTCAACGTGCCGTTAAAGTGTGATCCAAACGCCGTAGCCGTGCACGCGCAGACCGGCGCGTTGAATGTGCAATTGCAGGGCTGGTTGAGCGTGGCGTTGGTGCAGAACGAGTTTTCGCACAGTTTCTCGCTTCCCGGCACCGAGTTGCCGCAGAAGCCCGCGCTGACGCAGCGGTCGGGCAACGTGGTCATTGGCATGCACTGAGTCGCATTGAACACATCACTGCAGCAACCCTGGAGCGGGCACACCAAATTGTTGCACGACGGCGTAGGAGTCGGCGTCGGAGTCACGTCAATCACGCAGCACTGTCCGCGCTGGCAACGGTCGACACCAGTGTCGCGGCAGTACATGCGCGGGAAGAACGTTCCGTTGCGGCTGCGCGCGTGGCACATCGTCTCTGATAAACTATCAACGCATCCATCCGTAGGAATGCAACATGCTCCAAAGACGCCTGGGCACGGCAGACTCACTGCAGCTCCGGGGAAGCGGTTCTCCAACAGACACTCGCCCAGCGGAACAGTTTCCTCTGTGCTGTTAACACCCACCGTACGATCATTGAGAGGACAGCAGAAGCCTGCCAGTAGAGTGTCTTGACATTCCGTTTCCACGTTGGTGCTGTTGCACGTCTCCAACTCGCCGCCAAAACTAAAGTTTGGCACAAAGGTACCATTCGTGCACTGTGTACTGTTTGTGACGCAGCTGCTCACGTTTGCCGCTGCATTGCAACAGAAACCGGGGCAATCGTCAACACACTCTGTGCGGCCGAGTGCCGGGAATGAGTACTGAATGTCGTCGACGCACGTAGGTCCAGTCAAGTGCACAACCATTTTCGAGACCGGCTCGCCCTGGCAGTGCGCCAGTGTCCAAGTCTCATTGTCCAGCGGATACACGTGACGCCCGTACAGAGTGGCGCCCATCACACTGAGCATATCTGCGGCGTCAACCATGTGGTTGTTGTTCTGATCGTTTGCCACATGCTTGGAGTTGTCACCCAAGAATGGCACACGATAGGCGTCGGCGCACTCGCGACCAAATTCGTCAAAGAACGTCACGTGCGAGCCCTTGCGCGCATTGATTAGCGTAATCGAGTGCACATAGGCAGGCGAACAGAACTCAAACACCATGTCACCACCATCGGCGGCCGGGCACGGCTCATTGCGCTCGCAACGGTCTGTCAGAATCAAGCACCGGGTCTGATTTTTGCAGTTGTCGCCCTTGCGACCAGGCTGTCCGCCGTGACCCCAACCTTCACCACCGCAGAACTCATTGGGAGTGCCCAACTGGAACGCAGCACAACTCGGACGGAATGAATCAAACACTGAAACCACCTGCTTGGATGAAGTAGGCGAAACAGCGCTCAAAAACACACCCTGCGACTGCAGAGCGCCGTTGAGCGCGGTGCCGTTGGTGCCGGCACTGATGTTGGAGCTCGTGAGCACAAACTTGAGTGCGCTGCGGTCCGTGCAGCTCGTGTTCGTCGGAATGCTGCCGCATACTGCACCGCAGTTCTCTGGCGGCTCGGCGCATTCGTGTTTGACCTCTTTCACAGGCTCGCACTTGCACTTAGTCACCGCGACAAAGGCGGGGAATGTGCCATTGCTGTTTGTGACGATCAGACGGATAGAGTGCTCGGGCAAGCCACAGAACCAGAAGCCTTTGTAGGCAGCGTTTGAATCAATCGGCGTGATGCCCGCGCCTTCAAACGGTTGCAGACCGAGCGCCGCAAACATGCTAATCTTGCGGAACTGAATGCACAGAGTGCACTCCAAGTCGGGACTGCGCGCACTGCTGGGCGTAATCACGTATGACGAGTTAACCGTGGCATTGCCACCGTGGCTTACCAGAGTGGCACAGCACGCCGTGACGTTTTTGCCGCCGGGCACCGGTGCAAACGTCAACTGCTTTTGATCTTCACAGTTGGCCACCACCGCCTTCTCGCATTGGCAACGGAACGTCACTTTGTAGTCGAGCGTACCGTTGGCCTGAGGCACATGCAGAAAGATTGGCTGATTCGGCGCACTGCAAATCTCCACGTTCAACTGCGCCGCATTCAGTTGCACCTCAGCTCCATCCACACCGCGACGCAAGAAGAGTGTCGCGTTGCCAGTAGCGTTGAACTCGCGCAGCGTCACGCAGCGGATGCACTCGTCAGTGTCACTCGGCGGCGTTGCCGGGTTGAGTTGCTGTACGCCAAACATCACATTGGTGTCCTGAGTGCCGTTGGCGCCACCGGCGTCCAACAGAGCTCCGCAGCAACGATTGTCAACTGCGCATCCAGGAACGGCAGTGGCGCTGACGCAATTGGCATCAGTCTCATTGATAGGCAATGTTGTGCACAGAGCGCCGGGCACGAAAGTAAAGCCTGCACCGGGGTTCTCTGCTTGCATAACTGCGCATGTGGCTGCAGTTTGAGGATCGACGCAGCCGCCACCGCTAGGCGAGCAGCAAATGCCAACCGTAGAGCACGTGGAGTTTGGCGAACCATTGTCTGCAAACACCAGCTCATTGGCTGCGTCACACTCACATGGCAACGGACAGTTGGGACACGAGGACGGTGTCGGTGTCGGTGTCGGAGTGGTGCCGTTGGTGCATAGCACATTAATCGTGACATTGGCGCCGGATCCGGAAATAACGTTACCGTTCTGTTCGCACGTGCACATTGCCGCAGTCGTGCACGAACATTCAGCGTCTGGAATTTTGTCAGTGCACGCCATAGTGGCGCTCATGAAATCGCACAGCAGCGTCGGATCTCCCATGCCGTTGAATGTTTGACACAATGAATTTCGGCAGACGCCTTTGGCAGTAGTGCGCTGACCGCACTGACTTGTGACGTTGGCGTTTGCGAGTCCCACAGCAGGGCAATTAGTGGGACACGGTGTCGGAGTTGGCGTCGGTGTCGGTGTGGTGCCATTGGAGCATAGCGCGCTGCGTCCCGGAGCTGAGCCAACGGGACCACCAGTGCAAAAGCAGTCGGTCGGCGCTGGCTCGCAGAAACACTGACTACCATTCACCAAGCACTGATTTCCCACTGGCGTGCACGTGATATTGTTCAGCGCACTGTCAAAGTAGACGCAGTCCGTCCCGTCGCAAACACCTTGAATCGGCAGATCTGGCTCTCCGCACGGCGCAATATCAGGAAACGTCACGTTGGACAACGGACAGACAGTTCCGCACGGTGGAGGCGGCGGTGTCGTGCATAAAATATCCAACGCAAATCCAGTGTAGTTTCGTTGACACGCGCAAGACGGCATAACGGCGGCACACGAACAAGATGCTCCTCCTTGCGGGTTTGCCGCACAAGCTGCCAGCGCGTCTGCTTCTGTGCATTGAAGATTCCGCACCGTGCCATTGCCGACTACCTCTGCAATAAAGCACGCGCTTGGTGGGTTGGCGTTGTCAATCTGCATACACACACCGCTCGCATTCACACGTTGCTGGCAAGGAGAGATCATCGGAAGGTCGCCAAATCCTGGCAATTGAGGACAAGTTCCGTTGCACGGTGTCGGCGTCGTTCCGTTGGTGCAGACAGCGGACAAAGGGAAGCCACCAGTCACTAGAACACGGCACAAACATTGATCTGTCTCAATAGCGCACGAGCACCCACCTCCATTGGCGACACCAGTACATACATCAGAGGGTGGACATGTCAGTCCTCCGCTTGCAGCGCATGTCTCGTTGACGCAAAAACCACTAATCTGATTTGCCGGTCCACAATCTTCAAAGGGAGTCCCAGTCAATGGACATGTCGTCAAACACGGCGTCGTGGGCATTGGTGTTGTCGGCATTGGTGTTGTGGGCATTGGCGTTGTGATATTTGTGCACTGTAAATCCGACGTCACGTTGAAAAAGTCCACCTCCAGCACCAATACGCCGCTGCGCTGACACGTGCAAGTTTCTGATATCGATTTGCAGGTGCATGGTTGAAACAGAGCGGATGCGTTTGCACAGGCCGCAAGTGAATCCGTCGTGTTGCACGCCAAAGTAAATTCACCATTGGCGTCAAAAGTTGCACACGCCACGCCTCCCAGACCGGCAGGCGCGCAAAATCCTGTCGTATTGGCACGCTGTGTGCAATTACTGATGACAGTGGTGTTAACAAAAGAATTAACAGTCGGACATGTAGTATTGCACGGAATGGACGGCGCGGGTGTCATGGGCACGGGCGTTGTGGGTGTAGGCGTCGTCGGAGGCGCAGGGGTGCTCACGTTCATGCACAATGCAGTGAGTGTACCGTTGAACAGCGGCGAAGTTGCTTGTCCGATGCACGCGCACACAGGTTGCTGAAAAGTGCATGTGCACGGAGACTGCGGCACACAGTCGGGGGGTGCCGGGCACAATGCGTGTGTGATAGCATTGCCGCATCCACCACCCTCTGCCTCTGTCAAACATCGGTTCGGCAGATCAGTGAGCTGAGAGCAGTTCTGAACGACAGCGACGTCGCCAGTGAACGGACATGTTGCAGCTTGAACGCACGGTGCGCATGTGCCGGCATTGAACAGGCACGGATCGCACACGTCGCCAATGCCGTCATTGTCAGAGTCCAACTGCTGCGGCACCCAGGCCAGGCCGTTGAGACTCGTAAAGTTGTTGATCGCCTGCATCGGCTCTTCCACCACCGTGATGAAAGGCATGACAGTCGGTGCGTTTGGCAACTTGTACAGCCAACCGGGCTTCAGATTGATCGGATTTTGCTGTGTTCCGGCAAAGAATTCGCCAGAGTCAGTGACCTCTAGCGACTGAAATCCAGCAACATCTGATGTTCCGTTGAGAACCTGTTTGGTCGTGGCAAACAAGCACGTGCCACTGGTGGTGTCAATCTGACACCACACGGTATTCATCGCAAAAATACCAAATGGCGCAGAGATTCCGTACAGCGCCGAGCCATCCCACGCAATGCCGGCAAACTGAGTGTCGGACATGATCGGAAGTGTTCCAACCATCGTCAGAACAGGTGTGCCAGTGGGGTTGACTTTGAACAGAAACGAGCTCATATCCAAAGCGGCAGGATTGAAGCCACTGCCGTACAACTGATCGCCCACCATTGTCAGTGCATCAATGCGCCAATTGGTACCGCTAGCATCATTAGTCAGCACAGGCGCCGTAATCTGCGAGCCGTCCAACAACGAAATGCGGACAATCGTGTTGTTCTCGTCATTGACGCCCTCAATAGACACGTACGTCACACCAGTGTGTTTGTCGTACGAAAGCGCCAGCAGACCGCTGTCGGGATCCACAGTACCAACAACAGTCGCAGCGCCAGTAGCAATGTTCAACTTGATCAGTTGACCTTTGGCAGTGCTGTTTTCGTTTGTCACACCAAACAGCTGAGCGGTGTTGGGCTGATTCGGGCAGTTGTCGCAGACGTCGGGCAGACCGTCTTTGTCAAAGTCGGGACCGGCGGCGCAGCCATTCTCGCCGCATATGCCGCACTGCGTGCCATTGTTGCCCACAACGGTGTGATTACCGACCACGAGATCACACGGAGAGCCGGTCTGTGAAGGATCTGGTTGCGTAACGCAACCAGTGGTTTGGTTTGCCGCCGGATCGTTGGGGTTGCAAACCGTTGTTAAACACGTGTCGTTGGATGAATTCTGGCACAGACTGTCCTTCTGCTTGTGATTGCAAATGCCATTGGCACACGAGTCGAAAGTGCAAGTGAAGTTGTCTGAGCAATTCTTTGGGCTTGTTGGCGTGCACCCACCATTGCCGTCGCACACACCAATCATGCACGGATCGTCCGGGATGCACGCAGTGGTGTTGGACGAGAACGTGCAATTGGTGCAGCATTGGCCACCGTCGCACTGTTCGGCGCCAAATGAGGTAGTGTCCACGTGATCGTTGCCACAGCATGCATCTCCAACGCCGTCGCCGTTAGAGTCACGCTGGTTGTCCGCATCCTGAGGACCGTTTGCGACGCTCGGGCAGTTGTCGCAGATGTCCGACACGTGGTCTCCATCAGTATCAAATGGACCAAGCGTATTGGCATCCACCTGTTGCAAACAGGCGTTGGTTTCGTTGCGGCAGCGCTCAAAGAGATCCGGGTGGAGCGTGTAATTGAGCTCTTTGGCGCTGAAATCGTCGTCGTCCGTCATCAAGTCCTCGCAAACTTGATGAGCCATCAAGTGACAATAACGGAAAATGGTGGAGTTGTCGGTGCCATCCTCCGTAGTGATGCAGCAAGCCGCTCCGACGTCGGTAAGCACGTTGCCGCGTGCTCCGACGAAGAGGCAGACTCCCGCAAGGGCAAAGAGTATATTCATACTTGATACTGTTTGCGCCACTTGAGAAAATGTGGAACGCGCCCATACCAACACTTTATTGGGAACCCACGAGACTCAGCGGACGAGTCTGCTTCTTCAACATTGCGTCAATTTTGCGCTGCGCATGTGGTCGTTGCACAACATCAAAGGCTTTCTTCTTTGCCTGTGGTGACGCTGCGACTTTGAGGTTGCGTTTCTTGCACTTTTGCCACTCTTGCGGCGTCTCCGCCACGCGCGCCACCGTAGTTGCACTGCGCGTGAAATGACGCTCAATAGTGCTGTCCGCCGGTATACGACCTAGTCCGACGTCGCATAGTTCGTGCTTGCATAGGAACACGAAGTCGTCGGACTCGAGACCGTTCTCGGCGCATCGTGCAACAATTGCTTTCAAATCAGGCTCTGTTTGCGGCGTTTTGAGCATTTGGAGAAGTGCACTCGGATAACCGTGGTAGGCGCCAAAGAGAATGGCGCAATATTGATCGCAAATAATGCCGACATTGGCGTCCTGGTCGACCCAAGTGGCTGGAGCCAACTTGCACTTATGTTGTACGGCGCGCTGTTCGGCGACTTTTTTGAACTCTATGCGCGCCACACTCTCAATGCGCTGCAGCACGCGCAAGTAACCCAAACGATTCGGTTCGGCCATCCGATGCACTTTGGAGCTGGGAAACTCCATCACCATTTTGACGGGATCGCGTTTGTACTTTTGCTTGTGTACGACGTCGTTGCGCATGAGCCACAGAGGCAACTGAACGCCAGTCTCAAATGCGATCTCTGACGCCAAATCGGCAGCAATATCGCCTCCTTGTCCAAAAATTGCCGTCTCGTACAGCGCAGTATCAGACACTGTGGCGGCAATCTTTGACAGCAGCTCCATGTCTCCCGGATCACTCTGCACCCTCTCGTGCACCATGCGCGGCGCATTGGCTAGCACGAGCTCGCTCAGCCGATCAGTGTCGTCGCGTGCTCCAAACCGCCGCACCGATTCGGCGAGTGGATCCGCGGCCCGCGCCGAGTCTAGCAGAGAGTAGTGGAGTGCGCCAAACGTCTGCGCATCGTGATCGGCCAGCACGCCGAGTTTCGCTGCATTCACAGCGGCACGATAGTCGCCATTGGTGCTCTGTGCAACCATGCACGCGTCTGTCGCCATCAGGCCAAACTTGTCCACCAACTCCTGTGCCAGCGAGTCCTGATGCACACCTTTGGCCTCAATCGGATGAAAGCGCTCTTTCTCCTTTCTCGCTTTGGCCGCTTCGTTCTCGTCACGAAACACGCGATTCTGAAGCGAAAAGTAGTTGTTCGTAACCAAAACGCGCCGACACTTGCACTGCATCACAAACTCGAGCAAATCACTCTTCTCGTGCTGCCGATCCTCTTGCGCCAGCGCGTCATAGTCATCAATCAGCAGCACCACACGCTCAGCGTCGTGTCTGTAGACCGCTTCGCGAAGACTCTCCAACGCATTGTCCCAATCTTCAAATTCCAGCGCTCCGCCCGAAAAGTAGATCACAGTGCGATACTTTACCTCTTTGGTGCCACTCAAATCTCGCAAATACTCTAGCACCATCGACTTGCCGCGTCCCGGTCCGCCCCACAAAACAATGCAAGGCGGCGGTGCCTTTGGAGGGTAATCGGCGTCCAAGTAGACACTAAGTTCACCGTACCAACCTTTCTCTGGCAGTACGGCGCAGCCGGTGCCATCGGAACGCGACCCGCTCGGCAACAGAACCAACTCTGGCGTTTTGCGGACCGCAGCTTGCGCCGCTTTCATTGACGCGGATGGCACTTTGTACTCTATCAGTCGCAGTAGCATCTCACTATCCGTAACACGCACACGACCGCCCACGCTGCGCAGGTGCTCCGACACGCGCCTCACAAACTCTCCCGTGTCGCCACACTCTGCCAACGCGTCAAGTACCAACCAATACGTAACGCTATCCGTAGCATGCAGCACAGCGCTCCCGCTCATCTTCTCATGACTTGCACTGCATCGCGTCAACAGCGCAACATCGTCTCCAACCAAAACATCATTGACGTCCATCTCTCTCACACAGACAATGCGACTCTTTTCGCATTTCTCTTTTGCCGCGCGCGCATTTTTTCTAAAAGGCAAATGACGATTGTTGGCTGTGAGCGCACTCAGAATGTAAAGTTTGCAGCGTCAGAGGTTCAAGTCTTTGGATGAGAAATGCAGTTTTTGTTATTTTTTTAATATTTAGAGTTTCCCGATAAGTTCCCGATAATACACAAACGATTCTCCAGCGTCTTCTGCATCGTCTAGTAAAATTGACGGTCGCAAAAGTCGATGCTAGGTAGGAGCGCGGACGGTCCCACACTTTGTCGGCCGCCTCTGACCCACGAAGAGTGTCGCCAAAATTCGCCAAAAAATCAGGCATACTCGTGATGATACCCCATCATAGAATATGCTATTTGCTAAGGATCCTAGGGGGGTCGACTTTTCTGCACTTTTTGCCAAAGAATTTTTTCTTGTCCAAAGAAACTCGCAGGTTTCCATTTCGGAAACTCAAAAGTAGCCGTTAGAAACGACTGAGTTTGTGAATCTTGGTCGTTTCCGGTCGTTTAAAATGCCGTTTGATGCAGCAAAGCCTCGTCTGTTCAGAAATAATTTTTTCGAAAGTCGGTCACCAAGCAACGGGTCGGAATGAAACGAAAATCGGATTTTCGTTGTCGGTGGTCTGGCAATGTTAGATTTAGTTAGTTTCGGACCAAATTGACACAAATGAACTGAGGAGGTCGCGGTGAACACCCACGTATTTTTTTAAAAAATTCAGGATCATTCTTCGTGACCGAACTCGGAGCGGGTCTCGAAGCAAACGTGCAGAGTTACATTCTACACTACAAAGGGTTCATTTTATGGCTGCCGGTACCCTTACCGCTACGCGAGACGCACAGGGGACCATGATTTTTCCTCTTCGGAAAATACCGAACAGGATTTGGGAACATATAGCCTTGGTTGATACCTCTCACATTTTGGGCTGAAACTACCAAGTCAGAAATAAACCCTGCTTAGAAGCATAGAATGTAACTCTGCACGTTTGCTTCGAGACCCGCTCCAAGTTCGTTGACGAAGAAGGGTTCTGAATTTTTTAAAAAAATACGTGAGTGTTCACCGCGACCTCCTCGTCACAACCGAACAAATTTGGTTAGTTTCGGACCAAATTTGACGGTGCAGTAGCGTTTGGCTGAATTTGACCTTCAAATTCAGAGTTTCGTTTCATTCCGACCCGTTGCTTGGTGACCGACTTTCGAAAAAATTATTTCTGAACAGACGAGGCTTTGCTGCATCAAACGGCATTTTAAACGACCGGAAACGACCAAGATTCACAAACTCAGTCGTTTCTAACGGCTACTTTTGAGTTTCCGAAATGGAAACCTGCGAGTTTCTTTGGACAAGAAAAAATTCTTTGGCAAAAAGTGCAGAAAAGTCGACCCCCCTAGGATCCTTAGCAAATAGCATATTCTATGAGAATATAGTCTCAGGAGTATGCCTGATTTTTTGGCGAATTTTGGTGACACTCTTCATGCGAGGATATGAGCCGACAAGGTGACGACAATGGAAGGCGCCAACTTTAAATTAATTCAGGGAACCTCGGAAATCACCCTCCTTTCACCAGAACGTCGAGGACATTCCAAAAAGCAAAAATTCAACCTCATCTAACCACTCCGCCCATTTGCGCGGCAAGCGTTGGAGCGAAAATGTAAAAGGGCGGGATAGTGAGGTGGAATTTCGTGACGAAATGATGACTATTGAGGAACGACTGGCCTCGTCTCGCAAACACCTGAGTGAATTGGCCAAGAGCGCCTATGAGCGCCATGTGGCGGACAAGGAGTGTGCGGTGCACTTTACCGATCCGATCGGAGTGCTAGAGTGGTTCACGAAAACCGAGTGTCTGTTTACGTGTGATGAGATGGGTGTGACGCTCTCGAGCAAGGCAATGGAGTTTGGCGCGTATCGGCGTCGTGGCGCCTTTGATTTGAAAGACGCGGGTGCAATGCAACTGTTGGCCGAAGAGTTGGCTCAAACAGCGCTCTACTACGTCGGTCTGAATACGCTGCACAACAGAACACTGTTGTCGTATGGAATTGCACAACAGGCCGCCAAGCGGCGCCGCGGAGCAAAGTTGCGTATGAGTGATCAGTTTACTGTTGATCAACTGCTGCGCACTGTGGCGCTAGTGTACCATTGCGACAGTGCGCGCGGCGTACCACGCCCGCCACGCATCATTGGTGAGAAACAGATGCTGGCATTCGCCGTCGTTCTCTCAGACGGCACCGTGATTGAACCGCGCGGCTACTTTTCGAGCCAAGAGGTGGCGCTGCGCGACGCTCTGATCAATGCGCTGGATCCGGTGCGTCCGCTCAAAGAGCTGCCGCGAATCGTGCGGTTTGCTTACGTCTCTGAGCAGGACGACGATGAGGAGGAAGAGGAGGACTCGGCATCTGAAACTGTTGATGACTCTCGGTCTCCATCTTCACGTTCCGACGACGCGACGGCCGATCTTCATCCGCCTCTTCATCCACCACCAGAGACTCCTTCCACAGCGGTAGAATCTCAGTCGTGAGCGCATTCATCAAGCCGCGTGCGCGTTGATCGCGTTGTGTTCGTGTTAATAAATCTCCTGCAAGCAATTGACCCTCCCATTCGGCAAACGCATTCTCGAGCGCCTCCAGTCGTCTATTGGCACCTTCTAGCGTCAACATGCGTCGCAGCGTTGCGTCAGTGTTGCGCCAATTGAGTTTAACGGGTCGCAGACCCTCGAGTCGCATCAGGAGCACGTAGCCAAACCAACGGTAGACGTGCGGAAAGCGCCGCTCAAATTCCGTAATGTGACTCAGCGCCGCCACAGTGTCACCGTCCACAATGTCGCCGCTGACAACAGCAGCTTCGCGCAGCGCGTCCACAATGGCGTTGGTGTTGGCGAGCGGCGCCGGGACATAGTTGACATTGTAAAACGTTTCGTTTAGCAAATACAACTGCAGTGCAGCCAAGCTCGGTCTCAGCACCTCTGGTCCAGCGGCGCGCCTATCATTTATGCCGCGCGGCGGAGGCGGCACATCTAGTGCAGAGGCGACAGTCACGCGAGCGTCGTCGGAGACGCGCAGATGTCGGAGTGCGTGCAAAGTGGTACTAATGCGTTCCGAGTAGCCGCGCGGACGCGAAAGCGGAGTTCGATTCTCAAGCAGAGAGGACATTCTTCAACAATGAGTGACACGGAGACGGACAGTGACGCCATTGTAAAAGAGATGCTCTACAAAGCGGCAAACGAAACCAAGGTGCCGATTTTTGCAGCGGGCTGCGCTCAGATGTTGCATGCGGCGCTTATGCCGTTGGGAAATGTGAGCAAGGCGTGGTGCGAAGGTGTGTGGCACTTGGGCGGCAAGTGTTTCAATTCGCCGTTTGAGAGCGACGGCTACGATCTGAAAACACTGCGTCGCACGCCGGTGCAAGTGCCAGAGTTGGACGACGATGCGTGGCTGGACAAAGTTAACCAAACGCTCACGAACTTTGCCAGCACACAAGAGTTTGGCGCTCTGCTAGTGTGCATGGATCTGCTCGAACGCACACGCGCCGAAGCGCTCATAGGTCCGCTGGCAGCGCAGATTTTCATTATGCTGCGCCGCTCCGCCGATCCGCTCGCGCTTCTGTGCATGACGCACTGGGTTATGCCGTGCAAAGCAATGTCTTTTCTGTCCGAACAGTTGGCAATCAATTGATCACGGTGGTTGCAGAAAAAAAATTAAACTATGTCTACGACAGCGGTTCGAAGTGGCGGTTCTGCGTTTCATTTGCGCTTCCACATGGACGAAGTGGCAACGCTCACCAAAGACGAGCAAGAGCGTCAGCGCTACGAAGTGGCCGCCAAGCACATCAACGCGGCGGTCACAATTGTGCCCGACATTGATGCGGCGCTGAGTGGCGGTGTGTTTTCACTTGACAACGACGTGTTGGCATTCGAGTCCACGGAGACAGATCGCGACTATAGAATGGTGGTGCAAGTCGAAAACTTGCGCAAAAAACGCAAGCGTCTGCCGTTTCTCACGGAGAGATGGTTGGCGCGCGTTGATCGCGTGCTGACTACGTGTGCCAACAGTCTGGATTGGACAGACACCATCAGTTGCCTTGCGTTACTTGTGCGCATTCGCACACCGATTCTGGCGCTCCCCTTTGTGCGCCGCTCACTGCAACTGTTGCGGGTTGGAGCACCACAGCCCGAAAGTATCACAAAACAATACTACACATTGCGCGACGATTCTGCGGCCCTGAGCAAAATGAGCGCCGACGCCAAGTTTCGCTTGGAGAACGAAATGCAGATGGCCGTAATGTGTCAGTTGGATCGCGCCAACAAGTTGAAGAAAGGTTTACAACAATGAAAACAATATCTGTTTATTTAGGTGTTGTCCAACGCACACGATCTACTCTCTCCAGCTCGCGCTCCACCTCGAGATGGAAAAGACGAATTTTTTCGTTCATTTCCGCATAGTTTTTGACGTCTTCGCGTCCTCGAACACAAGCGTAGCAAACGCAGTTGGGCTCCAATTTCTCGTGCGCCAATTGCTCGCGGTACCTCTTCTTTTCAAAGTCCTCCCACGACGTCATTTGTGCACACTCCACAATGAAAACAAAGGAGCTGCAGCCGTTGTGAACTCGCGTCAAAGATGCCCAAATCAGAGATCAAAGAGGATGTTTTTCGGCGCCAGTTTGCTACATGCGTTCGTGCCATACGCAAGGGCGCGAATGAGAGCAAGTTGAATTTCATTCCAGCTCCGGAACCAGACGACCCGACGCAGACAATGAGAAACGTCACCTACGTCGTCCAAGACACTGGCATCTGGCTGCACGGCTTTGACAATGTTGTGCGCGCCGATCCACACGACGAAGACGCTGGCTTCAAGGTGGGCGGAACGCGCGGCTCAGCGCTAATGGCCTACGTGCTGGCGCCGGTGCGACGCGCATTCGAGCAGCACTCACAGATACGCACATTCATCATCGTGATGGACAAAGGCTACTTTATGCCGCGCCCGAAACACTACACACAAGTGGTGCGCACGCAGACGTTGGTGGACGCGATGGAACGTCGCGGCATTACGCCGTTGGAGGTACCCGAAAGTGGCGAGCTGCCGCACCTCATTCAACCGGACAAAATTCTGCCGCCATGGATGGCCGTGCGCGCAAATCGCACTCTGTATCGGCACGCCACATGCGAGCTGTTGGACTGGATCATTGCCACCTATGTGCCGCCGCCCGGCTGTCGCTTGATTGTTGATTGTTTGGACACCGTTGCCAGCTCACCGCCATCTCTGGACAAGTGGATGGTGAGTGATCGCATCATTTGTTCCGACTATGCGCGCGAAAAGATTGAGGAGGCGCGTGCACTGTTGCGCAATGTTCCCAATTGGCGTTCTCAAGCACGCAAACTGCTGGACGAATTGGGTCAAGCTGGCTACATCAAATCGGTGCCACTCTGTATTGAGACGGCGCTCGACGGTACGCGTCGTTTGCCCTACTTGCTTCCGAATGCCGCCAACTCGTTTGGTGAGGCCGATATTGGAATACCGGGCTGGCTTACACTAATGCAGACCGATCGTCAGCACCAGACGCTGATGGGCAAGCGCCGCGCCGCTGAAAAGATGGAATACGAAGAGGAAGAGTTCTACACGGGCGCGCAAGTGGACGCACACAATGAGGCCGTAGAGATGCAAGAGGAGGAGCAAATGTTCAACAAGTCGTTGACGCAGCAGCGCGAGTGGGCGCGCAAGTTTATGGCAGAGATCGAATCGAGCAAGAACAGCGTGTTTGCAGAGATCTCTGCGGCGCCCGAGGAATCAGACAGTGTGCTGGTGCGATTCGCGAGCTCTCTGCTGCCACGCATTACTGAGCAGAATCCGTGCCGCGAGCCAAATCGAGCTCTCGTGCTCACCACAGACACGGATTTCCTTTCGCTGCTACCAATGTGGTGGGAGCAGCTGGCGGCCGATTGTGCCTGGGCTGACAAACCGAAGCAGTACGCTATTGACAATGCACCGCTCCTATGCGTCGGTCCGTGCCAAGTGTTGCGTACTGGATGGCTGAGCGGTCTGACAGACTACTATGACAAACCGCCAGCCACCAAGCGCAAGAAAGAAGACATTGCGCCAGCGCCGCCACCGCCGCCAATGCAGTTTCCGATCACGTGCCACGAAGTTTGGGACGTTGCGAAAATGTCGCTCGGCTTGCGTGTTCTCTACGACGCATACGATTCGGAAGAGGGTGACGACGATGCGAGCACAATTGGACCAGAGTATCATTTGGCGCGCGCCGCTAGCTTTGCAATGTTCTGCGCCTCTTGTGGCAACGACTACTTGGCTGGTCTGTACTATGTCAATCGGCGCGACATGCTTTCGGCCTTCTTTGCGTGTGGCGGCGGCAAGCTCGTGCAGTACAGTCCAACAGAAAAGATTGGCGTCATTACGCCGCTGCGCTATGCGACGTTTATCAAGTACTGCTATTGGTGGTCGTTGCGTGGCAAGCGCGGCACAATCAACAAACCGCCGCGGCCGGCCAACCAAATGACGTACGCCGAGATGGCTGCCGTTGTGCGAGTCAAGTATCAGGCCAACAACAAAATGCACATGCCCGACGTGCCAACTCTAAAGTTGATGTATCAGCGCACGCAGTGGTGGCTGGTCTACGCAATGCGCGCTCACGTCAACATTGCAGAGGTGCTTGATCATGAACTGTGGGGTTGGCCCGAAGGCACGTCGGATTTGATGGTGTGATTAAAGATGTGTAGCTTGGTCACTGCAATGACGCTGGCACCCGCTTTCAACGCACAGACAGCCGGCTTTCTTTGCTATGCGTGCGCCGCAAGTGGTTGCTACTGCATGATCAGAGACACGCTGAGTCAGCCACAAGTAGAGTCGGAGGACTGGACAGACGACGAAACGACTGTGAAGCAGCTGTTAATGAAAAAAGAGTGACAAATGACTGAGGACGCTGCGCCAGAGTTGGTGATTCCGTTTTGGCCACTACCAACATCACCAGAGACAATGCAATTGTTTGTAGAGCTCGCCACCAATGATCCGCGTTTCATTACGATTTGTGAACACGTGCCGCAAGCCGAAGTTGAATTTCTGAAAACATTCTCAACTGAACAAACGGCCGGTCAACTGCGTGTCTCCATTGCACTCACTCGCAACTTGAATCCAATCTGCAATAGCTGCTCCAATAAACGCGCTATCGCAAAGCTGAAAGCGTGCGGCAAGTGCCATTTGGTGTTCTATTGCAACAAACAGTGTCAGGAGAAAGATTGGCCTGCACATAGCAAGTGGTGTTGTAACCCAAACGCCGAGCGCGATGCGACTGGTCCGTTGCGAACGCTGGTGATGAAGAGGAAATGAAATGACAAGGATTAATTCATGTCCGACAAGCCGCCGTGCGGCATCAAAAGCATTTGGAAGCGCGATTCGCCGCGCACCGAGGGCTCCGTGAGAGCAACGCCCATGCTCTTTCTCTGCTCGTGGTAGACGCCGCCCGTGAGCGCCTCGAGAAACTCGCGCCAGTGATTGAGTGACTTTTGAAAGAATTTGCCCATCGCATTGTCGCGAATCGCGCCGCGACCGTCGACGCGCGCCTTGGAGGCGTACGTGCCGTCGTTTTTGTTGACCACAAAGCCAAACTGATACGCCGCATTGTACTTTTGCGTCGTGGGGTTGGGTGCCGGCAGCATCGTGTTGCGCAGCTCGTACTCTATCGTTTTCCACTTGGCCCGATCGTCGGGTCCGAGCGCCGCCGCCGACGTGCTGTTGTGCGCATTGATCAGACCAATGAACTCTGCCATGCGAACAACGGTGTCCTCTGAAGCCAATGCTTCGGCGACGCCTCCACCAACGGGTACCGGTTGGAGCAGTTCGGTGACTGGCGCGGCGCCAGCGGCTGTGGGAGCACCCACAATCTGAATAATATTGCGCTTGAGCAACACGTTCAAGCCGAGCAGCAGAGCCGTCTCGTACGACTGCACCACCGCCTTGCCGATGCGCATCCAAGTGTGCGCCACGCCGGCGTGATCGCGCAGCGCCGCTTTCAGCTTCTCGGGGTTGCGGTTGAGTTCGCCAATCATCGTAATGATGCGCGACGCAGTGCTGCGCTTGTCGGCGGCGCGTGCCACCAGCCGCACTTTGCCAGCGGGCACACCCGAGGCCGGATTGCCAAACTGCACCGGATGCTTCAAGTTTGGCGGCACAAAGCAGACTTGCGAGCCCGCGATGATGTGCGGACTCGTGGCTTGTTTCATGTTGTCGGCGTAGCCAAAGTTGTACACACTCGGCGCGCCAAACGGATGTGTGCCGCCAACAAACAGCGTCACCATGCTCTCGCCGTTCACCATCTTCATCGGATCTTCGGTCACCGCGCCGATCGGCTCAATCACTTCCTCGAGCAGCTGGCGCACCAATTCCGCATTGTCGGGATAGAGTTCGGCGAATCGTGCATCCAGTCCATTGATGGCGGTGCGAACGCGGCCGCCGCTGCCGCGCACCGTAAAGGCCATTTCGCCGGCAAAGAGTTCGTAGCCGCGCGGTCCCGGTCGCGGCATGAAGCCCTTGTACTGATTGGAGTCAAACACTTGCTCGCACTCACAAATCGACGTCGCGTCGACGTAGTAGGCCGAGGTGATTGCGCCAACGTGCACTTTCTTGCCATCACCGTAGCCAATGTCGCGGCCTTCGCCGTTGAAGCCAAAACGAATGTCGCGCTCAGTCATTGCTGCTGCTGTAAAGTGTGAGTGATGGTTGTAGAGTCGCGCGAGCAACAGCAAGAAAATCTGCGCGGTCACAATGAAGACGACGATGATGATGCTGTGCCAGTACAGCGCGCTGGCGTTGTCCGTAGAATGGGTCGACCTGTGCTCTTGGCAACGTTGCCGTTTGCGAATCTCGAGCGCTACTTTTGCAAACTGCGTCTAGGCGTAACACACCACATTCCGGGCATGTTGTTTGCATCGGCCATGTGCACTTATGCGCTAAGCATTGGTGCCATTTGGTTCCGCGACAGAGTGCAATTTCTTTACATTGCGTTTCTGACGCTGCAATTCTGCTGCGCGCTGATGATGTTCTTTTGCACCACGACACTCCTGATCATGATGCATCAATTGCGTCACACGGCACTCATCTTTCCGTTTGCAAGCAGACTCTTTACCACACCCTACTGCTACTTGACGCTCTTCAGCAGCATGTGCTTGGTTTTCTTTGCATTTGCAGACATCGTAGCATCACTACACCACTGCCACTTGCTCGAACTCGTGTGCTTTGTTTTTCAGATGTTTTTCCAAGCAGTGATGCTCGGACTCCAGTACGGCAAAAAGAATTACTGGAACAAGCTGCTGGAACCGCCGCGCGAGGGTGGCGAGCTGACACGAGTGAGATTCTGCGCGCGCATAGAGCACTTTTTGCTCTATGGTCCGGCGGCGCAACATGAATGATAAAAAAATTGCAAACGTTTACACCTGTGGAAGAAAAAATGATGATTCCTCTTTTGTTGTCATTCTTTTTCTGCTCCAGCTCCGGCATCCGTATAATACCGGATAACAATATTCAGCAATCATCGTGGCAAGTGCCGTCACAACCGTCGCCGCCGCCAGACAAAGTGTTGCTGCGTTCACTAGAGGTACTGACGTTGCACCGCGACTTTATGACAACGTTTCGGCGTGTTGCGGCTATGCCTCAACTCCAGTGCAACGGCTATCTCTGCGAACACGCGCCATCCGTTGTTCAATGCTACAACACTGGCTTTGACGGCAGCAGTGTACTTTCCAGCACAGTGGGATCCGAAGCTTGGAATTCACGTGACTTGAAGTCGCGG